>Ga0137404_10000200_pt1 | contig 38828 bp, 31 predicted proteins | sample CZOMad2_1_16fung_FD_108285 | JGI IMG/M metagenome (GOLD analysis project Ga0137404, IMG submission 108285) | Vadose zone soil fungal communities from Angelo Coast Range Reserve, California, USA - CZOMad2_1_16fungal (Illumina Assembly) | ecosystem: Environmental > Terrestrial > Soil > Vadose... | reverse complement strand
GATTTTGAGGGACGCGACCGGCAAGACCGGTGAGATGCTGTGATCAGCGCTCGCGGTCACAACCAGCAAAGCAGCAAAACACAGAGCGAAAGAGACGGGAAGCCAAAGCCTCGACCGAAGACTTTTTTTTCTCAACATAGCAATGGTTCCCCTTCTGGGTTTGACAGGAATGGGAGTGCTTAGAGCCGGACGGACAGAATCGGACACCGACAGCAGTGAATTTAGAATGTGTTGGATGTAGGATTAACGCAGGCGAATTATATCCAGCGTCGGTGAAGTGTCAAGATTTTTGGGCGCAGACCAGCCCGGCGAATCACACTAACAGGTCTGTGTTAGTCGCGGACCGGATTTGAACTTGATAGTTGCGATAGCGATAACGTCATCTGAACGGATGAGCGACAATGCGTCACTGCGGTTCCGTATCAGCTTCGTAATTATCATCGAGGGTTTTGTCTTCTTCGAGTTGAGGTAACTCGATTGTGATCCGTTCCGTGCTTGCTTCCTCAAGGTCATCACCGAGAAAGCGCGCCAGCACGACCGTGATATTGTCCTCACCGCCGCGGTTGTTTGCTTCAGCAATCAACTCGCTGCAGGCAACCGAAAGGTCGGTCTTATCCATCAGGATGTTTTGAATGTCCTCTGAACGAAGCTTTCCGGATAATCCATCGCTGCAGAGCAACAAGACGTCGCCGCGTCGCAGGCGAATTCGTCCGGTTACCGGGGTTACTTCGCTCTGTGCACCCAAAGCTTGCAGGATCACATTGCGAAACATATGAGTCTCAGCTTCAGATTCACTTATCTGCCCGACATCAACGAGTTGCTGAACGAGCGATTGATCCTTGGTGGCCAGGCGAATTTGGTTTTTACGAACGATGTAGGCGCGACTGTCGCCAACCTGAACGAGATCCAGATTGTCACCGCGCACCGCGGCGCCCGTGAAGGTTGCCCCCATGCCTGCACACCGCGAGTCTTCCTGGCTGCGCAGATGGATCGCCAGGTTGGCGTAGACCGTAGCATTCTTGAGACAGTCGACTAATGGACTTTCAGGATCGCAGGGGGGTTCGCTATCACTGCCCATCAACATCTCGCGAACAGATTCCACGGCCATGCGGCTTGCGACATCGCCGGCAAGTGCGCCACCCATCCCGTCTGACACAACCAGCACAAGGCCTTTGTCACCCAGGTCAAAGCGCGTCAACTCCTGCGGCGCGGCCGCGCCATCTGAGCCGGTCCATGTTTGTTCGTTCGACAAATTGAGAACCAGAAAATTGTCCTCATTGCCACGCCGGACCTTGCCGACATCGGATTTAGCGTACAACTCTACAATCATAAGGGGAGCGAAAAGGAAATTATAAAAAGGCTGAAAACCGAAATAATTCTAACCCTTCCAAGGTTAGCCTGTCACTAAAATCTATCAAGTGCCTGGTCGAGATCGGCAATTATGTCATCCGTATCTTCGAGACCGACTGAGATGCGAACCAGTCCGTCAGTAATACCCAAACGCTCACGTTTCTCAGCGTCGACGGATGCGTGAGTCATTGTCGCCGGATGCGAAATCAGCGATTCAACCCCGCCCAGGCTCTCGGCGAGCGTGCACAGCTTAACAGATTCGAGCACCACCCGCGCAGCGGAAAGGGAGCCGACGTCAAACGCCACCATACCACCAAACCCACGTTGTTGGCGGCGAGCCAGCGCATGTTGAGGATGAGAAGCCGAACCAGGATAGTAAACCTTTCTGACTTTGGGATGTTCTTCGAGAAAGGCCGCGACTGCCCGCCCCGATTTATCGTGCTGCTCCATTCTCAGCGCCAGTGTCTTTGTGCCGCGCATCACCAGCCAGGAATCGAACGGCGATAGAATCGCCCCCGCGCTGTTCTGAATAAAACTAATCCAGGCCGCATCCTTCTCATCATTCAAAACAACGATGCCGCCAATCCCATCGGAATGTCCATTGAGATACTTCGTGGTTGAGTGGACCACGATGTCTACGCCGAATTCCATCGGTCGTTGGAGATACGGCGACATGAAGGTGTTGTCGCAAACAACTTTGGCGCCTGCACGGTGAGCCACTTCGCTGACCTCGCGCAGGTCCGTGACAATCATAACCGGATTGGTTGGCGTTTCAACAAAAACCATTTTTGTATTCGGCTTAATTAGAGCCTCGACGTTGAGGGCCTCGGACGTATCGACAAAGTCAAATTCGATATTGTAATTAGCCAATACTTTCGTGAAGAGGCGGAAAGTGCCTCCGTAGGTGTTGTCTGAAACGATTACATGATCGCCGGCCTTAACGAGACGCAGGGTTGCGTCAATAGCTGCCATTCCTGAGGCGAAAGCAAAACCGAACCTTGCGCCCTCCAGCGCTGCAAGATTGCTCTCCAGGGCCGAGCGAGTGGGGTTTTGGGTTCTCGCATACTCGAAGCCCTTATGTTTACCCAGCCCGTCCTGGGCATATGTAGAAGTCTGATAGATGGGAACAGTCACTGCGCCGGTGGCGGCATCAGGTTCCTGTCCGGTGTGAATTGCTATCGTTGCAAAGCCCATAAGAGTAAATCGTAAATGGAAAATGGTAAATGGAAAATGACAACTGGCAAATCATTTTCTGTTAAGCCGTCATAACGTTTCTCATCCTGGTTGGGGATCTACTGATCAAGAATCCCCTGACTCATATAACGCTCGATGCCGTCGGGAAAGACGGTCACAATGCGTTTGCCTTCACCCAATCGTTCCGCAATTGCCCTGGCTGCGGCAGCCGCCGCACCTGTAGACCATCCGCCAAGAACCCCTTCGGTCTTAGCCAACTGCCGGACCGCCGCGCACGTATCTTCATCCATCACCATCATGATTTCATCCGGCAGGGAAGCGTCGAATATATGGGGAATGAAATCCTTCTGTCCAATGCCTTCAATTTTCTTGGGCCCGGGTGGCTTGCCGCCATAAATTGAACCTTCCGGCTCGACCAGTACACAGAAGACATTTGGATTGATCCGCTTTACAGCTCGCGCCACGCCTACGAACGTTCCCGATGTACCCGCACCAATTACGAGGGCATCAATGCGGCCGTCCATTTGTTCAATTATCTCCCGGGCGGTCGTGAGTTCATGAAAGCATGGGTTTGCCTGGTTCTCAAACTGCTGCGGGACAAAACTGCCTTCAATCGTAGAGGCCAACTCATACGCTCGAGAAATTGCGCCCGCGATCCCCGCTTCATGCGGGACATACTCAATTTCTCCGCCCAGCGCCTCGATCAACTTCATCTTCTCCACGGCATACCCACGCGGTACGCAGAGAATAACACGATAACCCCGGGCGACGCCGACCAGCGCCAACCCAATACCGGTATTACCTGCGGTCGGTTCGATTATTGTAGCTCCGGGACGAACCACGCCGCGCTCCTCCGCATCGAGAATCATTCCCAAAGCAGCGCGATCTTTAACTGAACCGCCGGGATTCAGCCATTCGAGTTTCGCGTAGACTTGAGCCAGTGGTGGTGGCGCAAAGCGGGATAAGTGGAGGAGAGGAGTGTGACCGACAAGGTCCAGAATGCTTTCAGAGACTCCAAGTGTCATCAGCGGTGCGGGATCTTTCCCAAATGAATCCAATCGTAGCCCGCGTGTAAAATCGTGTCAAACACTTGATTTCTAAGCTACAGCGCAATTCAAGATTCCGACCGGCTGTTGCGCGCGCTCCTCGCAAGTCCTATCAATCTGCCAATCAAATCGTCCAGGCGGGCGAAGTCGACCGGTTTGGTAAGGTAGCCGTCAAAGCCGGTATCGTGAGCGGCGCGACGAAATCCCTCAGTACTAAAGGCAGTCAGCGCAATTACCGGAATATCCTTGAGCGACTCATTCTGGCGGATTTGTCTGGTTGACTCAAGTCCGTCGACGCCAGGCATTGCCAGGTCCATCACGATCAGATCGGGTTTTATCAAAGCTGCGACAGTTACCGCCTCTTCTCCATTTGTCGCAGTGGCAACCCGGTAACCGTTTTGCTGCAGGTAGAGGCTGGTTACTGTCAGATTATCAATCGAATCATCTACAACCAACAGGAGGTAATCAGCTTGAGGATCACTTGCGGATTTCTCATGTGAGCTTTTGCCGCCCAATTTAGATAAGTCTAGTGGTGTGGTCTCTTTCACGTTGAGAAAAATTATAGTTGATTGACGCTTCATTAACCATCGTGGGTCTAATAGGCATTGGACAAAAAGTCCTGACTAGCGCCACGTGGAGCGCCCGGTACAGTACCGCGAGCGAAGCGACCGGATGTTGCGCTTCAACTAACTAATTGACTGCCTGATTAATGAGAATTAAATCGGGAAAGTTGAGCGCAACATCCGGTCGCTTCGCTCGCGGTACTGTAACGACCATCGGTCTTTTTGTGCAAAGTCAATTGGTTAATAGGAAGAATCATTTACCGAGGCAATCCAAATCGGCAATCGGCAATTGGCAATTGGCAATCGGCAATTTTCTTAGCGGGCGCGTTGGCGCGGGTCAAGATACTCCCTGAGACCGTCACCGATGAAGTTGAAGGCGAGTACGGTGAGGGCAATCGCAATTCCCGGAAACAGAAGCGCATGTGGCGCTGCTTGCAAGGTGGACAAATCGCGCGCCTCTTCGATCATCACCCCCCAGGACGGAGCTGGTGGCGGCACCCCCAGACCAAGGAACGAAAGAGAGGCTTCGGACAAAACGGCGCCTGCCATGCCCAGGCTGGCCTGTACGATGAGTGGCTGAATTGCATTTGGCAGAATATGCGTCAGCAGTATGCGCATGTCACTGGCGCCCAGCGCGCGCGCTGCCTGCACAAAATCATATTCGCGGACTTTCAAGACCTGGCCGCGAATTAACCGCGCATAACCGACCCATCCGATTATGCACAATGCGAGAATCAGTTTGTTTAATCCAGCGCCAAGAAAAGCTACCATGGCGATCGCCAGCAGTAATCCCGGGAACGAAAGGAACACATTGAATACATAACCCGACACAAGACGATCAATCCAGCCTCCGTAATAACCGGCAATTGCTCCCAGCGCGGTGCCAATTACGGTCGATATGCCCACCACAATAACGCCGACCTCGAGAGAAATACGCGCGCCGAAAACGACGCGCGAAAAAATGTCACGTCCAGTTGAGTCAGTGCCAAACCAGTGCGCGGCGTTAGGAGACAAATAGCGAAGCGAAAGGTTTGTTGTCCCCACATCATGAGTGGCAATCCAGGGGGCAAACACTGCCACGATCACCAGCACTGCAACGATGATCATTCCGATCATCGTTAATCGATTCATGAACTTTAAACTGCGCATTGACGATTCAATTCCGATTTCATTTCGTGTGATTTAGTGGATCGTCTTTGACGTGAGACAACAAGTAGGATCCACTAAAGCACACTAAAAAACCTGCAATGAGGAATTCGAAATATTCCTGATTCAGCTCACTCTAATCCTTGGATCCAGCCACCGATAGACCATATCCGTGAGCGTGTTCGCGATTATGTAGGTCATGCTTATTACCAGCACACAACCCTGCACGACGCGATAGTCGCGTTTGCCTATTCCGTCTTCAACCAGGAGCAGCCCGAGACCAGGCCAACCAAAGATCTTTTCAGTAATAATTGCGCCTGCCAGCAGGACGCCTAACTGCAGGCCCAGCACTGTCACAACCGGGATCAGCCCGTTCTTCAGCACATGCTTATAAACAACCATGCTCTCGCTGAGTCCTTTTGCGCGCGCGGTTCGCACATAGTCCTCACCGAGTTCTTCAATTACTGACGAACGTACCAGGCGTGTCAGGATAGCTGATAAAGCCGCCCCCAAAGTGAATGCCGGCAGGACGATATCGCTCCAGTCAAAGCGGCCTGAGGGGGCAAGCCAGCCAAGCTTGACCGCAAACACGTACACAAGCATTGGTCCTATTACGAAACTTGGCAGACTGATGCCAAAGAGGGCAACGACGGAGGCCAGACTATCGATCCAGCTTCCCTTGTTTTTTCCGGCGACCACTCCAAGGGGAATAGCGATGAGCACAGCAAACATCAGCGCCACAAACGCCAATTCGATGGTTGCGGGATATCGCTCGAGGATAAGTTCCGAAACGGGACGATCGGTTCGAAATGAGCGGCCCATGTCACCGTGCAGAATGGCCACCCAGTAGTCTGTGTAGCGGTTATCGACGCCGTAATATTGAAAATGCCTCTCGCCACTTGCATCGCGCGGGAAAGCAAAGAAAAAAGGCGGTCGATCCAGTCCGTGCTTTTGCCGAAACTGGGCAAACTGTTCCGGCGTAGCCTGATCACCCAGAACTGCGACCGCTGGATCGCCGGGAACAAGTTCAATCAACAATGTGACAAGTGAAACGACCGTGAACGCGACCAGCAGCAGGATTGCGGCCCGCCGAGCGGCGCCAAGTAGCTTGTACTTCACATTAGAACGCACTCTGGCGGGTTCTCAATTGCGTAGATTGAGCTTAAGAAAGCGAGGAATGATAACACACAGGCGTTTTACAAAAGCGAAGTGAGGAAGCGGGGAACCAGAGGCGATCCACGAAACACACCAAAAGAGGAGTCTGCACAAAAGATGTAGCCCGCGGGGAGAGTCCAAAAGTTGATGCGGCCCCGACAACCGCGTCCTCCTCAGACAATCCCCCGGACTACACTTGAGGCTGCCAGCTTTCGCGGCAGCCAAGCTTTAGATTTTTAAACTGGGCGCTTGCCCATATGAAGCGCGGCAATTCCACCTGTCAGGTTCTGATAGCTCACAGCTTCGAACCCGGCCTTGCCTAATAACAGCGCCAGCTCGTCTTGATCTGGAAAGCTCTGCACCGAGTTTGGCAAATAGGTATAAGCGCCTCGAGAACCACTGATAGCCCCACCCATCAGCGGGAGAACTTTCGTGAAATAGAACTGAAAGAGCGAGCGGATTACCGGCGTCCGCGATTTCGAAAACTCCAGTACTGCAACAGAGCCACCGGGTTTCAGTACGCGGAAGAGTTCTTTCAGCCCGTCTTCAACCGTCGCCAGATTGCGTAAGCCAAAGCCGATTGTCACCGCATCAAACGAGTCATTGCGGAATGGCAAACTCAAGGCGTCGCCTTCAACCAGGCTAATCGGCGCTTGCCGGCTATGGGTCTTGTTTGCGGCAAGCTCCAGCATTGGCCGGCAAAAGTCCGTTGCGGTTATTTGCGCTTCAGTGAATTCAAACAACGTGAGCGAAAGATCGCCAGTGCCGCAGGCAACATCCAGTATTCGACTCGAGCCAGGACCAAGCGCCTCGCGTACCTGCTTCGCCACCAGTCGACGCCATCGCTTGTCAATGTTTCCTGAGAGCAGATGGTTTAACAGGTCGTAGCGTTTCGCGATCGTTGCAAACATCTGGCGCACACGATTCGCGTGTTCTCGCTCGGCAGCTCTTTTCTGCTCAGACACAGTTAACCGGAAGATGATGTAGGTATGGTTGCAACTCGCTTGCGATACATTTGCAATTACTACGGTTTGCTTGCAGTGTTTGGCTTTGGTGCAGGTTTCATTTCGGGCTTTGTTTCAGGGGTGGTGGGCCCGGGCGCAACGATTTCTCCCATGACTTCCGTCTGGACGCGCCCCTCAAGCCCCGCCTTCAGTTGCTGAGCATTACCAAGAACAATCGAGGCTACTGGCTTGTCCTTGAAGAGTCGAGCAGCGATCGTTTGTACGTCGCCGGCTGAAACACTTCGCAAGTCCTGCATTTGTTCGGCTATTGCAGGCAAACGAAACGTATCTGAATCGAGCCAGACATCGATCAGCGTCTCGGGTTTTGCCAACTTGTTGCTGAACTGAACGAGAAGTTCGTTTTTTGCCTGCTCTAACTCTGCTGCCGTTGGCGGTCCGTATTCCAGTGATTCAATCACCTTCTTTGCAGATCCAATCACCGCCGCAGCTGATTTGCTGTCTATCGAAGCTCCCATAACAAACAATCCCGGTAAAACGTGTGCCTCATGCCTGACAAAGAATTGCTTTCCGCTAAGTTCCGGCGACAGAGCTTGCCAACGAGCGCGCGCTATAAGCGTGAGAACGGCTGCCGCAAAGTAAGCCTTATCTGAACGTGTTGTGCCTCGCGCCGCCAATCTGACTTCGGCTGTCTGATCGGCTGGCCCGTTAATGATTAAGGTGCGGAGGTCAGGGATCGGAGGCTGGCGAAAAGTTGCGGGGACAACCTGCTCACTTTTCCTCCATGAGCCCAACAACTGCCTTAAGGCTCGCATCGTTCTGTTTTTCTCGATGCCGCCAAAGATGGTGAGCGTGGCATTGTTGGGATTTAGAAAGCGTTCACGCGCCAACAACAAGTCGGCGCGTTCCACGCGACCAAGGTCCTCGGGCGTGCCGGTTGCGGGTCGCCCATACGGGTAGTCGCCGAAGAATCGAGCAGCAATAGCCCTGTCGGCCACCATCATCGGAGATACTGAGGTGTCCTTAACAATTTTTATCCGTCTGTCGCGCTGGCGAGCTACAATGTCCGGGGTTATTTGCGGAGTCACGACGGCGTTTCTGAGTATCTCCACAATGCGCTCTAATTCACCAGCCCGACCCTGCATGGTGATAGTGATCGAGTCATGATCGGTATTGACGTCAAGCTTTCCGCTCATCTCTTCAGTGAAGAACTCGATCGTTGCGGGATCAGGGAAGAGAATGTCACCGAGCAGAGACATCTCGCCGTTTTTGCCGGCGAGATCAAAGGCTGCGCCGCTATGTATCCGGAGTTTCAGCGTTACATCCTGGACCCCGGCTTGAGGCCACATCAAGACGCGCAGTCCATTCAAGAGTTGTTCGTGAACGGGTTCAGAAATGGTCTGCACCTGTGTGAAAGCCGGAGCAGCCAACAAGATCAGTGACAAAAGAATACGCGTTGATCCATGCAAGCGCTCGACTGGTCGGAACTGGATCATAAAACGACTTCCCGGATGAGTGGCGAAGGTGGACAGAGGGTTTAGCAACGTTTCCGTCAGCTTTAGGAGCAGGGAATGAAAAAACATCTTAGATGCGGCCCCTGCCCGCGTCAACCGTTTGATTGGTAAATGCATCAAAGGCCCGGGTTTAGTCTGCATTGGCCCGGGTGGCCGTGTGAAAACGGCTCATAATCCGGGTGGTGAAATCCCGAAATCCAGTGCTGGATATCCCGGCTGAATGGACTCGGGTGCAAGCATTAGACGAAAGAATCTTTGCCTCGGGCCGTATCTTATGGCCATTTCGCGGTAAATACGGTAGGAAGCGATTCCTGCAGGATCGAGAGCTTGATTGCCAGACAGAGACTCAGAGGGCCGGTTGCTTGAAAGGGCAAGTGGCGGAGACCAGGCGGCTTTTCTAGAACTTTATGAGCGGCACCGGCAACCGGTCTTCCGCTTCGCCTACAGGTTGCTGGGCTCAATGGAAATGGCTGAAGACATTACGCACGATTGTTTCCTCGGACTAATCAGGAAACCGGCGAATTTCGACCCTTCGAGGGCTTCGTTGCGAACTTACTTGTACGGGGCAGCTCGTAACCTGGTGATGAAGCAATTTCGAAGCGCCGGCAGGGAATCAGCTTTGGATGATCTTTTAGATGACCCTTTGGTTCCGGAGCGGGAAGCGCCCTTGCGGAGGGTGCTCGACCAGGAGCTCTCAGCAATCGTGAAAGAGGCAGTCTTCATGCTGCCGCCGCTCCAGCGAGAAGCGCTCGTCCTGTTTGAATACGAGGGGTTGTCGTTAGCTGAGATTGCGGTCGTGGTTGGCAGTGACATCGGAGCGGTAAAAGCTCGGCTCCACCGGGCTCTAGAAAGGGTCCGAAGGGCGTTACAGCCTTATTTGAATAGTAGCCAGGAAATTGTTACCTTGAAGGAGGCTTGAAATGAACGGTATCGAGCCACGGGACCAGTTCACTTCCGAAGACGAACTTAGGAAACTGCTCGAGAGTTGGATAGCGCCGGAAGCGCCAAAGTCTCTTGATAACAAGGTAACTCACAGTTATGCGAGAGAAATCGCCAACGCTCATTTGCAGGCCGATTCGGCACTGCTTTCCCAGAAGCAGAAAGAGGTAGTAGCAATGAAGTTTTGTTCGACTTGCCAGGAAGAGTTCGCAGAAAAGTTCAGCTTTTGTCCTGTAGATGGCACGCCGCTGAGTGCAGCAGTCGCCCGAATCGAGGAACCGAGTGTCACCGCCGCGACCAACGCTTCCGAGATAACCCAGGCCCCTGTCCAACCGCCCACCCAACGTCCCCCGGTTCACCAGGCAGCAGTTGCCGGCGGCGGCTCGATGGGATTTGTCCCCCGCGGCGAGTATCACCTCACGATTATGGACGACGCGGGTCTGGCCCAACGTCTGACTCACGAGATCAGAGACGTCGCCCATGAGTACGAACTAACCTGGCCCGAGTTCAAGCGGGATCCCTTCGGCTTTACCAAGCGCACCTTTGTCGGTTATGGCCAAATGGCCGGACGTTTTCTGGGAAACCGGAATGTCCTTATATCCATGGCCGCAGCCGTGTTTGCGATGCTTGGTTTGGTCGCCGCAGTGGCAATCGTTGACCGATCTCATTCATCTGTTACTTCTCACGTCGCGCTGGTCGTATTCGCTATGATCGCCTCGACTCTGCTGATCGCTTTGTTCGCCACGTGGATGGGTCGTGAACGAGGCTCAGCGGTTATGGGCGCCGAACCTTCGGATTCGCGGAACGTCCTGTTCGCCATGTCGAGTGCGTTTGTGTTTCTTTTCGCCGTTATCGGCGGTGTCATGTGGTTCGACCACCGGCACAAGCAGGACTTGCTCGCCCAGGAAAACGCCGAGGAACTCCAGGTCGAACAAGTTTTCGATATTCCTCAGGATCAGCCGACTCCGGAACCGGGAAATGCTGGTTTCAACAAGGGTAGCGGCGGTGGCAGTAAGCCAAAACAGGAGCGGCCCGGCGGCGGTGGCGGCGGCGGCCGGCAGGAAACCACACCTGCTTCAGCGGGCAAACTACCGCAGGCTTCTTTAACAGTGCCGCAAATTCTGCCTCCCGACCCCAAGCCTCCGACGATTAAGAATCCGGCGCTCCCGGTTGCGGCCACCGTGGTTGCCGACCCTCTGTTGGTTCCACCTGATGCTCGCTTGGCCGCTTACGGTGATCCTAAATCGAAGAGTACTACGCCATCATCCGGGCCCGGGACAGGGAACGGGATCGGCAACGGCACGGGAACCGGCGTTGGCCCGGGTGAGGGCGGCGGCGTTGGACCGGGTCGTGGCGGGAACATCGGTGGCGGTGATCGCAACGATGGCGGCGGCGGAGCTGGAGGTGGTGGAGGTGGTGACCCGAACAGAATCTTCAGTGGTCGCGAAGTCACACAGAAGGCCCGGGTTCTCTCCAAGCCTGAGCCGCAATACACCGAAGAAGCTCGCAAGAATCAGATTACAGGAACAGTCGTGCTGCGGGCCGTGTTCACCTCGAACGGCGCTGTCTCAAATATCCGGGCCGTGTCCGGTCTGCCTTACGGCTTGACTGAGCGGGCGATAGCTGCGGCGAGACTAATCAAGTTTTCGCCCGCTTTGAAGGATGGTCGTCCGGTTTCGATGTACATTCAACTCGAGTACAACTTCAACCTGTACTAAGCAATCTGCACTGGAAAGCAAAGCCGCAAAGGACATCATCCTTTGCGGCTTTTGTGATCAGGGACCACTCATGCTGCGTAAATCCGCAGGTTGGGAAGGGGGCGGTCGTTAGTTTGAAGGTTCGGTAAGTTCAATGCGCCCAGCTGAAGTTTGAATGCCAGTGCTTATCCCTATCAATAAAGCCTCTGCGTTTACTGCATTGAGTGATTGATTCGATGATGAAGCCTCGGACACTTCAGCGGGGGCGCATTGAACTTACCGAACCTTCAAACTAACGACCGCCCCCTTCCCAACCTGCGAATTTCCGCAGCATGAGTGGTCCACTCGCGACGGCAGTTATTGTGCAAGGCTCTGAAACAAGAAATGCAAAATGAGGAATGGAAAATGGAAAATGGAAAATGATTCGACCTATTTGCTGGATCTTTGAACAAACCGCTTGATTCGTTCGATCCCTTCGTGCAACTGCGACATCGAAGTTGCGTACGACATTCGAATGTATCCCTCAGCTCCGAATGCTGCTCCTTCAGTTACGACTGTTTGCTCTTCCGTTAGAAGCCGTTGCGCAAATTCCGCAGAATTCTTGATTACATCCCCAAAACATCCACTCACATTCGGAAAGGCATAAAACGCTCCCTCAGGCTCGTTGCAGCCAAGCCCGGGGATATCTTTAAGCGCCGAGAGCAGCCAGCCACGTCGGGCAGTGTACTCCGCCAGCATCTCTGCTACAGGCTCCTGCAGTCCGGTCAAAGCTTCGATCGCGGCCGCCTGGGCAATCGAATTTGGATTGCTGGTTGAATGCCCTTGCACGTTCAGCATCGCTTTGGTCCAGGCCTGAGGTGCGAGGGCATAACCCATGCGCCAGCCGGTCATCGCGAAGGTCTTTGAAAACGAGCCGGCTATGCAAAGCCGGTTGCGAAGTTCCGAGCCCAGGCTGGCAGCACTAAACACGCGTGCTGGTGGATATACAAACCGCAGGTAACACTCGTCAGATACGACGTAAATTCCCCGGTCAGCCAACAATTGCATAATCCGCTCGAACTCGTCGGGAGGAATAACACGTCCAGAAGGATTGCAAGGTGAGTTGAGGATGACGAGCTTGGTTCGACTAGTGATCGCCTTTTCGATCTGCTCTGGCCGCAATACAAAGCCGCTTTCCTCCGTCTCTACAAACACCGGTGTGCCCCGCGCAAAGACCACGATTTCAGGAAAACTTACCCAATAAGGCTTTGGGATGAGCACCTCGTCGCCCGGATTGATCAGGCTGACCACGGCATTAAAAATTGCCTGTTTGCCGCCGGACGTCGCCATCACTTGTGAGCGCTCGTAGTGCGCGTCAAACCGATTCTCGTAGAAGTCGATAATCGCTTGCTGCAATTCGCGCGTCCCGGCGGTGGGCGTGTATTTCGTCTGACCGGCGCGCATTGCCGCTGCCGCCGCCTGCTTTATGTTTTCCGGAGTATCAAAGTCGGGTTCACCGGCGCCAAAATCAACCACGTTTGCGCCGGCCGCGCGCAGTGCGTCGGCAGCCTGCATTGCGGCGAGCGTCGAGGATGGCTGCATCCTGGCGACGTTGTCAGAAATGGGGAACGTGGAGGTGGCTGGCTGGGTCATCATGAATTATCCGGGAGCCCTCTCTTCTCTTATAGCGTTGCCGTCACTTGCTGGTTCGAAATTGTTGGTTGGCGAGCAAAAAGTATAGCACGCGCTCTACGGGCGCCTGGTGAATTTTTCTTTCATTCGTTTTTGGACGATTGCCGGCACGAGACCGTCGAGCATTCCACCCAATTGAAACACTTCTTTCACCAGGCGCGAGCTAACGTACGAGTATTTTTCCGCCGGCATCATAAAGACTGTTTCAATGCTCGGTTCCAACCGCCGGTTCATTAAGGCCATCTGCAATTCGTATTCATAGTCGGAAATTGCTCTAATGCCGCGCACTATGGCATTTGCCTCCTGCGCAAGAGCGTAGTTCACCAGCAAACCCTGGAAATCGTCTACGCGCAAGACGCAGGCGCCCCTGGGAATGTCTTTCAAAACCTCTGCGAGCATCTCGCGGCGCTCGTCGATGGAAAAAAACGGGGTCTTTTCCGGATGGACCAGGATGGCGATAATAATCTCATCAAACAGTTTGCAGCCACGTTCGATGATATCCAGGTGGCCGTTGGTGACCGGATCAAATGAGCCGGGATAGATGGCACGTCGCATGTCGTGAATGGTAAATCGTAAATCGGGAATGGTAAATGGTTTCTCCGCCGGCTGCGAGTATTATCCAAGTTTCGTGTGATTTCGTGGATCATTTCCTGCGACCGGAAGGCGACAAGCTTTTCCATTCATAGATCGTCTTGACACTTAGGACGCGCGATGTTTCAATACGTTTTGGCACAAAACGTGGTGAGTTAAGGCGACTTGCGGCCACGTAAAACAAACAGCTAAACAGCTCGGCTAGTCTTAAGTGAAAATCGGTTGGACCCGGACTTGAGAGGCTCCGCGTTGTTAAGCGCGGGGCCCTTATTATTGTCCATTGCCGATTGCCAAATTATTGCCGATTGCCAATTGCCGATTGCCGATTGGTGAGGTATTTCTAGGACGATCTCTAATTGGAAGCTCATTCCTAATTTGAAGTTGATTCCTAGTTGGAAGCTCATTCCTAGGTGGAAGCTGATTCCTGGAACGATTCGCAAGATGATTTCTCAAGACTAGGTAACGTCAATCGGCATCGGAAATCGGCAATCGGAAATCGGCAATTGGCAATGTCACTATGTCCCTTCTCGATACATTAAAAGAGCGGATCGTCGTTTTTGACGGCGCCATGGGCACTAACCTCCAGGTCCAGAACCTGACAGTGGACGATTATGGCGGCCCACAGTTTGAAGGCTGCCCGGAGTACCTCCTGATCAGCAAACCGTCGGCCGTTGAGAAAGTGCACGCCGATTTTCTCGAGGTTGGCTGCGACGTCATCGAAACCAACTCCTTCGGCGCTACACCAGTCGTGCTCGTAGAGTACGGCATCGCTGAGCGCGCCTATGAGTTGAGTCGCAAATCTGCGGAAGTGGCGAAACGCGTGGCCGCGGACTACTCGACTAAAACCAACCCGCGTTGGGTCGCCGGCTCAATCGGTCCAGGCACAAAACTGCCGACGCTCGGACAGATCTCGTATTTGAACTTAAGAACCGCTTATGCCGAGCAAGTGCGTGGTTTGCTGGATGGCGGCGCCGACCTCTTGATAGTAGAGACGTGTCAGGATTTATTGCAGACAAAGGCCGCGCTTGCAGCAATTTTTGACGACTTTGAGACGAACCATCGCCGGGTGCCGGTGATCGCGCAGGTGACAATTGAAAGCAATGGCGTGATGCTCAACGGCACCGAGATTAGTGCGGCCCTGACAGCCCTGGCCCCTTTCCCGATTGATGTCATGGGGATGAACTGCGGCACCGGTCCAAAACACATGACCGAGCATCTCCGGTATCTGTGCGCCAATGCTCCTCTGCCGGTATCGGTGCTGCCTAACGCAGGCTTGCCTTCAGTCAAGGAAGGCAAGATGCATTACGACGAAACACCCGAAACCTTTGCAGCCCAGGTACTCCACTTCGCCAAAGACTTTGGGGCGAACATCGTCGGCGGGTGCTGTGGCACAACCCCGGCTCATTTGCGACTGGTGGTTGAAGGCCTTCGCGGTATTCCGCCAAAACGGCGTGATGCCGAGCTGGCGCCCGCAGCCTCGTCAATCTATTTTCAACAGCCTTACCGCCAGGACACTTCGTTCCTGATCATCGGCGAACGCGTCAATGCCAGCGGCTCTAAGAAGATGCGCGACCTGTTGAATGCGGAAGACTGGGACGGACTGGTCTCTCTCGCAAAGGAGCAGGAGCGTGAAGGCGCACATATTCTGGATGTGAACGTTGACTTCGTTGGGCGCGATGGCGAACGCGACATGCATGAACTGGCGTCCAGATTAGTGACGAACGTCAAGATTCCGCTGATGTTCGATTCCACTGAGTGGCAGAAGATGGAAGCTGGCCTGCAACACGCCGGCGGGAAGTGCATTCTGAATTCCACAAACTACGAAGACGGTGTGCCGCGGTTTGGGAAAGTGATCAGTCTTGCGAACCGCTACGGCGCCAGTGTCGTGATCGGGACCATAGACGAAGAAGGGATGGCCCGCACCGCCGAGGGTAAATTCAAAATAGCCAGTCGTGCTTACGAGCAGGCAACGAAGGAGCTCGGCCTGCCCGCGTCCGACATCTTTTTTGATCCGCTCGCGCTTCCTATCTCTACAGGCATTGAAGAAGACAGGCGAAACGCGCTGGAGACGATCGAGGCAATCCGGCGAATCAAACAGGAGCTGCCGGGCTGCTTTACCGTGTTGGGCGTCTCGAATATCTCGTTCGGGCTCAATCCCGCGTCCCGAGTTGTCTTGAACTCCGTATTCCTGCACGACGCGGTTGAGGCCGGGTTGGACTCGGCAATCGTCAATGCCAGCAAGATCGAACCTCTTAATCGCATTGGCGAACAGGAATTGAAGGTTGCGCGCGAGTTGATTTATGACAAGCGCCTATTTGAAGGTGAAGTCTGCGTCTACGATCCGCTGACAGAGTTCACCAAACTGTTCGAGGGAGTTAAGGCAAAAACCAGCGAGAAGGCTTCTAAAGGTGAAACGGTAGAAGAGCGCCTCAAAAACCACATCATCGACGGCGAGAAGATCGGTCTCGAAGACGAATTGCGAACGGCCCTCGAGAAGTATCCCGCCCTGGACATCATTAACAATATTTTGCTCGAGGGGATGAAAGTAGTCGGCGACCTCTTCGGCAGCGGCCAGATGCAGTTGCCGTTTGTGCTTCAGTCGGCCGAAGCCATGAAAGCTGCGGTCCGTTTTCTCGAACCGTTCATGGAGAGGAAGGGCGGAGCTACGGCAAAAGGGACTATGGTTCTGGCCACAGTCAAAGGCGATGTGCACGACATTGGGAAAAACCTGGTAGACATTATCCTGACTAACAACGGATATAAGGTTATCAATCTGGGCATTAAACAACCGATTGACAATATTCTCCAGGCTTTTGAAGAGCACGGCGCCGATGCGATCGGGATGAGCGGATTATTAGTCAAGTCAACCCTCATAATGAGGGAGAATCTCGAATTGATGAATGAGCGCGATATTAAGGTCCCGGTCGTTCTCGGTGGCGCAGCATTGACCCGGCGCTATGTCGAAGACGATTTGAAAGCAATTTATAAAGGAAATCTCTTTTATGCCCGGGACGCCTTTGCCGGTCTCCACACGATGGACAAACTCACCGGCGACGGAGTGGCACAAGCTTCGGTCTCTCGCGTCGCGGACGATCACAAACTGGCGTCTGACACACAGTCCGATGAAGAAGATTTGATTGGCGAAGAAGCAAAGCTGGGCATTCGCAAGCCGCTGCGCCCGCGAGGCGTAGTAAAGATTGCCGGCGACACAACGCATACGACCCGCTCAAATGTACTAGCCGACGTCGAAATCCCGAGGCCGCCATTTCTCGGGTCGAAGGTGGTCCAGGATATCCCGCTCGAGGACGTTTTTTCCTTTGTTAATGAAACGGCTTTGTTCAAGGGGCAATGGCAATTCAAGCAAGGCAGGCGGCCCGCGGATGAATATCAGGCCTTTGTGCGAGAGACCGTGCGCCCGATTTATAATGAGTTGAAAGAGCGCAGCAAACGCGAAGGTTTATTGTTGCCGCAAGTGGTTTATGGGTATTTCCCTTGCCAATCTGCGGGCAACGATCTGATTGTTTACCACGACGATGCAAAAACTCAACGGGCCCGCTTTAGCTTCCCCCGTCAGCCGGGCGGACGCAATCTGTGTCTTTCGGACTTCTTTGCTTCCGTCGAATCAGGCAAAACTGACGTGGTGGCCTTTCACCTTGTAACAATGGGGCGGCGCGCGAGCCAATACTCGCAGGAATTATTCAAAACAGACAACTACGCTGACTATCTATATTTCCACGGCCTGAGTGTCGAAGGCGCCGAGGCCCTGGCCGAACTGTGGCACAAAAAGATTCGCGAAGAACTAGGGGTTGCCGGCCAGGATGCGGCCGAAGTAGCAAAACTATTTCACCAGGGTTACCAGGGATCCCGTTTCAGTTTTGGTTATCCGGCATGTCCAAACCTGGAGGACCAGGCCAAGTTGTTTGAGCTGCTCGAGCCTTCACGCATCGATGTCGAGTTGACTGAAGAATTTCAATTGGACCCCGAGCAGTCCACCTCCGCAATCGTCGTTCACCATCCGGAAGCGAAATACTTTTCGATTGACTAAACCGCGCGCGCTGCGAGCTTGAATTCCCTTACGACCGTCAGCATTTTTGTTTCCTGAGCATTAAAACCGATCCACGAACTTACACTTACACTAAATCTCGTGTTATTTCGTGGATCGTTTTGCTTGGAGGGCAAAGCCGCGCTCTAATAAGATACGAGGCGCCACATCCATTGGGCAATTACAAGGAAATGGAGATTGAGTCCATGCAAAAGGAGCGTCAGGCGGCCCTGCAACCTGACAATGCTCGTGACTGGGCGCGAAAAGTTGGCCAGCAGCTCGAGCCGACACTGGAAGAGCTGGCGCCGCTGAATTGGTTCGAACGTCGATCGTTCCGGTTGGTGCGACGCATGAACCGCGGCCGGTGGAAACAGTTTTGGACCTGGTGTCAGCAGACGCTTGGAGCCGGCTGGATCCATCTTTCAACCTACAACATCATGAACGTGTACGGCCTCGAGCACATCACCGCGGCTGCTCGCGAGCGGCCAATCCTGCTGGTCGCCAATCATCGCTCATTCTTTGACATGTATGCTGTCTCGACTGTTCTGTTCAGGCAAACGAGCTGGCGAAAACAATTGTTCTTCCCAGTCCGGGGCCGTTTTTTTTATCAGAGTCCATTAGGGCTTTTTGTCAATCTGGTAATGGGTTGGTGGTCCATGTATCCGCCCTTTTTTGCTACGGGAGATCACCCCGTTCCGGAAAAGCGTGCGTTTGATAAGTTTTCATTCCGCGTGTTGACAGAGTTGTGCCAGTACGGAGCGGGCAACGTGATCGGTTTTCACCCTGAAGGCAAGCGTAACAGGAGTGACGATCCCTATTCATTTCTGCCGCCCCAGCCGGGGATCGGCAAGCTCATCAAGGATGCAAACCCTCAGGTGATTCCAGTTTTCATTGCAGGCCTGTGTAACAATTTGCCGCGCCAGATTGCCCGGAACTGGAACCGGGAAGACGTCATCCGGATTTACTTTGGGCCAATCATCAATTTTTCTGAGTACCTGGAAAGGCCGGATCGCGTGCGTACCTACATCGAGATTTCACGGCTTGTGATGGAAGAGATCGAAGAGCTTGCAAAAAGAGATCGAGAATCGCACTCAAGCTAGTTTGATTGCCTCGTGGATATTCCGCTAGTCATCGCGAATCCTTTTTCTGCTTCGGGCGCGACAGGCAAAGCCTGGCCGCGCCTGGCCAGCGATCTGCGCACACATTTTGGACCATTCCAGGTCCTATTCACTGAGCGGCGTGGCGATGCCATAACGCTCGCGACCGAAGCCGCTCGAAACGGAAGCAAACTAATCATCGCCTGCGGCGGTGATGGCACGATTTCGGAGGTTGCCAATGGCATCATCAATTCAGGCAAGGATGTTGAGTTAGCTATCCTGCCCAGCGGCACTGGCGGCGATTTTCGCAGGACATTGAAAATACCCGCGCGCGGTAGCGAAGCAGCTCAAATCATTCGTAACGGAAAAACTCGCGCAATCGATGTCGGTCGAGCTACCTTTTCATCGAGAGACGGTCATCAAGTAACGCGCCATTTTATTGGTGTAGCCTCGTTTGGTATCAGCGCTGAAATAATCAAGCGCGTAAAGCGAAATCGTTCTCAATGGTTGCAGACCACCGCTCCGAAATGGTTGACGGGCCGTGTCTCGTTTGGCATCTCGATGATGCAAACCGCGGTGATGTCGACGTCTTCGCGCGTGATTGTCCAACTGGATGATGAGCACGAGCGCCATCTAAAGGTGGCGAATCTCTGTATCGCTAATGCGTGTTACTTTGGCGGGGGTATGAAGATCGCACCTCAGGCCAAACTCAACGACGGCAACTTTGATGTGGTGAGCATTGGGGATCTCAGCACGGCCGAAATCCTCACCAACGCCCCGAAGCTCTACGCCGGAGCCCACCTGGGGATGGAAAAAGTTGCGCACGCCCTGGCGAAAAAGATCCTCGCTCGACCTGCCGATATGGAGGAAGAAATTCTGCTCGAGTTGGACGGCGAGCTTCCCGGTCGTCTGCCGGCGACATTTCAAATCGTTCCGGGTGCGCTACGCGTTCGTTGTCCTGCGTAGTCTGGTTGCCAGTTGAGTGGTGGGATCCTCGCTTCGGGGCCTAGGGAACCTTGCCTCAAAAGCCACAAAGAGGCACAAAAAGCACAAAGGTCTTCTATAAATCGTTTGCGCTTTTTGTGCTTCCTTGCGGCCTAGCTTTCACGCGGTAGTTACCGCCGCGGTTCTACCTTGAGTGGTTGCGGCCCGTCACTGGTGCTCGCGGTTCGTTGACGAACAAATGGTTGTGATTGCTTAGATTGATCTCGGGCAGCTTTCTTGTCCGAATAGATGTAACTGTCGCGTGCCTTAACCGCCAAATCCGGCTGGTTTACGCGAACTTTGATCTGACGGCGCTGGCCTGCCTGGGCTGCAGTCTTAGGGTAGTACCCGAGACTGTATTGGCGCCCCAACTCTTCAGCAACTTGCCTAAACGCGTCCCCTATTCCAACCAGCGAATCAGCATTGTAGTAGCGGGCGCCCGTCTTATCCGCTAGAGCACGCAAGTAGATATTGGCGCGTCTGTAATCGCCCGGATTTGTCCCGGGAATCCCGCCGCGAGTGTTTGGCCGCGGAATTGGAATACCGAAGATCACTGGCCCCCGGTTTCCGGGCAAAGGCAATCCTTGCCCCATTCCGCCTAAGAGGGAGGTGTTATAGCCAACGCTGTAGATTGGGGCGTCGGATTCTTCAGCCTCGCGTAACGTGCTCTCGAATGTTGCTGAATGGCTGGTCGTGTCGACCCCATCCGTAAACAAAACTACCGCCTTGCGACCGTTGATGGTACGCAAGTATTTTCTGAGCACAGTGTCCACGGTATCGTACAGTCTTGTTCCGCCACCAGTGCGGCTGCTACGAATAGCCCTGATAATCGCATCTCGGTCAGTGCTCGGCCTGATCAACACATCAATCCGGTCGTCAAACGAAATGACCATCACGCTGTCGTTGGATTTCAACTGGTTAACAAAAGTAATGGCCGCTTCCTGAATGTCTTCAAGACGAAATTCTGTGGATCCGCTGGTATCAAGGAGCAGCACAACCGTGAAGGGTTGATCAACCGTGGCGAAGTAAGCGATTTTCTGTTCGACCCCCTCCTCAAAAATGCGAAAGTCCTGGCGTTTGAGGTCGCCGACGTACTTGCCATTGCGATCCACCACGCTTACCGGCACGGTAACGAGCGAAGTGTCCACTCGCAGCACATCTCCCTCCACCGTTTCGCCCTCAGGACCTGTCTTTGAAGCTGAGATACCTTCGTTCGAATCGTTGTTGGTTGATTGCTGATCGCTGGTTTTAGTAGAGGTGCCGGCAGGCTCGACGGTACGCCGGCGCCCAGATTGAGCAAAGACGGATGTTGCCGTAAGAATTACCAGAAGGCAGAGACAAAACACACTCTTCTTCATTTTAATCACCTGCGTTGCGCTTGGCAGCTGCGAGAAGCAAACGGCTAAAGGGAGACGAATGGATACAGCATTGATGCCTGCAAGGGTGGGAAGAGTTGGTTCCTGCTCCAAAAGCTCCGAGCCGGGGGAGAAGTCATCCGCAATCGGAAGCAGTGTGCGCCAAAAAGCGCGAACACGCAATAATGGGGCGGTGCCTACGCGATTCAAAACGGTTGACATTGTTTTCCGACGGGCATAATGTCCGCGTTTGTCTAAGAAGGGCTGAACTTCTCACGAGCCAATGCGTCCTCGCACACTCGCCAGATCCAGCCTGTTAACAAAGAAAACGGAAACACCAGCGCGCCCCAGACATGAAATTGGCGAGTGCAAACGAAGGTTGAGCGGCCTTCGATCTAATCAAAATCTCAAGGACTGAACTTATGCAATGCAAAACACATCTGCGGGTTCTTGGCTTGTTGATGTTGCTCGGTTTTGTACCACTCGGTATCGAGGCACAGAGTCCCGATGAAGTGGAGCAGCCGGCCTGGTTTTCCGAAGTTCCCTGCAAGGCCGACTTGTTTAAGCGAGTGGTTATTAATTCAGATGTGATCGTTTGCCTGCAATATGACGAAAAGCAGCTTCAGCTCAGGCCGGGGGGTCATATCGCGGACCTCGTCGTTACGAGTTACACCGCAAAGGGCAGTCTCAACCCAGAGATTAAGGACGTTTCGGTTTTGGATCCCGGTCACTTTTCGGGCTTGATTGTCGGTCTGAACTCGGGACCGCGCTCGCGCTCGGGACACCTGACCTCGCAGTCAGAGTATTCTTACGATCTGAGAATTGGAAATGATATCAGACCCGACATCTATGACCTGATTCTCACGAGTGCGCAAGCCGACAGGACCGATAAGGTCAAATTCAAATTGCCATTCTGGCGTGCAGAGGGCGAGTGGATTGATCTGACTCGAGATTCTCAAAAAAGCCTGAGTTGTTGGAGCGGAAACCAGTGTTCCCCGCTGAAATTGTTTCTCCTGAATAAGCTCCCCTACAAGCTGACAATCTCGAAAGTTTCCATTATTTCCGATCCGGCGGATCTGTTGGAGGACCATCCGCAAAGCACCACGCCGCAGAGCATCGAGGCCGTCCCCTCAGACCAGGAGGTCGATCTGCTCCTGAAAGCGAAGACGGTATCCTTTACACGTGCGTTCAGCGGCTTTGGGAAGTTCCCGCGGGCAACTATGCTTCTTACTTACCGTGATGATTTTGGCAGGGAACTAACAAAGCGAGTCGAATTGGATCTCGAGGTCAAACCAAACCTCCTGCTTCTGATCATTACGCTGCTCCTGGGCGCGATTGTGGGCACTGTTGTGCGCATTGACTTACGGCGCTTGCAGAAGGCAGGGTTAATAACTCGGAAGCAAAAATTCGTGTTTGCCGGGACAACGTTTGCAACGGGCGTAATCGTTTGCCTCATTGCGCTTTTCGCCAACCTGAAGTTCACAGTCTTTGACGCTCAGAGTCCGTATTCAACCTGGGATCCCAAAATACTTTTCCTGATGGGTCTGGTTGGAACGATTGGCGGGATTCCCATTCTGTACTCGTTATTGAAACTGCCAACACCGACCGACAACGAACCAGGGGACGAGAAGTAGAGGTGCATATGAGAAAGTCACTAGTAATCCGGACCTCGAGTTGTGGAATTATAGTTTTCATCCTGCTGGCCTCGCTTGGACAACCGGTCCGGCCCCAATCCACCGTGCAGTTTTCGCCGCAGTCAGCAGCTCAATTACTCAAGGAAGGGACCTATTACCACGGCATTGATGACACGACTGATCGCGCCGCTGATCGCTACCGTCAATTACTATCAAAGTTTCCCAAGTCATCACAGGCCGAGCAGGCACAGTTCTATCTCGGCACTTATTACCAAAAAAAGTTCTTCATTCTCGAATCCAGGAATAAGGTTCAGGATTGGACCTCGTTCAACCAGGCGGAAGAAGCGCTCAACGGCTACATCAAAAAATACCGCAGCGGTAAAGGTTTCCGCACGTACCTCGCCGATGCCTATTACAACCTGGCAATCATTTCCCTTAGACGGGGCTATATCGAGAAGGCAAAGCAGCTCCTCCTGCAAATGAAAACTGACGCAGCCAAGGATCGAACCGTTTATATATTCAAGATTGTCTGGTCGCCGCGAACCGATGATGTAATCAAAGCCAACTGCGACACCAGCCAGCTCGCAACTGCTGCCATAGATAGCATCGGAAATGATAATAACTTTGGTCGAATGCTCGGCAGGATGCGAGATTGGTGCTGGAAGAACTGCAAGGCAGGGGCCTAATCCACGAAATAAGACGAAATCGTTCGTGTGATTCCTGTGTTCACCTGAAAAGTAAAAACAAAAATTAGAACTTAAGAATTTACGGAGAGATTCCTATGCGTCAGGTATTTCTGATCGTTTTCAGAATGCAGCCGGATGGCCGGTGGCTCATCATCGAACACGTTTGGACTGATAAGATGCTGGGCACTAAGGAGTAGAACTATTGCGCTTTCTGCGTTGCGCACCCACCAGCACAACCATCAGGCAAAAAGCAGCAGCTGCTGCGAAAGCTACCTGGATGTAACCTGCAATTCGTCCAGGAACATTCATAGCTGCCAGGTGAGGCGTCAGTGGCGGCTTTTCACCTGCGATAAGTTGCTTCATGAGCGTTTCCCAGCCGGCGGCTGCCTGATGCCACTTGCCGTCATCACCATCTCGCAAAATCGTGCCGCTGTTAATGATATAACGATCTTCTCCTTTGCCAGGCAGATAAACATATCCCGCTTGACCCTCCATGCCGGGGCAGTATTTCACACTGTAGATCAACTTCAAGTCGCCACGATCTTCAGGAGAGTGACGTTGATTCCACTTCATGTAGAATGAGACTTCAAACGAATGTGCTTGATTTGTTGGCTCAGGAATCACGCCTTTCTTCCAATCAATAAACTGTCCCATCCAGGGACTGAACTGTCTAAGCGTATCCCGATCGGTGATCTCTATAGGGTGAGCCATTCCTTCGCTCTTGATGGTAACAAGGTCTGGTATTCCCTTCGCGTAAATCGAGGGACTGAGCGTCAATGCCATCATCGTAGAGATGACACACAGCATGGCTTTCATCGCATACCTCCATAACTCAGTTTTCTTCACCATGTTGATTAGACGATAGGAAGCGGAAGAATCTTCCCCGGCAGGCGATTAAAATTTTCAATGTCTTGCCCTATCGGATCACTTGAAAGCTGGTAACAGGATGAATTTCCCACGCTGTTGCCCGCCAGTTGCCGGGCACCCTGGGAGCAGTGTTCTCTGACTCGGCGGCGTGGATCCAATCGAATAACAGCCAGCCTTCAAAATGAACCCAGTGTCCGGTCAGTTCCCGGCGCAGAGCTTCATCAGACCAATCATGACCCTGTTCGCGGGCCCGACTTCTCATTCTTGGCGTCACTTCGAGTACAACCTGCTCGCGGGCAGTCGCATTGGGCTGAAGCGCCAGGTTAATGTGCGTGTCCCGGCTGCAGGGCAAATAGCAATTAGCCAATTCAACGCCGGCGGCGCCCACAGCTAAAACGTAGCCGTCAAGCCTGGCGGCGCGTGTTGTGGACCAGCGAGTGCTGTCTTCACCCGGCGCCTGGATACGCTCGAGCGTAATATTTTGATCAAAATCAGTGAGTTGCGGGAGAGCCGTTCGATTCTTAAGCCGATAGAAATTACGTCTCTTCCCGGAGAATGCGATTCCCGTCTCCGGACAATGCCGGCACAGGACGAAGAGACCGGCGGCGATCACTGCCAGCAAAATTAAGAATGTGAGCGCGATTCGGTTTCGTCGTACCATCAGCAAACCCATGACCTCAGAACCCTTTGCAGTGCGGCGACTTGTCGCCGCTTTTCAAGTTGAAATGACACTCACGATAATATCAATGCAAAAGCGGCGACAAGTCGCTGCACTCCAAAGAGTTGACCCTTCGCTGTACATCCAAAGCTGCTCAACAATATACTGACGGCACGGCAAGAGTCTCCTCCACATTGTTGGCGCAACCGGAAACTAAAAACAAAGAGAGATGGTAAATGATGCGCGAAATAATTCTTCGCAGCGCGGTCGTGCTGGTTGTAACCGCGATCGGCGGTTTGCTCATAATCACTAGGATGAATGACGCCGACGGCATAAATGCGATGGCCAGTCCACTGAACTCGTGGGAGGCATCGGCAGTCGCCGATCCTAATCCGCTGGCAGCGAACTGGGAAGGTCCCTACGGGGGCGTCCCACCTTTTGACCGCGTGCAGGTCGTGCTGTTCAAGCCGGCGTTGGAAGCGGCGATGGTCGAAAATCTTTCAGAGGTGGATCGCATAGCAAAGGATCCGGCAGCCCCAACTTTCGAGAACACCATTACGGCAATGGAGAAAACCGGGCGCACGCTGGACCGCGTCACCACCGTTTACGGAGTCTGGGGCTCGACCATGAACAGCTCGGATTTCCAGGCAGTCCAGCGCGAGATGGCGCCGAGACTGGCAGCTTTTAGCGATCAGATCACTCAGAACGAAGCGCTTTTTAAACGCATCGAGACTGTTTACAACTCTCCTCAAAAGTCGCAGCTCACAGCCGAGCAGCAACGTCTGGCCTGGTTCTATTACACCAACTTCGTCCGCGCGGGTGCTCGACTAGACGCCAAAGCCAAATCGCGTTTGTCCGAGATCAATCAAAAGCTGGCCGGACTTTATACGCGTTTCAGCCAGAACGTTTTGTACGAGGAAGACAATCAATTCCTCGTGCTCAAGAAGGAAGCAGATTTGGCTGGACTGCCCACACCTCTTCGCGATTCAGCCGCAGCGGCGGCGGCGACGAGGAAGATGCCGGAGGTTTGGGTAATCGCAAACACCCGCTCCTCAATTGATCCGTTCCTGACGTATTCTGAGCGCCGGGATTTGCGCGAGCAGGCCTGGCGGATGTTTGTCAATCGCGGTGATAACGGCGGCGAGCACGACAACAATGCAATTGTCAGCGAGATGCTGCAATTGCGCGCGGAACGAGCAAAGTTACTCGGCTATCCGACTCACGCTCATTGGCGTCTGGAAAACGCGATGGCCAAGACGCCTGAGCGGGCGATGGAGCTGATGGAGGCCGTATGGAAACCGGCGGTCGCGCGCGTGCATGAGGAAGTTGCTGATATGCAGGCGGCGGCGGACAAGGAAGGCGGGCACATCACCATCGAGCCCTGGGATTATCGTTACTACGCTGAAAAGGTCCGTAAGGCCCGCTATGACCTTGACCAAAATGAAGTCAAACCATACCTGCAACTGGAAAAACTGCGGGAGGGAATTTTCTGGGTCGCCGGCGAACTGTTTGGCTTTGAGTTCACGCCGGTAACGAATGTCCCAGTCTATCATCCGGATGTTCGTGTTTGGGAAGTTACCGACAAGACCACGAAGCGTCATATAGGACTTTGGTTCTTTGATCCGTTCGCGCGAGCCGGCAAACGATCAGGCGCCTGGATGAATGCCTATCGCAGCCAGGAGCGAGTGAACGGAACAATCACCACCATCGTTTCCAACAACGCAAACTTTGTAAAGGGCAAGCCAGGCGAGCCGGTGTTGATGTCCTGGGACGACGCGGTGACGATGTTTCACGAGTTCGGTCATGCGCTCCACGGTCTTAACTCCAACGTTACCTATCCGTCTCTGTCAGGAACGGCAGTCCCGCGGGACTATGTCGAGTTTCCTTCCCAGCTAATGGAGCACTGGCTATCGACTCCGGAAGTACTGCAACGCTTTGCCGTTCACTATCAGACCGGAAAACCGATTCCGCAGGTATTGGTGGAACGGATCCTGCGCTCGGCCACGTTTAACCAGGGGTTCGCGACAGTGGAATATCTGGCCAGTGCCTTGGTGGACATGAAGTTGCATCTGGCCGGCGACCGCAAGATCGATCCCGACGCATTTGAGCGCGAGACCCTGGCGCAGCTCGGGATGCCTCGTGAAATAGTCATGCGGCATCGAATCCCGCAGTTCGGCCATGTGTTTGCAAGCGATTCTTACTCTGCCGGGTACTATAGCTACCTGTGGTCGGATGTCCTTACCGCTGACGCTTTTGGCGCCTTTGTTGAAGGCGGTGGTCCATACGATCGAAAAGTTGCTGAGCGCTTGCGCCAGAACATCTTTTCGGTGGGGAACACGATCGATCCCGCAGAGGCCTACCGCTCGTTTCGTGGTCGCGATCCAAAGATCGAAGCGCTAATGAAAAAGAGAGGCTTTGCTGCGACTAAGTGATCTTCGGGAAAGTTTCCGATAGCAAAACATTTGCCTGCTATATGTTTTTCCGGCAATGCGGAAACTGTGAAAACAGAAAACTGGGCCACAGATTAACGCAGATTACACGGATCTGAATGGTTTATGAGTCCAATAGAGCTCTCGCTTAAACTCTCATGTTCTGATCGGTTTCATCCGCGTTAATCTGTGGCTAATCTTCCTCTTCATAGCACCCGCCGAGTTTAGAGGATCCCATTTCCACCGATCCCCACCAACGTTTAGGCGGGAAGATGTTAAACTTGGGCTGCCGACGTTTCACCCTCGCTTGGGCTTGTTCGCATGAAGAGAGCCCCGCCGCAACAGCATCACGAGATTACGCAACTCCTTTTTGAGTGGAGCAGCGGCAATCAGACTGCGCTCGATAAATTGTACCCGCTGGTATACGACGAACTTCACCGTCTCGCGCGCCGCTACATGAAACGCGAGAGGAAGGGCCACACCTTGCAAACAACCGCGCTCATCAATGAAGCGTATGTTCGCCTGGTGGATCAGAAACATGTTCACTGGGAGAATCGGGCGCATTTTTTCGCGATTTCAGCTCAAATCATGCGCCGCATTCTGGTTGACCATGCGCGCCGGTACACCTATGCAAAAAGAGGCGGCGGGGCAGAGCGAGTGTCGTTTGACGAAACCGCGATCGTTGCGAATGATCGCGCGGCCGAATTAGTACAGCTCGATGAAGCGTTGAAGAATCTCTCCCGGATCGATCCTCGTCGCGGCCAGGTAGTAGAGTTACGATACTTTGGCGGTTTGACGAACGAAGAGATTGCCATGGTTTTGAAGATCTCAGCGAACACAGTAACACGCGATTGGAACATGGCGCGGGCCTGGCTGTATCAACAACTTAGCGGGAGCGCTGTCAATTGAATCCTGAACGCTGGCAGCAGATCAGCCGCATTTTCAAATCCGCCATTTCACTGGATGAGGATAAACGCGCTCGCTACCTCCTGGAGCAATGCGCCAAGGACGAATCATTACGCGTGGAGGTGGAAAGACTGATCGAGTCGCACCAACGAGCGGATGCGAAAGAGTTTATCGACCGCCCCGCCGTTGAAAATGGCGCGGCGCTTTTGCTGAATTCCAACGAAGCGCCTCTGAGAGAAAACAGTTTGGAGAAAGGGCAGACATTTGGCTCCTACTCAATAATCGATAAGCTGGGCGCCGGCGGCATGGGAGAAGTTTATCTCGCCAGGGATGTCCGTCTGGATCGTACCGTCGCTCTGAAAATCCTGCCGGCGGACATCGCCGCAGACAGGCGCCGCATGCAACGTTTTCGGCAGGAAGCGAAAGTCGTGTCCTCGTTGAATCAACCGAACATCCTGACTATTTTCGAGTTTGGCACGGTTAACTCGCTGAGTTTTCTGGCCACGGAATACATCGATGGCCAAACACTCCGTGATTATCTTCGCGGCAAGCATTTAAAGCTCGCAGAGGTCCTGAACATCAGCATTCAAATCCTGGCGGCGCTTGATGCCGGGCATGAGGCACGGATTGTTCACCGGGATATTAAACCTGAAAACGTGATGATTCGGAGGCGCGATCAGATTGTAAAAGTTCTGGATTTCGGCCTGGCTAAAATAGCAGAGCAGAGGACCACAGATGCTCGCACCGACCCAACGAATACTGAGGCTTTGACAGCGTTTAAGACGGTTCCCGGGAGCGTAATGGGAACCGTGAACTATATGTCGCCGGAACAGGCACAGGGCTTGCCAGTTGACGAGCGCACCGATCTTTGGAGCACCGGCGTCATCATTTACGAGATGGTAGCAGGAACGATGCCCTTCAAAGGCATTACAAGCAGTCACACTGTTGTGCAAATTCTCGAAAAAAATCCGCCGCCGCTTGCGCAGTTGGATCACATCAACACGCCGGCTGAACTGCAACGCATTGTGGACAAAGCGCTGGCCAAGGACCGTAGCGAGCGGTATCAGACGGCTAAGGACATGTTGATCGATCTGCGGAATCTCAAAAACCGCTTGGCCGTAGAAGCTGAGATTGAACGTTCGACACCGTCCCAGTTGCTGACTAACCAGACGACGGCTGGCCAGGACGTTGCGGCACCCTCTTCAGCCGCGCTTTCAACTGCATCAGCGCAACCATTACGAGCGGCGCGGAACACCTTGCTGATATGGGCAACACTGGGATCTGCGGTTTTAGTTGTTGCCGCAATCTTCGGAATCAGTGCCTGGAGGTCACATTCGAAAACAGTCGCTTCTGCGCCCGCCTCGCCCGCCTCGATCGTTGAGCACCGGCTGAGCTACTGGATTCAGGTTCAAAAATATAAAGACAAAAAGCCGTATCAGGATCCATTCCGACTCGCAGGAGAGATAAACTTCGAACCCGACTACCGCATTCGTTTGTATGTTAGCAGTCCGCAGTCCGGGTTCTTATATGTCTTAAACGAGGGTCCCGTGGACAAGGATGGGACGTCACAGTTCGTGGTCCTTTTTCCCTCACCCACGGCGAACGAGGGAACGGCCTATGTGACTGGCGGCAGGGAAGTTCAAATACCGAGTCAGAGCTGGCTGGTGTTTGATTCTGAGCAAGGTAAGGAACGACTGTGGCTTGTGTTTTCGACGAACTCCATACCTGAGCTGGATGCCGTCGGACGGTTTGCTAACCCCCAAGCTCGCGGGCTTGTCAACGATGCGAATCTGAACCATGCCGTGCAAGCATTCCTAAGCGCCGTTTCAATTAGGAAACCTGAAGTCGAGAAGACCGAGAAAGAGACGAATGTCAAAAGCGCAACGGCTGTGCTCATTTACCCCATTACAATGGAACATCATTGAGGCTCGTTGGCGGCCGTTGGAGTACTGATGCAGGTTCAACCTGCATCAGTACCTCTCTGGTCAGCATGTTCCAAAGTCCGTGACTTCCTGATATATTCCGCGCAGAAAACAGTAAGAAGCTGTTAGGACTTCCTTTATTTCCCGTCGTTTTCAGGAGGAAACTGTTGGCTTTAGAGCCAGCCGTTGAGTTTCGTCTTTACCTTTGGTGGTTTTACCGCAGAATCCTCGCGTTAATAGGTAGACCCTTCAAGATCGAAAATGACCTCTGATGGGTCGCCCAGACTTTCTTCAACCGAAAGGAGTTAGAGAAATGCCAATAGAACTTCCGTATGGCCAGACCCTGGAATTGGGCATCTCGGATAGTCACTACGCCAACAGCGGACCCGCGACTGTCGAGTTCACGCAAAATGATAAGAGCGAGCCGCAGGCCACCGTGCAGGTCTACGCCGATGCCGCGAAGACCCAGTTGATAGTGGACAAGACGGATAAGGTCCATCCTGTTCCTCCCCCGGGCATAGATGGCGACTACTATTTTCAATTCACAATTCACGCCGGCGGAGCGAATGGTCCTTTGAGGGCCACGGCCGGATACATCCCAGGAAGCTACAATTTTGCTTTTGCGCCGGCGGCCGACCCGCCAATTACAGGTCTGCTAACTGATCCACATCGGCGCCCAACCGAAGATGATGTCGAGTGGACGGCGGAAAAACCGACGCCCGAAGATGTTGATGCGGCAAAGGCTGGTGGACGCGGCCTCTGAGTCCGACTCCCGCACAAAGCAGAGTGCTCCGCGTACCAAACCGGTATGCGGAGCGCTTTTGCCGGTAATAACACCCGAGAATGGACCAATGGGTGGTTAGTGAATGCCGGGATGTTTGACTAATCCTATGCCTGAACACACCAGTAGAACACGTCCGCGCCACGAGACTAGATCGCTCGCATCTTGCTTCATACTCTTCTTCTTTCTATCTGCCGGGATGCCCTCCATTGATTCAGCCATGGGCGCCGATAAAACATTGCAGATGACAGGCTCATTGCCCAACCAGGGTTCGCAGCCGGCGCCACTGGTTAAACTAAGCGTGATCACTCCAGTCGAACGCGAACTAAAAGGGGGAGCAGCTGAATCTTTCCTGGTTCAACTTAAAGCAGGCGAGTTCGTGGAGATAAATGTGGACCAGGAGGGCATCGACGTGGTTGCCAGTCTGTTCGGGCCAGACGGCAAGCAAATCACGCGCATGGATAGTCCCAATGGCACTCATGGAGATGAGCCCGTCGTTGCCATAGCGGACGTGGCGGGAAGCTACCGGATCGAAGTACGTTCAAACAACACTCGGGCCCCAGCCGGTCGTTTCGTGATAACAATGAACGTTCAGCGAGCTGCCAACTCGGCAGACGCTGACCATATCGCAGCAGAGCGGGCGTTTACCGAGGGTCAGCGGCTCCGCGAGTTGCGCACCGCAGAGTCAAGGCGAGCCGCAATCGAGTCTTTTGAGCGCGCGCTGCCCTACTTCAAAACCAGCGGCGATCGCGGCCGTCAGGCGCTGGCGCTATTGGCCATCAGTTCCTCGTATGCCGAGTCGAGTGAGTTTCGTAAAGCACTGGGAACTCTAAACCAGGTCCTCGTTCTTGCCCGTTTGCAGGGAAACAGCAATCTTGCGGGAACAGCGTTGAACCTTACGGGCGGCGCCTATGATGTTTTGGGCGACGTAGACAAAGCTCTCGACTTTTATGGAAAAGCATTGGAATTGTTTCGCCAGACCTCGAACGTTTCATCGGAGGCCTCGGCACTTAACAACATCGGCAAGATCTACAGCGACATTGCCGAATGGCAAAAGGCGTTGGAATTTCTGAATCAGGCACTGCCTCTGGCCCGGCGCTTAGGTGATCAACGAAGAGAGTCAATCGTGCTGCATAACATCGCAGCAACGCTCTACGCCATGAACGAGCAAGCGAGGGCGCTGGATCTGTATGAGCAATCTCTAAAGCTGCGGCGATCAATCGGAGATAAAGCCGGTGAGGCGGAACAATTAAACAGCATCGGCAGCGTCTATCGCGTACTGGGCGATCAATCAAAGGCTCTCGAGTATTACAACCAGGCATTGGTTCTACGTCGCGTCACCGGTGACAAACGGTTAGAGGCTGTAACGCTGGATAATATCGGCGCGGTTTATGCGGCGCTGGGACAACCTGACAAGGCTTTAGCACAGCATCAACAAGCACTCGAGCTTCACCGTCTGGTTGAGAACCCGGCTGGCGAGGCCGTGGCCCTTGGCAACATTGCTTTCGCCTTCGCCTTGCTGCACCAACCGGACAAAGCGGTGGAGAACTACACTCAAGCGTTTTCAATTTTTCGCTCGCTTAACGATCTTAACAATCAGGCTGTCATGCTTCAGGGAATCGCCAGTGTCGAACGCACGCGCGGGAATCTGGCGGAGGCCGGTCGGAGTCTCGAGAAGGCCTTAGGCTTGTTTGAAGAGGTGCGCGGGCGGGCCGGTGGTCAGGAGTCCCGCGCATCCTACTTTGCCTCACGCCAGGGCGCATACGAACTCTACATCGAGGTCCTGATGCAGGAACACGCCAAGGAACCCACCCGGGGCTTTGACGCTCGAGCGTTACAAACGAGCGAACGGGCCCGCGCACGAAGCCTGGCGGAGCTATTGAATGAAGGACACATCGATATTCGGCAGGGCGTCAGTACCGAGTTGACAGCGAAAGAAAAGCTGCTGGGCCAGGTACTCAATGCCAAGGCTCAGAGGCAGATCCAACTTATGGGTCAAATGAACCGCAAGGAAGAATTGGCTACGCTGAGTAAAGAGCTAAGTGAGCTCGAAGATCAATATCAACAGGTACAGGTAGCGATCCGCAAGAGCAGTCCCCGCTACGGAGCTCTGACCCAGCCCCAACCGCTGACCTTGAAAGAGATCCAGCAGGAGTTGGACCCGGATACGATCTTGCTGGAGTACTCATTAGGTGAGGAGCGAAGTTATCTCTGGGCAGTAACTAAGGACGCTATCAACAGCTACGAAATACCCAAGCGGGAACAAATCAAGAGTGCCTCGCAAAAAGTTTATGATCTGATAACCCGGCGCGGCGGTAACTCGTCGCAAACAGCAGCAACGTCAGCGCAGCCTTCTGACGTCGCCGATTTAGAGTTGGTAAAGGCGATTAGGGATTTGAGTGGGATGGTGTTGGGACCAGTTGCTGCTGTCCTGGGCACAAAACGGCTTGTCGTGGTGGCGGATGGCGCGTTGCAATATGTACCCTTCGCCGCGCTTTCGAATCCCAGATCGACAACGGCAAGCAATCAGCCACTTATTGTCGATCACGAAGTAATCACTTTGCCTTCGGCATCTGTACTGGCTGTGCAGCGAAAGGTTCTCGCCGGCCGCAGACAAGCGCCCAGGTCACTTGCGGTCATGGCAGACCCGGTTTTTTCGGCCAATGACGAGCGAGTAGCGACCAATCGGCGACCTGCTCCTGCTGCCCCAACCAGTCCCGCGCTCGCAACCACCACTCGCTTGATCGAGCATCTGGCAGGGACCTCAACCGGCAGCCTGACCATCCGACGCCTGCCGTTTACGCGGCTTGAAGCGGACCGCATTTTGGCAGTCACGCCGAGTGCGGGAGACTTGAAAGCTTTGAGCTTTAGAGCGAACCGCGCCACGGCAACGAGTGGCGAGCTTAGCAGGTACCGTTACGTTCATTTTGCCACCCACGGTTATCTGGATAGCGAGCGTCCAGACCTTTCGGCACTCGTACTTTCGCTGGTCGATGAGAAAGGCGAAGCACAGGACGGATTTCTCCGCGCTCATGAGATCTACAACCTTGACCTGCCTGCTGAACTGGTTGTGCTAAGCGCGTGCGAAACCGGTCTCGGAAAAGATGTCAAAGGCGAGGGGCTGGTGGGCTTGACGCGCGGTTTCATGTACGCAGGCGCTCGGCGGGTGATTGTGAGTCTGTGGAACGTAAATGATAAAGCGACCGCCGAGCTGATGGAGCGTCTGTATCGTGGCATGCTCAGAAGCAAGAAAACGCCGGCTGCTGCACTGCGGGCTGCCCAACTTGACATGTTGCGTATCAGGCCTTGGCAATCACCTTACTATTGGGCCGCCTTCGTGATTCAAGGAGACTGGAAGTGAGTGGGAAAGACCATCCGGTCTATCGTTTGTTATTACAGGGGATCAGCATGACTGATCACGACGAGAAAGGAGCGGTGATGCGCGTCTTTGCAGTTCTATCGGTATTTGCGGCAATCGCTTTCTTGTTATTCGTGTCTGTGCCGGCAAAGGCGTTGATGGTCCAACAATCTGATGACGCCACTCGTAAACTCTGGGACACCGCGTTCATCAATCAGGCAAAGACCCGGCGCGCAGTCAGAACAAAACCAGGGTTGCAAAGATATCGGGTCGCGACACCGGGCGTCCCGATTGCGAATGTAGCTCCGGATACAGTCATTGGGGTGACTTTATGGCGGTTACGCCGGGCCGGCGCAGCGGAAGGGGGTGAACGACTGATTGTTCATGAGGGCGCCGATACCAGCCAGTGGCTGCCGGAAAGAATTTCGGCTCAGACAAAACTGGCCCAGGGTGATCGGCTGCGCATCAGCGTCGAAGCGGCTCGCAAGGGTTATCTTTATGTCATCGATCGCGAACAGTACGCCGATGGTACGCTGGGTGAGCCGTATCTGATCTTCCCGACCACGCGCACACAGAACGGTGACAATCAGGTTTCAATCGGGAAACTAACGGAGATTCCTGCGCAGGAAGACAATCCGCCTTATTTCACCGTCAGACGAAGCCGAGCCGATCATGTAGCTGAGGTCTTGAGTGTGCTGGTTACGCCAGCGCCGCTTGCGAAGATTGAAATAACTGACAAGGCCCAGAAGCTGGATGAAGCTCAGGTAGCAGCGTGGGAGAAATCCTGGAGCACCGGGGTTGGTTGGCTCGAAATGGAGAAAGCGGGCCAGGCATGGACGCGTGAAGAAAGGCAGGCAGTTAACAATACCACCCGAAGTTTGCTGGCGAACTCGCCCTCACCACAGATGGTTTATTATCGACCGAGCGCAAAAACCAGCGAACCTCTTTTTGTGAAACTGCACCTCTGGTACAAGTCTGCCAGCAAAAGGAATACGAAGCCGTGAAAATGAGGAATAGGTAAGGAAGTTGGGCGGAATTCTTACCTACTTTTCTGTTCCTATCTGTAATACAAAACGCGCAACTTCTTGTTTTCTTGACCAGGTTTTGCAAGGAAAACAATTGATCCACGAAAAGACACGAGCCCAGCCACACGAAGTAACACGAATATTTCTTAGTGTTGCTTCGTGTAATTTCGTGGATCTCGCAGCTTTGATGCTTGTCGCGTTGATCTCGGCAAATGGGACGGCTGCGCAAAAGACTAAGAAGCCTCCTGGGAACTCAACGCAAATTCGCACTCGGCTGCCCGCCACCGCCGCAAGAGTGCGTGAAGAGTTTCTGCACGCCTGGCAGGGGTACAAGCAATATGCCTGGGGCCACGACAGCCTGCGTCCACTTTCAAAGACTCCCCGCGACTGGTACGGCGAATCACTCTGGATGACCCCGGTTGACGCTTTGGATACCCTGATTCTGATGGGTCTTAAAGGCGAAGCTGAGCGCACGAAGACTGCGATCATTCAGAATTTATCTTTCGACAAGGACATTTACGTCCAGAATTTTGAGATTACCATTCGCTTGCTTGGCGGGCTGCTCTCGTCCTACCAACTGACCGGTGATAAGCGCTTGTTAATGCTCGCAGACGACCTGGGTACACGGCTCTTGCCGGCGTTCGAATCCCCCACCGGCATTCCTTATCGATTTGTTAATCTGCGATCGGGGAAAGTCCGTGAAGCAGAAACGAATCCCGCAGAAGCCGGGACTTTGCTGATTGAGTTCGGCGCCCTCAGCAAACTGACTGGAAAGCCAGTCTTCTATCAGAAAGCCAAGCGGGCGCTGGAAGAGGTGCACAAGCGGCGTTCGCCGCTCGGCCTGCTCGGCAGCAACATTAATGTCGAAACTGGTAAATGGACCAACACGGACAGCCACATCGGCGGTGGTATCGACTCATACTATGAATATCTGCTCAAGTGCTGGTTGTTGTTCGATGATGCAGACTGTAAAAGGATGTGGCTCGAGAGTATCCAGGCTGTGAACAAATATCTGGCGGACGAAGCGGGAGACGCGTTGTGGTACGGTCATGCTGATATGAACCGGGGCGTACGAACTCAGACGACCTTTGGCGCTCTCGAAGCCTTTATCCCCGCTGTACTGGCATTGTCGGGAGATTTGTCTCGCGCCCGGCGTTCGCAAGAGTCCTGTTTCCGAATGTGGACTTTGCATGGCATCGAACCGGAAGAATTGAATTATCGGAGCATGAAGGTCACGAACCCGTCATATCCGCTGCGTCCGGAGATCATCGAATCTGCGTACTATCTGCACTACTTCACGGGTGACCGCCGCTATCGAGAGATGGGCGAAGAGTTCTTTCGGGATTTCGTGACGTACTGTCGAACCGATTCGGCATATGCGGCTTTGCAGGATGTGATAGCAAAAAAGCAGCGTGATCAGATGGAGAGTTTTGTGTTTGCAGAAACATTCAAATATTTCTATTTACTGTTTTCACCGCCCAGGGTGCTGAATTTCAAAGGCGTGATTTTTAATACCGAAGCGCATCCGATAAAGCGGACATGGAAGTAAACATAGCGTAGCAGAGGCTCAACCAAAAAACCCTAAGAGATGATCCACGAAATTACACTCGCAAAAAACCTGCTCAAAAAACCAAGAAATTGTCACTTTGTTACATAAAGGTGCAAAATGATTTCGGTAACCAGGCTTAACCACGCAGTACTGTTTGTTTCTGAATTCGATCGCACGGTCGAGTTTTACCAGAAGACGTTTGGGTTTGAGGTGATTGCGAGCACGCCGGGCCAGGCCGCTTTCCTGCGTGCAAGCGGTTCGCAGAACCATCATGATCTCGGATTATTCGCCAGCCGATCAGGCGCTCCCCGCGCTCCGCGCGGCTCGCCAGGGCTGTATCACCTGGCCTGGGAAGTCTCGACCATCGAAGAGTTAGCCAGGGCCAGGGAGAAGCTATCCGCGGTCGGGGCGCTGTTCGGCGAGAGCGATCACGGTGCAACAAAGTCACTGTATGGTCACGATCCCGATGGCAACGAGTTTGAGGTCATGTGGCTGGTGCCGCGGGAGGATTGGGGTGAGCATGAGCACTCCGCGATAATCGAACGCTTGGATCTTGACGACGAGCTCGCCCGTTACGGAACGCCACGTGGCTACGATGACTAGCAGGAAACGAAATATTTGACGTTGGGTCATTTTTCATTTGTTTTGGTTGTATGCAAGAATGTCGCCTCTTGCTAATCAAAACATAGCCGCTTGTTTTTCCGCGTCGCCTTGCTTAGGCAATAGTCCGGAAAGGAGGAAAAGATGTCAACTGAGAACAAGGAACTGGTGCGTCGATGGTTTGAAGAAGTCTGGAACAAAGGCCGGACAGCAGCGATCCACGAGATGTTCGCCGAAGATGGTATTGCTCATGGTTTGTCGGATGAGAGCGGCGCTCCATTGCGTGGACCGAAGCACTTTGAGACTTTCCATGCGAAATTTCGCGAGGCGTTTCCGGATATCATTGTTACCGTTGAAGACACGATCGCCGAGGGTGACAAAGTTGCCGCTCGTTGCAGTGTGCGGGCCAAACATACGGGTGATAGTTTGGGCGTTGCCGCCACTCACTTACCGGTGGACTTCACGGGTATGACCATTGTGCGGATCAGAGATGGCAAGATTATCGAAGCATGGAACAACTTCGACTTTATGAAGATGTACCGGCAGATCGGCGCAATTTAGCGAACCGATTGGATCGAGCGCGCTGAAAAACATCCGCCGAAGAGGAGAACGAGATGTCACAAGACTCATATGATCAGGCGTCCGCAGTTGCCCTGCTAAATGAAATTTTGGAAACCGAACTTGCCGGGGTAGTGCGGTACACTCACTATTCACTGATGGTCTTCGGTCATAACCGCATTCCGATTGTGAGTTGGCTCAGGGGCGAAGCAAACACTTGTCTGGCCCACGCAACTCAAGCGGGAGAGTTGGTTACCCAACTTGGCGATCACCCGTCATTGAAGATCGGAGCATTGTTGGAAACTCATAAGCACGGGATCAACGATATCCTCCTTGAGTCTCTCGAGGCGGAAAAGGCCGGCCTCGTGCTCTACAAAAAGTTACTCAACATCGTAAAGGACCGGTCGGTGATGCTGGAGGAATATTCGCGACGCATGATTGCGGAAGAAGAACAGCATCTTGGCGAAGTAAATAAGATGTTGCGGAAACCCGGCGATATAACTCAGTTTGCGGCTACGAGATAATGCTCGATCCGCGTTTGGAATAATT
>Ga0137404_10000199_pt1 | contig 38900 bp, 28 predicted proteins | sample CZOMad2_1_16fung_FD_108285 | JGI IMG/M metagenome (GOLD analysis project Ga0137404, IMG submission 108285) | Vadose zone soil fungal communities from Angelo Coast Range Reserve, California, USA - CZOMad2_1_16fungal (Illumina Assembly) | ecosystem: Environmental > Terrestrial > Soil > Vadose... | reverse complement strand
TGTTGCCTTCGTTATGAACCGCATTCAGGCACTGTCGATATTCCTCTTCGTTTGGGTGCGCACGGGACAAAGCAACTTCGGCTTCGCCAAGTACACTTGATAGCGGAGTTCGCAGCTCGTGTGAGGCATCAGCCATAAATCGGCGTTGTTGCTCGAACGATAGGTCTAAGCGTGACAGGAGATCGTTTATGATCATTGCGAGTCTGCCTACCTCATCCTGTTCGCTCTTCACCGGAAGCCCTTCGTGGAGGTTGTTTGCCGAAATTCGCGCCGCCCGATCTCCCATCTCCGCCACCGGAGCGAGGCTTCTTTTGGCCAGCAGGAACCCGCCCAGACTGGCGAGGACGAGCGCGATGGGAATTGCTATTCCAAAAGCGGTCCGCACCTGTTCGAGAGTTTCCTTTTCTTCAAACAGAGATTTTGCGGTGACCACCACGAAATTTCCCGAAGCGCTTTGCAGTACTACCCCGCAAAACCGGATGCCGTGACCGATGGATAAGGTCGAGCAGGCCCGTCCCGCGTTTGCCGTGAGGCCAGGAAGGTTGGCAAATGCTTCCGGTCTTGGCCAGGCTTTCGGACTCCGTTCTGGCTCCCGAGGCCCGTTGGACGCAACCACCTGATGACTGTCATCGAATACAACTACCTCACGATCTCTAAACCGAAAGTCATCGACAACCTCGCGTACGGTTTGAGTTCCCCGCTCAGTCCCCTCACCCAGTTCTGATTTCAGGCTGGCGACGACCAGGTCAGACGAGCCCATTAAAGCATCGTCAGTTTTTTGCGCGCTGGCTCTGACCAGATAGATGTAGGTGGCAGCGGCAAATGCGATCAGGACGAGCGCCAGGATTCCCGTGTACCACAGAGTGAGCTTGGCGCGCATCGACTGTAGCGCGATCTTTATTTTTCGGGCCATGGAGATCTCAAGAATCCACCGCAGCGCCGGGCGCCGTCATTGATAAGATGTAACCTGCGCCTCTCCGCGTATGAATCAAAGGCTGGTCTGATTCGCGATCGATTTTCTGTCTGAGGTGATTAATGTGTACGTCTATCATGTTTGAGTAAGAGTCATACCGCTCGTTCCAGACGTGTTCTATTAGTTCAGCGCGACTAATAACTCGATCTGCGTTGCGCGCCAGATATTCGATTAGTGCATATTCCCTGGCGGTCAACGCCAGCAGCCGACCACCACGATTGACCGTCTGCGCTGAAGTATCGATGCGGAGGTCGCCAATCTCGATCACGGTTGATGTCAGGGCTTGCCCTCTGCGCATCAATGCTCGCAGTCTGGCGAGCAACTCGGACACTTGAAACGGTTTGGTCAGATAATCGTCGGCGCCCACATCCAACCCCAGAACCCGATCCCGCACGTCGTCTCGTGCAGTCAACATGATCACCGGCACCTTCGAGCCCCGGTTCCGGAGTTCCCGACAGACTTCCAGACCGTCCCGGCCCGGAATCATAATGTCCAGAATGATTATGTCGTACTCATTCAGGGACGCTTTATAAAGCGCGTCCTCTCCGTCTCGGGCAACATCGACTGCGTACTTCGCCTCGCGCAGTCCTTTTTCGAGGAACCTGATGATCCCCTCGTCATCCTCGACCAGTAATAGCCTCATTGCTTACGATTCTCGCACTCACGACCGGATAGCAGTCAACGCATCGCCATTATTCAATTCTCTTCATTAAGAAATGATTAAGTGCCATGGGCGCTGAGAAACAGCGGCCTAAATCACCGAGCAACTAATCTAACTCGCGTGGGCCAAGAAAGCGATGACCATCGTCTTAACCATTTCTTAATGCGCTAAATAGGATAATGATGATCAAGCTGTAGCATTGAAACTTAGTCTGTCTCATGAGAGGGACCACGATTCCCTCGGCATGAATGCTCGTGGCTTGACGAAAACTTATCAACCGAAAGGAAAACAGCATGAAACGAAGAATCAGATTCAGCATTGTATTGGTTGTGTTAGCGTTGGCGACTTGTTCAATCGCCGTTGCGCAGGAAAAGAAACTCAAGAGGGAACAGTTGCCACCTGCGGTCGAAAAGACCGTCGCCAGAGAGAGTCAGGGCGCCACGATTAATGGTTTTGCCACCGAGGTTGAAAACGGCAAGAGACTTTACGAAGTTGAATTGACAGTCGACGGTCGTAGCAAAGACATCTCGATGGACAGGAACGGCAACATCGTCGAAGTCGAAGCAGAAGTTGCGATGGATTCTTTGCCGGCCGCCGTTCAGGATGGACTGCGCAAGGCTGCCGGTGCGGGAACGATCGGTAAGATCGAATCGCTCACGAAGCGCGGCAAGCTGGTCGCCTACGAAGCGCATGTCAAGAATGGCGCGAAGCGTTCTGAAGTCCAGGTCGGCCCAAACGGCGAAAAACTTGCTCATCCGGAGTAGAATCAAACGCACGTTAGGCAGCCTTTGAAAGCTCTTCTCAACACCAAGAGGATGAATATGCGAATAACGAAATCACTTGTTGTAGTCTCGGCCTTCGTTCTGCTTACGTGCTCGCTTCCGGTTCTCGCTCAGTCTGAGTGGAGTGTAACCAAGACAATTCCGATTGGAGGTGAAGGCGGATGGGACTATCTGACTGTCGATCCGCCAACACATCTACTCTACGTTCCCCGCAGTACTCACACGATGGTGATCGACTCCGAATCCGGCAAGACGATTGCCGACATTCCCGGTCAGAAGCGCGCGCATGGCGTTGCGATTGTTCCTCAAGCCGGTCGCGGATTTATCAGTGACGGTGGCGGTGACGGCGCAGTCGTGATTTTCGATCTGAAGACGAATGCGGTTTTGGGGACCATCGCCGCACAGCCGGACGCCGATGGCATTATCTTCGATCCCGCCAGTGGACGCGTCCTGGTAGTCTCGGGCGACAAAGGCGTGCTGATGACACTCAAACCGGACCTCGATCCCAAAACGGGAAAACTCGACCCGCCCATCGAACTCGGCGGAAAGCCGGAGTTTCTCGCCGCAGATGGCAAGGGGAATGTCTATATCAATCTGGTAGACAAGAACGAAGTCGTGGGCGTGGATTTGAAGGCGAGAAAAGTAACGGCACGATGGTCCGTCGCACCGGGTGGTGCTCCGGTCGGCATGGCGATGGATACTAAGAAGCGGTTTCTCTTCATCGGATGCCGGAATCCACAGAAACTGATCGTGATGAGTGCTAACGATGGCAAGATCGTGGCAGCCCTGCCGATTGGCGCTGGCGTCGACACCACCAAGATTGATGGCGACCTGGCGTTCGCAAGTTGCGCGGACGGTTCGTTGGCGGTAGCACGCGAAACGTCGCCCGGAAAATTTGAGATTATACAGACGGTGAAAACTCCGGCGGGGGCCCGTACCATGGGAGTCGATCCCACCACTCACATGATCTATCTACCAACATCGGAATTCGAAGCACCTGCAGCAGGGGCGCGACCTCGTTCGAAACCCGGCACGTTTATGATTGTCGTAGTCGGACGCTAAAGCAGTCATCTGTACTTTTGCCTGGTCAAGTGTGATCCAATCTTCTGCGCATTGATCAAAGCGAACGTGCCTCTCACGATAGAGTTAGAGTGTGCGATGCGGCTCCATTTTGAATCTTGCTCGATGCTCCCTTCCGTTGGTTTCATAAGAGCTCATCGGTATTAGCAGCCTTTGTGAGTGTCATCTCTGAAGGCTGAAAGTTACGCAGAGAAAATCTGCGGGACGCTTCTTAACCTTTGAAGACGAATCTAAGAATTGCTGGGGAAATGGAGCGGGCGACGGGGATCGAACCCGCAACATCCAGCTTGGGAATCAGAATTACCACCCCTCATTTGCACAACTTACAGAACCGCTTAGGAAAAATCAACGTGCATGCAACGCAGTACCGTGCATGAAGTACCTGAATTGCGTGTCGTTGCGGGACGTTTGCGGGACGGTGTGTCAGGTATGCTGCTGTGTCTCCTCGATGCCCTCGACCAGGACTCGGATTCAATATAAGGTTAATGTTGGGGTCCAGGTGTTCAAACCCAGCTACCGACAAACTCCAAGGCCTCTCGTGACAGGCAAGGAAGACTTCGTCTCTTATATTTTGAGCTGCTAGTTGAGGCGTCTGGTCCAGTATCTCCCGGGGGCCTTGCTTCTTTTTTCACGGCCGGGAGCTCAATGACGTCGACGATAAGACAACAACTCAGAAGTTCTTGCATTTGCACTCAGCGTCTACTTGCCATGACAAGTTGGGACCATCGAACGTATTGCTGAAATCGTTCAAGATGTCCCGCCGAGTAAGAGCGTATTCTTTGTCTGGCGGACGAACGACCACTTCAATCTCTCTGAAATGACTTCTGTCAGGGTTCAACATAACGCAAAGCATAGAGCCCTCCGGTTTCGTCACCGGCAACTATCGTTGTGCTGTCGTCGGCAAAAGCAAGACATGTAACTGCGCCGTCAAGTCTTGCTGAAGCGACCACTTTACCGGAGGTAATGTCCCAGAGTCGTACTATCGAACCAGAAACACCCTCTAAGCTGGCTGAGATTGCGAGGTTGCCAGTGGAACTTATTACAACCGCAGTCACGCCGAAAAAATTCCTCCAAAGGTTCAACCAATTCCCCTTTGACTCAATTCCCAGTTGCTTAATTTGTTTACCGGTCTCTGCCTCCAATAGAACAATGCTTCCGCGGTTGGTGCCGACAATCACACGAGTCCCATCATTTATTACATTGAGGGCCGACAGTTTTCCCTCAGTTGTAATTCCGGCGACGGTAGCGACCCCCTGCCCTGTTGCTAAATCCAGCTTCGTCAATTCATTGTTTCGTTCGATGAGAAAGCCGATCTCGCCATCGGCAGTGATTGCCATTGAATTGGCTCTTACGCCTTGCTTGAGCGTAAGTGAACGAACTTTTTTTCGGGCCTTAAGATTCCATACCTGAAAGGTTGAGTCTTCAAAAGCTGTGAAAAGATGTTTTCCATCGCTGCTCGTGTTGACCGCGACTACGGGTTTACGATTTTTGGTAAATACTGAAGCGAATTTTCCTGACTCGAGGTTCCAGAGAGTGAGCGAGCCGTCTTTCGAGCCGGCGATGGCGAGCCTGCCATCTCGAGTTATCGTGACAGCTTGAATACTCTGTACCGGCGGCGATCCCCAGCCAGTCACGAGACGTAGAAATCTAAATGAACTTAAGACAGGCTTGGAGCCTGGCCGATGTGAATGCGAGTGAACCAAAAAGTGCGGTAGCCCTAATACTCGCAGCCTCGCTTTGGCACTTTCCACCAGACTGGTTGTTTTTAGTTCCGTGGCTCGTATCAGAATCTGTTGCGCGAAGAAGGCCGGCGTCGCCCAGCCAAGTGACTGCTGTTTTACCCAACCCCTGAGGTTCATGGCTTCGGCTTCGAACACTCTTAATATTGCATTTACCGCCGAGTCTGACGGTATCGTTTTGAGATCTTTAGTCCGCCGCAGATCCAGCAAGAGATCGTCAACACCAACCCGAGCGGTCTTTGCCTCCAGAAACTCAAAGTTAGCGAGAAGATCTGTTAATGTCCCGGTCAGCTTCGTTCGTTCTTTGACCGTGGGAGCCTTGTCTGCAATCTCCAGCAAGTGTCTCGCAGCGTAACGAAGAGCATAATCATCGTCGCAAGTCAGCCAGGCATTTTGATTCTCGCCAATAAGGTACTCGGCAATCATCTGGTTAGCCGCGAAGGGGTACACTTGATAAGTTTGGTCCGATATCAGAAATTCGCGAAACGACTCGTGGTATATCGCAAAGGGCCCATTAGGAAAACCCTTGAGAAACTGACTACAGCCATTGAGCGCATCTCCCACGTCAGCTTCAGGCAAACTTGTCACGCCGCCTAGCTGCCTGCGATCGAGGCCGTTTCCTTTGGCAGCGGCCAATGCTCCCAGCACTGGGCGGTAGCTCCTTTGCCATAATTGCAATTGGGAGCCAACTTCTCGTTGCATGAATTGACGGTAAACGTCGACTAACCCGGTGGGCAGATCGAACTCTTCCAGCTCTTTGGACTCGCTGATCTGGGCCAGCTTTGTTGCATCTGACACTAAATAATCCAGCAGATATCGAGCATAAAGAAAGTTACCCTTGCTGTGTTTGGCAATAGCCTCGGACAACTTGTTCCGATTTGGTTGCTTGACGTCGACCAGTCTGCCTGCCGCATAGGTAGCTACGTCGCGGTTAATATCTGGATCATCGTTTTCAAGATCCAATACCTTGCCTTTCACCAGATTCAGAATCTTCTGGTCCTTTCGGCTGGTTAGGAACACCCGCACTTTCGGAGATAACTTCGCAGCAAGGAATTGACCAAGCAAAACCGGAATATTTTCGGTGGGGTGAATCGTCAATCCTTCGTCAAGCGCATCCACAACTATCGTTATCTGGTCTTTCAAGCCATTTGCCAAAAGAGTCTCGAGTGGTTTACGAACGAGCCGGTCAAAGGCAAGTCTGGCGCTAATGTCACCAATATTCAGGGACGTGATTTTGACCCCCGTGACTTGCGTGTCCGCTCCCGTGTTAGCGAAGGTCTGCTTGACGTCTATATGAATGCTTCCATCACCTGCTTCCGACACTTCTTTAGCAAATTCCGGGTAGCGTTCAGCAAGTTTGAGTGAGAGCGCCGCGATAAAGCGCAATGGGGTCAGAGTGCGGTCATCGTTTGCGCGGCAAAAATGAGAGAAGGTCGGAAAGTTTTTTAACGTGGGATATGTTCCGGTTTCATCACTACGGCCGATCTCAAGCAGTCTCTCAGTCAACGCTGATTTTCCACTGCCCGCGTTTCCTTTGATTAGGAGAGCGTTGTGATCATCCTTTGCCAGCCAGCCATTAACTGCGCTAAACACCCATTCGCGGCCAACAAACTCCTCAGTCTGAGCGTTTGATTCCATAGCATTTTTGCTCCATCAGATAACGCCGGTACGACATCTCACCTAAGATCGGGTATCAAGTCATACATTTGTGAGGTCCTGGCATATCCGCCGTCCCCCACTACGATTGAATTTTCGTCAGCATTGCTATGCTCAGGTTCCCTCGTAGGCAGGATCATCTGGACCGATGCGCCAGGTGGGCGCCGCAGCCTCTACAACTTCGACAGGTCCAATTTCGGCAACAATTTCTTCGAGTATTTCTGAGTCATCTGGATCTATTGCAATAAGAAGGTAGCTTAGAACGGTGTCGAGTGCCGTTGGATTGTTGAGCGCACTTGGAACCAGCGACTGGACCAATGCCGCGCGAGTATCTGTGAGTGCGTCGTCGGCCATTACTGCCGCTGCCAGGTGAACTGCGAGCAACGGCGCAAGTCCGGGATCAGGGATGAGGATAAGCGTTCCGCCTGCGAGTCTATCATTCAAACCAAACTGCGGATTCAGACGCCGAAATTCTACTGCTGGTCTTTGAAAGACTTCGACTAATTGCTCGAGCGTCTCAGCCTGGCGCGCCAGGTCCGCAGATAGAGCATGTGGATCATCGTTACGGTACTGATACGGCTCATGAATAAAATGGTGGGCAGCAAACTCTGGGCTGGAGGGTAAAGCGGCCAGGCGGCCAATTGTCTCGACCAGGCTCTGACCTCTCAAAGACGCCTGATGCCATTGCTTCAGCGCATTGCATCGCGCCGTGATCCTCGCGCAGAAATGGTAATCCTGAATCTTATGAGCTGCCCGAAACGAATCGTGCAAAGCGTTTTCAACTGACCCTGTTTGCCGACAAACTACCAGAGCATCGGCCAAACGGAGGATCGCCGGAGCCTGAAAGCCGGCAAATCCGTCAGGCAGGTTCGAGATGCGGCTAACTAAACCATCTACCCAGGTTTTATTGGACAGAATCAGGTGATAAAGCTCCATCAGGGAAGTCAATCTTCGCTTGTGATTTCCCCACGAATCGTTGCTCCCACGACGATTCTGTAATTGCTCCACCCCTTCAAGTGCGGCCGTACACCATTTCTCAAGCAGTGGGCCAGGGTCGCTCTGGTTTGCTTTCTCGGCCAATAACGCCGCAGTCATCGGTAACATCTCGCCGAAATCTACAGCTCCACCGCTTAAAGCAACAACTAACAACTTGCGCAGGCGTTCTTTGACCCAACTCTGATCCGGATGGTTGCGCACTACCGAATGCATTACCATCCATAAAGATCGATTGCGATACTCGATGTAGTTGTATCCCGCGTGTGCATCGATATATGCATCGACAAGCTCTGTTCCTTCTTGTCCATATACTCTTGCCATCTGGACCAGGATCGGTCCGTCGAAATTCGACGCGTATCCATAGGTGGCATTGTTCAATAACTCAGATTGAAGGCCCAAGTTTGTGATGAAGCTCGGGCTCACGGACCCCAGGAGTTCCTGATTAAAGTCTTGTCCGCTCACTCGCCTAACTATTTCGCGACCGATCTCAAGAGACAAGGGCTCGTTGTTATCGGAGGGAAATGACGATTGGCTGTTTAGCGCGGCATCGAATCTATCTCGTAATATATGTAGCGGTTCATTGCTGGGTGAGCTGGCTGCCACATCACCACGAAGTTGCTGTGCGCCATCTTTGTTTCGTTCAATTCCTAACCAACCGATAATCAACTTCGCAGCGGCTTTCCAGTCTTCATCCAAGTCTGCGAAAAGCGTCAAGCGTTTTTCGGCCTGGCCAATCAACCCTTGCTCTGCCAGGGCAACAACGCCTTCTCCACGAAGATTGGTTTCACGAAAGTCGCCAAATTGCTTAGCAGCCTTTATCAACCACGGCAACATATCGGCACGATCGTTAAGAGACGCAACTTCAACAGCTCGATGCAGGTAGTCCTGCAAAACAGGCAGGTCACCTACCTTCGTTTCGAAAGCTGCTTGATATTTCTTGTTACTTGTGAGGGTGACCAGCGACTGAGTACGCGCCTCGCGCTTGGCAGGTGATAACGTTGCCGAGTCTGCCCAATGCATCGGTGTGTGCCGTAGACCGTACGTATCGTTGCACTTGGTCCAGTTCGACCCGAATTCTTCCTGAAAGTATCGAGCTATGGCGGCATGACGTTCAGCTGGATAAACAGAATACGTATCATCCTGCAGCAAGAAATCCCGAAACGATTGGTGATAGATTCTGTACGGCTGAGCCTTAGACTCTCCACCCGTCAGGTACTGAGCACAGACCCCCAGCACATCGTCGGTTGTGTCCTCCGCAAGGTCCGTTATTCCGATCAACTGCTCTCGGGTTAGACCGTCTCCGAGAGCGACGACAATGGGCCCGAGTAACGGCCGATATACATCGCTCCATTTCGTTGGGTTAGAAGCCATCTCACGCTGAATGAATTTGCGATATACATCGTCCAACTCATCTGGCAAAGCAATCTCGTTTGGGTCATCAACGTCGCCGTGAGATATCAGATCATTCAACACATGAAAAGCGTAAAGAAAATTGCCCCGACTTTTTTCTGCCACCAACTTGGCCAATTCGGATCGCCGCGGCTCCGGCATTTCACTTAGACGTGATCTCCCATAGACTTCAACTTCATCCCTTCCTGGCGGCGCATTAACAATTAGATCCAGGGTTGGAAGGCCTAAAAGATTGAATACCTGCTCACTCTTGCTTCTGCAGGTAAGTACGAACCGTACTTGTTTAGGAAAATCATTGACCAGCTTTAACAATTGGGTAATGTTATTTTCCGGGTTGAAGATTAGTGCCTCATCGAGCGAGTCAACCAGGATCATGATCGGCTCATTAAAGGCCCCGTTACATAGTTCGTTTAATGGAATGCGAACGGCCTGATCGAAGAGTGGCCGGGCATCGCCATTCTTAATTTCCACGCGCACTTTCGCGCCAGTAACATGTGCGCCAGCGCTCGCTGTGGTTACAGTTTGATTTACTACCACCTGAGATGGAGCGTCTCTTATCAGCGAGTCACGAAACGTGGGATAGCGGGTGGCGAGTGCTCCCGAAAGTGATTCCACGAAAGATAGTGGCGATAACGTACCATTCTTACCAGCCTGGCAGAAGTGGTAGTAAGTAAGCCATTCGGGGACCAAAGAAGGCGCTGTGGAGATCTCGCACGTGCCATCGCTAATTTGGGCCAACCGGGCCGCGATAGCGGTTTTCCCCGTTCCTGGTCCTCCCACAAGCAGAAAAGTACGGGGCAGGGCCGTATCGCTAGCCCAATGATTGATCGCTTCAAAAACCCAGTCACGTCCATTGAAGAATTGAGTGCGTTCGTTAATGTATGAGGAGAAGTCCAAGTCCATGGGTAATCTCTCACTTTCTAGAATCGTGGGTTACTGTCTCGTTATGGCATTAACCTAGTTGATCCAAGTCTGCACCAATAAGGTCTCCTTCGAGTTCATCAACTGTCTGATTAACTTTCAGATTCCCGCTGACAACATCCCCCTCAAAACCTACTGCTTCAGCCTCCTTTTTCACGACGTCGATCACTTGTGTCGCCTCAGCAGTTGCGCCGGCTCCGAGTTGGCCAATCTTTAGGGCAATGGCTTTGCCCGACAGTTCCCTAATTCGTTGCGTGCTCTTTACCGTCGCTTTCTGCCGCGCCGCTTCCAACTTCGGGTCCGCAGCGATGGTAGGGAATATGACACCGTCCGGGACGCGAAGATACAATGTTGGATTGGCCCATCCTCTCGGATCATCCAGATTCGCCACGGCCACCCGACCTGCGGCAACTGACTCGTCGATGCTCAATCCGATCGCCAAAGCAGTGTAGAAGTTTTTCGCAAAACGAAGAGCCGAGTCATCACCCACCGGAAACTGCATGCCTACAACCGCGCCGAGTTCGGCTTTTAACAACACTTCCGCAACGCTACTCCAGGCGTTCACGTCGTCTCTTTGCGCAGTATGGCATGCTCCCAGGACTGCTACTCGAACACCGGCATCGCGCAATTGCACCGCCAATAACTCTGCATCGAGAACATCTTCGTCTCCAAATTCATCCTCCAGAACTATACTGCTCTTACCTTCATATGCTCCGGGAACCTGAGATTGAAGTCGCTGAAATTGGCCATGGCCCGCAAAGTGGAAAACGTGCGCAGGTTTCGCTTTGTTGGGAAGTCCGGATCTCTGGGTGTGTTCTGAACTGCAAAGGCTGACCTGGGCATTATCCTCAAGAGCTTGTTTGATTACCGACAGTTCTTCCGCAACTTTCAGTTTGGGCCAACCCTGCGGACTGGCGGCAGCAAGAGACACCTTCACTGGAAGCTTCGCCTCCAGCCTCCATGCAGGTAAAGGGGTCGCAGTGTGGCGCACAAGCGAGACATTAGGCATCAGCCCCATGAAATCTGAAACCTTGCTCTCACCACCGCCCCGGTTCAAAAGCAAAAATTCCCAGGGCATGTTACCGAGGTCGCCTCCAGAGAGTAGTAACCTGATGCGAAGGCCTTCCTCTTCCGCCTTCGCCTTAATAATGCGACGGTCGACCAGGTTAGAAACTTCGGGCGGAAATAACGCTGAGGATAACGCCGCTCCGAGTTGTCTTGCGTCCTCCCAAGTGGCGTCGGCTCCGGTGGCTTTGTCCTTCAACTTCGCAATCTCCCGCATGTCCAACTCACATGACAACTCCGCATCGGAATTTTCCGGAATGAGAAGCTTAAAAGTCAGGCTCTTCTTACCGTCTGCCTTCACGAGCAAAGGCTCTCGAGCGATCAAGACCAAGTCGGTGTACCGCATTCCGTTTTCCTTCCTACTCAGGGTCAATTGAAATGTTCATGATAAGCCAACAACATTTCGTGCCAATGCGTGTCACGAGCATACGCGAGCTGTGAATATGCCGGCGAGATACGTTGTTGCCCCGGAGGCATGAGGTAAGTCGAAAAGCCAGCGGTATCATCAAACCAGTCACCCAGATGACCTGCCGCAATAAGTGCCCCTTTACCCGGAACAAATGCATTCAACGCCAGTTTGGATTTTTGCTGCACGTCTGCAGAAGATTTGGAAGAGGCTGCCAGCCCTGCAGCAAGTGAACCCACATCCCATAGGTAATAGTCGAATTTACTTTGCTTGCGTTTGCCCTGCACTGTCTCGCGATCGCGAGTGGCTTGTTGCACTGACCATAAAACATCACCGTGCACATCCATGGAAACAGCAAGGGCGGCTGCTAATTGATCGATCGCATTAACAACCTCGTCAAGATTTTTGAGGTTGATCGCAGCCTTTGTTACGTCGCCACCTGCCGGCGGTCGCGCTGTGTAAAAGGAAACGTATCGGTCCACTATAAGGCCTGCTAATTCGACCCCGACCTGAGACGGCTCCGCCCGCAGCGCTTTGAAGATGTTCTCGTACGGCCAGCTGTGTCCTGGCACTAGTTCTTCCGACGCTACCAGACATCGCACAGACTTTCGCACTTCGTAAGCGACTTCCACGTTGCCCATTAGGCATGCGTCCATCCCGAGCAACTCGAGTGGCTGGTCAACCGATTCCGCGATTGCTCCTGTAACTCGGGCAAGTTCGATCGTGTCAAGCGAGTGTCCGGTGCCATCATCAAATAGGATGGCCCGTTCGCGCGCCTTTTGCGGTTTCAGGATCGCTCGCAAAGTAGATCTGAAAAGCGTTCTGCTGCCCGGCATAGCCGAACGCTCACGAGTTTCAGCGATGTCAGTTTGGTCTCCCGGCCGAGCTTCCCCTGCAACTGTTTCGATCTCACTCGGCTCCCAACCGGACCCATGACTCCAGAGGATCAGTCCATAGTGCTCCGCGGGATGCTTCTTGAAGAGCCAATTGGCGGTGGCGATAAGTCCGTCAGGATCTCCCGAGTCGAAGGATCCCAGCTGTTCCTGCAACGCCACGTATCCCGGCTCGCCCATTACGTAGCGTGCGGCGCCAGACGGTCCGTCGAAGAGTGCGCCGTGTATTACTTCTGCGGTACTGCCGATGTTTAGAATTTCGGTAAGACTCTTTTTCCCAAATGCTTCCAGATTATTGTGAGCAGCAATATACGTTAACACTGTCCACTTGGCTTTGTTCGGCATTGGTGTTTCCCTCAAGCATCGGTTGCTGACCCGGGTCTCTTGTTGCGCAGTTCGCTGTGAGTAGTAATCAACTTTTCAAGCGAGGCTCGAAAATCCTCTTCGGCAGACTTGAGATCTGCCTGGACTCGCTCCTTGTCAGCGGCGTACATCAGTCGCGTCCAATAGGTGTTGAACGCAACACCAAGCCATGTTATGCACTCCAGATTTTCTTCGAGCGCGCGGAGCGGTTGCCGAACAAAGAACGTAAGTAACGTGCCCACACTTAGACCGGCAAAACTAAGCGCCACCACACGATCTCCTTTGGTTAGGCCGATAATGGCAGCCGCAACAAAAAGTCCGATACCTACCACAAACATGACGGCGTAAAAAAAGACGGTCAGCCGGTAGGGCTTCATGAAAGCCGCAAGCGTGGATTCAAACATTTGCTGGTTCTGCTTGAAGCCGGTAATCATGTATTGCGTCCATGCTCGGCTCAACTCTTCTGGAACATTAACTGAGCCGAAAGTGGCAGGAACCTGCGGTAAAGGGAGCTTCGAGTCCGCAGGCAGCACAAGCCTCTCACGGCGAGAGAGGTCAGCACCCGATTGCGTCGCGACTGGCTCTGTCATTGGGTCTCCTTCCATTCTTAAGTTTGACGTGCTCCAGCAGACTTGTGGCGATCCGATCCGCTGTCGTTTGCAACAACACCTTTGAGCACTCGTTATTGCGCGGGCTGTTCGCAAACCTCAACAAGGTTTCTTGTGAGTGACTAACCTGTCAATTAACCTTAAAAACCAGTTGCGGGGTTTGCCGACTCCAGCCAGGGGGACTTGTTTTGGAACGCTACTGCCATCGTGAGTAATGACGAGGTTACCTTTTCTCACCTTCGCCTCTGCGGGAGTAAAGCCGACGGTAATCCGGCAATTGCCGTTGATGTCGACGGCTCGACAGGTATTTTCGGTCACGGAAAAGTCCTGCTTATTTAGCCCCTCGATGTCGACGCCGCTGACAGTCAGAGGCGCCGTGCCCGAATTACTAACATCAAGCCAGAGACGCTGTCTGATCGTGGACTCCCCACTCTTGACCTTCTTCCATCGATCAAAGCACATCACATCGCTTGAGAAATTAGCCACCGGCCTTCCACCTCTGCCACTCAACTCAGCGCTCTTCGATGCTACTGGCTGAGAGACGGCGATGGCCACCGGACTGGTGCTCTTTGCGTTGACAAGGAGATTGGCCGTGTGCAGGCCTTCGGTTTGCGGCGTGTACAGGATTTCGACCGTACATTTTCCCTGAGGCTCTACTTTTTGGTTCAGGCAGTTCTCAGTGCCAAGCTTGAAATTACCGCCGCCGGTACCTTTGACTTCGACGCCAGTGATTAATAGCGGCGCCGCCCCTTCATTGGTTACCGTGATGACTTTCGGAGGGCTTTGGGTCGAAACCTTCTGGAGTTCAAAAGTGCGGCTTTCCGTGATGCTAAAAGTTGGCGTTGTGGGGCGCACGCCAGTCGTCACAGCGGGATCGACAATGCCGATGAGCGAGATTGAATTGGGACTATTGTCGGCGTTACTTAAGATGTTGAGCACCGCGTCACGCTTCGTTGTCGCGCTCGGAGTAAAAGTAGCCATGAGGCTGCACTTGGTCGTGATAGTCTTGCCGGAACAATCGTCGGCGGTTAGCTTGAAGTCGCTATGATTCACCCCGTCGATGGAGAACGGCTTGAACGTGACAGGGACATTGTCCTTTACTGCGAGGACGATCTCTTTGCTCTGCGGAACTCCGACCGTGGGCGATGCAAAGTTGAAAACGTCGGGCGGGGCAACGACGCGCCCGGTTGGCGGGACGGGCGCTCCGGTCGGCAAATCAGTCTTGGCCTTGTCCCTGATCTCCTCAATCCGCTTTCGGATATCACCGCCAGGGCGCTTCTTTTCAAGGGCGTCTATCAACTTTGGCAACTCGCTAAAGGGTTGCGCCTGTCGCTGGGGAACACCCCCAAAATCTGCCGGATCCTTCCCTGGTGTAGTGTAGTAAAAGAAGCCCGAGCCGACCTCAACGCCTTCATTAGGTTTACCCTCCAAGAGACGATTCTTCATCTCAATGACAGGTCGCACCTTGACCGCCCCTTTGGATACCGTGACCAGCGACAGATTCTCTAGTGGACGGTAGATGACGTCAAAATATGTTCCGAGCAACTCAATTTCTGAGCTTGGCGTTTCAGTTCTTCTGAACTTACTGGTGCAGGAATTGTTGTAGGTGAAAGTGCCAATGGAAGCGCAGGTGCCTGACTTGCCGTATTCCGACTTCGGGCAAGATGACATAACAAAACCGCTGTCGTGAAAGAGGAAAACAGAGCCGCAGTCTCCGAGGTTTAGCAGCGCCTGACCTTTTTCGTCAGTGGCGACGCGCGCACCACGAGACAGCGGCCGTGGATCGCTATGTCTAAGCAGTCTCCCGTTGACGAGCACGTCCTCCAGATAACGTTGCACACTGGCGACAAAACCGCCGCCACCGCCTTTCTTTTCAGCTTCTTCTTCGTCATCTTTATCCTTGAGTTCGCCATTCGGTTCCACAACTGGGGACTCTGTCGGCGGGGCGATAGGGGTCGGCGCTGTGACCGGGTCAGGCTTTTTAGTCGCGATGGGTTTTTGTGTGCAAGCATTGCAGCCTGCGAGCGACAAGGCGACGCTAAAAATCGTCGTCAGGAGCAATAAGGTTCTTAGTCTGAGATATCTTCCATTCATGATTTTCTCCCTTTGTTACTCGCCGAGGTATTCAGCCTCTACGCGGTGCCTGTTCAAGTATTTCCTGGCCACCGTGAGCCCGCAGGTGATGCCGATGAAAAGAACGAAGCCGATCAAGGCGGCATCCGACAACGTGAAGTAATCGGCCCAGCAAGGATAGAGCGGAATTCCGTCGGAGCCGGTGCACGGCCAAGCCTGTCTCAAAGACGGCAGTCCCGTCAGGCTCGACCACTCAAAGCTGCGCTCGTACTTGCTTCTCAACCAAGCGAGGGCTGTCCCGGTATAAGGCCCGGTAGAGAGGTTAAAAACAAGTTGGATGCTCACAAAAGTTAGAATTGCGACCACTAAGCGGAGGAGCCATTTACCGAGGTGCAGTCGCGTACCGGCGCGCGGCTGGCCGTAGAGTGACAGGCACAACCCTGCGCCCGCGACAAAACCCAGCGGCACGCTTAAAGGTGTTTTTGAAAACTGCATACCGTTCATCGGCATGATGAGCAGATGCCCCACTCCAAAGCAGAGCGCGCCCGTGAAGACAGCCAGCAGCGCGCCTCTGCTCGACGTGCCGGACGGCTCAGCCGGCTTCCCCTCCCCTTTGGCCCGAGGCGTACTCAGAGGCTTTGCTATGGCCATTCCGAAAGCCGTGAAGGCGCCGAGGATAGCCGCGTAGTAAAAGGCTAAACCCAACTGAATACCGGTTTCAGTGTAAACGGCATTCGGTCCCTTATGGTTGACGATGTTTATCAATAATGTCAGCGCGCCGCGCAGCAGTGCCATGGCGGCACCGGCTCCGATGGCGCCTCCGACCGTGTAACAGAATAATCGCCGCCGGTCACGCAAGACCCGGCGCCAGGTTCTCCATAGCCAAATCAGGAACCGTTGTCGAGGTGAAAGCTTCGCGTTCAGTTCTTCGATTTTCGGGTCGGCCTCAGCCAGAGCGCCGAGCAGCTCGGCCTGCCTCCACCCACGCCGACGAACAGGTAAGTCCTTATACCGTAATGCGTTGTTTAGCTGATTCAGCGCTTCATGCCGGCCAAAGACAGTTAGGGCCAGCGCCGAGGTTTGGCGGACAGCTGGATTAGCGTGGATCACAGCGTTTTTGGCGAGCTCGCCATAAGGGGCATCCCCGTCTACCTTATATGTTCCCTTCGCCCCGTTTGTTTCTAGTTCCAGCAACAATCCCGCGTTTTGCACCGTGGTAAGGCTGCTCGACTCCAAATCCTTGGGAAGAGAGCGTCCTTCCAATTGCCAGATAAAGGCGCGCTCTTTGTCAGCCTTGACCCAGTCCATCCAGAGGCTTGTCGGCTCTTCTCTCTCTGTGGCGGAGCGCAGGAGAAACAAGGCCTGGAGGGAGCGTGGCGTCAGATGCGTGCCGGATTTCTCCAGGTATCTGAGTTGTTCACGCGAGGCCAGAATGTTTCGCGAAAGCCATGTAGCCCAGAGCCGCTCAAGCTCATAGCCGGCCTGATGGCGCGGTGCCGCAGTGCCTCCATCCAGCTTGCGGGCCAGTTCCTTGAGCGTCGGGTTGGCGAAGGCGTAAGACGGCCGGCCCTCCTCCATGCGCCTAATGACCAGTTTCGCGCTTATCAGGCGTTTGAGTAGCTCCGTAACTTTCGTCTCCATCTCAGCCGGCGTGATACCTTTTAACTGTAACTGCTGGATAGAAACCCACTGTCCCATTCCGGGCGACGCCATCAGACTCAAAATTTCCGAGGCCGCGATGCGGATATCTTCGAACTGCGTATGAAGCAATTTTTGCAGATACCCGGCGATGATGCTCTCCGCGCCCTGTCCATAGATCTCAGTCTTGATTTGCGGAGGGTGGAGCAAGTGCGCTCGTTCATAGAGCTCGCTACAGACGATTTGCAGATATGGCGGATGGACGCCGTCCACTGTGCCTTTCGATATTTCTACCAAGTCGGGCACAATCCGGTCTTCGACGATGCTATCGGGGACGAAGCTTACCGGATAATCAGTCGCTTGCAGCGGTCCTTTGATCGCTTCAATCGCTGTATCGTACGTGAGCGGTAAAAGCATGAAGGGGCACTTCAATAACTCCGGCAATCGAGTTTGCATTTCGGCCATCTTCCCCATCGCATCTTCACGAACCAGGATGATGACGCGGAGAAGTTTGGGCGGTTGTGCGCTTAGTAACTCCTGTAAGGCCAAGACAAAAGTTTCGCGTCGAGCGTTGTCAATCGAGGGATCGAAGAGAAGCTCAAACTGGTCGAAAATGAGAAAGAGCGTCCCACCCGTCGCCTGGGTTATCGCATCAACCAATTCAACGAGAGACCGCTCGTTCGTCAATTCGACTTCTATATTTTCGTCATGGGTCTTTAATGCCTGGCGGATGGAGTCAACCGGATCAGCGTAATCCTGTATCTGGATTGTGAGGACGCCGAGTTTCAGCAGCTGTGGGATTAACCCCGCCGCCATCAGCGACGTTTTACCGACGCCGGCCTGACCGTAGATGACCACTTGTTGTTGCTTGATAATCGTATCAAGAACACGAGTGACCTCATCTGAGCGGCCTTTGAAAACTCCTTCATCGTAGGCGGTGTAAGGTTCGATAGACTTATAGGGCTTGCGCTTCTGCTTGGCGAGGAGCGTATCCCAGAGGGCGGTGGCATCAACGACGGGAGGCAGCGCGAAGACATTGACATTAGTGACATTGCCGTAAACGTTCTCAGCCTTAAAGCCTATCACTGTGCCGCGTATGTTCTTATTTACTTTCTGTATTGCCCTGACGGTGATATCCGGCATGATTGACTAATCCCTGAATGAGGTGTTTGAGGTAACTCCACCGAAGAAGTATGAGGTGTGAAAGGGCCGTGGTGATGAGGAAACTACGACTTATCGCAAGGATCAGCTAAAAGCTCATTCACCAAAGGTACACTCAGATACGACGGCGGAACACAAACCTTCTGACTGTCGACTGGCGGTATATATAGCAATTAGTAGAGCTAAGTCAATATTGTCGCGCAGCGGCTGCGACAAATTAATGACTTGTAACCGCGCTAGGCGCCGCTCGCATTTGCGTTTTGGTGTTCCATGTATTGAAAATGGCTAAAAAGAAGCCTGTTAATGATGCTCAGGCGCATTTTTTCTGCATCGCAAGATGGCCGCTTTCAAACCCTTTCTTCTTCTCGCAAAAGTGATTTGGGCTATGTTCGGACACTCGTCACGGACACGAATTGCTGCCGTACTAACTTTTCGTTGTCTTAGAAGCTGCCCACCAACTCTGCACCACTTAAGCATGATTGTGTGCGCCGGCCTGACTTTGGACCGGTATCAGCACCGTATTACCTTGTCGCGCTGCTTTGAAAAGATTGGTTTCAGGAACCACCGCAACGATGTGTCCGTGTCCATGATGGTATTGTGGTTTTGACTTGCCAACGATGATGCAAACCTTACCTGAATGGTCGTCTGAAAACTCACCGGAAGAAACCTTAAGAAGAAAATTAACCCGATACCGTCGAACTTTCATCTAAGATAATATTGGAGTCCTCTAAGATGCAATCCACGGCTACCGCTTTTCAAGTCCAACTCAGCCGATTCCCCCGACAATTCGCACGTGCTGTCTACGTGGGTGAACCGCCGCCCTTTTCAACATCTTCTATCTTGAACAGCGCAACAATAACGTTGCTGAAATTCGGCAGTTTGCTGATTGGGGTGACGTGCCAACATGTGTTGCAAAAACATAGACAATTGAAATCAATGCGTCCGAACGTTGTCTTTCAAATCGGCGCATTACCATTCGATCCGATTAGGCACCTCATTAGCGAAGATAAAAAACTAGACCTCGCCACCTTCAACCTTACATCGCTGGCTAGCGAGCAAAATGATCTTCCCCGTTCGAGCTTCATAGAACCGTTAGACTGGCCGCCGAAGCCAGTTTCCGACGGGGATGTATTATGCTAGCCATGTGCCAGCCAGCAACTCACCGCTTCGCCACAGCTCATTGCGTTCGGGAGTACCTCGCAACTGCGCAAGAAACCCCTTCAGGACCGCACTACGTCCCTGACTCGTGTCGATTCGATCCGCCGCCCAGATTGCTTCAACGGGACTCAGTTCGCCCGTGCCATTAAGGCAATCGCGGATTCTGTCCTGCACAATCGGGTCAGCTCGGTCACGGTCAATCGCAACGAGAGCGGCCATCATCTGCTGCGGCAGCGAGTATCGCTCCAGGAAGCTGCCCTCGGCGGTTGGCTGTGGTTTCAGAAGTTCCTCAAGGGGCCCGAACGCAGCGGCATCGGGTATTTCCGTAAGATACTTTGCCCCGGACAAGGCCACCCACTCCTCTCCACTGGGGAGCGCTTTTAATGCAAATTCGGTCTGGCCCGTAACTTTGAGGTGTGCGGCCGCCAACAACGCGCTTCGCAATAGTTCGGATTCGCCAGCCACGCTGTCTCGTAGACAATGCCTAATCACTTCTGAAACCCGCGTGTCGCGGAATCCCACCCCCCGCAAGGCGTTAAGACAGCGGCTACGCAAAGAAGCAAGGCGGGCCGGGTCGTCGGCTATTTGCAAGAGCGGTTCGCTGGCCGCTCGGCCCACCCTTCCCAGCGCCACATAAGCGTTATGACTCACGTCATAGTCTTCATCGTCCAGTAAGGTGATCAGATCAAAAGCTGCTTCGACATCCCGATGCCGCCCGCTGAGCTCCGCGGCCAGTCTGCGTATCCGGGGCTCGCCATCCTCCAAACGCCGGCGAATCTCCGCCAGCGCCTCCGGGGAAGATCTCACTTCGCGTGCGACTTCCCAGTAGTCATGATAACTATCGTCGTCGGCGCGCTCGGCCAGCACGAAGAGCGACTGCATCACCCGCGGGCTTACCAGACTGAAGAGGGAACTGTGGCGAAACTGGTATTGCTGTACCATAGCGCTAAGCAGAGCCAGTAAACGTTCATCCAATGGGTTCTCTGCCAGCCGGTCAATCCACGCGAGCAGGGCATCCAGCAGCGGCTGAAAGATCGAGGCCGCTTCCAGCCAGTCGCCGGCAGCCTTCTCGATGTCGTCGGTCGATCTCCCGGCCATTTGCCGCTCCAGGTCAAACGAGAGAAAGTACGCACCGGCATCGCTGATGCGAAAACCCACCTTGGCCCCGCCGGGCCCATCTGTTTCGATCAAGAGGCCGTTGTCAATAAGCGCTTCGTAAGCCGAGGGAGTCTCTGAGGTTTGCCTACCGAAGAGTGCAGGTAGTTCTTGCTTTACCAGGTCGAACTCGACCTGGAAGTCATTCGAGTTTTCCCGGCGACCGAGCAGGGCCAGACGGATTAAGTGGTCCTGCAGATCGAGAGTGGTCTTACTTTGTTGCCGCACCTGCAAGAGAATCTTCGCGAGGCGTTCGCCGAGAAAGCTACTCCAGGTTACGTTCTGGACCAGACTCTCGTCTCCGCTTTGTCGCAATTCAGCATAGTGTTCGAAAGTTGCGGGATGTTTCACCATGCCCCGCAGGGTGGCGACGTGCGCATTGACGTTTGCCCCATGGCGGCCCGGAGTGATGAGTTCGGTCGCCCCGACCATCTTCAGCGCGCGATCAAGTTCATGATTCGTAAAATCAGTCACGGGCAACTCTGAATATCTACGGCCGCTTTTTCGTGCAGCTACACCAGTGGGTTCATACAGAGTAAAGGAACTGAGATTGTGGAATCTGTCCCAGGCAGTATCGCGGGCAGAGGCAATGACTTTCACCCGTTCCGGCGCTACCGTTCCGATCGCATCATGGAGAACCTCGAGTTCGCGGTCGACCGCATCGATAGCAGTTAGATCAAGTGGATCGATCATCAGTACGAAACCCGAAGAAGCCTTGGTCCCGGACGTCTAGAATTCCGCAATGGTCGACCAGCTTAAGGTGTTCGGTTCGAGCTGAAGTTCGTGCGCGAGCTCTTCAAGTGCGTTCGCGACCGTGAATGATCGGCCTCGTAAGAGCAACACCGTCCAGCCACGATCCAAGAGGCGTCTGCCCTCGGCGGCCATGGCGATGGTCTTGCCCACCCCGGAGGCGCCAATGGCAAAACCGTAACGGTAATCGGAGGAAACGAACTCATCAAACTCCTGGTCCAGGTCCGGCCGCTCGATAACGCTTCGGCCATCGATCATGAGTTTGGCGCGTCGTCGCGTAATGGCGCGACAGGCTTTGTGTATCCTCCGCGCCGTTACTTTGCGCAAAAACTTCAGATATATCGTGAATCCTGTGCCCAGGTACAAAGCTAGCTGAATCAGAGAGTCTAGCCCCTGAAGCAGTTCACTGTTAACTCCCAGCCATCTCAGCGACGGATTCAACCACCAGCGGACCGTGGCCCCGCCAACGAGGAGCAGCAGGGCGATCACGGCGGTGATGAGCAGTTTCTTCTTCACAAGCAGGATGGTAAGCTGCGTTTACTTTATAGTCATCCCAAGTCTCTCGCGTTGATCTTAAACGGGCGAAGGATTATCTCTGTCCGCAGCCAAATCCTCGGACTCATAGTAAAAGGATGGATCCATAGCAGGATCTGGATCGAATTGTTCGCGAATTACCTTCATCCTCATCGGATCTGCTTCATCACAACGCCGTTCGACCTCTTGAATGGCTACGTTGATGCGCGGGCAATCGTTGGGCAAGAGATAGAAACGCCACAGTCTCAAGAAATCATAGAGTTGGCTGTAGCGACGTCGCCGGATTTCGTGGGACTTCGAGATCTCCTCGAGCTCAGCAATCGCCGACTCAAGAGGTGCTCGCCTTATCATAGGGCGTAAATCTGGAATCAAATCCACGCCACCATCTTCCGAGACAACAACACCAAGCGTCGCAATATCCCGATTCATAGCTGACTGAACGTAGCGCACGGCTGAGTTGTAACGGGCGCCACGCGCGGGATCTCCCTGAGGCGTTGCCTGACCATCAAGGATTACTCCGATCGCGTGGCACTGGCCAGTTGCATCCAAGAGGACGGCCCCATCGATTCCAGTTAAGTGAGCGAGTAGCTCTCGCGATAAGAGACGCGGCTCGATCGCGGTAGCTTGGTTTTTCAGTCGCATCGTCTCTGAAGCTGCCTCCGCTGAAACGATCAACAGCGTTCCATGTCGCTCCTTTTCTGATTCCTCTACGAGCGATAAAAGAAGCTCGGTTGAAGTGTCGTCAATTGCCGGAAATAGTCTGGGCAAGTCCTGGCGGAGCTTTGATTCATATCGGATCAAATCCGGTAGATAAGGTTGTCCGAATTTGACGCCCATTAATACTTGTCCGGCGTGACGGAGTTCCCAATGGTGGTGACCCAGGAAAGCTATCTCGAACACATCTTCGCGTGTTTCCAGCACCCTGTTGTTACCGAGCAGGCCAAAAACGTACTCGGAGTCTGTATGAAGTGCGCCGCCTGTGGACGCAAGTTCCAGCAGTTTGCGAACGCGTCGGTGGTCTTCAAGCCGGACGTAGTCCTTAAAGCCAATCTCGGTGGGTATACCGTCGCAGTTCTTTGGCGCCAATACTAGACGACCGTGCCCTTCGGCTTGCTCATACCTCAACAATGAGATCTTCTCGCAAGCATCATAGAAAAAGTAATCTGCGTCGAGTGAGTGTTGGTTAGTCCGGAAAGCCGTGTTGCTGGCAAGACGACGGCCCGCTGAGCGAATTGTCTCCTCAGCCTCGCGGCCTTCGCTTGCGAGTCCCGGATCAGGTCTTAGGAGGCCCTCAGATGCCTCATGGAGTAACTCGTCAATCGCGGCGTCGATCAGAGAGCGCGCTACCGGCATCCTCCGGTACTCGTGAATACTAACTTCGGCAGATGGCAGTCGATGATAAGAATTCAAGACATCGGTTTCGACGGACAGTACTGGCGAAACCAAATACCCCTCCACCAGTGTAGGAACTGAGGCGAAGAAGCTTCGATTTGATGGCTTTGCCGGGTCGAGTTCGATAATTTGTAGAATCGCGTCACGGATGGACCGTCGGTGAAGGGCAGCATCCTGTCGCTGTTGGGCGAGAGGGAGCGACTGATAGATTTGAGCTTCAGGATAGTCCTCGCGTAAGGCGGTCGCTAGTTTGACTGCGCCATTAAACGCTTCCGATGGTCGGACGAGCGGCCGAAGGAATAACGGGTTGAAGCCGTACATTGCGAAACGAGGGTCGGTGACCTGATACTTTCGATGAAGATTCCTTAGTTGGGTGGGATCCGCCGCTAGCCGATCAAGGACCGAAAGTATTTTCTTTTCATTGGGAAGCTTGATGCCTTGCTCACGCGCCTTGCGAAAATAGCCTCGCGTAAAGCCCTCGTTACTCAGCGCGGCGACGGTGGAAGTGAAGCCGATATTAATGAACTCTCGTGTTGAGGTACCGTAAAGATTTCTGAATGATGTTTCAAAGTCAAACCGTGGTACTGTGGGAGAGCCGGCGAGGCTCTTTGGGATCTCGTGGTAGAGCAACAACGGTTGGGCGTGACGCCCGAACTGACTGACACTATAGGGCATCTGGTTTCCAACGATGCGCAGCAATGCGAAGACTGGATTGGCATTCTTGAACTGTTCTTGCAACTCTCGGTCGTAGCCAATAGGGTCGGCCAAGAGATAGCAAGTTACCAGATGAAGCCAGGGCGCTAAGATGTCTTTCCCGGGCACTGCCACTCGTGGCGTTCGGCGTCCGGTATTGCAGAATCTGACGGCGAATAGAGCTGCGCCGCCAATTACAAACGGCTTGAATTCGTCGGCGACTCGCCAAAGCCCGAATAGCACTTGGTCCAGTTTGTAAGACTGGATTACTTGCTTGATCAAAGACTCAAGCTTTAGGAGAGAGGCGACGCTGTTGACTTCCATGACGGTAGAGTAGTTCTAAAGCTCGCAGTGGTGAAGCCCAAATTTCGCGATTTCCAAGTAATGTCCTGTGGCTGGGACTCTTCAAACGGTAGGTAGAAATGAAGCTATTTACTCGACAAGGTTTGCTCGTGAATGCATTGCTTGGCGGTGTCGTCGCCGCTCAACTTTGGCAAAGCCGCAAGCTAAAGCGAATTGCTTGCCGCCTGAATTATGAGAGTCGGCTTATGCACGCCGCCATTCGCGTTACCAACGAGGTGCGAGGTTCGACTGATATTCCCAAAATGCTAAAGACGACGGTTCTTGAGGTTGCGCGCACCCTTGAGATAGAGCATTGCTGCATTAGATTGGATGACGACCACGGCAATAAAAGAAATGAGGACGCCTTCACCTGCTCTTGCGGAGAAAGCCAACACGATCCTGGTACTGAAGCCGCGCTGACCTTGGCTCTTAATGCTCTTAGGGATAAAGGATATTAACGACGAGCACGGGCACGACATCGGTGACAACGCTTTGCGGACCATGGCGGGAATCCTCCTTGAAGAAATAGTTAATGGCTCTATTGCTGCGCGCGTTGGAGGGGATGAGTTTGCTCTGCTCATGCCAGACTGCCCACTTGACCAGGCCGTGGTGATTGCGGAGCGGGTTCGACGATGCGTTGAGCTTTCTACTAAACCGCATCTTGTAAACCGCATCTTGATTACAAATTGACCGTTTCAATTGGAGTGGCGTCTTTTCCCCTTCACGCGGATTCACACAATCGTCTATATACGGCGGCCGATGAAGCGCTCTCTCGCGCCAAGACTTCCGGTCGAAATCGAGTGTGCGCAGCCTGATTCCAGCGTTTGACTTGGATAAGCACGATCTACGTCACGGCTGCCGGTTCCCCTCCAGAATATTGATGGCTCGGGCGACCTTGTGCGTCGGCTCCTTCTCCGGTCGGTCCGTCTCCTCTTTCCGTCATGCTTCCAGCGGGCGGTTTTAGGTTATGCAAAGTTGCTTTTGAAGATCGCAACGGCTGCGTAACCATTACAAGTGGCTGGTCGAAATACCGTGACATCCGACCGAAAAGGTCTGGCCTGAGCAGCAACTCGCACCCTCGAAGGCGGGGCACAACCTCGCCGACTGATTCGCCAATTATCCGTTCCTCCCAATGACGAAATACTGCTCCGATCACGCCGGTCTTATCGACCAACTCCAGCCGCAAGGAATCGCTGAGAGACAAACCACACCGAATCTGACGATAGGGCTGAAGCATCAGGATCGGAAACTCACCTAAACCAGTCCCGAAAAAACTCCAATCCCGTAATGGCCCTAGGCAGAGCTGGATTGATTGCCTGGTCGCCCCTAAAACGATGAAATTCTTCCAAACTTAATTTTATCGCGAACGGAGAAATACAAAAAACTAATAAGGACGACAGGCGGCAGCTAAGTTGATTCACGGCCAAATCATTTGCTAAAGACTCGCCCCATGCCACTTCGCTCCATTCCAGCCGAAGGTTTAATTTAGTTTCCCCCTTCTTCGGTCTCATTCTGCCACGAGAGCCCGCCCTCCACCTCTCCACTTCATTCAAGTGTCGCCCTCAAGCAGTCTGACGTTTCCAATAGCTTTGATCTCATCGGTTCCGAATTCTCAAAATGTTAGACGTCGGAAGGAGCCATTTGTCTTGCTCGAAGTATCGCCAGCAATTGCGGGCCATGTTTTTACGAAGCCACGCACGAATCGGACGGTCATCCGATAATCGGACATTACGTAATTGGGCGGCACGAATGACATCAAAAAGCGATATCATGCGCGCCTGACGGCCGTTGGCCTTTCCCCTTCTTACGTAATGGCGATTATCGTACGCTCGCTTACTGATTCTCCCCCCTTGCGCCCGCTACACTCGCCGGCTCGCGCACTCGCACGGCTCACTTCGCAAATGCCCCCCGCTGGGGGCTGGCTCTCTTTTAGCTACCGAATAGTGAGTGCGGGTACATGCTAGGCGTGTCGTCGGCACTGGAAACCAAGCGTGAGGCCTTACGAACATCAGCGCGGAGCATGAGCTCGGTTAACTTGCGGGTTAATACATTGGTTATCCGTCGATTGAATCTTCCTTGGTTCGATGGAGGTTGACCTCGCCGCATCAAGACTACCTATCGGGCCTCGCGATCGTTCCAAGGGAAGGGGCCGGCTATGAACTCAGAAAAACGACGGCTACAAGAATCAATCATGACTGTGCGTCCTAGCTATCGAAATGAGACGCGCGAATCCAGAGGCACCCAGCCGATTGAGGCACGGGTACGTGGGCCTCAAGTGAGATCAGCAAATCAATGGCAGAAAAACCCGTCACGCGACTTCATGGTGGCGAGACTCACGCTCCTTAGAAAAACCTGAAACTGTCAACGGGCTAGGACCATGTAAAACGAGCGTTTGTTACGAAGACTACTGCTAATCGCAGCCTTCACGGCGACGCCCTAAGCAAATTCCCGCCAATGCGCGTAGGAGTCTTCTAGCGCCCCAACTTCATCAGTCGGGCTCTTTCCTGGCGCGAAATCTTCAAGGCTCTCGCACGAGTATCTGTCAAATACTTGATGAGGTGGTGCTCACCTATTCGAAGCGTTCGCGGTCCAATCCGGTAACATCCCATCAAACGATCGTTTGTCAGCAGAATTACTCCTTTCCGATCAACCCCAAGAATTTCAGCGACCTCTTCCGGTCGAAACTTCGCCTCAGCCACAATGCTTTTCTGGTCCTTAGTCATATCAGTTCTCCTTGTTCTGATTCTCGAGTGTTTTGCAATGAAAGTCGTCACGTTGCTTTCCGCACCGGACAAGATTCCTTACTACAACCCTTGTGCCATTCGGTTAACAAAATTCCCCGATGAGAACAACTGAAGAGCAAGCGAGCACTCCGTCAGGTCTAAAGCTGGCACCCTATGCGATTAGTTTCATTGCTCGGAGAACAGGTTGATAAAAACATTGCCCTCTCGGAAAAGAAGACGTTAAAAAAAGCTTACCCTTTAACGGCACTCAGCGAGCTAGACCTTCTTTTTACTTTTTGGCAGCAACTGCCGGTGCCGCTACGGACAATTCATGCAGACATTTTGTCACCACCTCTCGAACTACCTAGCGATCGTAATGGACCTCAAAGACGAAAAACGGGGCGGTTGGTTCGTGGCGACTTTACCGATTAAGTAACCCGGAGGATTGAGAGCAAGTGAACGAGTCGCGAATAATTAGTTTTGACGAAGCGGGGAGACTGCTGGGCGAACTTCATCCCAAGGCCTTGCGCGAGCGCAAAGGCGGCACCGAGAACTTAACGCATGTCAGCGGATTCGGCCGTCGGGGTCCTTCTAATCCGCGAAGAGGTGGAGACTTTAGTCAAATTGAAGATCACTCAGACGCTCGCGGCCGAGCGTGACCGGCGAAAAATGCTGCGGTTGGCGAATTAGTGAGGACGAGTTGGTTCCGACCTTGAAGACATACTGCGTGGAACTCACCCAAGTGGATTGTCGATTGAGAACAATGAATCTACCTGGCATCCACTCGCCCCAAGAGGACACGAACAACGAAACACTAACCCATGAGTTTGATAACGAAGAGAAAGACTCGGATTGACGCAAAGCAAGTGGCGGAAATCATAGGTTGCTCGCGAAAGACCGTGCTGAACGGTGGTGCGGGAACTTCGGAACTAAGGAGGATACGTAACGGAGTCAAGTTCGTTAGGTTTATTCTCGAGGAAGTTGAAGCCCTCGCTGACAAACAAGAGCGACTCGCTAGCGCCAATCTAATAACGGTGCGAGCTACCAAAAATCGTGTGGGCAGCCCTCATGTGTAACTTCGTCTCCTCACGCCAAGAGGAGGGAGCGGAAATGAAGACAGTCGCAATCGATCAAAAACTCGATCAGAAAGCGCAGCGCGGAAAACGACTATGCGAGTGAAGAACTTCTATGAGTACTTGGGTCCGAGGGGACAAAAACTCCACGGATATCAACGGCTGTATAAAGGTCTCCGGTTGCGTCGCAAGGGTTTTCTCACGAGAAGCGACGCAGAACGAAATCTCCGGAACGCAATGAACGACGTTGACGCTCGTGAAAGGGGCGAAGTCCGATGTAAGCCAACTACTGCGCAGGAAGCACTCAATATCTACCGACATAACCTGGAGGTTAGAGCGCGAGACAAGGGTTATCAATACGGTCACAATGTGAAGTCCAGCTGCAAAGTGCTGCAAGAATTCGTGAACTTGTTTGGACCTAACCGTCTCATTCGCGAATGTACAGAGACTGACCTGCGAGAGTTTTATCAAATACTTTGTTTTCGTAAATCATTGAACCGGAATAGTGCCGGTGCGTTTATCGGCAGAATTCAGGGGATGCTGAAAGCAGCGCAAAGGTCCAAGCCGGATCTCGTCAACTGGCCCCGACCCACGCTCCGAGTGAACCGAAAACCCGAATTCGAGCGGCGTGTCGTTGAAGATTCCGAATATGTGGCCCTGGTTAACATCCTACTGAATCCACCAGTTGCTTCATCCCGGCGAAATGAACGTAATTCATTGTGGCGGGACGCCGGCGACGCCGCACAACTTTTGCGAATGACTGGCGCGCGCTTCAACGAACTACTTCGAATAAGACTGGATCAATTCAAATGGTCAAAAGGATTCGTCACACTCTGCGCCACGAAAACTGAGAGCGAGCGCGAGTTGCCAATTTGGGATTGCGTTCGCGACGTAGTTCAAAGGCGCATCAACGACGGTGTAACCGACCACGAGTATCTTTTCCCGAGAGCGAAAACGAAGACCTTCGATAATGCGATCGCACGCGCCTGCCGTAAGGCGGCTAAGCTTGCAGAACTTAACTATGGGCACGCGAACGGCTTCACCTGTCATAGCTTCCGTCATACCTTCGTTACCAGGCTCATGGAGGCCACCGCAAACGATGTAGCGCTGGTGATGTCATACAGCGGACACCGATCAATGGAGTCCTTTAAGGTTTACCTTCACCCGACTCAAAAGGGCAGTATACTAGCTAACCAACACATTGAGACCGTTGGTCACTTGTTGGCTACTTTTGCGGGAAATCAGGGAACAACGGGAACATCGGGAACCGATGGCGTGGATGCTAAGTCCTTGGAATTGAAAGAAGTAGCGTTATAGCTTAAGCTTGCTTAAAAGGTATGCCCGCTTGGCTCAGTGGTAGAGCACTCGCTTCACACGCGGAACGAACGCTCTAAATATTCCTAACAAAATCGCAAACGCTCAATAAAGACGCGAGTTCTTTGTGTCCCTCGGTGTCTCGCAGTGCGCCGCTGTGTCCTGAGAATCACGTAGAAAGGGGTAAACCAAAGAGGTAAACTAACATTGGCTTTTAAGCCGAACGAAACGGAGAAATCAATGAAAAAACTTGCGGTTGGTAAGACAGCAGATACTAAACGTACCCTCATTGTGCGAGGTGCTAAATGATAGGCGAAGTAAAAATCATCAGCCGCACACATCGCAAGATCAATGGGAAGTATTATGCTCGTGTCCGCTATAAGATCGGCGATGGTAAACCTCTGGAAATCCTCCGTGCCGTTGACAACAAATCTGCGGTCAAACCGAAACTTGCAGAGATCGAATATGAACTACTGAAGAACGGACCCACGAAACTCGTTGCCGGTAAAGTTACATTCCGACAGCTTGCTCAACACGCCAAAGACAACGTCTATGTGCCGGCCGTTTACGACGATCAGGAAACGAAAATAAAAGGCGTTCGAAGCGTGGTGCCAGCACACTCCGCTCTCAACAATCTGATCGCCTTCTTCGCAGACATTGACATAAGAAAGATCAATGAAAAGACACTGACGGAATATCAGGTCGCGCGGCTAAGTGGAACAATAAAGAACCGACCAAAGGTTAGTCTTTCAACCGTGGATCGTGACTTATCTAAGGCCCGTAGACTCTTCAACATTGCGGTCGATGAAGGGTGGCTTCTTCGATCTCCGTTCACTAAAGCAGTCTCAAGAAATTTGATTCACGACGCTGCTGAAACTCCAGATCCAGTCAAGACTCGCGAGCTTACTGACGACGAAGCCCTGCGAGTAATAAAAGCACTGAACACCCCTGAACGTCGTCACACTCTACCAGTGTTCATCGCCGCAATGGATACTGGAGCCAGAAGGTCGAGCTTGTTGGATTACCTTCGCTGGAAAGACATTAACTTCGAAGAGGAAGTTATCACAATCACCGCCTACAAAAAGGGCAGGAACATAAAGCCAGCACGCTGGACGGTGCAAATGACTAGCCGGCTGAAGAGAGAGTTGCTGCAACTTCAACTCCAGAGAAAGAACAAGAACGACGATGCTTTTGTGTTTGAAGAGGCGAAGGTCAATTTACGCAAGTTGTGGACTGCGGCATACGCCGAAGCAGAAGTCCCGAAAGGTACACGCCTGTTCTACTCTGTCCGTCACAACTTCGCTACTGAAATGGCTAATGAAGGCATGGAGCTACCAGAGCTCGCTAATCTCTTAGGCCACAGCGACGTGAAAATGACGATGAGATACTACAACCTGACTAAGAAAACTATCGACAAAGCGCGCGACATTTTGAACCGGAGGGCAGTAGCCAGCCGCCAATAGTGTCACAGCAAGGAGGCAGCGCTCGGACTAATCTTCATTGCAGCGTACGAGATTCACAGAACCCATCTGATTAAAAAAGGCAAGCTTTAATAGCCAGGGACCCCTCGCTCTACAATTGCTGTCCTAAAGTCAACAGCCAGACCCGACCCTCGGGCTTCGCCTTGCCTTCACCTTCAAAAACGCCTATTTCCTGAGCAGTTCTATTGCGGAACGTCAGTTGCCCATCGGCCTAACCGGCCATGGCTGGCCGATATCAGATGTTCGTAGAACTGATTCCCAATCTCGCCCGATCGCTTTGTGACTTCGGCTTCGTCCACACAGACCGCATTAGTGTGATTTCCATTGAAAACGTCCTTCCTGATCCAGCAGCCCGGCGAACAACGTCGCTCAACTTATCAATGCACAGTTCCGCAGAACTGTTTAATAAAGGTCTTCAATTAAAAGAAAACAAAGATTACAGGGGAGCTATCGAATCTTTTCACGCGGCGATTCAACTTCAATGGAATTTGACTGCCGCTCACATTGAACAAGGCAACTGCGCCTCGCTGTTGGGTCAACACGATCGTGCGCTCGAGTTTTATTCATCTGCTATCGAAACAGATCAAACCTGCGCTATTCCCTACTACAATACCGGTCTCACCTGGCTCGACCTTCGCAACCACGAACAGGCTTATGCGTGGTTCGCACGTACCATCGAAATCGATCGCACGTATAGACTGGCGTATCTTCGACTCGCACAGCTTCATGCGAACGCCCTACATGACCGGTCCGCGATTACTCTGCTGATCAGAGCGGCCCAGATCGAACCCAAGATCGCCGCCCCCTTAGTTGCAGCAGGGACTCTCTACTATAAGAACACCGACACAGTTCGGGCCGTTCGCTGTTTCGAAAAAGCTTTAAGGGTTGATGCTTGGAACACGGACGCCTATTACTACCTCGGCTTCACCTATTATCGCCAAGGCGATTTCGCCCGCGCGGTACGGTCCCTTTCACTCGCAGTTAATTCCGACTCGTCTAATAAGCTCGCCCGCACTCTGTTGAAACGCGCCGCCAAGGAATTACAACCAAAGAGAGTCCGGACCGCTCCGATTCAAACTGATCTATTTCATGCAACAGCCCGTCCCGTAGTGTGATTAATTCCCAACGGTATGACTGCACATTCAACTACAGCTCAATCAAACGCCCGGGAAACCGTAAACGAGTATCTTGCTAAATTCGGTCCGATTCTGAGTACAAGTCTAATCGCAGAAATCCAAGCACCTGGCATTTGCCGTCGCGAAGTGATGGACATTGCCTGGCAGCGCGTAGTCTCCCAAGCTCGAGCTAACTCATTTAAGTTCGCAGTCTTCATGTTAGGCGCTGCCGGCTGTCCAAATCGTTATGCACTTTTCAATCTACCAAAGTCCCTGCTCACTAAAGCCTTTTGCGTTTACGACGTCTCAGACCTTTCGCTCATTCGCGTTAACGATCTTATCGAAGACTGTCATCGAAGGAATCTCAGAACGATTGCCATCTACATCAACCAGCCACTAGAAACGTCCGCCAGAATCTTCATTAACGAATCGGCGTTGGCCGGGCTCATTCCAAGCGCTTCAGAATTCGCCATTTCACACTTCAACACATACAACACCTTCGTTACTCTGGTAGCGAGGCACAAGAAAAAGTTGACACGTTTCGCGTCCTCCGTCATCGCCGTCTATGACAATACAATTCATTGTCTTAAAGATCTTCGACCGAAAAAGAACCAGGTTACCGTGAACGCTGCCGAGGCTGCATTTCTTAATACATGGAATCGATCGCAAGCGAGGGCCAACGGAGCCGACCAGTCTCAACCCTCCACGGTTAGACCGACTAAAGTTCCCACGAAGACGAAAACATTACGCCAAGCCGCCACATTTACCGCCTACCTCCTCGCGAGAAACGTAAACGCCCATCTTAATGCAGCACGTCAACGGAAGGATGCCAGAGAAAAGCCAGAATCTTCTCGCCCGGCGCCGCAAACACAACCACTTGTGCAAAATCCAGGCGAACCTCCAGCACAATCTCTGGCCCACGCGCCGGTTTATGGTTCATCGGATGTGATAGCAACGCTTAGCGGCTGGCACGAAAAGACTGCAGTCGGTCAAGACGCTCTACTTGAAAGTGAGAGACCTCTGAGAGTAGTTGTTCAAGAAAAAAAGACACACGAACACGAGATGGAAACAGTTTTCGAAAGGTGAAGGTACATCAGACTCATGACTAATCAATCAACGCCAAAGTTCCCTGAATTGTGAACGATTAACGATACTTCTTCAGCTCCTAACCCGATGGATGAAATGGCAGATGAGTTTGTTTGCCTGCCGCTAGATTCTCACCTTCTTTAGGAAGCCTGTGCAGGACGCAGCACAAGTTGAGGCATTGGATAAATGTCTTGCTGGCTGGCAATTTCAGCACTTCCAGTGTTTGAGGTCTGAAGTTCAAACCGGCGCCCAATTCCGTGGCTCGTGCTGCCTAACCGCCGACACAACACATCGGCCAATGCGGAATCCTCGACCGCGATTATTGTCTGTCGATCCGTCCGACGAATCGCCGCTAACACCTCAACAAGATTTAGCGCTCGATAGTCATCAATGTGTTGGACCGGATCATCGAGCAATAGCGATTGCCATGTGCACCAAGGCCTGGAAAGATGCATTGCCAGGAGAAATGCCAAGCCAGCGGCACGTCTTTGGCCGCTGCTGAACAGAAACTGCGGGTTGTGTCCTTCCACAGTGAAATTCAGAGAAGCGCGGACTTTGCCGCCGAAATCAGATTCGATTTCCGTCCAATCCGCATGTGGTCGGAGCCGCCGATAGAGTTCTTTCAGCAAAGGCATGACAGTATCGAATTGCTCGGTGAGAATTTGATTGTGAATCACTCTCGCGGCTTCTTGGATTTGACGCGCGGCGTCAACGGCCTTTTCTATTGCGGCAACCTGTGAAGCTTCCTGATCGCCCAATTCTCTGAGACGGGCAATTCGTTGCTCAAGCGAGGTTACACGCTCGATTGCGTTCGAATTCTCAAGAATAGACAAAGCTCGCTCTAGATGAACTAGTCGCTCTTGTTCGGTCAAGACCATCAATTTGGCTGACTCTGGATCTTTGGCGGAGGCGTTAAATTGGTGACGAGCGTAAACCTCCTGAATTTGCTGTAAATTCTTTTCCAGTAGAAGCCGGCGCTTCTCAAGCGCCTGATTCGCGGCTTGTGCAGTCTGATGCGATTCATTCGCCGCGATCACGGCATTCTCTGCTTGTTCTATTTCGCTTCGGAATTTCGCCAGTTTTTCGCCCTGCTCTGCGAGCTTAGCCCTCACGGATTCCAGAGCATCGTTGAATTCTTCAGTCGATCTCACCGCATCACACAACGGACAATGCCCAGCTTGCAGTCCCAACAATGAGCCATGTTCCAAAAGAGCTTCTAAGTGCGTGACGTACTCGTCAGTTTGTTTTTCAGCCTTCTGTGCAGTGAGAGTTGCTGCAAGGGCTTTGGTCGCGCTTACGCTGTTTTGAAGATTTGATGCTTCGGCCTCACGGGCATTTTGAATTTCTCTTTGACCAGCTTCTGATTCAAAATAGTCTATTTCTGGCAACAACTCTTCAGCTATACCACAAGCTTGTTCAATTTCTCGCAGCGCAACTTGCCGGTCGGCAATAAGTTCCCTTAGAGCATCAATTCGTTCGCTCAGTTGAATTGGTAATGGTGGCTCAATTGAGTCAATTACCTCCAGCGCATCGGAGACTTTAGATGATCGTTCTGCGAGGCTTCTAGCTTCCGTTAGTTCACCTAATAAGCGACCCAGCTCTTTCTGGGCTGATTCTACCCGTTCGGCTTGTCGATTTTTCGCCGTGTTGGCAGCGTCCAGAATTGCTTTGGTGCGATCCGAATAGTCCGGTCCGACTAGTACGCCGATTGCAGCTCGCACCGCGGCGAACCGAGCCTGCTCCGGAAGATCCAAGCTAAAGGCCGCAATTTGCTCATCCCGAATAAAAGTGGTCTTGATCAGTGTTTCTAAAAACGAAATATCATCCACAGGCTTATTGGTGAAATGTTGCATCATTGCGCTCGGCTCTATATCGCAACCGCGCGCGCGACTTCGATTTATTGTGAAGCGCTCACCCGCCCCATTGATGAATCCGACGCGAACGTAATGTTCCGTAGCCGGTGGTTTACGTACCCACCAAATATGAGCCTCCAAACCTCCGCCGCGAGCCTCAGTTACTTGGAACTTGCTGATCGTGCCAGTTATGGCAAATTCAACAGCATCGAGTATTGTACTTTTTCCCGACCCGTTGCGTCCCGTTAACACGGTGAAGCTTGGCGGGAGATCAAACCTCACTATCTCCCTAAAACCTCTAAAGCCCGCAATTTCGACAAACTCCAGCTTCATCCTTGAGTCTCCAGTAACCTCACTACCTCGATTGTGGACACTTTGTCGTCGAGGGCCGCCGTCTCGACAGATGGGGCGATATCCATTATTCGCTTCTGCAAACGTTGAGTAACATCAAAGTCCTCGGAATCGAGGACGGGTTGGAATTGAAGCGGAAGTAAGGGCAACAAAGCCGTGATTAAGCTTTCCCTGTCAGTTATCCCGCACGCTGCAATCTTTCGCGTTCGCTCAAGATCTTCTTCAATCCACTTGATTTCACGGGCTTGAACGTCGGTAGTTGTTTCACCGCAAAGAAAGGCAGAGTACACATTCCACGTTTTTTCTCCGGCTTTTTGAAAAGACAAGGCATGCTTATGTAGCAATGCCGTTTCGATATCTCGCCAGCGTTGCAGAAGACTATCAGCAGTATCAAAAATGCAAGCGAAGCCCATTACGGTACTGTCCTCGAAACCAACAGCACTGAGCTTATCAACAGTTGAAAGCCAAGTCTGATATTCAGCCTCCTGCAATACGATTTGAAGTTGTGATTTTAGATTCATTCAGACTCCCAGCTCAGTCCTCGCCTGTTCTAGCGTTAGCCAAAGCGGCCCTACACCTGGCCCAGGCCGCACAACGCTCAAACCCGTGCCTGAACTGATGACAGTCCCAGGCGTTCTAAGATCGATAGCACCCGCGCAAACCACTATGTCAGGCTGTCTCATTGCTGGCGGCTCTTTATATCGTTCACGAACAGAATTCAAACCCTGTCCACCTCCATTTATCACGCGAATTCTACGACCGCCTAATAGGTACCAGGCCCCGTGGCGGTCAGCCCCTGCATGCATCAGCAAATGATGAAAAAAAGCTGTTTGTTCGGCGTCGGCAGAAGGTGTTTTCGTTTGAGCTGGAAGGTTGTACGCCTTTCCCTCTGCATCGCATCGCCCCCTATAACAGTCCCCGCGATCCATGTCTGGTTCTAGCGCCGCATATGGAAAACCGGCCTGTTCCACCAGCGGCCGGCCAAACGCATAAAAGCGCCTAAGCCAAGCCTTGGAAAATCCTATCTGCAGTTCTTCGAGAGCTTCTGATCCGGATCCCCGAATGTGAATAAAGTTTGCAGTCCCGGTGTTCAGCATATTCCATAGCCCAGACGCTTTAGCCTGCAAATCTGCTGAGTCACTCGGATCGATTACGGTTACGGAGTTGAACCCGCCATGATCTAACGCATTCGCAATCACACCGTTTAGATAACCCCAATCTGTCCAAAAGCCAATAACAATCAAGTCCTTACCCGGTAGCTGAAGTCTCATCCATTCCGAACAGGTTGTGACGCGATCTTCAATAGGCGCTTCTGCCAGTTGAGCTTGGGTCCACAGAGTATTCGGACGGTCACGGATGAGGCAACCGTGGAACTTTATTAGGGGGTTTGACTCAGTAACAAACTGCAACGCCTCACGACCATCGAGCGCCGCAACCATCGCAATCTTGTGCGCATGAGCAGCTTCCTCTATTAGTGGATCAAAGTTTGCCGACAGAGCGGCGTACACAGCTCTGCTGATCAGAAAATCTGCTATCGCCTCATGTCCCTCGTTTGGCACGCCTACCAAAGCGTTCCACGGTACAAGTCCACTTATAAAAACGGTTTGGAACTCGTGATTTGCGTGAAAATGTCCGGCAAGCTGATCAATATCGTCTCGCATCGGTGCGGGTAAGGCCTGAATCGCGTGATACTTGTCATAACAGCTTCGGGAAACAGCAACCGCTGACATCAGGTTGCTAGGAGCAGGCATAGACAGACCGGCTCCGCACAGCAACACCAATCGATTAGCTTCAATGCTTCCGAGTAGTCGTACGATGGTTGCGTTATCGAATACCATAAGTGATTAGCGGGAAGACCGTAACAGGTACTCAAACGAAAGTTCTAAATTCGAAACAATGGACTGCAACTATTCCGCGGCAGCACAATTGCCAATGATTTTGTCGCCCGACTCAAAGCCACATAGAGGAGACGACGTTTTGCTTCGGTTGCGCCGAAGTGTTCTTGATCGCATGGGACCACCAGAACATTATCTTTTTCGAGTCCCTTAGCCTTATGTACCGTGCTAATCGCTTTCGGTGGCATCTGCGGATGAAAAATTACCCTTTGCAAATGCAGTTCGATAAGCTCTTCCTCGAAAGCTGCAACATGAGAGCCGAAAGAATTCGCGTTGAACCCAAGGTTTCGTACCGAGTTCTCAGTTAGAATGACAACAACATGCGCACCACATGCTACCGCAAGTGTGAATGGACACTCTCTCCAACCAATCTACTACTGAAGCGGAATGCGAATAGCCGTTGGTATGGTCCACCCGCCAGTGCCCGGGTACAGCCAAGTATGTAACTCTGGCCCTTTCTCTACGGGCAAATACGTTAATGTTGCCTGATCAGGGACAGCACTGGCGTTATCGAGTGGGCAAGTCCAGTTTAGTTGACCGCCGTGTTCTTGCAGTCTTAGAAATGGAATCCAGGGCGACAAATCCTTCCTGACTCCCGCAACCGACTGCAGGAGCGACGTTATTGGTTCGTGGCCCGCCATTACATCTTGCCGTTGAGCTGCTGTAAGACTGCCACCTGATTCGTTTACGATCCATCCATTAAGTTCATGCTGTCTCGCAAATGTCACTAACTGCTCCCTGAGTTCTTCACACGCTTGTCGAATGTCGTACTCAAGCGCAGAGATCCGTTCCCACCTTTCATAGTTCAGGTCATCATTCGACATACTTTTCAAAAGTAAGCTTCGAAGCGGGGCAACCCACGCATGTGTTTCTTCGAGAACCTTGGCCAGATCGGTCAAAGAAACATTATCAATGAACGGAAGTTGAACGTTACTGATATCAAGAATTCGCTGCCCCTCATTGATGACCGGACTCCTATTGGCCACGTTCACCACACCGCCGAGCAAAGTCTCCACCAACAAATTGTCAGTCCAACCAATAGCCGTTTGAGTACAACCAACCAGCGGCGCCGGAAATACGACCAAGCGACCTGCCTTCACCAGCTCCAACGCTTCGTCAGCCAGAAAACGACTGATCTCTTGAGGCAACGGGTTTGCCCATGTTATCGCGGCATGCCAATCCGGATGGTCCTGACAAGTATCTGAAGTAACTGCGTAACCGTGGCCGCCAAAATCACGCTCGCCATCACCGTATGCTTCGTGAATCGGAGCAATTACTAATCCGCTCCCTAATTCACCCTTCCATTTGACAATAACTGTTTCAAACAACGGACAGAAAATTCTTGCCCAGTTGCGGATCTGGTCGATACTAGTCGCGTCAACAGCGATTGCAGCATGCGGCCGAGCACGAATAGCGGCCGCCAGTCTGCAAAACCCGCCCCGCCCCCAAACATCAAGCAGCTCAGAATATGGCGCAGGTGTACCAGGAGCGGATGCCCACTCATTCCACCATGAGAGGAGCGGTGTAAACTGGCTCCCGACCGCAGCTCGCAACCCCTGC
>Ga0137404_10000198_pt1 | contig 38967 bp, 26 predicted proteins | sample CZOMad2_1_16fung_FD_108285 | JGI IMG/M metagenome (GOLD analysis project Ga0137404, IMG submission 108285) | Vadose zone soil fungal communities from Angelo Coast Range Reserve, California, USA - CZOMad2_1_16fungal (Illumina Assembly) | ecosystem: Environmental > Terrestrial > Soil > Vadose... | reverse complement strand
GACGATCGAGGAGCTGCTCCCAGGGGGGCGGCGAGGGCGGGAGATCCTGGTCTCCTGCCGGCCGCTCTCCGACCCGGCGGAGCGCCAGCTCCTCGCCTGGGCCATCTGGTCCGGCGCCGCCCTCCTCCTGGAGCCCGACCGCTCGGCCGGCGTCGCCACCGCGGTCTGGGCCCGGCCCACCCTGTTCCACGGCACCGCCGCGGAAATCGCCCTCCTGCGGCAGGCCGCCCTACGCCGGAGGAGATGGCGGCCGAAGCGACTCCCCTTCGGCCGGCTCCACACCCTCCTCGTCGACGGCGAGCCGGGCGAGCTGCCGGTCGGCGAGCGGGAGCTCTGGGAGAAGCGCGGAGTCCGCCTCGCTGCGATCCCGGTCATCCCGGTGGTCCTCCCGGCGCCCGCCCGGTAGGTTCAGGACTCTGTCTGGACGGCTAAAGGGAGGGCGCTGTCCGCCCGCCTTGCGCGGCTCACCTGGGTATCGGCCCGCAGGGCCTGGAGGACCGGCGAGGTCATCATGGTGGTCACGACCGCCATGATCACCAGCATGGCGAAGAGGGTGGGGGAGAGGACTTTCAGGTCGAGCCCCAGGTTCAGGACCACGAGCTGCATCAACCCGCGGGTGTTCATCAGGATCCCCAGGGCCGAGGACTCGCGCCAGGGCAGGCCGGCCAGGCGCGCCGCCACGGCGCTGCCGCCGAACTTGCCTAAACAGGCGACGAGGATGATGACGCCGACGATTCCCCATTGGCCCCAGCCATGGACCAGCCCGATCTGGGTACGCAGACCGGTGAAGGCGAAGAAGGCCGGCAGGAGGAAGACGACCACCAGGTCGTTGAGCCGCGTCGTCAGCTCGCGCGCCAGGCGGCTGTCGCTGGGGATCACGGCCCCTAAGAGGAAGGCGCCGAAGAGGGCATGGATGCCGATAAGCTCGGTGGCCAGGGCGGAAAGCAGGAGGGCGACGAAGAGGCCGGCGCTCACGCTCTGCGTCAGGCGCCCCGCCGTCTCGACCCGCAGAACCAGCCGTTTGAGCAGCGGTCGGACGAGGACCACCACGAAGCCGATGTAGGCGAGGGTCAGGAGGACGGTGTGGGCGGCCCCGTCGAGGCGCGACTGGACGATCCCCACCAGGAAGGCGAGGAGGCACCAGGCGGTGACGTCGTCGACCGCGGCGCAGGTCAGGGCGATGGTTCCCAGGGGGGTCTTGTCGATGCCGCGGTCGGTCAGGATGCGGGCGAGCACCGGGAAGGCGGTGATCGACATCGAGACCCCCATGAACAGGGCGAAGGCGGTGAAGGGCACGTCGGAGGACGAGAGAAGCGGGTAGATCCAGAGCGCCAACCCCGAGCCGAGGAGGAACGGGGTGACGATGCTGGCGTGGGAGATGGCAACCGTCGAATGAGTGCCATGGGACAGGTGGCGGGTGTCGAGCCCGAGCCCGACCAGGAACATGAAGAGGATGACGCCGATCTGCGCCAGGAGGTTCAGGTGCGGCGCGACGGAGGGCGGCAGGAGGTAGGCGTAGGCCTCCGGGGCGACCCGCCCGAGGAGCGACGGCCCGAGGAGGATGCCGGCGACCACCTCGCCGATGACCGGCGGCTGGCCGATGTACTTGAACAGCGAGCCGACCAGCCGCGCCAGGGCGATGATGACGATCAGCGCGATGAGGACGTGGAGGAAGGTATCGGTCTGTACCGCCCCGGCCGTGGCGCCGAAGCGGGGTGCCTCGGCGGCGGGGGCGGGAGCCTGGAGCTTCGACCCGTAGATGCGCAGCCAGAAGAACAGGGCGATGGTGCCGCCGATCATCACCAGGTAGGCGGCAAGCGTACGAAATGTGGACCGATTCCAACCGAACGTCGAACCCATGATGACCTCTCCCTCCTCGAAGATAATACTGCAAGAGAAATGAAGCATAGGGAGGCGGTGAGCCCACCCCCAGCCCTTAGAGTGCCGCCAAGGGCCGGAGGTGGGACGGTCGGGAGGGCCTACGGGTCGGTATCCGCAGCGGTCGCGGCGATGGGCGAGCCCGGGCGCTGCCAGAAGAACGGCTCGCGCTTCCTCGGGTGGTTGCCCAGCTCGTCGAGCGTCCGGCCATCGTAGACCCGGCCGTTCTGGATCACCAGGGCGATGCTCTCCGTGTTGTGGATGTCGTCCAGGGGGTTCTTGTCGAGCACCACGACGTCGGCGAGCTTCCCCGGCTCGAGAGAGCCTAGGTCCTTGTCCATCCCCAGGTACTGGGCGCCGGCCAGGGTGGCGGCACGGAGGGTCTCCAGGGGGGTGAGGCCGCCCTGGTTCAGCATCCACATCTCCCAGTGGGCGCCCAGCCCCTCGCGCTGGCCGTGCGCGCCGATGTGCACCTGCACCCCGGCATGGGCCAGCTGGGCCGCGATGCGGGCGGCGTAGAAATGCCCCCACTCCTCGTCGGGGACGAGGAAGGGGCGGCGCGCCCGGGCGTCGACCACCTCGCGCGGCACGAAGGTGAGGAGCCGCGGGTCGGCCCACACCTGGGTCTTGGCGTACCAGTAGTTCTCGCCCCAGGTCCCACCGTAGGCGACGATCAGAGTCGGGGTGAAACCCACCTGGGTGCCGCTCCACAGCTGCACCACGTCCGAGTAGACGTTGGCCACCGGGATCGTGTGCTCGACTCCGGTGTGGCCGTCGACCACCATGGCCATGTTGTGCTCGAAGAGCGATCCCCCCTCGGGCACCACCATCATCCCCAGCTCGCGGGCGGCGGCGAGGATCTGCTGGCGCTGCTCGCGCCGCGGCTGGTTGTAGCTCTTGACGCTGATCGCCCCCACCGCCTTCTGCCGGGAGAGGTGGGCGCGGGCGTCGTCCAGGCTGTCGACGTTGGCGGTGAAGGGGGCCGCCGCGCCGTAGAGGACGGTGCCGGTCGAGAAGATGCGCGGCGCGGTGATGAGCCCGGCCCGCTGCAGCTCGGCGGCGGCGAACACCGTGGCGGTGTCGTTCGACGGGTCGTGGAGGGTGGTGACGCCGAACCCCAGGCTCGCGTAGGTGATCCAGTTCTCCTGCGGGATGATGCCGTCACCGCCGAAGGGGCCGTGCCAGTGGACGTCGATGAGGCCCGGGATCAGGGTCTTCCCCGCGGTGTCGACGACCTTGGCGCCGGCCGGGACCTGGACGGACGCACGCGGCCCCACCGCCTGGATGCGGTTGCCGGCGAGGACGATCGCGCCGTCCTCGATCACCTCGTCGCCATGCATGCTGACGATCCGGCCGCCGACGAGCGCCACCGTGCCGCTCGGCACGTCGGTCTTCTGGGCGAAGCCGATCGGCATTCCCTTGGCCGGCGGGTCGGGGAGCTTCTCGGGCGCGCCGGCGAGGAAGGCGAAGGCGTCTTTCAGGTCGCGGTGGAAGAGCTCGGGGCCGAGCGCCCAGTAGAGGGTCTTCGAGTCGCCCGACCAGTCGAGGTACTCGCCGGCGTCCTTCGACACCTTGGCGACCGGGACGGCGCTCATCTTGGGCCCCACCTCGACCGCCTTGCCGGTGGGGGCGAACGGCGTAACATAAGCGTTGAAACGCTCGCGGAAGGCGACCCAGCGGCCGTCGGGCGAGACGCGGAACTCGGTCGCCCTCTCGCTCGTCAGGTGGGTGCGCTTGTCGGCCCCCGAGAGGTCGATCGAGACCAGCTGGCGCTGGTCCTTCTCGCCGAAATCCATCAGGTAGACCCGCTCGCTCTCCGCCCCGAAGTGGGGGCGGACGCCGTCCGGCGTGATCCGCTTCGGCGTGCCACCGGCGAACGGCACCCGGTAGATCCCCGGTTCCGCCGACCAGGCCGCGGTGCGGAGACCGCCGCCGCCGATCTTCTGGTAGACGACCACCTTGCCGTCGGGGCTGACCGCGGGCTCGACGTAATGGCCGGGCTCGGAGGTCAGCACCCGCCCCTCCCCGGTACCGGCGGCATCGGCCGACACGACCCGGACGCTGCCGAGGGCCTTGTCGTCCCAGGTGGTATAGACGACGGAGCGGCCGTCGCGCGAGAAGGCGGGGTAGTACTCCCAGTGGTCGTTCTGCCGGGTGAGCCGGCGCGGCGTGCCGTTCGGCAGGTCCTTGATCCAGAGGTGGCCCAGAGCCTGGTAGACGACGCGGTCCCCCTTGGGCGAGACCTCCACCCAGCGCAGCATCTTGAGGTCGAAGCGGTCGGGGGCCACGTTGACCGGGAAGCGCAGGGCCTCGGTCACCCGGCGGGTGGTGTGGACGTGGAAGGGGATGTCGGCGATATTGGCGGCATTGGCGGCATTGGCGACCTTGGCCGCCTCATGGCCCTGCAGGTCGAGGCGGTGGATCTTGCCGCCGGCCCAGAAGACCAGGGAGCGCGAGTCCGGGGTCCAGGCCATGACCGGGTAGACGCCGTGGATCGACCAGGTCTCCTGCAGGTCGCGGTCGAGCCCGTCGTAGAGCGGCCATTCCTCGCCCGAGCGCAGGTCGCGGACGTGGAGCACGCTCTTCGCCCGAATGCGGCGGACGAAGGCGAGGAGCTTGCCGTCCGGCGACGGGGTGGGGCGCACCGCGCCGCCCGCCCCGGTGACCAGCGCCGCGAGCTCGCCGGTGGTGCGGTCGAGCCGCTGGATGACGAAAATCTGGCCGTTGGGGTCCTTGTTGTACTCGAAGACCGGCCCGGGGGTGGTGTCCTGGCTGAAGTAGACGTAGCGGCCGTCAGGCGAGAAGGCGGGCTCGCCGGCATCCTTCTGGTCGTTCGGCTTCTTGGTCAGCTGCAGGCCGTCGCCCCCCGTCCGGTGGTAGAGCCACATCTCGCCGGCGCCCAGCGAGCGCTGGGCGGTGAAATGCTTCCTGGCCACGATCCACTCGCCGTCCGGCGACCAGGCCGGGCTGTTCAACAGGCGGAAGCTCTCCTTGGTGACCGCCCGGGGGTTCTTGCCGTCCCGGTCCATGATCCAGATGTTGTCGCCGCCCCCCTGGTCGCTGGTGAAGGCGATCGACTTGCCATCCGGGCTGTAGCGCGGCTGCATCTGCCAGGCCACGTCGTGGGTGAGGGCCTTCGCCTCGCCACCGGTGATGGGGATCGTGTAGAGATCACCCAAAAGATCGAAGACGATCTCCTTGCCGTCGGGGGAGACGTCCAGGCTCATCCAGGTCCCCGAGTCGGTGTCGATCGGCACCTCTTTCGACGGCCCCGGCGGGTTGTTGACGTCCCACTTGGCGTCCTTCTTCTCCCCCTTGTCCGCCTCCGGGGCCGGCTTCGCCGCCGGCGGGCCGTTGGTGGGCATCTCCTTCTGCTCGACGGGCTTGGGCTGCTCGCCCTCGATCGGCGGGAGATCGGGCTTGGCCTTCTTCTCCTCCGGATTCGGCGGGGTCGGGGGGACCGGCTTCTGATCCTCCACGGCGCCGAGCGGGTGGGGGGCTCCCGCGATCGGCGCGGAGAAGAGGGCGGCCGCGGCCAGCAGAAGGCCGCCGAAGATCGAGGCGAATCGCTTCATCGTGGTTCTTCCTGTCGGGTTCTGGAGGGGGGACAGTCCCCCGGGTCTATACGTCCGGTGCTATTCAAGGTTTCTGGCGGGCCGACCCTATGGGGGAGGAGCCGGGAGTGTCAATGGGGGGCCGCGAGGCCGGGCAGGTAGGGGCAGAGCCTGCCCGGCCCCCAATCGGACCTTACCCCGCCTGCCGGCGGGCGCGGATTCTGCCGACCTGCTCCTCGGCGCCCGGTCCGGCCGCTTCGAGCAGGGTGGCGAGCGCCCACGGCGAGCGGACGATCGCCTCCAGCAGGTGGAGCCCCTCGGCCCAGCGCGGCTCGTACCGATCGAACCAGCCGGCCGCCTGCGGACCCTGCTCTCCGTACACGGCGACCAGCGGGTAGCCCTCCGAAGCCGCCCCTTCCTCTATATGGAAGAGCGGCTCGCGGTCGATCACCGGCAGGAGCACGGAAAGGAGCCGCGCCGTTTCGAGATGCCAGAGGACGGCGACCGGCGGATCGCCGATGGCGAGATCCTCCCAAAGCCGGAGGATGGCGACCGCGCCCGGCCGCCCCGGGACGGGTTCGATCTTCCAGGGGCCGGCGAGCTCGGCCTCGGCGGCGGTCAGGACGTCGTCGCGCTCGCGGAGGAGGGCCAGGTAGGAGGGGGAGAAGGCGTTGTCGAGGGGAGACGCGGGGGTGCTGCTACCATCACGGGAGCTTCGCATGAGATTGTTCCTCTTGCGGAGTCAGGGGCCGGTTCGAGTTCGCAGCTCGGGCCGGTCCCGTTTGTTTGGGCGGGAGGACGATCCTCCCGATTGGGGGACAGTAGCAGGAATGGGGCGGGAGGGCAAGGGTTGGATATCGCCAGTTGACCGAGATACAGCTTCGCCAGGCAACCCAACCTGGGGCTGGCGCCCCAGGCTATAGGCCTTCGCCCCTTCGGGTGGATTTTTCTCCGGGCGGAGGTGCGACCGAGACCAACGCCGACCCCGGGAAACCCGCGCTCGCCGTCCCAAGAAGAGGACGAAGAGCCATTCCGCACCGCCCAAATGGTAGAAAAGAGGCTCCGGAACGCCGCGGAGCGGCTCCCAACGTCTCCCAGACGCCTCGAAATAGGTCCCGAGCGCCTCCAAATTCAAAAAAAGTCACCCGAAATTCATTTCGAGCCACCCGAATTGAATTTCGCGTCACCCGAATTGAATTTTGAGCCGCTCGAAATGCATTTATCCCCCTGCGAAATCTAAAACACGAGGCTCGAATTCGATTTCAAGCGGCTCGAAATGGATTTCAGGTCGCTCCAAATTCATTTCGAACCACCCGAATTGAATTTCGAGCCGTTTTGGGGAGATCCACAGGCCCGGCAGCGAGGCGTAGAGCGGGAAGGACAGCCGCCGGAGGGGCTTCTTCGCAATTCCCAGGCGCCGGGAGAGCCTTCCGAGAGGGCGGCGAGCGATTCATCGCGGCCTCTCCACCTCGCGGACCCGATACTAGCCCAGATACCAGCCCAGCGCCTCGACCGCCAGCCCTGCGATGTGGCGGCCGATGGCGACCGAGGCGGTGGCGGTGGGCGAGGAGGAACGCCCCCATAGGCGCTAACCTACCGGCAAGGTGTCTTCGTAGAGACGCCCAGCCGCTACCACGAAAGCCCCCGGAACCACCGCCGCCAGGGCGTCTCCGCAGGCCCGAAACGCCTGGGTCCCGGCGGCGTTGGAGACGGCCTGGTGATCGTGGTCATGGTGATGCCTGTGGTAGCGGCTGGCCGTCTCTACAACCCCTCCCGATCGCAAAGTTAGCGCCTATGGGTGAGGAGGAAGGGGCCGCTTCAGGTGGGCGGCAGGGCGGTGAGGAGGAAGACGAGGGCGTCGCCGCCGTCGAGCTTCGAGGTGCCGACCACCAGGGTCTCCCCGACCTTGAGGCCGAAGGAGGTTGAGAGGATCGAGCGCGGCCCCCGGTTCTCCTTCTGGATCGCGGCCGAGAGCTCCTCGTAGACCTCGAAGCTCCGGACATAGAGGTCCTTGCTGTCCTCGGCGCCGAGGCCCCGACAGTTCAGGCGGATGGAGTAGCTGATTCCGTCCTTGCCCACCAGCCGCGCCTGGACCACCCCCGTGGTGCGCAGCCAGGCGGTGTCGAGTTGGTGGTAGCCCTTATAGGGAAGGAAGTCGCGCAGGTCGTCGAGCGCCTTCTTGGCGTTCTTCGACAGGGTGGACGGATCGCCCGGCTGCTGGTCGGCGACCAAGAGGACGAGTTGGAAGGACTGGGTGTGCGGCGCCGCGTCGGCACGGGCGAGGACCTCCGCGATCTTGCGCCGGGTGGGGGCGTCGGCGACGACGTCCAGATAGCTGCTATGGTCGTCGGACGCGGTGGCGATGCGGCATTTCTCCCCGGCATCGGGTGGGCACTGCTGCCAGGCGAGCACCTCGGCGGCGTGGGCGTCGAGGAAGCGGATCTGGAAGCGGGTATAGGTGGCGGCCACCTGCGGCTCGGGGGGCTTGCGCTGGGTTTCGGCCGCGGGGGCGGGGGCGGGCTTGCTCTCCGCGGCGGACTCCGCGCGGGCGGGCCCGGCGAGGGTCGCGGCCAGCAGGCCGAGGGCGATCAAGGTCGTGGGGCGCATGGGGCTATTTCTCCTCAGAGTCGGTGCGTGAGGGACTGGCGGGCGCGAGCACCCAGACGACGCGGGTGCCTCCCGGGGTTTCGAACTGGATCTGGAGCGCTGTCGGCGGAGGCGGCGGCTCGGGCGTCGCCTCCGCCACGGTCGCGGCGGTCGGAGGGGTCGGCGCAACCGCTCTCCGCGCCGAACGATGGGAGCGGTGCGCGGCGCGGAGCGGGGTCGGGGCGCGATCGGGGACCGGAGCGGCACTGGGGGCGCCGGGGACGACCGGAGCGACCGGAACGATCGGAGTCAGCCGAACCATGGGAGTAGCGGCGGCCGGCGGTGCCGGAAGCGGACCGGGGACCGGCGGCGGCACCTCGTGATGGAGGGCGAGCCCCAGGGCCAGGGCGAGGGCGGCCGTGGCCGCCGAGGCGAGGGCCAGGAGGAGCCGCGGCCGGCGCCGCTCGGGGAGGGCGGCCAGCATCTGCCATCGCATCTCCCGGACCTGCTCGGGCGCCAGGCTCTCGTCGCCGGAAGCGGGATCGCCCTCGCGCAGCCGGTCGCGCAGCCGGGCCGCAAGCTCGCCGTCCATCTTCTTGCCGCGTCCGAATTTCATGAGGCTCCTCCTTTTCGCGCCGAGCCGCCGAGCAGCAGGGTCGCGAGCTCTTTCCTCGCCGCGGCGAGGTGCCAGCGCACGGTGACCTGGGCGATCCCCAGCAGGCGGGCCACGCGCTCGACCGGGACCTCTTCGAGCTCGTGGAGGACGACGATCGCCCGGCGGCGCGGCGAGAGCCGGGCGAGGGCGGCCTGGACGGCGGCGCGGGCCACCGCGGCAGGCTCCGGATGGGGGCTCCCCCCCGGCTCCCGGCCGAGGTCCTGCCGCGCCCGCGCCCGTACCGCCAGGCGGCGGAAGCGGTCGCGACAGAGGTTGACCAGCACCCGCACCAGCCAGGCCTCCCCCGCCGGCTCCCCCGGCGGCACCGCCGCCGGTCGCCGGGCGGCGCGCAGGAAGGTCTCCTGCACCAGGTCGCGCGCCTCCTCGGCATCGCGGGCCATACGGCGGGCGAGACGGAAGAGCCGTTCGTGGTGGGTGTCGAAAAGTCGGGCCAGGCGTTCCGGGGGGGAGCTGGCGGTCGACTCCAGGGCGGCTGCGGTGGCGGTCAGCATGGCGCTCACACCAGGAAGACGCGCCAGCCCGGCGGATCGTTGGGGCGATCCGCCGGGCCGCTTGCCGCCGCTAGAAGCGGAGGCGCACGCCGAGCTGGAACTGGCGCGGGTCGCCGGTGCCGCTCTGCACGGTGCCGTCGAAGTTGAAGATCAGGTTGGTCACCTCGGGCGTCTTCAGGTTCTTGCTGTTGAAGAGGTTGAAGGCGTCGACGATCCCCTCGACCCCGAGGCCGCCGACATGGAAGAGCCTCGACAGGTGCAGGTCGAGCGAGGAGAATTGGTTGTCCTTGCGCCCCAGGTTGCGCTCGGTGACCGAGCCGTCCGGGTTGATCCGGTCCTGCGGGGTGTTGGCGTCGGCCCCGGTGGCGGTGATCGATTTCGGCTGCGCCGAGCGGTAGGCGTAGCGCAGGTTGACCTCGACCCCGTGGGGCGCATGCCAGAGGACCCAGCCGTTGAAGCGGTGGCGCTGGTCGCGGTCCGAGTAGCCCCACTCCGAGGCGAGGTCGGTGACCTTGGCGTAGCGGAAGGAGAAGGGGTCGCGCTCGTTGTCGTCGTTCGAGCGGTCCTTCGAATAAGTGTAGTAGGCCTGGAACTCGACGGTCGAGCCGCCGAGCTTGTTGACCCCGATCGTCCAGCCGTTGTACTGGCTCCGTCCGGTCGACTCGACCGTGGTCAGGGTGCCGATGCCGTTCTTGCCGTCGGCGCCCAGGCCGCTGCTCCAGGGCGAGCCGAGGAGCGGATCGTTGCGGTTGACGAAGCGGGTCTGGTGCTCGCCCTTGGCATAGTTGAAGCGCAGCACCATGGCGAGCCCGGGGGACAGCTCGTGCTCGACTCCCAGCCCGAGCGCCGTCGTCCGCGGGTTGCTGAAATTGCGGTCGGTGACGAAGACGTCGGGGTGGTCGGGGGCGCCGATCTGGGAGGCCGGGATCAGGTTGGGGTAGGCGGGCACCCCGCCGCCGGCGCTGCTGCGCAGGAGGCTCTGGCCGAGGCTGCCGTTGGTCGAGCGGGTGGAGGCGAGGACCAGGCCGGGGATGCGGGCGTAGAAGATGCCGGCGTTGCCGCGCACCACCGTCTTGCCGTTCCCCTTGGGGTCCCAGGAGATCCCCAGGCGCGGCTGCCACATGCTGGTGTCCGAGGGGATCTTGCCGTTCGAGGGGAACGTCTGCCCGTTCACCGTCTTGCCGATGAACGGCGCGAAGAAGACCCGGCTCGCCGGCGTGATCGGGTCGGGCTCGATCTCGGCCTCCCAGCGTAGCCCGTACTGGAGGGTCAGGTTGGACCGCGGCTGCCAGGTGTCCTGAAGGAAGAGCGCCGGTTCCTTCTGCACGATCGACTGCGTGCCGGCCTGGGCCGCCGTCAGGCCGCCGACGCCGGCCTGCTGGAGATAGAGGAGGACGGGGCCGGTGATCGTCGTCCCCGGCGGGCAGGCGCCGGTCTGCGACGAGCTGCCGTCCGAGCACTCGACGTACTTCGGGTTCTTCAAGTAGTTCAAGAATCCGTCGGTCGAGCCGAAGATGTAGCGCCCGTTGGCAAAGCCCTCGAACGTCTGCACCGAGTCGACCTCGTTGTACTCGACGCCGGCCTTGTAGCTGTGGGCCTCGCGCAGGAGGGAGACGTTGTCGTTCACCTGCTTACGGGTGTCGTAGTACTTGACCGGGATGAAGAAGGGCTCGCCGAAGCGGTAGCTGCGCCCGAAGTCGAAGGCGGTGTCGGGCAGGGGGCGGTCCTGGCCGGCGATCAGCGGGCCGTCGTAGGGGCGCGGCCGGTCCTCGCGCGCGAACTGGAAGCGCATCTCGTTGAGCAGATCGCTGCGGAACGTCGAGAGCACCGAGCCGCTGCCGGCGTTCGACTTGTCCTTCTCGACCGCGTTGGCGCTGCGGCCCCAGGAGTCGACGTCGAAGGTGCCGTTCTTCTGCTCCGACCAGGTGCCGTTGTAGCGCATCGTCAGGAGGTGGCGTTCGCTGGGCTGCCAGTCGACCTTGCCGAGGAAGACGCGGGCGTCGTTGGTGCGCTCGATGGGCCCGTTCTCGTTCGGGCTGCCCAGGGCCGCCAGCGCGTCGACCACCCGCTGCTCGATGCGCGTCGGATCGGTCTGCTTGGTGCTTTTCGCCTGTTGGGTGTCGAGCGCGACGAAATAGAACAGGTGATCGGGCTGGATCGGGCCGCCCAGGGTGAACCCGGCCTGTCCCTGGTTGGAGTCGAAGTTGGGGGCGAGCGAGCCGTCGGCCTTCTGCGCCCGAGACGAGAGGTTCTGGTTCTTGTAGAAGACGTGACCGCTGCCGTGGAGCTGGTTGGTCCCCGACTTGGTCACCACGTTGATGAAACCGGAGGAGGAGCGCCCGAACTCGGCCGGCGCGCCGTCGGCGACCACCACCACGTCCTGCACGGCGTCTAAGTTGAAGGTGAACGCCGGCCGCTGGCCGCCGCGCTGCTCGCCGAAGAAGGGGTTGTTGAAGTCCGCGCCGTCGACCGAGACGTTGTTCTGGATCCCCTTCTGGCCGTTGACCGACACCTCGTCGCCGTCCGGTCCCTGGACCACCGTGACTCCGGGAGTGAGCTTGACCAGGTCGATGAAATTGCGGCCGTTGTTGGGGAGGCCCTCAACCGTGGCCTGGTCGAGCTTGACCGAGCCCTCGGTGCGGGCGGTCTCGATCACCGGCGCCTCGGCGGTGACGACGATCTGCTGCTCGACCTTGGAGACCTGGAGGGTGAACTGCAGGTTGACGCTCTGGCCGACCGAGAGCTGGATGCCGTCGCGGATCACGGTGGTGAAACCGTCCAAGGTGACCGTCACCCGGTAGGGGCCCAAGGGGAGGAGCAGGGAGCGGAAGCGGCCCGCCTTATCGGTCACCGACGGCTGCTCGAAGTTGGTGGCGGTGTTCTTGACCGTAACGGAGGCCCCGGGGAGAGGCCCCTTCTCGTAGCTGACGGTACCCTCGATCACCCCGGTCGTGGCCTGCGACTGGGCGAGGGCGCTCATCGGCAGCAGGAGGAAGGCGGCGAGAACGGCGAGGACGGCACATCCTGGTCGAAGCATGGTCACCTCCGAGGCGGAAATGGAGCGCAGTTATCTTACGAGGCACGATAAGGCCCTCTCCGCGGGAAGTCAAGCCAAGCGCCGATGACCGGACGAGGGGGGCCGGAAGGCCCCCCTCGCGAAAATCAGACCGCTGTGCGCGCCGACTAGAAGTCGTAGCGCCCGGCGAGCTGCACCGTGCGCGGGGTGCCGACGCCCAGGTCCTTGCCGAACGTGCCGGCGGGAGCCTGGCCCGTGCCCCAGATGGTGTTGGTGACGAAGCGGTTGCCGCTGTTCGTGCAGTTGAAGCACTCGGCGAACACCGCGAGCGTCCCGGGTCCGACCTTGAAGTCCTTCGCCAGCCGCAGGTTCAAGCTGTAGAAGGAGGGCTGGCGGAAGCTGTTGCGCGCCAGGTGGACGCCGTTGATCGTCGGCCGGTCGGTCGTCGGCTCACCGTCGCCGTTGACGTCGACGTTGACGGTCGGGTTGTACGGCGAGCCGGTCTGGAAAGCCAGCGAGCCGGAGAGGCCCAGGCCCCACCAGGGAGTCTGCCAGAGGCTGCTGGTGACCGCCTTCCAGCGCTGGTCGCGGTTGGAGTAGCCGTAGTTCAGGTCGAGGTTGTTGTAGTCCTCGGCCTGGATGCCGGCGAAGTTGCGCTCGTTCGAGTCGTTGTCCTTGTCCTGCGACCAGGTCACCGCGGCGAAGAAGCTGAAGTTGTCGGTCAGGCGGCGGTTGAAGGTGCCGGTGATCCCGATGTAGCGCGAGCGGCCGTCCGAGCGGCTCTCGGTGATGCGGCCGTAGTAGGGGAAGGGGAAGACGGTCTTGCTGTAGTTCGGCAGGCCGTCCGTGGCGATCGTGCCGTCGTACTGCCGGTTGGCGTCGCGCAGGCGCTGCAGGTTGTGGCCCTGGGCGTAGGTGACGTCGAAGCCGGCGGTCGAGTGGCTGAAGACCTCGCGCTCGCCACCCAGGGTGATGCGGTCGGTGTAGGGGTCGTTGAAGTTTGAGGCGATGGTGAACACCCCGGGCCGCGCCGGGGTCGGGATCTTGGTGAAGTCGATGCGCTCGACGCCCTGGACCTGGAAGTTGCCGCCCCAGCCCGGCGACAGCGGGTCGGTGGGCTGGAGGACGTTGCCGGCCGCGTCGCGCGGGGCGGTGATGATGTACTGCGTGCCGCGCAGACCGTTCGAGGTGTAGAGCTGGGCGAAGAGGATGGCCGGGGTGCGGCTCCAGAAGCGGCCGGCCGAGAAGCGCAGGGCGGTCTTCGAGTCCGGCGCCCAGGAGACGCCGAAACGCGGCGAGAACTGCTTGTTGGCGTCCGGGATCTTGGCGGTGAGCTTGAAGGAGCCGTTGGGATTCTTGTCGTTCTGGTTGAGGACCGGGTCGTTGGGGTTGTCGAGACCCTCCCAGCGCAGGCCCGCCGAAATCGTGAGGTTGGGGTGGACGAACCACTGGTCCTGGAGGAAGAGGGCGGTCTCCTTCTGCCCGAAGTTGGCCCGGCCGGCCTCGGTCGAGGTCAGGCCGCCCAGACCACCGAACTGCCGGTACTGCGACCACTTGCCGTTCAGGAAGTCGGTGTTGTTGTTGAAGATGAAGACGCCGCGCCAGTTGCCGCGGAACACCTGGTCGATCGAGGTGTCGTTGTAATCGAGGCCGGCCTTGATGATGTGGGTGTCGAGCAGGTAGGTGAGGGTGTCACCCGCCTCCTTGCGCTTGGTGGTCGAGACGATCGGCAGGAAGCTCACCTCGCCGTAGCGCGCGGCGCCGACCTGGATCTCCGGCAGGCCCAGGCCCTTGTCGGCGCGCGGGGTGTCCTCCTTGGTGTTGTTGAGGTTCAGGTCGTTCAGGATGTTGGCGCCGAACTGGCCGGAGTAGCTCCCGATGTAGGACTTCGAGTCCATCCCCTCGACGCCGTTGTAGCTCGCGGTCCGCGTCTGCGCGTTCGAGGTGCCGTTGACGCCGTTGTACTTGGCCTCGTTGACGCGCGCCAGGATGCGCTGCGACGGGGTGATCTGGAAGTCGAGCCGCCCGAACTTGACGTCGCCGTCCCGGGTCTGCCCGTAGGAGGGCGGCGAGGAGAGGGCCGGGTACTTGGTGAAGACCGCCGGATTGAGGACGAAGGAGGAGATGGGGACCGTCACGTCCTGCTTCTGCTTGTCGTAGGAGAGGAAGTAGAAGAGCCGGTCCTTGACGATCGAGCCGCCCAGCGAGGCGCCGTACTGTTCCTTTTTCTGGTCGGCGGTCTGGGCGCGCGGGGTGTTCGGGACCTTGGCGAAGTCGGCGATCAGGCTCTGCGGCTGGTCGTAGTAGAAGGCCGAGCCGTGCAGGCTGTTGGTGCCGCTCTTGGTGATGACGTTGACGAAGCCGCCGCCCGAGCGCCCGAACTCGACCGAGGCGCCGTTGGTGATGACGGTGAACTCCTTGATCGCCTCCTGCGAGATGGAGAGCGGGGCGCGGCCCTCGGCGCCGCCCACCGTGCCGCCGAAGAAGGCGTCGTTGTAGTCGACGCCGTCGATGGTGACGTTGGTGTTGATGCCGCGCTGGCCGGAGATCGAGAGGTTGCCGCGCTCGGAGTCGAGGCGGGTCTCGGGGGTGAGGAGCACCAGGTCCTTGAAGTTGCGGCCGTTGACCGGGATGGCCGCGATCTGCTCGCTCTGCATCGTCGTCCCGGTGGTGGTGTTGGTGACCTCGACGAGCGGCACCGCGGCGGTAACCGTGATGTTCTCGGTGATCTTGCCGACCTGCAGGGTGAAGTTGACCGTCGGGGTCGAGCCGAGAAGCAGGCGGACGTCCTTGCGCGAGGCGGTTTCGAAGCCCTCGAGCGCGGCGCTGATCGTGTAGGTGCCGGTCGGCAGGTTCAGGACCCGGTAGAACCCGTCCTTGTCGGTGACCGCCGCCAGCTTCAAGCCGGTCTCCTGGTTGGTGGCCTCGACCGTGACGCCCGGCAGGGAGGCGCCGTCGCCCCCCTTGACCGTGCCGGAGATCCGGCTGGTCGTCACGTCCGTCTGGGCGAACGCCGCTCCGGCCAGGGCGAACAGCAGACCCAGGGCGAGGAACGCAGAGGCCCATGTACTCCTGCGAAGATGGATACGCACCATGCAACCCTCCTTTGGTGTGCGTTAAGGGGAAGCAGTCGGATTCTAATGAAGGACGGGACGCCGCGTCACCGACCTTCATGAACTTCGCGTGACAGCTCGGTAACGTCCGTCCGGCCCGGCCGGCGGTGTGTCCCCGAGCGCCGGGGGGAGACCCTTGTGCTAGTCTTCCCCCGGGTCGACTCGCGGCCCGGGCTTCAGGTCCCTGCGAGAAATCGATCCGGTCTCAAACGTATCTCTAAAACAACCGGTGCCGGGTATTATGCAACAAGAGAGGCCTCTTGTGAGCATCGTGATGGGGAGCAGGTCGGATTGGGAGACCCTGCGCCATGCCGACGAGCTGCTGACGCGCTTCGCCGTCCCCCACGAGTGCCAGATCGTCTCCGCCCACCGCACCCCCGAGTGGATGCGCGAGTTCGCGGTCGGGGCGGCGGAACGCGGGATCGCGGTGGTGATCGCCGGCGCCGGGGGCGCCGCCCACCTGCCCGGCATGATCGCCGCCCAGACCCTCCTCCCGGTGCTCGGCGTGCCGGTCCAGAGCCAGGTCCTGAACGGGCTCGACTCGCTCCTCTCGATCGTCCAGATGCCCAGCGGGGTGCCGGTCGGCACCCTGGCCATCGGCAAGGCCGGGGCGGCCAACGCCGCTCTCCTCGCCGTGCGCATCCTCGCCGTGGGAGACCCCGAGCTGCGCGCCCGGCTCGCCGACTTCGTCGCCGAGCAGACGGCCCGGGTCCGCGCCGAGACCCTGCCGTGACCCCCCCGCCCGTCCTCCCCGGCGCGACCGTCGGCGTCCTGGGCAGCGGCCAGCTCGGGCGGATGTTCGCCATCGCCGCTCGCCGCATGGGCTACCGGGTCCATACCCTGTCGCCCGAGTACGACACCCCTACCGGCCAGGTCGCCGACCTGGAGGTGCAGGCGGCCTACGACGACCTCGACGCGGTCCGCCGGTTCGCCCGCGGGGTCGACGTGGTCACCTTCGAGTTCGAGAACGTCTCCGCGGCGGCGGCCGAGGCGGCGGCGGCCGAGACGCCGGTCCGGCCGGCGGGGAGCGTCCTCCACACCTGCCAGCACCGCCTGCGCGAAAAGCGCTTCCTGGAAGGCGCCGGCTTCCCCGTCGCCCCCTTCGCCGTGGTGCGGGGGGAGGCGGAGCTCGCCGCCGCGCTCCAGACCGTGGGCCTGCCGGCGGTGGTCAAGACCGCCGGCTGGGGCTACGACGGCAAGGGCCAGGTGAAGATCGGGAGCGCCGCCGAGGCGGCGGCCGCCTGGACCGCGCTGGGAACCGACGAGGCGGTGGTCGAGGCCTGGATCGACTTCGAGCGCGAGCTCTCGGTGGTCGCCGCGCGCGGCCTTTCCGGCGCCTATGCCGACTACGGGCTGATCGAGAACCGCCACCAGAACCACATCCTCGACCTCTCGATCGCCCCGGCCGGCGCGCCGCCGGACGTCCTGCGGCAGGCCCGGGAGATCGCCCGCGGGGTGCTCGACGCCCTGGGCGTCGTGGGGGTGCTCTGCGTCGAGCTCTTCCTCACCCGCGACGGTCGCTTGCTGGTCAACGAGCTCGCCCCGCGGCCCCACAACTCGGGCCACCTGACCTTCGACGCCGCCGTCACCAGCCAGTTCGAGCAGCAGCTGCGCGCGATCTGCGGCCTGCCGCTCGGCGCCACCGACCTCCTGCGGCCGGCGGCCATGGCCAACCTCCTGGGCGACCTCTGGCAGGCGGGCGAGCCCGACTGGGCCGCCGCCTGCCGCTCGCCGGCCGTCAAGCTCCACCTCTACGGCAAGGCCACCCCCCGCCCGGGCCGCAAGATGGGCCATCTGACGGCGCTCGCGGCGAGCCCCGCCGAGGCCCTGGCCGCGGTGGTCGCTGCGCGCTCCGTGCTCACTCCTGCGCAGTCCGTGCGCACCCGTTGACCCTGCACCTCGTCTACACTCTGCGGACTTACTCCCGAGGTTTATCGAATATGCAGGATTGGCTAATCTACGGTGCCAACGGCTACACCGGCGAGCTGGCGGCGCGCGAAGCGGTACGGCGCGGCCTCTCTCCCATTCTGGCGGGGCGCAACGCCGGGGCGGTCGCCCTGCTCGCCCGCGAGCTCGACCTGCCCTCCCGCGCCTTCCCCCTGGAAGACCCGGCCGCGGTGCGCGCCGGCCTCGTCGGGGTGGGCGCGGTCCTCCACTGCGCCGGCCCCTTCGTCCACACCAGCCCGATCATGGTCAACGCCTGCCTGGCGACCGGCGCCCACTACCTGGACATCACCGGGGAGATGGCGGTCTTCGAGGCGATCCTGGCGCCGCGCAAGGCGGACGCGGCGCGGCGGGCCGGCATCGCTCTCCTGCCCGGGGTCGGTTTCGACGTCGTCCCCAGCGACTGCCTGGCGGCGCGCCTCGCCGCCGCCCTCCCCGGGGCGACCGAGCTGACCCTCGCCTTCGCCTCCCCCGCAGGCGCCGGTTCCTGGAGCCGGGGGACGGCGAAGACGATGATCGAGAACCTCCCCCACAGCGGGGCGATCCGGAAGACCGGCAAGATCATCCCGGTGCCGCTCGCCTACGACGCCCGCGAGATCGACTTCGGGGGGCGCCTGGGCAAACGCTGGTGCGTGACCATCCCCTGGGGGGACGTGTCGACCGCCTACCACTCGACCGGCATCCCCAACATCCGGGTCTATACCGGGATGAGCTCGCGGCGCATCCGGCGCCTGCGCCGCCTGCGCTTCCTTCTCCCCTTGACCGGGCTCGCGGCGGTCAAGAGCTTCCTCAAGCGACGGGTCGACCGGACGATCACCGGTCCCGGCCCCGAGGCGCGGGCGACCGGCCGGACCTATCTCTGGGGCGAGGTGAAGGACGCCGCCGGGGCGACCGCCACCGCCACCCTGGAGACCCCCGAGGCCTACGCCTTCACCGCCGTCTCGGCGGTCGCCGCGACCGAGCGCGTGCTCGCCGGCGGCGTCCCCCCGGGCGCCTGGACCCCGTCTCGCGCCTTTGGTCCCGACTTCGTGACCGGCCTGCCGGGGGTGGTGGCCGGGGAGGTACGGCGGGCCTAGGCTGGACTCCCGATCGTGATCGGCGTATGCTCACTGAGCATATTTCAGCGATTGGGGGTTCACCATGCTGGGACGTCCCTTCTCTTCGTTCTCGTCGCTCTGCCGGGTGGCGGTGCTCCTCGCCGCCCTGGTCGCCCTCGGGGCGGGTGTCGCTACGGCCCAGACGACCCTGGTGGCCGACCTGGAGACGCGGAGCACGACGACCCTGAATGCCGATCCGGCCGGGTTCGTCCCGTTGGGCGACCGGCTCTATTTCTTCGCCACCGACCCCTTGAACGGCCGCGAGCTGTGGGCAACCGACGGCACCGAGGCGGGCACCGAGCTCGTCATCGACCTCTGCCCGGGTCCCTGCTCCTCCAACCCGGACAGCCTGATCGCCGCCCAGGGGCAGCTGTTCTGGATCGCCGACGACGGGGTGAGCGGCGCCGAGCCGTGGACCTCCGACGGCACTGTCGAGGGGACGCACCCGCTGCGCGACATCTGCCCCGGGGCCTGCGGCTCGCTGGCCGCCACCCCCCGGAGCCTGGTCGCCGCAGGCCGCTTCGTCTACTTCGGGGCCACTCCCGGCACCTCGGCACAGGAGTTGTGGCGCACCGACGGCAGCGCGGCCGGCACCGTCCGGGTGGCCGCCATCGGACCGGGAACGGCACACTCCCGGCTGGGCCAGCTGACCGCCTTCGGCGGAGCCCTCTACTTCACCGCCGACGACGGCATCCACGGCGAGGAGCTGTGGACGAGCGACGGGACGGCCGCGGGGACCCGGCTCGCCGCCGACTTCTGCCTCGGCGCCTGCGCCGGCCAACCCCAGATCCTCGCCACGGCCGGCAACCGGATGCTCGTCGCCGCCACCAGCGCAGACGACAATGTGGAGCTCTGGCTGGTCGATCCGCCCGACACCTCGCGGCAGGTGCTCGTCGTCTGCAACCGGCACGGCTCCTGCCCCGGCCTCTCCGCCATTCCCTGGGGCGACGGTTTCCTCGCCGGGACCTCCCAACTGCTCCAGATCGACGGCGCGACGGCCCAGGCCACGGTGCTGCATTCGTTCCCCTACAACTTCTACTCGCCCCTCGTCCGCTCCGGCGGCCGCGCCTTCTTCGCCGCCGACGAAGCGGCGAGCGGCATCGAGCTGTGGACGAGCGACGGCACCCCGGCGGGCACGGTCCTGGTCCAGGACATTTACCCGGGCGACCGCGGGTCGGCCCCGACCGTCCTCACGCCCTTCGGCAACGGCGTTCTTTTCTCCGCCTTCACTCCCGCGGAGGGCCAGGAGCCCTGGTTCTCCGACGGCACTGCCGCCGGGACCCACCTGGTGCGCGACGTCTATCCGGGTCCCCTGACCCAGAGTGCCGGCTCCTCGGGTCCCGAGGGCTTCACCGCCTGGGAGGGGCGGGCCTATTTCGCCGCCCAGAGCCCCGACGCCTACTTCGACCTCTGGGCGACCGACGGCACGGCCGCCGGGACCGGCCTCGTGCGCGCCATCGGCCGCGACCCGGGGAGCTCGGCCCCGGCCGGGCTCACCGCCTTCGCGAACCGGCTGTTCTTCGTCGCCTCGGCCGGCCTGCGCCAGAAGGAGCCCTGGGTGTCGGACGGCACGGCGAGCGGTACGGCGGCGCTCCTCCCCATCCCCGATCTGGGTCCCGTGACCTTTTTCCCGACCGCCTTCTACCCCTTCGGGGACCGGCTGTACTTCGGCACCCTGGACACGCTCTGGCGGACCGACGGCACCCCGGGGGAGGCGGAGTTCTTGAACGGCGTCCTCTTGACCAACGGCGTCTCCGACTATTGCGGTCCGCAGCAACTTCTCTCGACCGGGAGCCGGCTCTTTCTTCTCGCCCAGCTGCAGACCCGCGCCTCGTACCGCTGCTCCCTCCCGGGCTCGGATCTCTTCACCTTCTCGGGCCAGGGGTTCGTCACCCCGGTCTCGGCGAGCCCCTACCCGTACGGCTTTCCCGGCCGCATCCTCGCCGCGCTCGGCGACCGCCTGCTCCTCCTGCGGCCCGACACGCCGCACGGCGCCGAGCTGTGGACGAGCGACGGCACCGCCGCCGGTACGGCGCTCCTCGCCGACCTCTGCCCCGGCCGCTGCAACTCGTACCCGCACGGCTTCGTGCCCCTGGCCGGCGCGCTGCTCTTCTCGACCGGCTACCTCTACGATTACAACAGCGACTCCCTCCCCCCGGCGCTCTGGCGGAGCGACGGCACGGCCGCGGGGACCGTCCTCCTGCGCTCGTTCCCGGAGCTCAACCCGCGCCAGGTCCTAGGCGACCTCGTCCCCGCCGCCGGGCGCCTCTACTTCCTGGTCTCCGGTTTGGCCTCGGGCGATGAGCTGTGGGCGACCGACGGCACCGCCGCCGGCACCGTCCGGGTGAGCGATCTCGGCCGGACCCTGGGGGATGCTCCCCGGGCGCGCCGGCTGACCGCGGTGGGCACCCGGCTGTTCCTCGCCGTCGCCCATGCCGCCACCGGCGAGGAGCTGTGGACCTCGGACGGCACGGCGGATGGCACCCGGATGGTCGCCGATCTCTACCCCGGCCCGGAAAGCGCGTCGCCCCAGGAGCTGACGGCGATCGACGGCCGGCTCTTCTTCGCCGCCAGCGACGGGCTCTCCGGCCTGGAGCCCTGGGTCTCGGACGGCACCGCCGGCGGCACCCATCGCCTCGCCGATCTCGCCCCCGGTGCCGATTCCTCCTCGCCCCAGGGTTTCACGGCGCTGGGCAACCGGATCTACTTCGCGGCCGCCGACCGCGTCCACGGCCGCGAGCTGTGGTCGATCCCGCGTTCCGGGATCGTGCCGCCGATCTGCCAGGCGGACGCCGCCACCCTCTGCCTGGGCCACGGCCGGTTCGCCGTCTCGGTGCGCTGGCAGAGCCCCAACGCCCCGGGCGGCGCGGGGCCGGGCGGGGCCGTCCCCTGGAGCGACGAGACGGGCCTCTTCTGGTTCTTCGCCCCGGGGAGCACCGAGCTGCTCGTCAAGCTGCTCGACGGCGGCGCGGTCAACGGCGAGATCTGGTTCTTCTCCGGCGCCCTGTCGGACGTCGCCTACGACGTCACCGTCCGCGACCTGGCGACGGGAGCCCAGCGGGTCTATCACAACCCGTCCGGCACCTTCTGCGGCCAGGCCGACACCTCGGCCTTCCCCTCCGCCGTGCCGCCGATCCAGGTCGCCCCGGTGGCCCCGCGTGCGGCAGAAGAGCCGACCCCGCGGTCCACCGCGGCCGGCTGCACGGGCACGGCGGTCGACCTCTGCCTGGCCGGCGGCCGGTTCCGGGTCGAAGTCTTCTACCGCGACCCCCACCCCGGCGGCGCCCAGGGCAACGGGATCGCCATCCCCGGTTCCGACCAGACCGGCTACTTCTGGTTCTTCGACCCGGCCAACCTGGAGCTCGCGGTCAAGATCCTCGACGGCCGGGCGGTCAACGGCCGCTTCTGGGTCTTCTACGGCGCCCTGACCGACGTCCAGTACACCCTGACCGTGACCGACACGGTGACCGGCGCCGTGCGCACCTACGAAAACCCGGCCGGCCGGATCTGCGGCGGCGCGGACGTGGCGGGGTTTCCTGGGTCCTGAGGATACGTGGGCCGTCGTCCGCAGAGATAGGCGAGAGCCAGAGACGACGGCCCAGCACCGCGCTACCGAGCCCTTCCCGCGCTACGCCAAGAACGGCATCCAGCCGATCGCGGAGAGCCGGACAGGCGGCAGCTTCACGCCGACGCAGGCACCTCCGCGACCGGTTGAGCGTCGAAAGTCGATTACCCGAGCCCCATCGCCTGTAAGGAGTCGGCCACCAGGACCTGTTTCGCCAGTTCCTTGAGCCGCTTCGCCGAGGAAATCGCCTCCACCTGCTGGCGTACCCGTCGCGGCAGGGTACCGAAGCGCTGCCTCAGCAGTTGCAGGAGGAGCTGTTGCATGCCCTCGACCTGGCCGGCTTGGCGGCCCTCGACTTGGCCGGCTTGACGGCCTTCCACTTGACCGGCTCGGCGGCCTTCCTCTCGTCCTTCCTGCAACCACTCTCTCAAGGTCTCTTCGAGCATGGGGATGTCCTCCAGCATCAGCGTCTCGGGGATTATAGCGCCGGGGTGAAGGCGCCTTACGAGGTGAGCGACCCAGGTGCCGAAATCTCGCCGGAGATCCGACTCGTCGCTGGGCGGCAGGAACACGGCGAGCTCGGCCGCCAGGGAGAAGAGATCGGTGGGAGTCGAGGTCTCGAGCTGGAAGAGGGCGGCGACGGGGCTGCCGGGCCGGGCCAGCTCTTCGGGGCGCAGCCGCTTTTCGTCGATGAGGAGATAGGAGAGCTGCGGCTGGTAGATCTCGGCGCCTGGCGGTACGGCGCGGAACAGGCTCGTCAGGTCGAGCGGGACGTTCCAGGGGCGCTTGCCGTTGTAGAGGACGAGCGGCACGACGGCGGGCAGGCCGTCGGCGATCTTGACCTCGCCGCTCCGTACCAGTCCGGCGAGGAGGAGGGAGACGTAGCCCGAGAGGCGGAGCGCCATGGTCGGGTCAGGCGTGGACTGGAATTCGAGGAGGAAATAGAGGTAGAACCATCCCCGTCCCGGGTCCTTCCAGCGCAGGCGCCAGACCAGGTCGCCGCGGAGCTGGCGCAGTCTCCCGCTGACGTAGCTGTCGCCGACCCGTTCCAGGGTCGAGAAATCCAGATCCTGAATCCAGTCCGCATCGAGGAACCCCCGCAGGAGGTCCTCGACCATCTCACGGTGGGAGAAGAGAAGCTTGTAGCCGCTGTCGTGTTCCGCCATCGATCCCTCCAGGACCGGCCTTGAGTGGCCCGTCTGAAAGGAGGGACGGAAAACGCCCCCGCCGATCGCTCAACGGTTCGGTGACGACTCCGGATACACGAAGCGGATCTCCGCCTCGATGGCCGGCAGCAGGCTCTTGTGGACCGGGCAGGTGTGACCGGCGTTTTCGAGCTTCTTCTTCTGGTCGGCGGAGAGGCCCGCGGGCATGTGGACCTCGACCGGCAGCTTGGCGATGCGCCGCGGGTCGCTCTGCATGTGCTTCTCGACGCGGAAGGAGGCGGTCGTGAAGTCGATCCCCTCGCGCTCGGCGACGATCGCCATGGTGGTCACGATGCAGGCGCCCAGGGCCGACGCCACCAGGTCGGTGGGAGAAAAAGAGCTGCCGTCCCCCTTGTTGTCGACCGGCGCCGCGGTCTTCAAGCGCGCTCCCGAGGGACCGTGCGTGAGCTCCATCTTGAGGTTGCCGGTATACGTGCCCGTGATCTCGACCGCCATTGCGACCCTCCCTTTCTACCCAGAGGGCCCTACCTTACTATCCCGGCCGCGCCGGCGTCGAGAGGGCTTGGGCGGTCCGCCGGCGGCCCTAGCGGAAGCCGTCGTAGCGGAGCCGGGGGTTCCGGCGTGCCCGCAGGAGGTAGGCGCCGATGTCCTGGATCAGTCCCAGGGTGAGGAGCTCCCGCTCGGTCGCCTGCTTGAACGCCACCAGGGCGGCGTTCGCCTGGCCGTGCACGTCGCGGGCGACGAAGAGGGGGAACATCTCGTCGGCCAGCCGCTCTACCTCCTCGATGCGGCCCTGCTGGAGGTAGAGGGCGGCGAGGTCCAGGGTGACCAGCGAGGCGTCGTAGCCCAGGTCGCGGCCGAGGAAGCTCCGCCGCGCCTCCTTGAAGGCCGCCTCGGCCTCGGCGAAGGCGGCGCGGCCCGCCGCGATCCGCCCGGCGAGCCAGGTCAGCCGCAGCGCCGTCCAGGGCTCGGTCGCCTCGGCCGCCGCGCGGCGCAGCTCGGGGAGCAGGGCGGCGGCCTCGGCGGAGCGCCCGCAGTCGTTCAAGAACCAGGCGAGGTGGAAAGCGGCGATCTGCGGCAGGTGCGGCTCGCGCTGCAGCTCGACCCCGCGCAGGCCCTCCTCCAGCAGCGGGATCGCCCGCTCGGCAAGGCCGGCGTTGCCCTGGACGATCCCCTGGAAGATCAGCGCCCGGCCGCGACGATGGGCATCGCGGATGTCGCCGTAGATCTCGACCGAGAGGTCGAGCAGCTCGGCGGCGCCCTCCAGCCAGCCCTGGTCGGCGAGGAGGAAGGCCTTCAAATCCAGGATGCGCGCCTCTTCGAGCGGGTCGGCGGAGCCCTCCTCGGCCAGGGCCTCGGCATAGCTCAGGGCCTGGTCGGCGCCGGCCAGGTCGCCCCCCAGGCGGCGGGCGTTGCCGAGGTAGGCCCAGGCCCGGGCCTTCAGGTCCTGCACCACGGAAGTACCGTAGTGGGCGGCCGCGAGGCAGTCGGAGACCTCGACCGCCAGCTCGGCGAGCTCCAGCGCCCGGGACGGATCGAGGGCTCCCGCCTCGGCGCTCTGCTCGATGAGCAGATCGCAGAGCGCCAGGGTATGGAGCTCGGGCCGGCGGCGCAGGACGGAGAATCGTTCGGTGCGCGGATGGGTGAAGAGCGCGGCCTCAAGATGGGGGGCCGCGGCGCGCTCGAGCTCGATCTGCGACAGGCGCTTCTCCAGGCGTTCGAAGGTGCGGGCGAGGGCCGCCGGGTCGTCCGAGAGGAAGGAGGGCACGGCGTCGACCAGCTCGCGCCAGGTGTCGGGATCGACCGCGAGCGGCAGGAGCAGCCGGTCGACCTCGGACTGGCAGGTGATGCAGCCAGTGCGCAGATGCCGTTCGATGCGGCCGCTCTCGTCGTCGGAGACGTCGCCACAGGCGAAGCGCTCCAACGCATGATGATCGGGGTGGGTGCCCTGCATTGCTCCTCCTCGAAACCCGCCCCCTTTGGGGGCGAAGAAAAAACCGGCCGCTCGGGCCGAAATCATCGATCGCTTCCCGCGCCCTGCCCTCTTCGCCGTCGCGCCTGGCGCGATCGGCGGTTCCATCTATGAGAACAGTTGCCGTCGGGGCGCCAAAAGAGACACGCCCCTCCGTTTCTGCCGCGGGAAAGACCTCTTTCATAAAATAGGGTGCGCGGGGGGCAGGGAAGGAGCGCCGTGCAGGGACGGCCCTCGGCGCCGGCATGTTCTCCCGAGACCGTCGGCCTCCCCAGCCGCGACGGAGGGGAATCGAGTCCAAGGGTCCTCTCTGCAGGTCGAGAGCTGCTCCCTCGACCTCCGAGCCGGGCGCCATGCGCCAATTTGGCGCCCAGCGCAGTTCCCGGCCTTTGAAATTCTTTCGCCTTGTGTGGTAAACCCTCTCCGCGAGGACGAGGAGAACGAAATGGAGATCCGGCAATTTCGGGTGGTGGTCCGTGCCAAGAACTTCGAGCGTACCTGCCGCTTCTACGGCGAGAGCCTGGCCCTGCCCCGGCTCCAGAGCTGGGACGGCGAGTCGTCCCGGGGGGCCATCTACCAGGCCGGCTCTGCCATGATCGAGGTGCTCGGCCGGCCGGCCGGCGAGACCTCGCGGGCGCGGGACGAGGCCTTCGAGTACCAGGGACCCCAGCACAAGCTGGCGCTCACCCTGGTGGTCCCGTCGGCCGAGAAGGCTTACGAGGAGCTGCTCTTCCGCGACAAGAACATCCCCGGCGGGCTGCGCCGCGAGGAGGACGGCACCCTGATCTTCGAGACCCATGACCCCGACGGGGTCCGTATCCTCTATCGTCAGGCCGAGGCGTAAGCGCGGGGTGAGGCTCGGCTCGCATCCCCTCTCCGTCCGTCTCGGTCTCTGCGCGACGCTCCTCCTCGCCTCTCCGGGCGTCCGGGCGGCCGAGCGCTGGACGGTGGACGACCTCATCTACGCCGAGAGCGTCGAGGACTGGACCCTCTCGCCCGCCGGCGACCTTGCCGCCTGGGTGCGGACCGGGGCCGAGAAGACCGGCGAGCCGGCGGAGGAGGAGCGGACCGCCAACCTCTGGCTCACCCACTTGAAAACCGCCGAGTCGATCGAGCTCACCCGCGGGGTGGACGTCGTCTCCCACCCCGCCTTCTCTCCCGACGGCAAGGAGCTGGGGTTCCTCTCCAACCGGCCGCTCGCCGAGCGCAAGCCCGGCGAGACACCCGCTGCCGCGATGGAGGAGGCCGAGGTCCAGCTCTGGATCATCCCGGTTGGGGGCGGCGAGGCCTACCCGGTCACCCGCTTCGACCGCGACGTCCTCGACTTCGACTGGGTCGACGACGAGACCCTGCTTGTCCTCGCCAAGGAGTCGCCCTCCTTCCACGAGCGGGAGAAGAAGGAGCGGCAGGACACGGCGGTCGTCGTCGACGACGCCGAGAACGAGCCGCCGGTCCGCCTGTTCAAGGTGTCGCGCGACGGCCGCGAGATCCGCCGGCTGACTGCCAACGACGACTGGATCGACTCGCTCGACCTGGCGCCGAACGGCCGTTTCGCCGTCGCCTCCGCCGAGCAGAGCCTGTCCTACAAATTCGACCAGAAGGTGCCGCCCCGCACCTACCTGGTCGACCTGAAGAGCGGCGCCCTGAAGCGTCTCTTCGAGGGCGAGAACCTGGTGCCGCACGACGTGCACTGGGCACCCGACGCCTCCGGCTTCTACTTCGCCAACGACCGCAGCAGCCACCCCACCTACCGCACGGCGACCGTCACCGACCTCTATTTCCACCGTCTGGCGGACGGCAAGACGGAGCGGATGGACCTCGGCTGGGAGCGGGGGCTGGGCGGCGACTACGCGCCGACCCCCGACGGCTTCGTCGCCCTCCTCTCCGACGGGGTCTCGCTCAAGGCGGCGCGCTACACCCGGCCTATCCACGAGGGGAACCGCGAGGGGAAATGGAAGCGGCAGGATCTCGCGGGCACCCACGCCGCCCACCTCGACAACCTGGAGGTCTCCCGGGACGGCCGCACGATCATCTACCAGACCTCGACCGCCACCTCGCCGCCGGCCGGTTTCGTCGCGCGGCTCGACGGGGCGCGCCTCGCCGCCGAGCGGAAGATTGCCGATTTGAGCTCCGGCCTCCGCGCCAAGCCCATGGGCAAGGTCGAGATCGTCCACTGGAAAGGGGCGCGCGGTGACACGGTCGAGGGGCTGCTCGAGTATCCGCTGGATTGGAAAGCGGGGGAGAAGCGGCCGCTCATCCTGGAGATCCATGGCGGCCCCAACGAGTGCGATCGCGACAGCTGGCAGGCGGACTGGAGCGAGCCCGCCCTCCTCTGGCGGCAGCGTGGCGCCTTCGTGCTCAAGGCCAACTACCACGGCAGCGCCTGCTACGGCCTGGACTGGGTCGAGTCGATCGCCGGCCACTACTACGAGCTCGAAATCCCTGACCTGGAGGCGGGGGTGGACGCGGTGATCGCCCGCAGCCTCGTCGACCCCGAGCGCCTGGCGAGCGCCGGCTGGAGCAACGGCGGCATCTTGACCGTCGAGCTCCTCACCCGTTCCAAGCGCTACCGCGCCGCCTCGGTAGGAGCGGCGGACGTCGAGTGGATCAGCGACTGGGGTAACGTCGACTTCGGCGCCTCCTTCGACAACTACTACTTCGGCGCCCCGCCCTGGGAGAAGCCGCAGGTCTACGTCGAGAAGTCGCCCTTCTTCCGCCTGCCCCAGGTGACCACGCCGACCCTCGTCTTCTCCGGCACCGAGGACCGGAACGTGCCGCCCCACGAGTCGTGGTCGCTGTTTCGCGCCCTGCAGCAGATCGGCAAGGCCCCCACCCGGCTGGTCCTCTTCCCCGGCGAGCCGCACAGCCTGGCGAAGGTCGCCCACCAGCGGCGCAAGCTCGAAGAGGAGCTCGACTGGTTCGACCGCTACCTCCTGGACAAGCCGCGCGCCCGCCGGGCGGCGATCAAGGACGGCACCCCCCTCGCCGGTCTCCTCGGCCGCGCCAAGGCGGCGCGGGTGGGGAGCGCCTTCGGCCGGCAGGTGAACGGGGTGCTCGTCCCCGAGACCGTCTCCTTCCACGGCCTGGACGTCGGCCGCTTCGAGGTGACCCAGGCCCAGTTCGCCGCCTTCGATCCCAAGCTCCAGGTCGACCCGGGCAGCGAGAACCTCCCCATGGCGGGCCTCCCCTTCGCCCGCGCCGCCGAGTACGTGGCCTGGCTCGCCAAGCAGACCGGCAAGCCCTTCCGCCTGCCCACCGAGGAGGAGGCGAGAGAGCTCGACGAGGCGGCCGCCGGTACCGGTAACACCCTGGACCGCTGGGTGGGCTACGACCCCAACCCGCACGACCGGAAGGAGATCGCAAAGGCCATCAAGGACCTCCCCGGCGAGGCTCCTCTCCTCCTGCCGGTCGGCAGCCTTTCAGGAGCCGGGGACGATCCGGTCTTCGACCTGGACGGCAACGTCGCCGAATGGGCGGTAGGGAGTGGAGGCCAGGGCATCCCGGTCGGCCCCAGCGCCGACCGGCCGACCGATCCGCGGAGCGACGACCTGCCGGCGGCGGGTTATGTGGGGTTAAGGGTGGTGCTCGAGGAGAAGACGCCGTAGCGTCCGAGCCGCCGTATGGCGAGGATAGCGAGCAGCAGAGCGAGCAGCGCCAGGCCGAGATCGGAGAGGGTGGGGATCACCGTGAGCACCGTAAAGCAGCAGGGATCGCTCGGGCCGGGCAGGCTCGGCTCGTCCGTCGGGCTGCTCGATTCGTTGATCCCGTTGCCGTCGGCGTCGAAAAGGACCGTCCCCTGATTGCAGATCGTCGTCCCCTTGGTCCCCGCTCCAATCTTCGCTGTGACGGTGAGAGTCACGCTGCCGCAGGCTGGAATCGCTCCGTTCCAGCTCACGGTGTTGGCGGCGACCGTGGCGCTGCCGCTGCTCGCGCCGGCGCTCAGGAGGGTCAAGCTGGCGGGCAGGGTATCGGTGAACTCGGGCCCGGGGTTGTCGCTCTGGTTGGTGGGCCCGCCGTTCAAGATCACGAAGGTATAAGTGATGATCCCACCCTCGATGAACGGGCCGTCGATCGCCGTGCAGTACCCCGCGATACCGGATTTGGGGACGACGTGGTCCACGTCGGTGGCGGTGTTGTCCTCCGGCGTCGGATCGCTCTGATCCGGGGGGAGCGAGACGGTGGCCGTATTTCGCAGCTGGTCCGAGCAGGAGGAAGGGACGCGGACGAAGCCGCTGACGTGATAAATCTCCGTACCGCCCGGGGGGAGGGTCAGGGTGTCCTCCAGGGGTGAGGTCATGGAAGTCGGGCAGCCCGCGCCTCGGCACCAGCTGACCTGGCCCAGTCCGGAGGGGAAGGCGGTGTCGCGCACCGTTGCCGTACAGGTCTGATTCGAGTTGTTCTGCACGGTCAGGGTGTACAGGATGGAATCGCCCGGCGCGACGGAGGTCACTCCGTCGGTCTTGGTGATGGAAATATCGCACGGGCAGTCGATCCGCGTCGCCGCCGAGGCTGAGACGATGGGAGCGTTGTTGCTCGTGGCGGTTGCGGTGTTGGTGAAGGTGCTCCCGCAGGGGCCCGCCGGTGCCTTGTACTTGGCCTGAACGGTCGTCGTCCCTGCGGGGAGATCTCCCAGGGAGCAGGGAAAGCCGGCGGCGCACGGCGGGCTCGCGGACAGGAACTGGAAACCGGCGGGAGGCTCCTCCAGGATCTGGACTCCACGCGCCGCGCAGGTGTTGTCGACCGTAAGGGTATAGGTGACGGTCGCGCCCGGCTGGACCGCGGCGGGGCCGCTCTTCTGGAGGGTGAGGGCCACGTCCGGCGGCAGCACCTGGGCCGTGGCGGTGGCGCACTGGGGTCCATCCTGGGAGGTGAGGCAGGCCGTGTTGGTGATCGCGGTGAGGTCGCAGCGCAGCGGGACGGTTCCCGTCACGGTATAGGTGACCATGCCACGAGCGGGAAGGATCACGGTATCCGAGATGTCGGTCAAGCTCGCGGGCGCGGGCGGGCAGCTTGAGCTTGGGGGGCCTGGGGCTCGACACCACCTGGGATTGAGCAGACCGGTCGTGCTCAAGAGGTCCGTGACGGTTGTGGTCCCGGAAGCGTCGCCGACGTTCTGGACCAGAATCGTGTAGGTGAGCAGCTCAGCCGGGTTGACCGTCGGGCGATCGACGGTCTTGGTGATTCTGAAGATTGAAGTGGGAGGTTCACTGCGGACCCTGTCGGTGTCCGCGCTGGTGTTGTTATCAGGATTCGGGTCCGTCAACTCCGCGGGAGGCGCGACCGAGGCGACGTTGGTCAACCTCCCCGTCGCCGCCGAGTCGACGGTCGCCGTGAAGCTGTAAATCACCGTGGCATGCACCGGGAGATTCACCTGGCCTTGGCGGTTCCCCGGGTTGGGGTTCGACACGGTACAGCTGGCACCCGCCGAAGCGCTGCAGGTCCAGGAGACAGGGATCAGGGAAGGAGGAAAATCGTCCTGGACGAGGGCGCCGATCACCGCGGCCGGGCCGGCATTGGTGACGGTGATGGTATAGCGGACGGTCTGCCCGGGGTCCACCCCGTTGACGAAGTCGTCTTTCGTGATGGAGAGGTCCGCGGTCGTCGGCGGCGAGGGCGGGGTCGGCGGCGGCGTATACCCCTCGTTCGTGCCGAGCGCCATGCAGTGGCAGTGAACGGAGCCGCCGACGACCACGATCTCACGACCGAGAACCACTGCGGGAGCCTGGTCGCGAGGCGTGCGCATCGACATCCGAGGGGTCCAACGATCGCTCGCCGGGTCATACTCGAAAGTAGCGCCCTGGACACCGGAGCCGGGGATGAACCCGCCCAGGACGTACACCTTCCCGTTCATGGCCGCCGCGGCCGAGGTCTGCTCCGCGATGGGCAGCGGGGCTCCCGTCCGCCACGTGTCGGTGGCGACGTCGTAGATCTCGACGACGTTGGTTTGGGAGGCGCCGCAGCAGTCCGGAGACCCCCCGATCGCGTAGATCTTGCCGGTTTTCTCCACTGTCGCCGCGGCGAGGAACACCCGGGCCGTGGGCATGGTAGCCTTCTGGGTCCATGTGTCGGTCGCCGGGTCGTACATCTCGAGCGCGTTGCTCGGGCCACTCCCGCCGATCGCGTAGATCTTGCCCCCAAGGGTCACGGCGGCGAGGCCGTAGCGCGGGGCGTGCATGGGACTCTTGAGGACCCATGAGCCGGTAATCGCGCCTGGTGTGTACTCCTGAACGACGTTGCCGCTCAGGTAACCACCGAGAATGTAGATCCGGCCATTTCCAGGTGCCACCGCAGCGCCGCCATAGAAAATAGTCGGGATCGGGTTCGGGTCGGCGGTCCAAGCCTTCGTCGCCGGGTCGTAGATCTCGACCCGGGTCTCTTCGAACGTGGAGGTGTGGAGCGGGGGCTGGAAGCAGGGGGATCCGCAGCCCCCGAAGGTGTAGAGCTTGCCGTCCTCCACGGCGGCGGCGTGAAGCCTGAGGGGCGTCGGCAGGTCGGGGCCCGGATTCCAACTGTCGCCCTGCGCCCACGCACGGTCCGCGCTTCCAGGCAGAAGGAGCCATAGGAGCGACAGAACCGACAACTGGATGGTTGGCTTCATAGTGGCGGCTTTTCTCCTAGTGTACTACACTACCCAAAAGAACGAATCATCTCCTCCCGCGGAGGAAGCGTTTCTAGAGATATTTGATATGCGCTTATCGCCATGCCTTGGAATTTCCCCCGCGCGGGGGAAATGTCTCGCTTTAGGTTTCGTTCTCTGGGGAACGATCGGCGGAGGCGCGGTCCTGGCCCAGGGCTTCAACTTCGGATCGGATCCTCCGTGGGCGGTCGAGAGCCCGGGAGGGGTCGGATCTACATTCGGTCTAGGGACTGAGTATCTGTCCGAGAGGCAGGGACGTCTCGAGATCCGCTCCACGCACAGCGTCCTCACCCTGCTCGACCGCGAACACGGAATCGTCACCACGATGATAGAGAACGGCGATCCCGCGCTTCTCCAGCGCAAGTTCGACGTCGAGTGGCGAGCGCAGGGGCCGGGTGTCACGGTGCCGCTTCGCCTGCCGAGCCTCCACCTGCCGGGTGGAGGCGGAATCTACTCCAGCCTGGTCCTCGATGCTTCTACAGCCGACGTCACCCTCGACTTCCACGACAAGCCGGAACAACCGGCCAACAGCGACTCTCTGCACGGAAGGGGGCCGATGTACGGGCTGGGGCTCGACGTCATCGGCGCGGTCTGCAATCGCTGCCCGTGGTACGCGGTAGGCTACCAATGGCGGAATTTTCCGAGCCTGACGGTAGATCGTTCGCCGCATTTCTTCGCCCCGGGTTTCAACGTGTTGGGAGACAAAGTCCGGCTCAACCGGAAAAATCAATCGTTCTCCACCCGGATCGGCTACACCTTGCCCGGCAACCGGGTCGCCACCTACGTTGGCGTCCGGCGCTTCATGACCGGCATCGTGGTCCAGGACAAGGTGAGCCTCGGCAGCCAGACGCTCCCGGAGGAGACGGCGCTCTCTTCGCTCTCGAAGTTCGCGAGCAGCAGGACCGAGAAGGTCGTGGGTATCGATGTCCACCTCGGGGGGCCGTTCTTCGCACGCTCCGAGTTCGCTTTCGGCGATCGGCAGCGGGAAGGGCTGCTCAGGCTGATCTATTTGAAGTCGCCCCCTGAAGAAAAGAGGATCATCTCGAACGAAAGAGAAGGTGCTATCGCCGATGCGATCGTACCCGGCCTCGCTCACGCACGGGAAATTTTTGAGTCGCGTTGGAGAAACCTTTCGATCGTTGAAGGCCCTGGCAGCACGCGCTACTACCTGTTGCGAGAAGTGGATGCCCTGCTCGTAGGGCTCCTTCAAGATATCCTGAAGGTTCTTAATCCTTACCCGGAACTGCAAGCTTTGGGTGACTGGGCAATGGACGAGATCAATCACGCCCGTACTGAGATATCGCGTACAGCCACAGGTGCTTCAGTATACTCGATTCTTGGCCACAGCCGGACTTCTCGCGCGTCTCTTGCGCAGTTTACGAGCGTCTCGGCTTATGCCACTGGCCTTAGTCTTGCTCGTTCCGAAGAGCACGTCCAGGTTGATAAAGTTAACGTAATCCTGAGAGACACTAAGAATTGGCCCTTGGCGGAGGGTACAATCGAGACGAAGGCAAGGAATCACGAGCTCACTATGACTCTCACCTTCAAGACAGATGTCGAGGTCGGTGCCAAGCTCTTGGTTTACCCGCGCTTCAGAAAAAAGAATAGCCCGGCCACTTCAGTTTTGCCGACAAACAGACCGACGCAAATATATCGCGGCAGCTACTCTTTTGAGGTAATAAGGGAAAAGATTCTAGCTTGTGATGCAAGAAAGCCAGGGGCAGAGTCAGCAACACCATGTCCGTTAATTCTAGTGGCCGCGAGCTGCCGTGTCTTGGTATGCACTGTGCAAGAATGCAATGATAACGAGAGTTGCAAGCCTTGAGCGAAACTAACTTAAACTTAAACCTTCCAGCTGTAATAGCTCGCAAATACGTAGGCTACGTGATGGGTTTCATGGTAGCAGGCGCCATGGGCATGGCGCCGTTCCTTGGTAAGTTAGAGGTCCCTGGCTTCAGTGCTTTGCTTGAGCTTTTCCCAGAAGATATAAAAAGAACGCTAATCCCCGCATCTGCGCTCCTCATGGGTGTCGTGGCAGTAGTCGTGCAATTCTCTCCCGGCGAGTTGCAAGCACGATTCCGTTTGGTCATGATCGTGATCATCACGGGTCTTATCCTATTAATTGTTCTTGACAGAATGTTCGTTGTCGAAGTACCCATGGGCGACTGGAATCGCCTCGTCGTGAGAGGCTGGTCGCGTCTCGCGCATTGCGGCTGTGGTTCGGAAGAGGAGGCCTCGGATGCTGTGTGCATTCAAGGTCTCGGTGAGGATATTGGCACCTGCTGGAGCCCTAGAGCACAAGAGCAGGTGAAGCTTTCGCTCCAGCTTTCCTATCTCCTTCTCACGGGTGGCTTCGGCGCGTTGATTGGTCTCCTCGCAAGTGGACAGAAGAGCGGAACTATGGCCTCTACAGTTACAGCTCCAGGGAGGAATCCCGCGACGAGCGCCGCGGCCCTGCTTCCCGGTCCGGCGCCGGGCGAGCCGGCGGTCGCTGCCGCCGGCGGCACCATTTTCATCAGCTATGCCAGTGAGGACATCGGCGCGGCCAGGCAGCTCTTGACCGACTTGCGAGACATCGGCGGCGACGTGGTTTGGTTCGACAAGAGCGCGCTCAAGCCCGGGGACAACTGGGAACAACAGATCCGCAGCGCGGTCCAGCGCTGCGGCCTTTTCCTGCCTCTCCTCTCGGCGAACACCGAGCGGCGCACGGAGGGGTACTTCCGGCTCGAATGGAATGAAGGGGCGGAGCGCTCCAAGAAAATCCAGGGCCGCAAGTTTATCTTTCCCATCGTCATCGACTCTGACTACCATGATTCCATGGAGCGTTATGCTCTCGTGCCGGAGCGGTTCAAGGCAGTCCACTACAGCCACGCGCCGGCCGGCCAGATGAACGAGGCGCTCCGAGCGGAGATCAGAGAGCAATTGCTCGTCCTGCGACGAGCGAGGACGGTGTGACGACTGCCCCCCAAGTCCTGATCGATGCCCAGAACCCGTGGCCTCTGGCTCATGGTGCCGGACCTGGCGGGAAGGTTTGACCTCGAGCGGCCGTCGGTGCTCCTCGACAAGGAGTTCTTCACGGTCGGCGGCCGGCGGCGGGAGCTGGACCTGCTTGCAGAAGTGTCTCTTCTGGAGGACAGCAGCAGATTCCTCCTGATCCATGTCGAGGTCGAAGCCCGCGCCCGGCCGGAGATGCACCGGCGACTCTGGCTCTATCGCCACCAGATCCAGGCCGTCTACCCGCCCGCCGGCGGATAACTGCCTGCCGTCAGGCAATGACTGCGCGCCGTCAGGCAGTGACTGCCTGACGGACGGCAATGACTGCCTGACGGACGGCGATGACCGCCTGACGGACGGCGATGACCGCCTGACGGACGGCGATGACTGCCTGATGGACGGCGATGACTGCCTGACGGACGGCGATGACTGCCTGACGGACGGCAGTGACTGCCTGACGGACGGCGATGACTGCCTGACGGACGGCGATGACTGCCTGACGGACGGCGATGACCGCCTGACGGACGGCGATGACTGCCTGACGGCTCGGTTAGCCGATCCGGTTCCCTTCGCGCCCGGCCCTCCCGGCGGGGATCAGATCATGCAACCCTGCACGATCAGGGTGGGTTTCATCATTTGCCGGGTCAGCAGGCAGGTCTCGGCCAGGGCCGGTCTCGTCTGACCGGTGGCGGCCAGTTGGCGAAACCGGGCCTTCATCTGATCGAAGTTGGACTGAAGGTAGGAGCGTGATCCCTCGGACGCCGTATCCAAACACGCTTGGTAGGCCTTTACGAAGTCATCGCACTCCGGGACGCCGAATTTGTCGTCCGTTGCCGCAGCGGTTGCGGCGGACGCGGACGGTGGAACCGTTGGGTCGCCCGGCTCCGTGGCGGGGACCCGGGCTTCCGTCGCGCCACGGCTCCTATGGCAGGCGGTGAGGGCGACCGAAGTGAGGAGGACCACCACGGCGAGCAGCAGAGAGAGGCTGGGCTTACGCATGGATCGGACCTCCTGAACAGAATCTGCTTTGAACGTAGGGTCCTCGCAAGGGCGATGCCAAGGGCTCTCCTCCTCGAAGACTCTCGGCTACCCGGTGCGAGAGCGACGGCTCCGAGTCAGTGAGACCTGACAAATTCTGACAGAAGCCTGCCCGCCCGACCGGAGCTATCTCGCCACAATCCGCCCCAGAACCTGATCGATCAACCGCTCCACCACCTCCCGGCGGTCCGGCTCGACGTGGGGTCCGGGGAGCCAGATCAGCTCCTTGGGTGGCCGTGCCCGGGCATAGAGGGCGAGGATGGCGCGGCGCGGCATCCGTTCGTCGGCGAGGGCGTTCAACATCACCAAGGGGCGCGGGGCGATCCGGCCGGCCCAGCGCTCGGGGGCGACGGCGGGACCGCCGGCGGCGAGGTAGCCGAGCTCCGCCGCCGCCCGCCGCAGGGGGGAGAACGGGATCGCGCGGCGGAGGGCGGTGTCGATCAGCAGCGGGAGGTCGCCCGCCCCGTGGACCGACCAGACCCGCCGGACCCGCCGGTCGAGAGCCCCGGCGACCAGGGCGAAGGGGGCGCCGAGGCTCACCCCCACCAGCTCGACCCGCCCGGGGTCGACCTCGGGCCGGGCGAGGAGATGGTCGAGGGCGAGGAGGACCGCCGGCGGGGTGTCGAGGACGCCGGCACGGAGGGCGGGGAGCGCCAGGATGCCGCGCGGGCCGTGGGCCGGCGGCGGGCCGGGGTAGGGGTAGGAGAGGGCCGCGAGCACCACCCCGCGCGGGTCGGCCACCAGGTCCACGGCATCCCGGCCGGTCTCGAAGCCGCCGAGGAGCACCACAAGGGGCCGCCGCAAGGGCCGGCCGGAATCGAGAGGGCGTTTCACCGCCAGCTCGACCGTCAGGCCGCTCGCCGCCCGCAGCCGGAGCCGCTCGACGAGCGAGCCGCCGGCCCGGGTGCTCCCCTGGGCCTCGACCGCGACCAGCCGGGAGCGCCGGGCGAGGAAATAGGGAGTGGGATCGCGCTCCAGGAGCCCGCCGGCGAACGCCAGGAGGAGCGCCAGAACGAGCCCGCAGCCGCAGCCCCGCCCCCTTCGCCTGCCCTGACGGGGGCCTGCCGCTACGGGCCTGCCGACCATGGCGGGGAGCGTATCACCCGAAACGGAGAGGGCCCGCTCTCCCTGGGTCGGCCGTGGGGTGAGGGGCCACCGGCGGATTCCGCCCCCCACCCCGCGGGACGAAACTCTCAGTCGATCGCCTGGCCCGCCTCCAGCTTCTGGATCATACCTTCGAGGGTCTTCTTGTTGTTGGGATCGGGGGCCTGGGGCAGGGCGAGCTTGGCCTCGGCCAGGGCCTCCTTCGGCCGGTTGTTGGCGGCATAGCCGCGGGCGAGACCGACGTGGACCGGCCAGACGTTGGGATAGCGCTTGGCGTTCAGTTGGAAGACCTTGAGGGCCTCCTGGGGCTTCTTCTGGTTGAGCAGCTGGCGGCCGTAGAGGTGGATGTCAATGGGCCCGGCGGAGCGGTGGTTGAGCGCCTGGTCGAGGGTCTTGGCGGCGTCCGCGTCGCGGCCGTTGGCGGCCTGGAGCTCCGACAGGTTGACGAGAGTCGTGAAATTCTCCTGCCCGGTGGCCGGCGAGGCCGCATTCTCGGCCCACTTCAGGCCCTGGTCGAGATGGGTCTTGCGCCGCAGGGTGAACTGCGAGGCGGCGAGCCAACCTTCCCAGCTGAAGCCGGCGGTCGAGCGCAGCTCCTTGGCCATGTTGTCGGCGTAGAGGTCGTTCGCGTTGTCGACCGTCAAGGTGAAGGGGAGCGCCAGGTTCTCCCACTTGAGCGCCACCGTGGCGGTGTCGAGCTTGCGCTCGGGGAACTCGTAGGTCAGGACCTCGTGGTACTCCGCGGCCTCCGGCTTGGCCTGGACCCGCAGGGCATCCTCCTTGGCGTCGTAGAAGAAGCTCCCCCAGGAGGTGGAATTCTTCGAGAAGATGATCGTCCACTCGTCCTTGCCGGGGATGAAGTGGAGGCCGTAGGCGCCGGCGGGCAGCGCTTGGCCCTGGACCTTGATGTCGTGCGAGGTGGTGAACACCGTGTTCTCGTTGGCCCCGCCGCGCCAGGGGCACTCCTTGCCGCAGCTGCCGAATCCGAGGTCGGCCATGCCGTAGGGGACGAGGGTGCCCCAGATCTTGCCCTTCCGGTCCTCGCCGGCCGGGCTGTGGACGTGGGGGCTGCTGTACTCGATGCTGACGCGGACGATACCGACCTGCTGGAGGACGGTCTGCCGCTGGTTGCCGCCGCTGGGCGGCAGGGTGACGCCGTTGAACTGGGCCGTGGCCGGCCCGGCGAGGAGGGCGAAGCCGGCCGCCAGGGCCGCGGAGGCGAGGGTACGGAGGGGGAACCGGGTCATGGGGATCTCCTTAGAGTGGGGATGGCGCTCTGGCGAGAGCTACGCAGGGGAGGGGAAAAAGTTTGCGCGAACCAGCGGGTAGCCCGCCGGTGCCGTCCCGGCCACCCCATGACGAGCCCGACCTAAGCCTGGCGGAGGCGGCCCGCATGATGTTCGACGACAAGCTCGGCTGCCTGCCGGTGGTCGAGGGCGCACGCCTGGTCGGCATTCTCACCGAGGCCGATTTCGTCCGCCACTACGCGCGCTCCGCCGAGCGGCAGGCCCAACCCGACCGGCTCACCGCCGCACGGTAGGGGCGGCGGAGGTACCTCGACCCCGAGCCGCCTGCGGTTGGTCGTTCGCGGAACGTGCGGTAGCTCCTTACGCTTCATGGAGGACTCGGTACCGCTAGGGACAGCGGTTGGCGGTCATGCGCCCACCCCTGTATTGGCCTCGTGAAACAACTTGATGTAGCTCTGATACATGAATCTCCGGTTGCGAGCCTGTCCGGTGGACTCGCGCAGGATACCGCAATCAGCCAGCCGTGCGACCAGATCGTTAGCGGCCTGGTATGTTATTCCAAGCAGGCCCTGGACGTCGTTGACCGAGACGATCGGATGTTCGTAGAGGTGTTCGAGCACGCGATAGCCGTTGCCGGCGGCACGGCGCAGGTTCTCTGTGATCGCACTTCGATGCTCTTCACGGAGCGCCAGGATCCGGCGCGCCGTATCGGTCGCCTGCCCGCTCACCTCCACGATGCCGCGTAGAAAGAAGTGGAGCCAGTGCTCCCAAGTTCCCGCGTCTCGTATGGACTGCAGTTGCTCGTAATACTGTTGGCGATGCTGCTTGAAGAAATAGGAGAGGTAAAGTACCGGCTTGAGGAGCACCTGTTGCTCGCAGAGCAGGAAGG
>Ga0137404_10000197_pt1 | contig 39033 bp, 28 predicted proteins | sample CZOMad2_1_16fung_FD_108285 | JGI IMG/M metagenome (GOLD analysis project Ga0137404, IMG submission 108285) | Vadose zone soil fungal communities from Angelo Coast Range Reserve, California, USA - CZOMad2_1_16fungal (Illumina Assembly) | ecosystem: Environmental > Terrestrial > Soil > Vadose... | reverse complement strand
GTAGCTGATCTCTTCCTTCAGATTCGAGCCGGAGCTGACATTGCCTTTCTCGGAGGCCTCATTAATTACGCGATTCAGAACAACCGGATCGCGAAAGACTATCTGGTCAACTACACGAACGCAGCATTTGTCATTAAGGAAGGTTTCAAGTTGCCGGAGGATGGTTTGTATTCCGGGTTCGATGCCTCAGCCCAGACTTACGACAAGTCCTCCTGGAACTATGAGGAAGGCGGTAACGTTGGTCCAACGCCGGCGGGAACGGGAACCGGAGGAGTGTCGAGCGGTGGAAACGAGCAGAAGCCTGCACCAACGCAGTTTGAGAAACAATCGCCCGCCGTAAAGAGCCAGTCATCGACCCCTCCGCCTACAAGAGCGGGAGCAGCCCAAGGCGAAACCGGCAGAGGCACAGGCGGCGGTCATCAAGCCGCTGGTCCAGTTGGTGCGGCAGCGCAGGGCGGTCTGAAGCCGCCACCAATGCTTCCAGCCAACACAGCATATGATCTATCACTCCAGAATCCTCGCTGCGTCTTCCAGTTGTTGAAGAAACAGTACTCAAGATACACACCTGAAATGGTCGAGCGCATTACCGGAGTTCCCAAGGAGCAGTTCTTAAAGGCCGCCGACATGTTCACGTCCGTGCGCAAAGGTGGTGACATGAAGAAAGCCGGGACAATCATCTATGCGGTTGGCTGGACACAGCACACCTTTGGAACGCAGATAATTCGCACGGCAGCGATAATTCAATTGCTACTTGGAAATGTTGGCCGGGCCGGTGGAGGCGTGAATGCGCTCCGGGGGCACTCAAACATTCAGGGGGCCACCGATATGGGCGGCGTGTTTGATATCCTTCCTGGATACTTGAAGGTGCCTTCTCCCAGCGACGTTGACCTTGCCGCCTACCTTAAACGAACCACGCCGACGCCGTCCAAACCTGGTGAGTGGGACTCTTTCAATTACTGGTCCAACTCACCAAAGTTTATGGTGTCGTACTTAAAGGCGATGTATGGCGATGCCGCGAAAAAAGAAAATGATTTTGCATTCGGCTACCTTCCGAAGGTGGATCGCAACTACGCCTGGGCGGAACTGTGGGACCACATGTATCGGGGCCAGGTCAAAGGCTTATTCGCCGTTGGCATGAATGGCGTGGCAATTGGGCCAAATTCGCAGAAGAACATCGACGCGCTGAAAAAAGCCGACTGGCTTGTGGTCGGGGAAATTTATCCGGAGGAAACGAGTGAGTTCTGGAAGTCTCCTGGGATTACTCCTGAAGAGATGAAGAACATTAATACCACTGTCTATCGTCTGGCCTGTGCGGGCTTTGCGGAGAAAGACGGGTCATTTACAAACTCCGCGCGCTGGTTACAGTGGAAGTATGTGGCTGTCCCCACGCCAGGCATTGCAAAAGTTGATCAGGAGGTTGTGGCGCAGATATTTCTAAGGTTGCGTGAACTATATCGAAAGGAAGGGGGCAAGTTTCCCGATCCGATTTTGAACCTCTCCTGGTCCTACACGACACCGGAGAATCCTTCGTTGTCGGAAGTCGCGAAGGAGATCAACGGGAAGGCACTCGCCGATATCACTGATCCACAGACACAGCAAACGATTAAGGCCGGCCAACAACTGCCGGGTTTTGCCTGGTTGAAGGATGACGGAACTACTTCCTGCGGCAACTGGATCTACTCCGGTAGCTGGACTGAAGCCGGACCTCAACTCGCACGACGCGGAACGGAAGACCCATCAGGCCTGGGAATCTACGCAAACTGGGCCTGGTCGTGGCCGGCGAATCGACGTGTGCTCTACAACCGCGCGTCTTGCGATCCGTCGGGTAAGCCTTGGGATCCCGAGCGCCGGCAGGTCTGGTGGAACGAAGCACAGCAGAAGTGGGTTGGTAACGACGTGCCCGATTTCAAAGCGGACTCGAATCCCAAAGATCACATGGGTCCGTTCATCATGAACCCGGAAGGTGTGGGCAGAATCTTCGGACCGCTCGCCGCATTTGCGGACGGTCCGTTTCCTGAGCACTACGAACCAATGGAAAGCCCTATAGCTAATCCGCTGCACCCGAATCAGTCGAATAATCCAGTGGCTAAGAAGTTCACGTCTGACCTCGACAAGTATGGTACTCCGGCAGACGGTTTCAATGTCGTCTGCACTACCTATCGTCTGACTGAACATTATCACTATTGGACGAAGAACAATCCGATGAATGTGCAGCTTGTGCCTGAGCCGTTCGTCGAAGTTCCAGCACAACTTGCGAACAAAATGGGAATTAGTGGCGGTGAGAAAATCAAGATCACTAGCGCGCGCGGCCACTACATCGCCAAGGCAATGGTCACTAAGCGAATCAAGCCGATGATGATCGACGGCAAGGAAACTTATCAGATCGGTATCCCGATTCATTGGGGTTATCGCGGCATCGCAGAAGACGAGGGCAAGACCGCGCTGACTCCGGTCAATCTGCTTTCGCCAGCCGCAATCGATCCGAACGCTTACACGCCTGAGTTCAAAGGCTTCCTCGTCAAGATCGAGAAGGTATAGAAAGGAGGGCATGAGATGAGTAATCCACGAACATTTCAGATTCAGGAAATCTCGGCCCATCCCGGACCCGTTCCCGGCCAAGGCACGCGCCGCGAGGATGAAGTCTGCAAGTACATCGACGTGACGACGTGCATCGGTTGCAAAGCATGTGAAGTGGCCTGTGTTGAGTGGAACGATCATCCGTTTCGCGAGACGACATTCGATGACACTTACCAGACGATGCCGTCGACTGAATGGAATTACTGGAATCTGATCAAGTTTGCCGAGGATGAGCGCGACGGCAATCTGATGTGGCTGATGCGCAAGGATCAGTGCATGCACTGCGAAGACCCTGGTTGTTTGCGGGCGTGTCCCGCCGATGGCGCCATCATCAAGTACGAAAACGGCATTGTCGATTTTCAGCAGGAGAACTGCATTGGCTGTGGTTACTGCATCTCCGGCTGTCCCTTCGATATTCCGAAATTCAACGAGAAGACGAAGAAGGTTTACAAGTGCACCCTCTGTTCCGACCGGGTAGGCCAGGGACTAGAGCCTGCCTGTATTAAGGCTTGCCCTACCGGCTGTCTCCACTTTGGCACTAAGACCGACATGGTGCAGATCGCCAACACGCGGGCGAAACAATTGCGCGAGCAATCAGGCTTTGTCGATGCTGGAGTCTACGATCCTCAATCGATCAGGGGCACACATGTCATCTATGTTCTACACGACCTCAAGCGGCCCGAGCGATACGGCTTGCCTGCGAATCCAGTCATACCTCCGATTTATACATACTGGAAGTGGCTGGCAAAACCAACCGGGCTGTTTATGGCAGTACTTGGAGTAGGTGCAGTCTTCTTTCATCGCATCTTCTATGGTCCGAAGATGCCGCAACCTGAAGACATACCGGAAGTCGAAACAAGACCGCAGGATGAAATCGAAGCGGCGCGAAAGGAGCAACCATGAGCCTGTCTGCCGAGGAATTCGATCGTCGCGCGCGCGGCGAGTTCGCGCGCCTCGGGAAGACCAGGGTGCATCGAGGCGAGTTGCTCCGCCATCCGGTTTACACTCGCTTCCTGCACTGGTCGGTGGCGATCTTTTTTATTCTGTCGCTGCTGACGGGCTTTGCGATCTATTCGCCCTGGCTCTTTCGTTTTCTCACGCCGTTGTTTGGCGGTGGGCCGCGAACACGTGCCTTACATCCGTGGTTTGGTCTGCTCTTCGAGGTTTTCTTTCTTTTTCAGTTCATCAACTGGTTCGGACCGATGGCTTGGACCGAGGCCGACCGGCGCTGGCTTCGTCGCGTTAAGCAATACGCTACGAACGAAGAAAAATTGGAGGCGGAAGAGGTCGGTTTCTTTAACGCGGGCCAAAAACTTTACTTTTGGTCGATCGCCATTACTGGATTGCTGTTCTTGATTACCGGATTACTGATGTGGTTCGATAACGCGGTACCACGCTGGATCGTAGCGATTAGTTATGTCGTTCACGACGTGTCGGCGCTTGTCATGCTCGGCGGGTTGATCATTCACATTTATGAAGGCACGGCGCACCAACCGGGAACGTTCCGATCGATGATCGACGGTACAGTGAGTGAAAAATGGGCCTGGACGCATCATCCTGAATGGTTTCGAGCGGTCACTGGACGCGACCCGCGCGAAGCATACGAGCGAGCACAACGCCGACAGGCCGAACGTCAACGCGCCATGAACGCGAGGGACAGCGAACCGGACGCGCGTAACAGTTCTTCGCCGAGCCGTTCCAGTTGAGGCGATTTGATATGAATGTCGATCGACCTATAGTTGTTGCAATAAGCGGCTTTTCATCAAACGTGGGAAAGACCACGCTCATGTGTGAACTGCTGCGTAGCTTGCCGGGTTGGGAAGCGATCAAGTTGACGCGTGGTCATTATCGTTCGTGTGGCAGAGATCCGGCGGGATGCTGCGTTAGCGATCTGCTTCGCGACGAACCGGTGATTCGTTCAGGGCGAGAAGCGAATTATCAGGCCGGAAAAGATACGGGACTCTTTTGGGAAGCAGGCGCTTCAAATGTTCATTGGGTAATCGTCAAAGATGATCAAGTGGAGCAGGGGATCAAAGCCGCGCTGGCACGTGTCAAATCGGACGGCGTGCTGATTGAGGGCAATAGTTTTTTGAATTACGTCACGCCAGAACTCGCGGTAATGTGCGCGCTCTCGGACGGTGGCAAGATAAAACCGTCCGCGCGCGCCGGACTCAAGCAAAGCGACGTTTTGTTTCTTTCCTCACTCAATGTAGATGGCTGCTCCGCGCGAAAGCAATTCAATGATTGGCGAGCAAATCTCCCGATTGCTGTTGACTTCAATGGTCTACCCATTTTCACGCGCGAAGACATTCCCCGATTACTGTCCCTTATCCACCAACCGGGTGAGTTGGCAAAGCTTACATATGGCCATAATCGGTAAACCAACCCGCACTAATCAAAAGGCGCCTGGCGTAGCACATTGAGAGTCGAGATGTGATGAGTTCACCGCAGTAAATCGACCCTTCCCTTCGGAGAGGCAACCACGAATTGGGAATAAGCGCAGAGCGGCCTGCATAATCCATTGGCAAAATGGCGGAAGTCTCGGCAGCTGATGCCGATCTTCCGGCCTCTGGCAACGCGCGGCAGTGCTGCGGGACGTAAGAATCAGCCACGCCCGGATTCTCTCAGGCCATAGAGTCTTTCTAGTTTTCGCCAGGTCTTCACTTTGGTTAAGGAATTTGGCGGAGCAAACCTGAGACGTTCAGCCTTTATTGCCAGCCCGGCATAGCTTAGTGTGGTCCCGGTTGTATGTTTCAACTCGACGAGCGTGCGCGGCAGGCATTGATTCTGTCTGACTCCCATCTTGTTTAATTCGGCGATGAAATCCCGATCCGGAAAAATAAGTTCGGCTGCAAAGACCTCGGCTCCGATTTCCAGCGTCCGGCTTACATTGGATTGATCGCAGTACGAGATTCCCAGATCCCGATCTCGATAGAAGTGTTTCAATTCATGAGCCATAGTAAAAACCATTGGATCTCTCGGGAGATTTTTCGCCAGCATTACCGTTGTTCCCAGCTTGTCGCAGATAAATGCTCCCCGCAGGTTTCTCAATCTGTAGGGCCACAAGTCAACTTCAATACCATTCCTGAAATAAATGCGCCTCATATCGGCAGGGGTTACGCGAGCGGAGTTCAAACCGTTTTCGGCGCGTACCTGGCGCGCGAGTCGTTTGAGATCGTCGTAATAATCGTGCGGGTTCACTTGTGTTTACCTCCCTTGCGGCCAGGTCTTGGCCGGCTCTTCCCCTGGTATATCCTGCGGGCCTTTCGGAACTCGGCATATTTCATGAGTTCTTCCAGATCCGCCGGATGCAATTGCCTGGCAGTGCGCAGCAGCGCCATTACGCGGTCGTCATCGCTTTCGGTCCCCTCGGGCGGGAAGAAGCTCATCATCGATACGCCGAAGAAACGGGCCAGTTTTTCGAGATCTTCGAGGCTGGGTCGATACATGCCAGTTTCCCACCTGGAGATCGTATTTGGGGCAACCTTTATGTGATTGGCCAGCGCTTCCTGAGACAGTCCTTCGCCGCTGTTGTATGAGGTTCGTAACTGTCTTATTTGATTGGCTACATAGTCAAGAATTCGCATATGAGGCTTTTTCTGCATCCTCTTGCAGGATCATATTCCGACATTCTGGTTGACAAGGCAAGTTGAGTGGCGATATTATACCTCATCGGAATAAGATCGCAAGATTTCACTTTGATCAGCTATTAAAGACTACCTCACGATGAGCGATTTTACTTTTCGCAGGCGTGTATTTCTAGCGTCGGTTTCGACCGGCTTCACTTCGTACGTCTTCGCCGAGGTAGAGTCTAGTCAGGGTGGTGAATACAAGTGGGGCCACTACATGGTCAGTATTGCGGATTGTCGACGCCGGATCCAGATCGAGTTCTTTCTGGGGACAGCACGCGCCCGCCGCCAGAGTCTGGCAAAGATTGACCGGTTGCTTGAAGTGCTAACAAAATTTCGGCTCGCGTTGCTAAAAGAGGCGCACCTCATTGCCGAGTGTGAGAGGGAAGGGAAGCGCGTGCGAATTAAGGCTGTCACTCGAAAACCCGCCGGTTAAGTCGAACCTGGCCGACTCTGCAACTATTGAGCTAGTCCGACCCGGCGCAGCAAGTCCTGGTATCGCGGATCACTGCGCAGCGGGTCGAAGCCGGGCTCCACCCTCAAAGTGGCAAGGGTTGCCGAATGCTGCAAATATGCCTTTTCGAGATAGGCTAACGCCTGGTCCTTGTTGCCTACCCCCAGGTACGCCCAGACAATAGCCGCGGGATCAACTGGTTTTCGCTGGTCCCATTGCAGCAGTTTCTGGAGCGCACGCTCGGCTTGTGCCTGGTGCCCGGACCGGCCATAAACGTACGCCAGTTCAGACCAAGTCCAGGGCTGGTCCCCATACACATGGCGCCACTTTTCGATCTCCTCGAGCACATCCGTGAATAACCCCTTCTGTTCGTAAGCAAACCTGATGACACCGGTGCGCGGGAAGTTAGGATCCATTTCTCGGACGACACGAAATTTCGCGATGGCCTGATCATACTGCCGCGAGTAATACAACGTTGCGCCGTTGTCCGCCGCAATGATCAGAGAGAGCGGATCAAGCTGGCGCGCTCGTTCACTCTCGCTTAGCGCCTCGTCGAAACGTCCCAGCCAAGTCAAATGCTCGGCATACCAATGATGGGCGGTGGCGTAATTGGGGTTCAACTCAATGGCCCGCCGGAATTCATTCTCCGCAGTCTGCCAGTCCCAATCATAATTCTGGACGATCAAGGCCAATGCCGTGTGGGCTTCGGGAAGGTTCCCATCCAGCTCAACAGCCCGTCGCGCCGCGGCTCGCGCCTTTGGCATGAAATCTGGCTGCGAAAGCTCACTGTAACCACCTAGTAATGCATAGCAGTCGGCCAGACCGGCGTAGGCCCGCGCATAGCTGGGATCTTTGGTCGTGGCCTGTTGAAAATAGTCGATAGCCTGTTTAAATCCCGCAACGTTTCTCTGGTTGAAGAAGTACTGACCCTTAAGATAGAGGTCGTAAGCTTCGTAACTCGTTGGACCAGAAGAAGTCTGAGAGGCTTGCCCGGACGACGAGTGTCCACCAAGAGTCCGATGAATTTCATCCGTCACTTCCTTGGCGATCTCCCCCTGCAATGACAACAGATGAACTACCTCACGGTCATACTCTCGCGCCCAAAGGTGACTCTGGTCTTTTGTCTGAATAAGCTGGGCGGTGATTCGCACTCTATCCGATTCGCGCCTCACACTGCCCTCCAGGACGTATTGGATCTGAAGTTCACGGCCGATCTGGTCCATTGGCTCCCGGCTGTTCTTGTACTGCATGACGGAAGTGCGGGCGATCACACCCAGGTGATCTGGATCAAGATTGCCCAATTGCGTGATCATCTCCTCCGTGAGGCCGTCACTGAAGTAGTCCTGGCTTGCGTCGCCGGTGAGGTTCTGGAACGGGAGCACGGCCAGCATCAACCTGCCGTTTTCTGGCTGAGCGGTGGCCGAGGAGCGGTGCCGCAGCAATAGCAACGATCCGACCGCGCCCAGGATCATAGCAACCGCAGTAGCGGCAAGCAGCGTTTTCCGCCGGCTTGTGCGCGACATATTGCGTCCGGTCATTACCTTGAGCACGTAATCGGATCTGTCCGCTCCAGGTGACTCAATCTCGAGTGACTTCAGGAGACCTAAATCACTCTTGAACTCTTCACCACCAACTATAAATGGGGAATCAGCAGCTTGAACTCTGGTGGGGGCGATTTGATTGGTGGCTACGCTGCTATCCAGCGGTCCTTCGACCGGTGCAATGAACCGGTAACCACGTCTCGCAACTGTCTCAATAAAGCGAGGATGGCGCGCATCGTCGCCTAGCGCCTTTCTCAACTGTTGAATGTTAAAGCCTAAGTTCGCTTCCTCTACAAAAGTGTCAGGCCAGAGGCGATTCATCAACGCTTCTTTTTCAACGATCCGACCGCTGTTCTCAACCAGAATCAGCAGCGTGGCAAAGACCTTCGGTGTGAGCGGCAGAGGCTTGCCCTGACACAGCAGAATTCTCTGATCCGTATCCACCGTGAAATCTTCGAACCGATAAAAGTGCTTCATCGTCAGAGACATAAGGGCTCTTAAAACTTTCTTAGAACTTTCTTGTCGGACTCTCGGGACTTTTCAAAACCGTCAAGGCTAATTTGGAACCCTCCTAACAGAGGATGGGTTTTTGTTTGTTGATTTTAGCAGCGGCCTAGAGTGACAGCAATCCAGTCGCGTTGTGAGGCTGTGTCAGCACGTCACGGTCGCTTAAGAGACCACATGGAAAGACATCCCAGCAAGATTCGCAGTGCGATGTCGAATACAACTTCCGCTTAGAGTGTCTCCATAGTCCGCTGTCTTGGGAAGCCACTCAGTACAGAAGGGAGATAACAAAGTGAAGATGAAGACTCGCCTCTGGCTAGTTCCGGCAGTAATACTACCCGCCCTCGTCCTCGCCCTGTCCTGGCCGCGGTCTGTTACCAGGGGTGATCCTGCCCCGCAGAACAAATCAACCGAGGCGCCCGCTCCACGCAACCGCGTCCTGGCTCGGGCTCTGGATATCGAAAGGGGACGTTTGCGGCCGGAGAAACACGAACCACGACTCTCCTCGGGCACGCTCCGGGCGCTGCTTGCGGCCTCGGGGGAACTCGACAAGCGCGCCGCTGAAGTAATAGCACCAAACGCTGCGGCGGTGGCAACACAGGGTGCGGTGCAGTCAGAATCAGAGCCATTGTCGAACAAGGGTACCCAGGGTTGCGCAAATGTATTCAAGAGTGGTTCGCTCACTAACACTCGCGTGAACCAGGATTGTTCGTTTCGTTTCCAAGCCGAGGAGGTGATCGCCATCAATCCTAACGATTCCCGCAATCTCGTTGCGGGCCAAAACGATGGCCGCATCGGGTTGAATAACTGCGGTTACGACTGGTCATTTGACGGTGGTAAGACTTGGGGGGACCTGGTCCCGCCATTCTGGGGATTCTTTCTAAATGATTTCCATACGGCCGACGGGTGCAGCGATCCCACCGCCTCGTTTGACGCTCGAGGAAATGCATATGTAGGAGGGATTCTCTTTGACGTTTTCTCAGAAGCCAATGCCATCGTCGTCGCGAAATCGAACTCAGACATAGGCGGCGCATTTTTTCACAGCCCAAGGGCGGCGCTTTCCTTCCAGACCTACCGCAACACGCCTTTGGGCGTCGTTGTAAGTGACGACGATCCGAATATCTTCAACGACAAGGAGCTCATCGTGGCAGATACCAGCGCCGGCAGTCCTAAGGCCAACAATGTCTATGCGACATGGACGAGGATTACTCTTAACACAGGTACTGGCGTCGGCTTCAAGGCCCCGATCAACTTTAGCCAATCCACCAACGGTGGCGCGACATGGTCACCCAGTGTCGAAATCAGCGGCGCGAATGCCGCAATCTGCACATTTGGCAGCGGTTCCACCAACCCGAACGCCTGTGACGATGATCAGGCCTCGTTTCCGATTGTCGGCCCAGACGGGACGATTAACGTAGCATTTGGCAACTTCAACACGCCTGGGGCTGGTATCAATCAGGCCTTGTTCGTCTCCTGTCCTGCCGCGGCCGACTGCAGGCAGGCGGCGAATTGGACGGCGCCGGTTAAGATCAATGACCTTATTGATCTTCAGCCGCTCGGACCAGATCCTGCGACTGGTTGCGGTCTCTTCAACGGTTGCTTGCCGCCCAACGGCTACTTCGTACCACAGGAGTCATCCATTTCCATATCGGTTGATCGAGATAACAACCTTTATGCTGTCTGGGCGGATTTCCGCAACGGTGGCCCACCTTGTAACACCGGCGATGCTACGACATCAACACCGCCCTGCAACAATGACGTCTTCTACGCCTTCTCAACAAATCGCGGCGCAACTTGGAGCGACGCCATAAATCTCGCGCCATTGGGGCGCTTTGGACCCGCCGCGCAATGGCAACCGGGCAGTGCCGTGACTCCTGCCGGCGATGTTCTTTGGGTCGCCTATTATGATCGTTCCTACGGAGACTGCGAGTTTACGGGCTGCAACGATATCACCCTCGCCAAGATTGCTCAGCCCAGATCGCAGTTACACAGCCCACAGTATTCGCGGCTAACCACGGCCTCAATGCCGAACCTGGTTCCGGCAAACAACCCTTTTCAGTTTGGTTTCCTCGGCGACTATATGTGGGTCGCTGTGGATAGGGAGGGCCGCCCGCATGTGGTCTGGGCTGATACACGCGGTCGGAATGGTGCGGTCGAGGAGGACATATATTTTGCTAGAGCATCCACGCCTTAACTCGTTGGAGCTTTGTCGTAGGGAACGCATTATCAATGCTGCGCCTGGAGGGGCCGGGTTTTCATCCCGTTAGGGATGGCATGTTTATAGACCTTGCCACGCCAAAACTCGAGCGCCCTTCGGCGCTGGGATATTTCGCGATGGTTCGATCTATAAACATTTCACTCGAAACGGAGTGACAAGCCGTTGCTCAGAGTTGTTCAACTCAGAATGCGCATCGTGTAGCAAGGTGCGGTTGCAATTAAATCGCTGCAGCCCAAGATGCCAGCGGCGTTCCGACGCTACCGCGTTTTCGGTGCTGACCTCCTGTCACAACGATCCGGATTTCGACACATGCTTTAGGGAGAACTGACATGGAAAACACTTTCAGTCCCGTTTTGATCAACTCCACCCGAGACGGATGCGACATCTCGCATACCGACGCCGGGTTCACGCTCATCGAGTTACTTGTCGTCCAGGCGATCATCGCTGTTCTGCTCGGCATTACGCTTCAGGCAGTGCAGAACGTGCGGCTGTCCACTGCCCGCGCGCAAGCTGCAAATAACCTGCCTCAACTCGGCAGTGCGGTTCAGGCTTTTTATGTTGACAATGGCAGCCTTCCCCAGAGTTGGGGTCCGTTTGCCGATTGGTGCGCTCTTAATTCGGATCGCTGCAACCAGTCATTCATTCAATTGAAGCCGGACGGACATCTATATGGGTGGCAATACTCGATCGTCCAACCCGAAATTAACGGAACCCCAAGCGCCGAAACACCTCCTCCTTCGAGATTCCAATTGGAGGCTGAGCCAATCTATCCCGGCGTTACAGGGTCGAAAAGCCTGGTGATGACCCAGGATGGCAATATCACAAGCTCTCCCACTCCCGGCGCGGATGAAGGCCGGCGCCAGATGTTCGATCGCCTCCGCGACAGAGGAGCCGGCGTCATCAGCGATCTGCTAAGCATGAATCCCGATGCGTCATCAATGGTCCGTGCATATGTCGGTGCGACCGGCAGGACCGCGTCCGTTTTCAATATGCTCGATCACAATGGTGATGGGATCGTCGACATTGGTGAGCTGCAGAATTTTCCACGCGCTGACGCTGGGACTCAGGACCCACTTGTCTCATTCTTCGCGTTCGTCAACGATGAAATGAAGCTGGACCTAATCAGCCCGGATCTGAAGGCGACCATCGGCGTTCACCTGTCGGATCTTCACGGTGATCCAGCTGCGCAATTCTTCTCATATGACGGGCTTTGCGATTTGACTAGAGCATACGTAAACAACAGGAGCGACGACGACGGTGGAGTTGCCAACGGGTTATGCGCGAAGCTTGAGGCTGCAGAGGACGCGGAGGCCCGCGGTGATGATGAAGCTAAACAGCATCTGCTCGATGCTTATACGAATCAGCTGGCGGCTCAAACAGGCAAAAGTCTGACCCGCGTAAATGCGACAACTCTGACCCGCCTGGCCCAGACGCTTCGACCCGCCACAATCGCGGCAAACTAAATTGAGAGGAATCATCAATATCGATGGACCACGGCTTTGCAGAAAAAGTTCAATACCACACACGGAAGTGTGTGGATAGTTCAGATCCTTTCTACAAACAAATTAATCTCAAGTCTTGCGCGCGTAGCGCGCTGACGGTTAAGAGTCGCGTTTCTTAGACGGGATCTGAACAATCCACACACTTCCGTGTGTGGGATTCAATCCTCGCCTTACCACTGCCGTGATTAGGATCTTGGAGTTTTTGTGCAAAGCCATGGGACTACTGTCTCTCGCGAAAATTGGGGGGATCATGTTTAACCTAACCAGGTTCTTCCGACTCTCTATTTTGATCACCGTGCTTGTGCTCGTCGCAAACGTTGCGCGCGCCCAGACCAGCACGTTCACATATCAAGGTCGTCTGACTGATGGCGCCAAACCAGCAAACGGCCCATACGACTTTCAGTTCAAGTTGTATGACGCACTGACAGGCGGAAACCAATTGCCAATCGGTTCGCCAGTCACACTCAACAGAAGTGGAGTAGTTGCAACAAACGGCATCTTCACCGTGCAGCTTGACTTTGGGGCAAGCGTTTTTCCCGGCGCCGATCGTTTTCTGGACATCGGCGTCAAGCGTCCTACCGATTCATCTTACACGTCGTTAAATCCACGCCAGCAGCTGGCGTCGACTCCATACTCTGTGCAGGCTTTAAGTGCGACGAATGCTGTGAACGCCACTAATGCAACACAACTGGGCGGCGTGGCGGCAAATCAGTTTGTGCAGACGAACGATACGCGCATGTCCGACGCTCGTGACCCTCTTCCCGGGAGCACTAACTACATCCAAAACAGCACAGCGCCGCAGAGCGCGTCGAACTTCGACATATCCGGCAACGGTTCAGCCGCAGGCACATTGTCGGGTAATGTCGTCAATGCGACTACGCAGTACAACATCGGCGGCAATCGAGTGTTGAGTGCATCGGGGAACAACTTGTTTGCTGGACAGAACGCAGGTACATCCAATACGACTGGATCCTCGAATGCTTTCTTCGGCGCAAGTGCAGGCACGGCTAACCAAACTGGGTTTAACAATTCGTTCTTTGGCTACCTTGCTGGCAACTTTAACAGTAGCGGCGGCCAAAACTCGTTTTTCGGTTGGCAGGCAGGCGTTTTCAATACAATAGCCCTCAATGGTTCGTTCTTTGGCGCGGGTGCCGGACAAAACAACACGACAGGTAATTCTAATTCTTTCTTTGGCGCGGGCGCTGGCTTCTCAAACACGACAGGCGCAAATAATTCGTTCTTTGGCCAGTCCGCAGGGGCAGCAAACACCTCCGCAAGCGGCAATGCGTTCTTCGGTTCCTCCGCGGGCTTCCATAACACGACTGGGCCAAACAATTCGTTCTTCGGCTCCGCGGCTGGTAACGCGAATACGACTGGGTCCGACAACTCATTTTTTGGCTCGGGCGCCGGTGATCTGAACTCGACCGGTACGTCGAATTCGTTCTTCGGTTCATCGGCGGGCGCCGCAAACACGACGGGCTTCAGCAACGCGTTCTTCGGCTCGGCCGCAGGCATCAGTAATACCACCGGCACTCTCAATTCGTTCTTCGGCGGTAACGCCGGCTATAGCAATACAACGGGAGGCGCCAATGCGTTCTTCGGTCTTCAGGCTGGAACAAGTAACACGACGGGCAATGTCAATTCGTTCTTCGGCTACCATGCTGGGTACGCCAATACTACGGGCGCAGCCAATTCATTCTTCGGCGAACAGGCTGGACTACAAAACACGACCGCTAGTGAAAACGCGTTCTTTGGCTTTAATGCGGGTGTCAGCAACACTACCGGTCCAAGCAATGCCTTCTTTGGTGGAAACGCAGGAGCCTTTAACACAACGGCCGGCAACAATTCTTTCTTTGGCGCCTCGGCAGGTCAAAACAACACGACCGGCACATACAATACTTTCTTTGGCAGAAATTCGGGCCTTTCAAACACGACCGAAAATGCGAACACATTTCTCGGTAGTAACACCAATGGAGCCGCAGGCATCACGAATACGACGGCGGTCGGAGCCAATGCTAGCGTGACACAGAGCAATTCGCTTGTGCTGGGAAGTATTAATGGAGTTAACGGAGCGACTGCTGATACAAATGCCGGCATCGGCACAACCGCTCCAAACGCCCGACTCCATATCGCTGTCAATGGCGGTAACATCTTGCTCGGCGATGCCGGATGCGCTGCAGGGTCAACCGGTATAGGCTTCGGCTCATCGCTTTCCGGCTGCACGAATTACTCGCTGCGCGGAGACGGCACCGACACGAATATCAATCGCCCGACGGGCGGCGCAATTTACTTCCGCGAAAACAATACGGCGCAATTGATCATTGAGCCGGGCGGCGTACTCGCGATAGCCACTCTCGGCGGAGGTCCCGGCGCGACATTATGCCGTAACAATACTACGAAGGAAATCTCGAACTGCTCATCGAGCCTACGGTACAAAGACCACCTCGCATCGTTCACGTCAGGGCTCGACCTGATAAACAAGCTCCGGCCCATCACTTTCAACTGGAAGCAGTCGGGCGAGCGAGATCTGGGGTTTGCGGCGGAAGCCGTCGCAGCAATCGAGCCGCTGCTGGTCACCTACAACGACAAAGGCCAGATCGAAGGCGTGAAGTACGAGCGCTTGAGCGTCGCCTTCGTCAATGCCTTTAAGGAACAGCAAACGCAGATCCAGCGACAGCAAGATCAGATCAAAAGCCAACAGAACCAAATCGATGCTTTAAGGAAGCTAATCTGTCTCGATCACCCGAACGCTGATGTTTGTAAATAAACAGCTATCCACAGATTACGCCGATTACGCAGATTCGATTTCGCCCAGTTCACCGAACTGACTTGCTTTCTTGAACAGCTATCCACAGATTACGCCGATTACGCAGATTTGATTTCGACCAGTTCACCGAACTGACTTACTTTCTTGAATCTGCGTAATCAGCGTAATCTGTGGATATATTTGTTTACAATTCCTTCACTCACCACTTTGCTGCAGCAGCTTTGCTACAATGCCGGTCCAACCTGTTTGGTGACTGGCGCCGATACCGGCCCCGTTATCGCCGTGAAAGTATTCGTGAAAGAGAATCATGTCGTGCCAGTTTGGATCGGTCTGAAACTTCTCGATCTCTCCGAAGACCGGCCGGCGACCCTCTGCGCCGCGTAAGAAGATTCGTGAAAGACGCCTGGAAATCTCAGCCGCCACTTCCCACAGCGTCATCATCTTGCCGGAGCCCGTCGGACACTCGACCTTGAAATCATCTCCCAGATAACGATGGAATTTTTGCAGCGATTCGACGAGCAGATAGTTAAGCGGAAACCAGATAGGGCCACGCCAGTTCGAGTTGCCGCCAAAGAGTCCTGTACTCGACTCTGACGGTTCATAGTCAACCCGGTGCTGCGTCCCATTAACTTGCAGGATATACGGGTTATTCTTGTGGAAACGCGAGATCGCGCGAATGCCGTATGGCGAGAAGAACTCATCTTCATCAAGCATGAATCGCAAGACACTTCGCAGTTGATCGCGGCTCACGATTGACAGCAACCTTCGTTCAGCATTTCCCGGCGTCCTCATGCAAGCTACGTTCTCGGTCAAATCAGGACGGTGATTAATAAACCACTCCATGCGCCGCCTGAAGTCAGGCAGTTGGTCCAATAAATCAGGCTCGAGGGTTTCTACTGCGAAGAGCGGAATCAGGCCCACCATCGAGCGCACCTTCATCGGCAAGGCCTTGCCTTGGGGAAGGTGCAGCACGTCGTAGAAAAACCCGTCCGCGTCGTCCCACAACTTAATTTCTTCATCGCCGCGGTTGTTCATTGCGCGAGCGATGTGCAAGAAGTGTTCCCAGAATTTGCTCGCGACGTCCTCGTAGGAGGGATCTTCTTTTGCCAGCTCCATCGCGATTGCCAGCAGATTGAGCGCATACATTGCCATCCAGCTTGTGCCATCGGATTGCGCAATGTGGCCACCCATTGGCAACGCGGCGCTTCGATCAAAGACGCCGATGTTGTCCAGACCGAGGAAGCCGCCCTGGAAGATATTCATTCCTTCAGCGTCTTTGCGATTAACCCACCAGGTAAAATTCAGGAGCAGTTTCTGGAAGACGCGCTTGAGAAAAATAGTATCGCCAACGCCGCGGCGTTTCTTTTCGATCTTGTAAACGCGCCACGCAGCCCATGCGTGCACCGGTGGGTTGACGTCACCAAACGCCCACTCGTAAGCCGGCAGTTGTCCGTTTGGGTGCATGTACCACTCGCGCAACATCAACACGAGTTGCTCTTTCGCGAACTCTGAATCAACCAGGGCCAGCGGCACGCAATGAAACGCGAGATCCCAGGCCGCATACCACGGGTACTCCCATTTGTCAGGCATCGAGATGACGTCCGCGTTGTAGAGATGCTTCCACTGGTGATTGCGGCCGTTGCGCCGTTCCGGAGGCGCAGGCGGATTGAGTGGATCGCCATTGAGCCACTGCTCCACGACATAATGGTAGAACTGCTTTGACCAAAGCAGACCGGCGATCGATTGGCGCATCACCGAGCGCGCATCGTCAGAAAGATGTCGAGGAATAACTGTTTCGTAAAACTCGTCAGCCTCGCCGATGCGTTGGGCAAAGATTTTCTCGAAATCGACGAAAGCATCAGCATTTTTCTTTTGTGTCTTATTCGTGAGACGGAGCCTAATTATCGCGGTTTCGCCGGGCGCGACAGTCAGCAAATAATTCGCCGCCGCCTTCGTTCCGACCTGCGCGGGATTCACTGCCTGGTGAGCGCCATGAACTAAGTAGTCATTAAGGGCGTCCTTGACGTACGGGGTCGCATTGGGCGCATTGAACAGACGCTGAGTGTTGGTCTCATTTTCCGTAAAAAGAAGTTCCGGCGCGCCTTCGCAAAAGAGCCAGCGTCGGCCCAGGACGGAGTGATCGAGTTCGATTACACTTGTGTTGGCCCTGCTTAAACTTGGCCGCGGTTCTGTTGCATGATCCCAGGACCACGTATTGCGAAACCAAACTGTCGGCAGCACGTTTAGCGTTGCGGGCTCCATGCCACGATTCACGACACTGACGCGCACGAGAACGTCTTCCACATCCGCTTTGGCATATTCGACAAACACATCAAAATAGCGATCATCGTTGAAAACTCCCGTATCCATCAGTTCAAACTCGGGGGCGTCTTTGCCGCGGCGACGATTCTCATCTACCAATTGCCCGTAGGGAAATTCAGCCTGAGGATACTTGTACAAATACTTCATGTATGAATGAGTCGGAGTCGAGTCGAGATAAAAGTAATACTCCTTGAGGTCTTCACCATGATTGCCTTCGCTGCCGGTGAGACCGAAGGCGCGCTCTTTAAGGATCGGATCACGGCCATTCCAGAGCGCCAGCGCAAAACAGATCAGTTGATGGCGATCGCAGATGCCCGCGAGTCCGTCCTCGTTCCAGCGATAGGCGCGCGATCGCGCGTGATCGTGTGGCAGGTAGTCCCACGCGGTGCCATGCGCGCTGTAGTCTTCACGCACGGTGCCCCACGCGCGCTCGCTGACGTACGGCCCCCAGCGCTTCCAATGTGCCTTGCGCTCACGCGACTCTTCGAGCCTCTGCTCCTCGGCAGTCACAGTTCGTTTTGTTTTAGTGTTCATGGCCATTGGTTCTTGAATTGTTTAGAGAGACATCGCTTAGACTCATTTCCTTTTGTAGGTTGGAAAATAGTCGCGGTTTGACTCTGAACCTTACAATTGGGGGCTCACGCGCTTTCATATTTAGAGATTTTCATCGGTGAAACTATGGGCAAAACCACCCAACGCTGAACGCGTTGCAAAACCCAGCCAAGGGTTGCGCTCTGGCAACCCTGGGAACACGCATGTAATTTATGGAGGATGCAACGCTGAAAGCGTTGCATCGTTATTCGCTGATATCAAACCGTCGCCACATCTGTACAGTACCGCGAGCGAAGCGACCGGATGTTACAGTCGACTTCCCGTAATTGGTAGCAGTCAATTACTTAGTTGAAAGCAACATCCGGTCGCTTCGCTCGCGGTACTGTACTGGTCGCGCTTCGTGCGGGTATGAGGACTTTTTGTCCAAAGCGGACGCGAGAACATTGTAGAAATCTGTTCGGCGCCGCCATCACACAATGCACTCAAATCGATACATTTTCCCGGCCGTATCGCAGCACTTTGGCCATCCAAATCAGCTCGCCAAGAAACTGCTCCATGCGTCTGACGTACGCGTCGCCAAGAAGCTTGCCGTCACTATTAAAAAGCTTTTGGGCTGAGGAAAAAGTTCCATCCCAGAAGATCGTTACCAAGCCCAACTCTCGCAACACCGGCAACAGGTTTTCGATTACACGAGTGCCGCCGAACCCGCCCGCCGAGACGCCGCAGAGTCCCACGGCTTTGTGGATGTACTCTTTCAGATTCGTATCGAGTGCATGCTTCAATAATCCCGGATAGCCATGGTTATATTCCGGGACAATCAACACCAGCGCGTCGGCACGCGCGCAGGTCGCGGAAAAGCGCGCTTCTTTGATCGCTTCGCCGGCATCGTGCGTCGTGAAGTTCAGCTCCCGGAGATCGATTAGCTCGGTCTCAACACCGGCGCGTTCGTTCACTTCGCTGAAGACGAATTTGGCGACGTTTTCGCTCGCACGACCCTGTCGTGTCGTGCCGAGAATCACCGGTATAAAAAGGGGTCGGTCTGACATTGTTAACTACTCAAGATAGGGAAAACTGCGAGTTTCTGTATGTCGAGTGGTAATCCCAAGCGATTTCAAGTTTCACAATTTCGGAAGTGGTTCAGTGCTTCACTTCTCCACCAGCGCCATTACATGGCCATCAGGATCGCGAACCAAAACGCTTTTTGAGAACCCGAATTGCGGGTTGCCAAGGGCGATCACACCTGGTGATACCAATAGATAGTTTTTCTGGATCAGATTCTGCGCGGCTAAATCCAGGGCGCCGATCACCAAAGTGGTTTGCCAATGGAAGAGATCATTTGCTCGCGCATCGGCCGGAAATGGCCGGCCATCGCGCGGCGCAAGATACTCGAGGAATTCGATGCCGGGCCCCCCGCCGCCGGCTCGGAGACTCGTGATGCGTAACCTTGCGCCGAATACATTGTTCAGGTGTTCCTGTTCTGTGCCGTAGTTTTCGCTGGCGCCGGCTATCTTTAGCCCGAGAGTGTCCTGATAGAACTTCAGACTAGCTTCAGTATTGCTTACTACAATTGCCGTGTGATCGATTCCGAGAAACAACTTGTCATGCTGCTGCCATTTTGCATCGCCCTTGCCTTCGGGAAACTGCAGGATTTCCAGTGCATGTTTATCCGGATCCTTAAAATAGAAGGCCTTGATGCCGCTCGCATTCTTGTTCCAATCAGGCAATAGCTGCGGACCGGTCGAAGCGTGCTCAACCTTGTTCTGCCGCAACCAGGCGTAAGCCTTATCCATATCGCTGGTAATAATCGCAATGTGTTGAAACCAGCGATCATTGCTGCGCGAGTCAACGGGAACCGGACGGCCTTTGGGCGCCAGGTATTCTGTCAATTCGATGAACTCATTGCCGAGCCGCATGCGCACCACGCGGATACGCAATCCAAAAACACCCTCAAGCCGCTCATAGTTATCGCCTGTCAGTTCAACATCCGAAACCCTCTCGAAAGTGAGGACTTTCGTGTAGAACTCGATGGACCGGTCCATGTCGGAAACAGTGATGCCCACCGCGCCGACTCTTTCCACAGTTGCAGACGCCTTCTCCGGAATCGATGGGAAGGGGACGCGCAAGCCGATAACACCAGCGCGCGCGTCCGTCGGCAGGGATTGAGCTCGGGTCGGTAGTACGAGAGTACTCAGCGCAACCAGGGCAATAAATGAAAAATGGAAAATGATAGATGGAAAATGGGAGATCGATCCTGCTCCTCCGCGTTCATTTTCCATTTTCCATTTTCCATTTCTCATCTTTCATTTACTCCAATCTCAGTGTTCCGCGATTGGGCTCAGCCAAGCCGCTTTAGAAGGTGATCGCCGACTCGCAGGGCGTTGGCCATGATTGTCAGCGCTGGATTAACCGCGCCGCTCGATGGGAAAAAGCCCGCATCTACTACATAAAGGTTGTCGACTTCATGTGCCTTGCAGTTCACGTCGAGGGCCGACGTTCTCGGATCATGTCCAAACCGGATCGTGCCGTTCTGATGGGCCACCGCCGCCAGGGGAAGTCGTTGCCCAAGATATAGACTTCGCGCGAAAAGGCCCTGATGACATTCGTGGCCGTGAATGTCGCAGTTGGTTTGTTTCATTGCCTTTTGAAGACTGGCTTTCAGGCGATCGTGGCCTTCGACGTTGTTCAGCTTGTACGCCACTTTGATCTCCCCTTTGCCATTCACCGTCACGCGATTTTCGGGATCAGGCAGGTCCTCGGAGGTCAACCAGAAGTCCAGCGAATGCTCGGCCATCAATTCAAGCGTCCATCCCGGCGCAATTGCCGGCGCTCCAGCCTTTAACGTGTCCGCGTCGAGCTTTCCGACGAACGAGATGTGACCCATCGGGTATTGCCAGTCCCTGGAACCAAAGTAGAAGTCATTAATCGCCAGCGTCTTTTGAAAGATAGTTGGGTTAGGGCACTTGGAAAGCGCCATCAACACTGAGTTGATGTGGCCCATGTAGTGACGTCCTACCACATCTGAGCCGTTCGCCAGGCCGTTGGGGTGCGAATCATTCGCCGAACGCAGCAGGAGCGCCGCCGAATTCACTGCGCCGCAGGAAACAACGACGATGTTCGCAGAATACTCTTCGGTACCGCCGTTCCGATCGACAATCACTTTACTAACTTCGCGGGCATTGCCGTTGGTCTCCAACCGCAGCACTCTCGCGTTGGTCAGCAGCGAGACGTTTTCGTGTTCCAGCGCGGGATCGACGCAGATTGTTTGCGAATCCGACTTAGCGCCAATCAGGCAGGGATGGCCATCACAGGTATTGCAGCGAATACACACACTCTTTCGTGGATCTTTTTCGTTGAGCTTGATTCCGAGCGGCACATGGAAAGGCTTTAGACCAGCTCGTTCGAGATCGTCCGAGAGATGCTGGATGCGTTGCTCGTGGCTGACCGCTGGAAATTTATAAGGAGCGCTGGCGTACGGTTCCGTCGGATCCTCGCCGCGGTTGCCATGCACTTGGTAAAGATGTTCTGCCTCAGTGTAGTAAGGCTCAAGTTCGTCGTAGCTGATCGGCCATGCAGGCGAAATACCTCCGTGATGTTGAATCTCGCCAAAGTCTTCCTTGCGCAAGCGGAACAATGCAGCGCCGTAAAACTTTGTGTCGCCGCCAACGAAGTAGTTGGTATGCGGGTGTAGTGCTTCACCATTCATGTCGTACCACGACTCTTTGGTGTTGTATCTGGCGTCGAGATTGACGGCCTTCGTGCTCCAGTTTTCTTTTTCCCGAGGCACGTAGTCTCCGCGCTCCAACAGGAGAATCTTTTTGCCTGACGGCGCGAGCTTGTAGGCGAGGGTGCCGCCGCCGGCACCCGTACCGATGATGATTACGTCGTAGTGATTACTGCTTATCATGATGCGCTCCGTCTGAACCCTTACCAGGATGATGGGGCTGATGTTGAGACAGGCTCTCCTGAATTGAACTTAGCGACTCATCGATTGCATCGAATCGCTCATCAAAGGCGCTGTGCCAAAGTTGACGCTGAAACGCTTGCACCAGATCGTTACCGCTCGATACTTGCTCAGGTCAGCGTTGGCCGGCAGTTCATAGTTCTGATCGCCGATGTTTCCTTTAAGAGAGGCTACATCGATGAAACCCGCGCGTGTCACCGTGTCGTTGTCTTTCGCGTCTTCGGTAGCGATTAGATAGACGTGGACGTCCGGACCGTTGGAAGTTTCAAAGTTTGTCAGGCGAAGCGTTCGCTTGCCATCGGCGAGTTGAAAGACTGTCGCAGTCCCTTTCGTCTCGTGAGCACCGTTGTGAAACTGGCCCGTGGCAAGCTTTGTCGTTGCGTTTGCCGCCGAAGCAGTCGGAAACTGGTCGTTAACTTTCTGATTGATGAAAAGTCGCTCTGGCCGGAATGCATACCAGGCTCCGCCTGCGACTAGAAGAACAACTAAAAGGACTACAAGCTTTTTCATGTTTAAAGTCTCCTCTCAAGAATTACCGCTAACCTCTTACGCCCTAATAGTCGCAGCCGGGAGCAAATCCTTACGAAGCGGTCAAAATGGCTAGTTGTAGCAACGGCTTTGCCTCAAAAGTCCGAAACGAATCCTCTTATTCACACCGCGATTCAGCAGTCACGATCTAGCGGACCTTGATGGTGTAATACAGGAGCGTTCCGCCGACCTCCTTGAACCAGTGCGGCACGCCGGTCGGAACAATAATCACGTCGCCCTTCACGAGTTGGCGTGTATTGCCGCCCTCAATGCGCGAGCCGCGAATCTCGTTGGGCGCAATCTCTTTGGTTTCCACGGCTGTGCCACCCGTGACGAATGTTGCCGTGCCTTCCATCACGTAGATGATGTCCGTGTCGAGCGTGTGAATCTCCGCTATTCCGGGTTTATCGCGGCGGCTCGTGTGGACCATGTAATTGCGGCCCGTACCGTCGACAAGCACGGCGCCTTTTGAGAAGGAGGTCGCAACTTGATCCTTGTCAAAGAAAAGAACGGGTGCTGTGCTCATTTGCCCTGCATCACTCACCTTTGGGTCACCGGCAAACACGTTTGCTCCGGCAATGGCAAGCTCTTCATCCTGCTGCGCGCTGGCGGCACCACTCACGCCCACGCCACCAACTATCTGCCCGCCAATCATGATCGGAATGCCGCCCTGCAATGGGGTAAAAAATCCGTCGGGTAACGCCACCATCGCGGTGCGTCCGTTCTTGATAATGTCCTCAAAGGCTTTGGTCGGTCGCTTGAACAGCACTGCTGTTCTCGCCTTGCCAATCGAAATATTGGCGCCGGCTGCGAACGTCCCGTCCAGGCGCTCGAGCGCCATTAGGTTTCCGCCGTCATCGACCACAGCGATTACGCCGCCTGGGGCGTTGTTCTTGTGCGCGTAAGTCACGGCTGCAGAAATGACTGTCTTTGCTCCATCGAGCGTAAGCACCTTCTTGTCTGCAATCTGCTGGGCGCTGGCGACAATGTTCATCGTCATCACCAAGAGCGAAATTGCGATCGTCTTAAGCATCGTTCTCATCATTGCCTCTCCTCAATACTACATTCCGGATTCCGGAGTGATCGTGACGCGAAAAAGTTCGGCAGTCTTCGTGTAAAAGACCACTCTTTTCGCGTGCTCGACTACACCATTCTCGGCGGTACCTGTGTTCGGAGCCTTTTGACGCGGCGCCTGATCAGGACCAACGCCGAGTTCCTGATTCACTTCCGTGCCGGCATCCCAGAGTGTTATCTGCGAGGTGACGTCGCCACCAAGCGGCATGTCTTTCAAGTCGAACAGAGCAATGCCGTTTGTCTCGGGTGCATAGAAGAGATCATTTGATTGACCAAACATTAGAGCCATTGAGAGCTTCGTTCCCGGTGACGCATTAAAGCTGAACTCATACGTCCCTCCTGGTCCAATTGGACCCGGACCCTTTGTTCCTACGGGGGTGTTGAAAATACCGTGCATAGATGAAGCGTGATGCATCATCTCCAACGCGCTTACCAAACCGGCTGGATTGCCGTCTTCCGCCTGTGCCTCCAGGCCGCTGCTGGCCTTCTTACCTTCAGAGAAGAGTGGCGACCTCTTGTTGTGCAAGACCCACATGCCTGGGCTGAGGGCGAAGGGCCACTTCGTACCATCCGCGGCGATCTGCCCGTCAGCGGTCGAAATGTTCTCAATGCGAACTGTGAACTTTGTTGGTTGACCCTTGCCGAAGTGCATTGCGGAGGCCACTAAGAATTGAGCGGACAGCGCAGCTCCGAGCATAGACAGGCCGATTAATAACTTGCGATATTTCATGAGTAGATCTCCTTTAGAGTGACTGATTAGCTTTAGCTCCGAAGCTGCACCGGAAGATGCAACGCATGTTGTTCTGGTGGTGCAGCTTCGCACATGCCACCGAGTAGTTTTTCTTGAGACGCCTGTAAGTTTCAGCCGCCAGCAGCATGCCGAGCGGTGGCGCCGTGAAATAGATCCAGAGCGACGTCCAAATATTTCCCACTGAGGCTGAGCCAAAGGTACGCGCGGGATTCATGCTCATACCTGAAATCGGCGATTCAATGCTGATGTAGGTAGCGACCAGAACGCCTGCAAAAAGACCAGTCCAACGACTCAGCCTCTTTGTATTCGAGACCATCAGAATCACCGACATGAGTATGAAAGTGATCGCCAGCTCCGCCAGGAAGGCTGGCAAAGGGCCGGCTGGGCCAGGGACGGTGGCCGCGAACCTCACTGATTGGTCAGCGACCAGACTGCCGAAAAACATGTAAGCGACAAGAACGCCCGCAATACCGCCGATAAACTGAAACAGTGTGTAGAAGGCTGCATCCCAGGGCTCGACTTTGCCAAGCCAAAGGAAAGCCAACGTTACGGCTGGATTGAAGTGTGCTCCTGATCGTTTGCCAAACGGCGAAAAGACAATTGCTATCGCGGTCGAACCCATTGCAGTACCCATCAGCAGCCGTCTGAACGGCTCCGTGGTTATGGCCTGAGCCACCGGCGAAGCGGGATGAGAAAGCAGGACAGTAAAGCAGCAGGCGGAGATCATGAAGATTCCTAACTCCAACGCTTCCATTAAGTATTCTGGCCAATGCCCTCTTAAGGCCTCGATCATCTGTTGGTTCCACCCGTTTGAGTCTTCGCGCGACGCTGGGACGGTCTCTATCTTCAATCGTTGACGCAAGCTGTCGAACACATTCGTACTGTTAGAACTTGTCAGTTCCATCTTTGTCTTCGCGCTGCCCGCGCGAAACCTCCGCTAGTTGTTGATAGGAAGCGGCGTTTGTTAGCCGAGAAAAGGGTCGGTTAAGCCAGCGCTGATTAGACAAGCCTTGTATGTACCGGTAGTGTTTGCCGGAGGCGCTTGCCGCTTTACCGCCATTCGCTCTCGCATTCGTCTACGCCGTGACCTTATTTTCAATAACCTACGTCGCATAATCTCGTTTCCCCTTTGAAGACGAACCCTTTGTTCAGGCTAATAGTCGCAAGGACTGGTTGTTCCTTACAGATCTTATTTATGAGATGTCACGTTTGCTGAGGGATTCAGCGATGCGTTCGCGAGCGGTAGCATTGAGCGAGTCTGAAGAAGGCTGGTCCAATACTGTCGGGGTCGGCCTGCGGATTATTTCTCTCAGAAACCTAATTTGCTTGAGGTATCGAGCACACCAGGCGCAGACCAGTAAGTGCAGCCTCACCTGAAGAAATTCCCGAGCGCGGAGCCGTCGTTCCATCGACGCAGACATCAACGGGACCATCTCCTGGCAAGGACTTAACCAACCCAGTAGCCGTCGTCTCAGCGCCCTCTTTATGTTTAGATAGATCGTCAACTGCCTGGTCTTGTGCCCTGGTTACTGAATTTACTGATCAAGCGATGGGGGCGCGTAATTTCATTCATTCGATTGTGACTACTGAATTCAACCCTCCATGATTGTCAGGCACCTTTCTGCCGTTGCTGGGATCTTCGATCCACCGCCGGCCATTAACCACAAACTTGTATTCATAATGCCCCGGCGCAGGGGCCTCAATCTCGGCCCGCCACAGTCCATAATCATTCCGGGAGAGCGGCATCTGCTGAATATCCCACCCATTAAAGCTGGCGGCCAGAGAAACAGAAATCGCTTCATCGTCGTGATAGACAAAAACCAGATGGCCGTCTGTTGCGCGGGGTGGATTGCATCCCACGACCTTCAGCGAATGTTTTTCCTTTTTTGCTAATTCCACTGCCCGGCGGGCGTTCACAACCCCGTATCCTTGCCGGATTGCCGGTGCATGGGCTATGCGATCCGCCGTTGAGATCAGAATGTTCTTGACTGCTCCGGGTGTCAGGTTTGGATTGGCCTCGATCATCTGCGCCACTATGGAGGTAACAATTGGCGCTGCGAACGAAGTCCCATCGACGTGCTGATAGTGAGCTGACACAATCTTTCGCTCGCTCAATGCCGACTCGACGAAAGCTCGGATCGCGGGCGCTCCTTTCAATGTTAAGGCAGCCGGCATTTCGATTTTCACGCAGAGCTCCCGAGCAAGTGCGGGAAGCTCGTAGTCTGGGGCTGCGGCAATCTTTGACAGAGCCTCAGCACGTTCGTAATTGGTTGTGCCCGGAAGTATTGGCGCTGCAATCCACATCGCAGGTGCAACGATCTCGGGCTTGACCGAACCGTCGGCCGTGGGGCCGAAATTCGAGTGGTAAAGGTCAAGACGGTTTCGTTCGATCTCGTTGTTGTCGTTGTACCCTCCGACGGTAATGACCGAGGGTGAGTTTGCCGGTGGGATTGAATGACTGCCATCGCCGCCGGAATTTCCGGCAGCTGCAACCACGACGATGCCATGCGCAATTGCCTCTTCGGCTGCCTGGTCGATAATACTTTTTACGCAGGGAACATCTTCATCTCCGCCCAGTGAAATATTTAGAACGCGGATGTTGTAGCGTTCGCGATTTTCGATGATCCAGCGAATGCCAAGCGCAATGTTTTCTTCGCTAATACGACCCTTCTCGCTTACCTTTACAAGGATCAGGTCCGCTTCACAGGCAAGGCCTCGATACACTTCATCGCACAAATGTCCACTTCCTGCCGCAGCCACCGACGTTCGCGTCCCATGCCACTGCCACGCCTGCGCCGGCTCGCTTACATCGAGAGACGACTTCTCGTCAGTCAAGTCCTTGTAAGCGATGATGCGATTCTGAGGGAGCAGCAGATCCGGATGGGGATAAAACCCTGAATCGAGAAATGCCAGCGTTACGCCCTTTCCTCTGTAGTTCGGGTCGGCATCAAGTCGAACATGCGTCGGAATAACTGCAAAACGATTGGGCCTGTGTTGGTGATCGTGGTTTGAATTCATTTGTAATTCGCCCTGGAAAAGGACGTATGCCCCGGCCTGCCGATTAAACGCGCCCACATACTCACGGCGGGCCGGGACAAACCGCTCCCCTTAGGTTTGTCGCGCGAGACACCCGTTCCTTACAGGATTGATTTTGTCAGTTATTGCTAGTGAGGTTGTGCCTGATTCTTTCACGCGCTTCCGAGGAAAGAGCTGGGCCACTTGAATACGGAGCATTATTGGATTCAGAGCCCTCGACGCGGGCTACATCACGAATTAATAGCAGGTGCTCGAGATACCACTGACACCACGAGCAAACCCACAAATGAAGTCTTAGTCCCACGCGTTCACGCACGGTTAGCTGGCGCTCCATTGATTGAGAGATTGTCGTCACTGTCTTCTCGCACGGTGCGAGGTGGCGTAAGAGGTAAAACCGGATAGCATGCTTCAATTTGTCGTACACGTTCACTGGATTCTTACCGTTCGATGCGTTTGAACCAATTGATTTCGAGACAATTCCGCAGGTGCAACCGCGCGCGATGCAGCATGACCCAGAGATTGTTTACTGTAACCCCGAGAATGTCGCAAATTTCTTCGCTCTTGAGACCATCGATCTCTCGTAGTGTAAACGCGCTCGCCGTTCGGCGTGGCAAAGGTGCGACACAATCGTTGAAGACCTTCCAAAAGTCGCTCCGCTCGATCAACTCGGCCGGGCTAGCGTGCCAGTCGGTTGGAGCGTGATTGAGATTCCAATGACCCGTCCACTGATCTGTTCTTTCGAAGAACTCATGATGTTCCGAAGCCTCATCCGACTCTCCGAGCGGAACCTCTCGATTGAGTCGACGAAAATGATCTATGACTTTGTGTTTCAAAATGCCGACCAACCAGGTGCGCTGAGATCCTCGGCCCTCAAACTTTTCATACGCTTTCAAGGCAGCAAGGAAAGTCTCCTGGACCATGTCCTCGGCCGCCGTAGTGTCGCGCAGTCGAAAAAGAGCGTATTTGAATAAATAATCGCCATGCTGGTCCAGCCACGCTGCTGGGTCTGGAGCTTGATCGGGAGACTTACTTTGTGCCGTGCTCATAAGGATCGCGGACCATCGGATATTCCTGGGAGAACCTCCGATCTCTTTCGAGCGCTTCAACGCGTTCGGCAGCTTCCAATAGCTTGGATAACAAGTTTACTATGGCTCGAACCTTGTATAGGTAGATTACCTTAAGCGAACCCGCTAGCAAACCTAATTTGTTTTTAATTCTGTTAATGCCCAACCTGGGAGTTTGGCGATCATGAAACCATTGACATGTCGGGATTGCGGCTATTTGCTCGATTCAAGCTTCCGTGGGTGCCCCCAATGCGCGATGAATTTGGAAGCCGAAAGCATGATCGATCGTTTCGTCTGGCAAAGACTTGTTCCTGTGCTGATTGTTGTAGGCTTAGCGATAGCGTTCGTCGTATTTTATCTGGCCGCCCACTGATCCGCAGAAGCGTTGAACAATCATCTGCAATTGGCTGCTTCAGACACGTACGCACCTCGAATCGTCTGTGATCGAGGTGCGAACTTGTTTCGAGAGTGGGTAGCTCTTAGTCATTTCCACCCGCTTGCATCCCAGCCTGGTTCAGAACAACCTTTTGGTCATTGCCATCGAAGGCGATACTGACGAATGCCGTGTCATTGCCATCCTTCACAGTATGCAACTCGGTGGCCCTTGCTCTACCCTCACGCATCTCGAGTCGCGCTGTCCCTTTTGCAACAACTTTCCGGCCCTTCAGGATCGACAGCTCTCCTCTTTCCTCGTTAAAGATCACTTCATATGTACCGCGCTTAACAACTGTCTCATTGACCTTTGTATCAACTGCGAAGGTCACGGTCGTCTTCTGGCTTTTTGCAAACGCTGCCACGCCGGTTATGGTGACGAGCAACAGTGCAACAACAATTCTACTTACTACGGATTTCATGGACTACTCCTTCATTGTTAGGCTCCGCTGCGGAGCGATTTTATTAGACAGGCATAAGAACATGGTCTCTGCCAGATTTAGTTCGAAAAACGCGAAACCAAATGTCCGACATGCTTCAGCTTGTCGACGAGATTGGCGACACTCAAGCAATGATATTACCCATAACGTCGTACATTGAGAGTTCCCGATGTTGACGACAAGCTGAAGCATGTCGGACATTCGGTTGTGCCGGCAACGGACCACTGACCACTGAAAAACGGACCGAGGGCCGCCACGTTCGTTTCAACAACCTAATTGTCGTGAGCAAACACAAAAACTTACAGAGGGAGGCTGCCGATCCGTAAGATTGGATGATTTTGGGGCTCAGACTCTCGCAGTCAGGAATGAGAGAATCCTGAGGGACAGCCTAAACTGTCGTCGTGGACAACTAAGATTGATGGGTATTTCGTGAGCCTGATTCGAGCGGATGCTGCGGACTCCAGACTCCGGACTCCGACTTCCTACTTCTTCTCCTCAAAATTGAGCGAGACTGAATTTAAGCAGTAACGCAGACCAGTCGGCTTTGGGCCATCATCAAACACGTGCCCAAGATGCGAACCACACCTGCGACACTTCACTTCGGTTCGCACCATACCAACGCTGCGATCAGTTTCTTTGATTATGTTTGACTCCGAAATTGGTGCGTAGTAGCTGGGCCAGCCCGTGCCCGAGTCAAACTTCGCATCCGAGCTGAAAAGCTCGAGCCCACAAGCTGCACAGTGGTAGACACCCTTCCTGTGGTTTTCCCAATAAGCACCTGTGAACGCCCTCTCCGTCCCGGCCTCGCGCAACACGTGATACTGCGCAGGCGTCAATTCCTGACGCCACTGGTCGTCGGTCTTTTCAACTTTATCCGTCATCTTTGCCTACTCGGTGTTCTGTTTAGTGGATTTGCTTCGCATCTTCCATCAGAAGTTGCTGAATCGTCCGATCCGTTTCATCGTAGGCGCCTTCGCCGACGTGCGTCCAACGCACGCGACCGGTCTTATCGAGTACAAAGACCGTCGGCCATGCCTCAACCCGATAGGCGCGCCACGTTTCGTAATCGTTGTCAGTGACTACAGGATAACGTATGCCCAGGGAAGCAACCTCACGACGTACATTTTCAACCTTCTTTTCTGTGTCAAATTCGGGCGAGTGTACACCAACAATCGTCAGTCCCTTATCGCCGTAAAGTTCATGCCAGCGCTTTATGAAAGGCAGGGTGTTGCGGCAGTTGTAGCAACCGAACGTCCAGAAATCGACTAGCACGACGCGGCCTCTCAAACCCTTTAACGTCAGGGGGGCAGAATTGATCCAGCTCCCGGACGCGAATTCGGGGGCGGTGGGAGACTCCGTCTCTGACATTAAACTGTTCGATGAGACAAGCTGACTACCACCAGTGAGTCGCGCAACGCACGCATTGAGTAAACCAAGTGGTCCCAAGCCTTTTGCATAACCTGCCGTTATTACGAAAGCGGAAGCAACAACCAGCAGCCCTGTTGCAATAACATTTTGTCGGTGCATTACTTAACTTCCTTTTACTGTTTAACTGTAATCACATGCTAAGCAGACATCAAGTTACCGAGCGTTTGATGCAGCTTCTTCGATTAGGGCTGCAACCTCTTTTGGCCTGGAGACGTAGACCGAGTGACTGGCGCCTGAGACTTCGACCTTGTGGCTGTTGGCCCGTGCGGCATACCATCGTTCGAGGTCGGGGTTGATGGTTCTGTCTTTTGTAGCTACCAACATCCAGCTTGGTTTGCTCCTCCACGCAGGCTTGGTGATGACTGCATTGAAATTGGCAGCTGCGATGAGCACCTGCGAACGCGCCATGAAAGCGGCTTGCTCGACAGACAGGTCGGCTGCGAAGTACTCACGAAACTGCGCGGGGTCGAGGTAAGTGAAACCGTCTGACGTCTTCTTTATCGCAGTAGACTTGCTGAGGTCACTTGGGAAGCGCTTTCCGTCGTCAGCCTCACTCTCTCCAGCATCCGGCATATGGGCCGCGACGTACACTAAACCGGCAACAGATGGATCCGTCCCGGCTTCAGTAATTACGGCTCCCCCATAACTATGAGCGACAAGAATGCATGGTCCATCCTGTTGAGCAAGGACGCGCTTGACAGCCGCGACATCTTCTTTGAAGGATGTCTCCGGCTCCTGGACGATGCTGACGTTGTAGCCATCCTTGACAAGAATGTCGTAAACGCCTTTCCAGCCGGAACCATCTGCCCAGGCACCGTGAACCAGAACAATATTCCGAACGCGACGCCCTTCGTTCTGCGCTGAGACCGCGCAGCAGATCAACAGCAATAATACGATGCAGAGGGAATGAGACATTGCTCGTGCTACTCGCATGGCTACCTCCGGCAACTTCATTCAGGCCGCTCCTCGTGATTGCATCAACGAAACCTCGCGTGGCGTCGCAGAACTCTCAAGAGCGAATCGCGCGATTTGGGCCTTGCGTAGAAAAACAACGCCGGGCTGCTTCTGAGCGTAGACAATGAAGTCCTCTAAGACCTGGGTCGTCTTTGACGGGAAGTTCTGGCGGCGGATGTCGTGACCATCGCCCCGCGGTTAACGTGCTCGTCTGCATGAATCGATTAACTCCTATCCACCAGAAGTCAGTTAATCCATAGTTCTCATTTCAATGAAGGGCCTCTCTCGGTCTGCCAGCCGAACAGATGTTTGGCCTTGATCATCTCGACTACAACGGGCGGCACCATCGACTCCCAGGAGGGGTCTCCCTGCTTAATCCTGGCCAAAACATCGGGTGTGCGAATCGAGAGGTAAGACTCATCGTAGGTGCGAATCGGCACAACCCGTCCAATCTCGAGCAATAGGTGGTTGAGGTGGTGCCACGGGGCCGGTACATCCGCTTCCTTCAATGTCTGGATCAAACCGGAAACGGGATCGCGAGTCGGATACACGTACATTTTCACCGATCGTTTGAACAAACGACCAGCGGATTCAAGAACGCCACCGGGCAAGTCCAGGTAGTATTTCTCATCGGCAATCTGACGAATGCTTGGCATCCCGACTGCCAAGCCGATCAAGCCGTCCGTGTAGCGCGCCAGGTATTCAGCCAGTTCGTAGTACGGCTCGAAGCTCGAAATCAGTACGTCATAGCCCAGAGCACCCAGGATATCTGCCCGTGCAAGGAAATCAGGATGATCAACATCGGGACCGGCGCTCAGGGTGCGGAGAGTCATCTCCGCCAATACTACCGGCCTTTGCCCGTCCACTCCGGGCTCTTCTAGAAACTGTTCTCGTGCTCGGTCCAGCAGGTCAAGCGTCAGATTGGTGGCCGGGCGGAAACTGCCGCGCTCGACCAGGATCGGCTGCTTGTAAAGAATTTCCGACGGCTGCACGACCTGCCCATCTGCGGTGAACATCGCAGCATCAGTCAGCCCGAGCTCGACTAGTTGCAAACTCATGAGCCGGTTGTCCACGCCTCCGAAGGCCGGGCCCGAGAACTTGATCATGTCGATCTCAACCTGCTCGCGCGACAATCCGTCCATTAACGCCGCAATCAGATCCTCAACTGGGTTCCTTCGATGGAAGGCGCCGTGAACTAGATTGACTCCAAGAATGCCCAACGCCTCTTGCTCACGAGCCGCAGTTGAGTCGGAGAGGTGAGCATGGACGATGATCTCCGATGGTTCCTGGCGAGGCTCGGCTTGGAAACGAATCCCGAGCCAACCACGGCCATTCTCAGATTTGCCGTAGCTGCGCGTCGCCGCGGTGTCTGCGAAGACGAAGAATTTTTTTGAATCACCGCGTCCGCTTGCAAGCCTCTCCAAAAGTTGAGCGAACTCCTGGTCAAGCATCGCCTCCAGTCGCTGTCGGCTGACGTAACGCTGCGTCGGTCCGTAGAGTCCCGTGCTGACCGCCATGTCGTAGGCCGAGATGGTCTTCGCTACGGTTCCAGCCGCGCCGCCGACCGAAAAGAACCATCGGGCAACCTCCTGGCCAGCGCCGATCTCGGCGAACGTGCCGTAAGTCGTTGCGTCAAGATTAAGCGCCAACGTTTTCTCCCGAGTATTTGAAGGCGTATTATCCATTTAGTTACTCACGACTTGCTGCGCTTGCTGGCCGTCGCTGTTCGGCGTGCCTGCGGCTTCCCACTTAATGAGTTTGAGATCGAGGACGAAGATCGAATAGATCACAGGAACCAGCAGCAGCGTGATGAAGGTCGCGCAGAGCATTCCGCCCATCTGCGCGTAACACATAGGTTCCCACAGCGGCCCGCCGCGAAGGGCTAGTGGGACCAGCGCAATCACCAAAGCGAGTACCGTTATCAAAACCGGGCGCAGGCGCATAATGCCCGCATCCAGCACCGCCTCCTTCAGTGGTTCACCTGCCGCATGCTTCTCTTCAATGAAGTCGAAGAGCACGATGATGTGACTGACGATCAACCCGACCAGGCTGATGATTCCCAGGAAAGCCATAAACCCGAATGGCGTGCCCATGATCCAGAGCGCCGTAAGTCCCCCCACTATTCCGTAAGGTACTGCCGCGAAGACGACAAACGGCTTGATGGCGTTTTTGAACTGATACACGAGACTGAGAAATATCGCAGTCACGGAGATTAACAGCACGACCACCAGATTTTTGAAACCCTTGACTTGCTCCTCTTCCGATCCACCAATCTCCATTTGGTAACCAGGCGGCAGCTGATTTGCGAAGGCTGTTAACTGAGGGCGGACGGCGTTTATGACCTCAGAAGGCAGGTGTCCCGCTTCCGGCATACAGCCAACTGTGATCGTGCGAAATTGATTGCGGCGCCGAATTGTCTCGGTCTGCATCTCGTGGTCCACCGATGAGACCTGCCGCAGCAGCGCCTTCTGTGGCCCTTGCGTGGAATAAACATAGAGGTCTTGCACATCGGCTAACTGCGCGCGTTCTTCCATCCGCAGCCGTGTCACAACCGGGATCTGCTTATCCCCTTCGCGCAGCACCGTCACCTGCCCGCCGTTGATCCCTGTCGTCGAAGACGCAGCCACGTCAAGGTTGGTGATTCCCGCTGCGTTCGCGCGGTCGGGGTCGGTTTCAAGCTTGACGGCAAAGCTCTCCTCGCCCCAGTCGTCGCGGATGCGCTGAGCGTATGAAGTGGTGCGCAGGATATTCTTCACCTTCTCGGCTTCCTGGCGCAGCGTGGCCATATCTGCGCCTACGATACGAACTTCGACCGGCATCGGGATGGGTTTGCCTGTATCGAGCTGTCGCGCATCGATCCGCGCGCCCGGCACTTTTTCGTCCAGCGCACTCTGAATGAGGCCAATCAGATCATTAGTGTCGTGCTTGTCTCTTACCTGAATGACTAGCTGTGCATAGTTCAACTTCTGCAGCTCGGGCGAGACCGAGAACCAGAACCGTGGGCCGCCGCCGCCGACAAACGTGGTGAGTGATTCAAGGACCTCACGCGGCTTCCCATCTTTCCCGGGATGCACCTTGCCGTATTCCTGGGCCGCCTCGCGCACCACTTCTTCGGCACGCCGAGCGGCTTCATTCGTGGCGGAGAGCGGCGCATCTTCCGGCAGCCACACATCAAGGTATGAAAGGTAAGAAAGATCCTTCGGAAAGAAGTCGGATTTGAGCCGGCTGGCAGCGAGTCCGCCCCCGGCCAGAAGGATGAACGAGCCGAGCAGCACCTTCCAGCGATGATTGATTGCCCATTCGCCGACACGGTAATAAAAGGCCGGAAACCCTTGTTTGCGCCGCTCCTCAATCGGCGGCTGAGGTTTGGCCTTCAGCAAGTAATAGCCGAGGAAGGGGATAAACATCATCGCCACGATCAACGCTGCTACCAGCGAACAGGTAAGCACAATCGGCAGACTGTACAAGAATTCGCCCGTGCTTCCCGGCAAAGTAAGGAACGGCAGGTAAGCGACGATATTGGTGATCGTGGCGAAAATGATCGCAGTGATAAGTTTTGTCGGACCAAGCCATGAAGCGATGAGCGGCGGCTGCCCGCCAGCCAGCGAGTTCTTAATCGCATCACCGGATACTACTGGCACATCCACCAGCAGGCCGAGGGCAATAATCAGGGTAGCGATGGAGACTTGCTGAAGATCGATCCCCAGCGCATGCGACATCCCAAAAGTGATAAAGAGCGTAATGGGAATCGCGAGTCCCATCAGTAGGGCCGAACGCCAGTCCCAGAAACCAATCAGTGAGACGATCACCACCAGAATAATCGCCTCATAAAGACTGTCCATAAACAGGTCGACGTTCTCTATGACTTGCCGGGGCTGGTCGGAGGTGCGCGCCATAATCAGGTCTTCGGGCAACTGTCTCTTGACCTTGGTCAGCGCTTCGTCGATTGCTTTACCGAATTCGCCGATGTATTCACCCGGGCGCATCTGGACCGCAACCGTGATAGCTCGCGTGCGCTGCCAATTGCCTTGTGCGTCGCGCGCTTCGTAAAAGTTGAGAAAGCGTGGCGGGCTGTCATAACCGCGCGCGACGTCCACCAGATCGCGGAGGTAAACGGGCGCGCCGAGGTTCGTCTGGCTGACGGCCACATCGCCAATCTCCTTTTCACTCTTGAACTCGCCTGAAGGATCGATGGAGAGGTTCTTTCCAGCAGCTTCCAGTTGGCCGCCTGCCAGCGTTATGTTGCGCGCGCCCAAAATGTTCGACAGGTCTGATGTCTTCAATCCGTATGAAGCAATGCGTTCCTGAGAGTAGAGGAGAAAGACTTTCTCCGGCAGAATGCCAGAGCGCGAGACTTTCGATGCTTGCGGAACGCTCTTGAGAGTCTTCTCGATGAGATCGGTGAAATCATCCATCTCCCGGTAGCTGTATTTGTCACCCACCACCGAGGCTAGCTTGGAACGTGTCTCTTTTGGATCGCGGATCACCACCGGCTGCCAGCTATCCGGGTGTAAATCCGAGGCCTGCAACCGGTCGTTGATAAACTGCCGCGTGTAACCAAGCAAAGCTTCATCGCTCGCGTCGGACACGCCATCCACTCCGACAAAATTCGGCTCTACGATGACCTGGATGTCACTGGCTGCTTGCTTGTCCTTAAGGTAATCAGCAAACAGATTGAGCGGCTCTTGCGCGATGCGAGGACTGACCGCCTGGGTTACACCGATGACAATTGTGAAGCGCGATCCACCGCCCACAGTTGCATACTGTGCCCGGTGACGCGTGATCGCATCACCGATTGACTTCGCGCGCAGATCGATCCCCGTCTCGCTGATCTTGGGGCTGGCGACTGTGAGCATGAGGGCCGCTGTATCGCCGAAGTCCTTGATGAAATTGACGGGACCGGCCCCGTCCGGCAATCCACTGACAGTGCCGAGTTTGAGTGCGATGTCGTCAAGTTCCTTGCCGACCTGGCTGCCGGGCATGTTCTCGTCCAAATCTACATAGACCACGGAGAAATTGGTGCGCGAGATTGAGCGAATCTTATCCACTCGGGCGTTCTGGGCGATCTTCTCTTCGACCTTTCTGGTCACCAGTTGCTCGATCTTCTCGGCCTTCGCCCCAGGCCAGGCGGTGATGGCGACTGCGCTTTTGACCGGCGTGTCAGGGTCTTTGCGCTGGGGCATACTCCGATAGCTGTAGAAACCCCAGACACAGACAGCAATCAACATGACCCAGGCGATGTGCCGCTGCTCGACGAAGAAGCGCGAGATGTTGTACTTGCTCTTGATGATTTCTTCGTCGCTTCTTGCGGAAGACATTTTCTTCTCCGGATCGCCGGTAGTCAGTGGTCAGTTGTTCTGGTTCGTGTCTTTTCGTTCGTGGTTCGTGTAATTTCGTGGACTCGCTTTCGCTTCAGCAATGAGGATCCACGAAGAAAAAAGCCTATCCACGAAATGACACGAACCACGAACGAAAAAACACGAACACAGTTATTGGCCACTGACAAGACCACTGACGTCTCAAGGAATCACTTTTACTGGGTCGCCATCCCTAACGAGTGTGACGCCCGTCGTGATGACACGATCGCCCACCTTCGCTCCTTCGATCACAGCAATCGTGTTGCCGTATGTTTCCCCCAGCTTCACGTCGCGAACTCTTGCGATCTGGCGTCCGCCTTGCTCTGTCACTACGAAAACGGCATAGCCGTTCGGATCGGTCGTGGATTTCACGATCGCATTCAACGGCACCACCGGCTGCGCTTGCCCAGCCTCCGAACGTCCCACCCTGAGCGAGACAATCATGCCGGGTCTTAGCAAATACTTCGGGTTCGGGATCGTGACTTCGACATTAAAGACCCGGCTCTTTGGATCGGCGGCGGGAAAAACAGAAGTGATCTGTCCCTGGAATTCTGTGCCGGGCATGGTTTCAGTCTCAACACTCAACTTACTTCCCAGTTTCATTTCGGGCACTGCTATGTCCGCAACGCCGAAAGCCGCTTTGACTGAAGATGTGTCGGCGACTATGAAACCTGTTTTACCGGGCGAGACCAGTGTCCCTTTCTCGACGGATTTCTGGAGCACCAACCCATTCAACGGCGACTTGAGCGCGGTGTCCTGTAGGGGAATTGTCTTCTCATGCACGACGGCCTGCGCCCCTGTTGACCTGGCCTTTATTACTTCGATTTGCGATTTGGCGGAATCGGCTCGTGCCTGGACCATACCAACCTGCGACCGAGAGGCGGCAACCTTGGCTGTCGCCTGTTCGAACTGTGCCTTTGACGCATCGTAGTTGGCTTTGGTGAGGCTCTGGCTGGCGAACAGGTTTTGGGCGCGGTCAAAATCGAGTTTTGCTTTCACATAAGCTGCCTCGGCATCAGCGAGTTGAGCCTTGCTCGATTCGATGGCGGACAGTGCTTCCTGATACTGTGCTTTGCTTGCGTCAATAGCCGACCTCGCCTCCGAGGCTTGAGATTCGGCTTCTTTGACTTTGACCCGATATTCGATCTGGCGCACGCGCGCAAGCACCGCTCCGGCGGCAATGGGGTCGCCTTCCTGGAGATCGCGCACTTGTCCGTCGACGCCACGCACCTTTTGCAGCGCGTCAACGTAGCCGTCCACCTTGAAAGCCAGTTCCACCTGTGTGCGCGGGATAATAGTCGCCGAATACCGCGCTCCGCTGTTGGCGGTATACAGCTCTACGTCCGCGACTTTCACCGGCATTGCGGGTTTTTCTACCTGCTTGGAGTGGCAGGCCACCAGCAGGGCCAGGAGGAAGAGAGTTACAACCACTGCCCACATTTTGGATGTTCCCTTCTTCATCTATTCTCGCTATCCGACACTCTACCGCCCGCTCCAGAGTCTTTGAAAAAAAGGCCTGGCCCACCTGATTATCGCGGACGAAAACGAACGCGGGTTTCACCCCGGAGGGGTGACATGTTTATAGCTCGTAGGCCAGGCAACCTCCGGCGCGGTTCGGAGGGGGCGGAACCCAACTTGACAAGTACCTATCTAGTTTCATTCCGCCCCTCCGAACCGCGCCTGGTAGTTGTCAGGTTCCGGTCTATAAACATCTCACTCCTACGGAGTGAAGAAATCTCATTCTCACCCGGTTTCATGTCCGACATGCTTTTAGCTTGTCGCTGACTCTCGCAGAAGTCTTCTTGGGACGAAACGACAAGCTAAAGCAGGTCGGACATGAAAACTTTCCCCGTTTCCAGTCACTTATCCTCTCCCAGTGCTTTCTCAAGCTCAGCTTTAGCGGTCCAGAAAGACAGCAATGCTTGTTGATATTGATTGTTCG
>Ga0137404_10000194_pt1 | contig 39150 bp, 70 predicted proteins | sample CZOMad2_1_16fung_FD_108285 | JGI IMG/M metagenome (GOLD analysis project Ga0137404, IMG submission 108285) | Vadose zone soil fungal communities from Angelo Coast Range Reserve, California, USA - CZOMad2_1_16fungal (Illumina Assembly) | ecosystem: Environmental > Terrestrial > Soil > Vadose... | reverse complement strand
TGGTTGAACGATATGTGCCGCGAGGTCCGAAAGACGTGACGCTTCAGCAAAGGAACCGGCGCCGCATCAAGGAACTTGAACGGGCCCTGATGCGAGCCGTCAATGAGCACGGGCACAAGTATAACTGCAGCGCCGCTCGTGGCATGGAAAGAGATTGCCATTGTGGCTGGCTGGAGGTCCGCGAGCTGGTCAAAAGCTTCACTCCACAGCACTCCGAAGGACAGAAATGAAAGCTTTGACGATCCGCACGCCAACGGCACATGGTGCTGGGTGCTGGAAGACGTTGAGCGGCTGTCCGAGGCAATCCCCTGGAAAGGGGCGCAGGGCCTTTGGGAATACAACGCTCCTACATCCTTACCGTGCGCATCGGAGAAAACATGACCAACGCAGAACTCGGCAAGTATCTGGCACGCAAGCTATTCGACGTCGGCAGCTTCGACACCGATGCTTGCCAAAGAATTCAGTTCAAGGGTGGTCGAAAAACGCCAGCAGATCCTGAGACTAGCCTAGGCGGTTTCGGCGAAAAACCATTGGCAGCTTGGTTTGCCAAGACGCTCGATGAAGCGAACGCCAACAATGGATGAGCGAGCGCAGGCCATCGAACTGGCCAACCGGATCTTGGACCGGCCTTCCGGAGATTCCGACGACGATTTGGCTGTCCTGTCGAGGCAGTTGCTTCGCCTTCGTGAGATCGTGCAAGCCGTCGCGGCCGATGCTGTCTTGGACCGCGATGACAACCAGACCTATCTGGTCGATTTCATCCCGATAATCAATGCGCAGACCTACATAAAAGTGACCGCTTCCAGCGCAAACCCACAATCATCAACTGGAGAATGACTATGCAACCACATCAGCAGCGAGTAGTAGACGAGAAGACCGAACTGGACGACAAGCTCGGCAAGCTCGTGAAGTTTTACGACACCGACATCTACGCCAAACTGGACGAAGCCGAGCGCGTGCGGCTGAGCAGCTGCGATGTGTACTGCCCGCAGCGTGATAGCGAGCAAAAGAAGCGACAGCAGATCACCGCTTACCGCCCCACCGCCGCCGAAGTGGAGCGCAGCGAACGCCAGGGCGACTTGATCGCGATGTATCGGGCCGAGTACTAGCGCCGGTAACCAACTAGGAGCATAGCCATGGAAGAAACAAAAGTAGTCGAGTTGTTTCCCAACGGGCTCACGAAGGTCGAGTTGCCGCTGCAGAGCGACGAAAACAAGCAGGCGTGGCGCAACCTATATGCTCGTTTTCGAGAGATCGCGCGCGAAGCGGAAAAGCGTTCTCATAACTTATTCGAAGGACGGTCATGACTGACTCAATACCCAACCTCAACTGGTTGCGCGACCACATGATGATTCTGGATCAGAGCGAGCCAGATACCTATGAAAGCATCATGGAGGCCGTCGTGGGAGTGCTTGAAGCGGCCTACAACGAGGCCGAGTTGGCAGGTACGGGCGATGCACTGATCCAGTCCACACAAGACCTCACACGCGCGTTGGGTAGCCGTACAGGCACTGGGAGCAAGCTATGAACGACCGAACGCTCCTTGACAATGAGGTGACGGTACATAGTGGTCGTCTTTGGGATGACGGCGCCTTCACTGACTGGCAACGGTGGGTAAAGGTTGAGGATTATGAACAGCTGGAGCAACAGTTGCGGCTCAAAGCGGCCGAAGAGGCGCTGCGTGGGAGTATGGACATACAAACATATGAGGCCAAGATTCTCGGGAAGTCGCAGGAATGACAAAGTGCTGCACCTGCAAGGCCGAGCACTGGCAGCCGCACACGGTTGGCTGTCCCGCTTATAAGCCACCTGCAGCCCTATCGAGCGTCTCCACTCTGCGCCTGCTGGCGACATGCGGCTCGATGGACCTGTCGATGCTCGGGCCGATCGCGGATGAGATGGAGAGGCTGCAAGAGGAAATCGCCGGACTGAAGGGCCAAGCGTTCGTGCTCAAAACAGCGAATGCGGCAAAGGATGTCGAGATCCAGCGGCTACAACGCGCCCTGAGCTTCTGGATGCCGTGCGTGCCAGACCCGGGAGAAGTTATGGCGGGAGCCTGCGAACGTCTCATGGACGATGCCATGCTGATGGCAGGCTATGATGGAGTGGACGAGAAGTCCGCTGAGGCGCTGGGCTGGGTCAGGTTGGTGCAACCGACAGCCCACGAACCGGGAGCGTACGCTGCGGTCCCGACCGATTGGGAGAAGGCCCGCGATGTCGTACAGGAAGTGGTGTGCCAGACTTCAGGCGACATGCGCATTGGCGCCCTGCACTGCCTCCACGCGGTGGCAGATGCCATGCGAGGCACACTAGCATCACCACAGAAATCGCTTCCTCGTCTGGTTGTGCAAGAGGATGGCGGCCATGATTTGATCTTTGATGATCTGGAGCCAGCCAGCGTTGATTGGCGTGCGTCGAAATCGGAAGCTGCTCCGCCGGACCTCTGGACCTGCGACGAGTGTGCTGGGCCACCGCGTCCCTATGAAGAAGTGCAGTGCGTGCTGGGTAAATGCAAACCGGTGAGAACCTGAGCATGCACAACGTTCCCGATCCAATCGAACAAGGCGAGTCCTCGGCCGAGCGCTGGGCTGACGAGAATGTCTGCGGTGAGAACTTCATCTGCGGCTGCGGGCAGCAGTGCAAGCTGACGGACGGTGTCGCGCTCAGCCCCAACCCCTATTGCACTCCAGTCTGTCCGGACTGCGCGATGGAAGATCCGGCCTACGCCAAGTGGGTCGGGAACCAAGCGTCAGCAAAGCGTCGATCCGAGCAATCATGAGAACGTTCGAAGAGATCTATGCGGCTGCAATAACGCTTCGGCGCCAGCTGTTGCGGGAGGGTAAAGATCCAGCCGGCGTTTTTCATATCACAGCCGACGAAAAAATGACTCTCTGGAATCGTGCTCCGTTTTTTCAGCCATCGATGGACCCGGAACGCAGGACCTTCTGTGGCCTAACGCTGAAGATCATCGACACTAGAAGTGAACACTCATAGCGGATGGGGAAGCCACCAAAAATCATCACTGACTATCGGGCCTCCGAACAGCGCCGGAGACTGCATCTATATCTCAAAGGCAGCGACGGCTGCGAGCATTAGTCGAATAAGAAGATCGATGGAAACAAGATCCGCTGCACACGCTGTGGGAGCGTGGTGGGATTCGTGCGGATGCCTACGGGAAAGGCACCCGCCGAGTGAGCATCAGCCAGATCAGGCGCAGGTATTTCACTTCGTGACCGCGATCCGGTTGAGCGCATCCCGATTGGCCGCGCTGCCGGCGGAACTGCCGTAGTAGAAGCTGACTATGGAGGCCCATGCCGTGCCCAGTGCGCCCACCATCACCAGCATGACATCGCCACCGGCCTGCGGCTTACCGTACATGATCAGATAGCCCAAGGTGGCGAAGAACCCGAAGGTGACGAAGTACGCTAGATATTTCGGGGTCGAGTCGTGCGTCGAGACCTGCATGGCCCGGGCATTGGCCATATCGTCGAAAGTGAGTTTCTCCTCAGCGATCCCCAGCTCCTTCAGGCGCACCTGCAGGTCGCTGTCAGCCTTCTTCAATGCCAGTAGCTGATCAGGGGTGGCCGTGAGCAAAGCCGTCTCAGCGGCCTTGTCATCGCCTCCTGTGCCCAATGCCGCGTGGACGGCAGCGGCAGCCAAAGGGCCGAAGGGACCGCCCGCGGCGAGCGCAATGGTCGGTGCAACGGTCCTGAGGACCTGTAGAGCTTTTGCGCCGAAACTGCTCATTTGACACCATTCCAGGAAAGTGAGAAGTGGTCCGCATCGATGCTTTTGAAGTCACCACCGTAGGCTGCATCTGGATCCAGCGTCTTCCAGAACTCCCCTAGCGGTCTATACGCCGCGGGATCCGTCAGGTAGGTGCCATCCTTGAACAGTTGCAGATCGACCGCCAGGCGCTGCGTGTGCAGGCTGTGCGCGATTCCTGAGCCCTTGGCGGCATTCAATGCTGCCTGCTCGGACGGACGGTAGAGCTCGCCAGCCGTGAGTTGGTAGCCTTGGGCATAGGCCCAGTCGATCAGCTTGGCGACGAGCGGTAGAAAGCGGCGCTGGCGTGCTCCGAGGGTTTCGTTCACGGATCAACCCGTCGTTTGATGAATGGGTCCACCTGGTGCTTCCAGGTGCGCAGGTCCTCGATATCGCTATCATGCCGATCGATGCGCGTGACAATAACCCCGGTATGCTGGACACCATCGAGTTTATCCTCGATGCGCTGCAGATGCGTCTGATTGCGCATGTTCATCGAGCCGTAATCCTTGCGTAATAATTCCAGTGCTTCCTTGAAGTCATCCTTGCTTACCGACGCATCGACCTTGGACTGCAGACGTCGGAAGATCCAGAGGAACCCGGCCAACAATGCGCCCATGGCCAATTCTGCGATCTTCCACCCGTCCAAACTGCTCACATCATTCATGCTGGCAGATATTACTCGTACAACCTCTCGACTGTATCCAGCAGAAACTGCCGGTCGATCTGCGTCCACGTCGCCTTGGATAATGTCTCGCAGATCTGAGCCATCTTTTCAGATTCATCGCTCAGCAATGACTCCGTGATGCCGGGCGCTGCATATAGCACCCGCATCTGTGCATCGAACTTTTTGGCCTCCTCTGGATGAATGGGAACGATATCAAACTGAAGAATCGCGGAACGCCGCGCCCAACATAGAAGCCCGCCCATTTCTACTTCCTCGGTTTAGGTTGATCTTTTCGACCGTATTCCAAATTGCCTTCAGGCCCGGCCCACTGATCGCCGGGTTGAATGATTCTCTCACGTAACAACAAGGCATCGTTACTCATCAGATGCACGGCCATGCGAGCCATGTTATTCTGCATCTGCGCAAACTCAATCAACACAAAGATTGCAGTCGCAAGCGCGAACCCGCTAATCACAGCAGTGAAAATGATCCATGGCAGCAGCTTGGAGTGTTCCGTGAAATGGTTGGAATTGACATTCGCACCAGCAGCCGCATCAATCGGATGGTGCGGCGAATGCTCGGGGTGAACTTGGCTCATCCGCCCCGATACCTCGGTTCTACGATCTTCTCCATGTGATCTACTTGTACCTTCAGATCCGTCACTTCCTGCTTGAGCGCGGAGACCGTCACCGTCAACGCGATCCCTCCCAGAATGAAAGCGATCGTCAGTGCTGTCAGAACCGGTACTAACCATTTGTTGCCGTCGCCTCCCTCGTGATAGCCGCCCTGGATCTCGACCGAAGCGCGCAAGGTCTGCTTGATCAAGTTGCGCAGACTCTCCTGGTCCTCGTCCTGCCGCGAGTTGTAATCCGGATCCAGCCGGCGGCTCTCCATGAACTGTTCCAGGAGTGCCTGCGTCCTGTCTTCCAGGCTCCCAATGAAACATGAGGATATTCCCATCATGAGAGTTTACCCAGGAAACTCACTTGTATGTACTTCCCGGCGGCAATATTGGCCGCAGTCAACGCAAAGGCCGCATCGGTCGTCGCATTGGCAAACTGGAAAAACAGGCGCGTCAGGGTGATCCCGTTGACATTCACAGACGCCACGAACGCCACTACATTGACTGCTGTACCGGATGAGTTCCTTGCCACAACAGCTTGCAGAAAGCCATTCAGATTATATTGCGCGGCTGTATCGAAAATGACCTGATTCGTATTGGCGCTGGAGATCTTGGCTCCTGCAGCCATTGCGGTTGCATTATCCGCACCCGTCGGCGTTGTCGTGAAACTGGCTGATGCATTCTTGATACGGCTGCAGGCGAGATTAAGAGTGGAATTGGCTGTATCCGCAATGATCGAATGCTGAATCGTTCCGGCATTGTTTTGAATATAAAAAATGAAACATTGACTGGTTGAATCCCCAGTCGTTGTATCAAGATTTGCTTCGATGACTGAGGCTATACCTCCTGCTGCTCCAAAACTGTTCGTCGTCGTGCCCACACCAATATTGTCGCTGATATAGTTGACGGCTGACGCAGTGACGAGTATCCCCGGGCAATTCTGGCTGGCGCCTCCCCAGATATAATTGTCGGCTATCTTGCTATGGGCGATGGCCCCGACCGCTAGGATTTCGGCGATGCCTCCTCCTCCATTGCGCAGTTGGTTGTTGTCAATGAGGAAGTTTCCGACGACTTCACTCAGTGAAATCGTTCCCCAGATACCATACTGGCCGTTGAAAAAAATATGGTTGCCGACAATGGAGTTATATTGTCCGTCCGTGTTGATGCCATTCAGCCTATTGCGAAAGGTGTAGTTTCCCTGAATCTGGTGCTGACTCTGGGTGGCATCATTGGTGATACCGAATGTGGAGATGCAATCGACGCCGTCATAGTAATTGTTGTAGGTGCGATTGTCCGAGATCGAGCCGCGACCGCAGCGTGGATCTGCGTTCGAGGCCGGTGAACCCAGTGCTCCCCACACGGCAGCATTGAGAATGGAGCCCGCGGCCAAGGCTCCTGTCCAGGAAATGGCCGTACTGCCGTTGGTGAGTGGCCCACTGCGTGCTGATCCGTCCGAAAAGCCGAACTGCCAAGTCCCCGTTGGCCCTCCCCACGGCGCATTCAATGTTCCGGAAGTTGCGCCTCCGACAGAAGCCGTAAAAGCAATCCCGCCTGATTGCGCCGTCTGCACACCACTCTGCCCGCAGTTGTAGCAGGTATTGGCGCGCATGATGAAATCGACGTTATTAAAGAAGGTAATTCCACACTGGCTCGCATAGCCGATGCGATTGTTGATCGCCTGATTGTTTTGTCCCTGCTGAATGTTATTTGTGCAGTTATCAAAGAGCACCGCAGAATAGTTGCCCTTGCCACCTTGATAGTCACAGTCCCGTATGGTCGAATTGATGGCATCGAAAATATTGATGCGGACAAACCGACCATAGATGCGCGAGACACTGATATCGGACGCCGCAGCGGTAAAAGTGATCGTCGGTCCGATGTTCTGCGTCCCGACCAACGGTTGACCGGCCACCCATGTGGCATATTCAGGGTCATTCGTCGTGGGCTGATATCCAAGTCCGTTTGACTGAGCGGGAGTGAGGGCTGCTGCCCAGTTATTCGGGTTGCGGGTAACGATATAGGGTGCGGTGAGGTTTTCCATCCAGAAGTTATCAACAAAAGAGCCGGTGCCGCTCATGACGGTCAGCACCGTAGCATCGCAGAGCAGTTTGCTCGTCGGGCCTTCCCCGAGAATGATGATCGGACCCGTGCGAGTGGCGGGTGTCAGGATCTTGTAACTCGTGCCTCTCAATAGTCGCACGAGTCCGGTGTTGACTGCACGTTGGAAGCCCACCGAATCATCGGCTGAGCCATTACCGATCGCGCCGTACCGGCGCGGATCACCAGGCTGATAGCTATAGTTGGTAACGACCGCTGCAGTTTCATCGGTGGTGAGCGCGGTCGGATCAATGACGGCAAAGAGATCGGAACCGGAATTGGCGCTGCCCCGCCGTTGGTGGATACTCTCGAGGACGTCGCGTACGACTGCCATCAGCCGGTCGCAAACAAAAGAGCGCCGCTAAAATGCGAGGTATTCAGCGCATTGAAATTACCCGTTCCACCGATCGACCCCATGATGACATTGACACGGATGGTATCGGTCGCAGCCAATTGCAAGATAACACTACCGTTGACCGTGATCTGATTGCTGCCGGAAGCTAATGCCAGAGGAATGCTGCCATTGCCGAAGTCGTATTGATTGACGCCCGCCGAGGTCACATTGTTCTTAGTGAAGAAAGCACCCAGAAAGTTGGCGGTTCCCGTAGCGGCATTCTGTACAATTACTACGCTGTTGAACTGATACACCCCGGCCACAGGAGCCGTGAAGATCCCTGTCGTGTTATCGTAGTTGTTGCTCAGATCTGTATTTTCGGTATCAAACTTAATAGTGGTATAGACCGATGCTGCGAGGATGAGCAGTCCCCCGGTGCGTCGGGCATTAAACGCTGGCGCAGTCGCATTGATGATCCGACCGCCCATGGTCAAATTGCCGCTGATCACTGCATTCAACCAGCGAAACGAAGCACTGCCGAGACTGAAACTGGCATCCACCGAGGGCAACCAATCAGCGGCCATCTTCCCCTGTCCATCGCGGGTCGTGCACAGTGTGAGTCCCGCAGCAACACCATCCATCTCGGTATCCATCCGAGATGCAGTTATGTTAACTGCATTGGTCTTATCCACCACCCAATTGAAGGAGCGGACGAAGGTTCCCGAACCATTAAAGGCGGCCATTGACCACTCCTGTGATATCGATCACATCGAACCCCTTGCCATACAGTACTCGAACAGGAGTAGCGTAAGAGCCTATATCAGGGAACATCAATAGCTCCCCGCCACTGAATGGAGATTCCTCGTCATGTTTAATTTCATTCTGTTCTGCATCGTCTGCTTCTTCTGTGAAGATTTCCTCCGAGCGCTAGTTCGGTGCATTAACGGCCCCCGCAATTGAATTTGGAAATCGCTGCTGCAGGGCTTGAATCAACTGTAATGCCATGGCAGGACGGGCGCCAGATTGACCAGGACCACTCAGAAGATAAGCCCGGGATCCACCCCTAATGAAGGGCAATGCAGCTCCCGCCGCACCTCCTAGCATTCCTCCATATTCGTGCCCTTCTTTTGCCAACAAGGCCGCTGCGTATAAGTTCAAATGACTGACATTACTGCTATTAGCCGGTAAGTTTGCTTTGGGGTAGTTCGCCGCATGCTCCGCAGCCTGTAGTAGATTTCCCGACAGCGGTTCACCTCGACGTAAGGCGGCAGCCAACTTCTGGCCATTCACATTGCCGGCCGGATCCATGACATCTTCGATCGTGGAGGCTTGCGCATAGGTTTTGCGAGCCTGCCGCATCGACCCCACCAGGTCCGCATAGGGTCCGCCGGCTTGCTGTGCTCCTCGCTCAAGCTGCGCTTCAATCGCATTCGATAGACCCTTGTAGGCCATCCCGGTTTCACTGCTGCCGGTTCGATAGGCATCACTGGCCTTGGCGCGTAGCATCTTCACCGCTGACACGGCCGCATCGCCGGTAAAGGTCGGTTGTCGATAAATAGCAACGAGTTTTTCGATATCCGGATTGGCAGAGCCCGGGAATGACGCATTCGAACCGTGACTTTCCTTCAGCACGGAATCCAGTGCTTGCACGTATTGCGGATCGGTCTTGATCTGCGGAATAGACCGCGCGTTCTCAAATCCCTTGCCCGCTTCGGCTTTCACCGCCGCCACTGCATCGGGCGTGAAAACTTCAGGCTTCAATCCAATGTCAGTGGCAGCTCCAGCATTGCGTGCGGTCTGATTGACGATGCGAGCTTGGTTCTGCGTTGCTTCCTTACCGCCGATCGTCTCCAGCGTCTTGTTGATGAGACTGGGATTGGTCGTTGAGGGTGGCACAACATAGCCCTTATCCTGAGCTTGCTTGAGTCCCGCAGCTAATCGTTGAGCCTGCAAGCTCTGCGGAGAGACAAAACTCTCCGGGGCTTTGGCACCCGGAATGGGAAGATTTGGCACCAGCGCACCACCTTCCATTCCCAAACCAAAACTTGCGATCTTCTCGGGCATCGTTTGCGGTGTCGGCAAGACACTATTGAGCGCGCGATCAACATAGGCCGACGGTGTATTGGACGGCCATGCCTCAGCAGAGAAAGGGTTGATTTCCTTCCAACTCGGCATATGCGGATTGCGGGCGAAGTTATAGGCCGAGGTCATTGCATCAGGAATCAGATTGATCGCGCCAGTTACGCCATGGGCAAGCGCATTGGCCGAAAGCCCTGCTCCGCGAACAGCCTGATCTACCAGAGAAGGACTGGGCGGCGCGGCCGGTTGAGCGTATTGCTCCCAGGGAGATATAGGCGCAGCGTATTGTTCCCAAGGTCCACTCACTGCTTTTCCCAACTCTCAGGCTTGCCAGGATCGCCACCCTTGAACCGGTAACCACCTTCGACAACACCGGGCTTTGGTGGCCCCTTGGGTGTTGAATTCGAGGCTCCCGCCTCGATCGCTTGATTCTGCTGATCGAGCCAGTGCGCGGTATGACCGGTTTCCCACTCATCGGGTGACTTACCCACTTTCCATTGGGCAAAATCCTTTTGTTTGGCGATTTCCTGCTTGGCTTTGTTATCCATATACTGCGCAACCCGTTTGAACGCAGTCGGATCCGACATGCCCAAGTTAGGATTGTTGCGCATAAAAGTATCCAGATCGAAGTTGGTCCCTCGACTGGTCATACTATGGATGGTATTCACGGCCAATGTAGCCGTTTGTTTCTGCGCCGCTTGCAAGGCGCCGATATCCACACCCAACCATCGAGAAACGGTCGCCGGATCGACTCCCGCGGCAATCATCATGGAGCCGGTCTTCATCTTGCCTTCGTTCAAGGCCGAGGGCGGCGCCGTCTTCGCAAGGCTGGTCAATTCAGCCAGGGATCGACGAACTTCCGTCGCACCGGCCGCATTTTTGCTCAACTCCCCTGCATAGTGCTGCCCTGCCTCCGCGCCAGTCTTCTGCGCCTGAATGGTCGCCGCACTGGCCGTCTGACCTGTTCCTGAAGCGCCGGAAACACCCGTAGCACCCGCCTGTGCCCCGCCAGGCGCCAACGTGGGCGGGGTGGGGAACTCATAGACTTTGCGTCCCTGCGCATCTACCCCCGCCTCAAGAGGAGTTTGGGATACCTTGCCGGCCGTCTCCGCAGCTGATGAGCCTGAAATGGTCGCGGCCGCTCCCGGTGCCAAGCCCTGACCGGTGAGATTCCCGCCCTTGTCATAGAAATTGACGCCGCCGGTCGGCGCAGATGGATTCTGGCCGATGACCGCATTGGTGAGCGGATCGCGCTCGATCGCGCCGGGCCGCTGCTCGATGGGAGCAATGTAGTTCGCCTTACCCACCGTCTGCTGCAGGATCTGATGACCCAACGCTGAATTCGGATCGATCCCAGCGGCGCGCAGCATCGATTGCATTTCGGTCGGTTTGTACTGCGGGGCGACGAAGTTCTCGGCGTACTTCTCCGGGCCCATCATGGCGATGAGCTGATTGGCCTGCGCTTTGGACATGCCTTCCGGAATCATCGGATTGGGCGCTTGTTGAGGCGGCAATAGGCCTGTAGGAGCTACAGGCGCTGGAGCGGGTCCTGGAGGCCCTTGGGAGCCGGCAACGCCATTGGGGGGTAGTACGCCCGGAACTGACGGAGCAGTCGGTGGCGCGGCTGCTGGAGGAGCGGTGGGTGCGCCTCCCATCAAGCCTTGGAAGTACTGCTGTTGAGCTCCAAGGGATGCATTCTGTGCCTTGCCTGCCATCAATCCCGATACCAGAGTCGCGACATTCGACAGCGCCGAGCGCTTCGGCACGACCCGCATTGAATTCCATTCAGCCGGCGTTTGTGTCGATTGCTGCGCATTTTGCATGAGCGCCTGCGCCAGCATCTGCTTACGCTGCAGATCGATGTAGGCCGGGTACTGGCCTGGATCTAGATAAGGGGGCTGAATGCCCGGGTCAGGCATTGACGCCTCCCGGGGTCTGCATTTGCTGCATCGCCTGTGGCTGGGCTGCAATTCCACCCATCATGTTCGGCTGAGGTGGCATTCTGGATTGTTGCGGTGGCTGTCCCTGCTGCAATGCGCGCATGAGCATGATCTTCTGCGCCATCTGTGCGGCTGCACCGATCGGCGGCGTCTGGCCCTGCATTCCACCGACGGATTGAGGTTGCTGCCCTCCCAGCTGAGAGGCCAACATTTGGGCCATCATTTGCGGATCTGCGCTCATAGAAGTTCTCGTAAGGACTGTGTGTCCTGGTGAATTCGGTCGAACAGCTCTCTCAAGATGGCACTGACGGTTTCTGCCTTTTGTGGATGGAAGGCTCGCATGTACTCCATCCGGCCGGCATTCTCATCGAGATAGGCGGTACAATTCCAACAGTCCAACCCCGTGTTCATATACCGATAGTTGGCTGGTAATGCGATCCCTTTCTCATTCAGATAGGCCATTACATCCGCATCGGACCAGTCGGCCAATGGGAATTCGTAGGTGATGCCATCCACCACCACTCCACTGCGTAAGCCGCTTTTTTTCTGATCGCTATTCTTCTCACCCCGGATGATGTGCGTAGCCCCCAACTGACGAAGGGCTTGCAAGGTCGGTGTCCACAAAGCGGCCGCACAACAATGATAACGGGACTGAAACCGAAATCCGTCCGTCCCTTCAAACTGATGGCCATAGAAGGTCGCCGCGACCGGCACCACATCCGCCGGATAGCCCTCGATCCCAATCGACTGCTGTCCGTGAATCTCGACGAAATGCGGCACAAGAGCCTTGATTGCGGCCATTTGCTCGAGCGTTTCCGGAAATGCCGCCCCGGAATTGCACCACATGACCGTGATCTCATCCCATCGGGGTTGCAGCAAATATAGACATGCCAAACTGTCTTTGCCGCCGCTGAATTGCAATATGGTCTTCATTAGAAGTAGATCGCGGCCATGGCCGCCAACGATCCGATCGTGCTCTCGGTCTGATTGTTACTCGCAACCCCCGCATTATAGCCGGCCAATTGCCCCTGATACTGCTGACCAAAAGCACCTGAAATATCCGGCGTCAAGGCTGAGGCTGAAGGACTTCCCGTACCCGATAGAGCGGCATATTCACTGATCGGCGCATTTCTGATAGCCAGTTGGTTCTGTAGACTCTGACCACCCAAGCCAAAGAGCCGCGATTGTTCAGCACCCGCACCGGTAATCGCCTGCGTGCGCGCATCTGAAGTTTGGGCCTGCTGCTCACGAGACAAGCGATCCTGCTCATTATTCCAAGCCGGTGAACCATAGGTCGCGCCCATGTTTGCCAACTTTGAATCCATCTGCTCACTGGCCAATTTCTGCTCAGGCGCCAGATACTGCATCTGTTTCTGATAGAGCGCATCTTGGGTGTTCTGCAGGTCCTGAGTGGTACTCGGGCCGCCCGGCATGCCAGCCAATCCTGTGGTATCAATCGGCTTGTTGAGCACATCTTGGAACTGTGGGGCCAGCTGCGTGGTCTGCGTATAAGTCGGTGCCCCGCCAGTGGGACCGCCAGTAGGTAAGCCTCCATAGCTCGGAACCCCGCCATAACTGGGCGCTGCTTGTGAGGGACCGCCCAAACCATATCCCCCATATCCACCTGTGCGTAGATCATGGCCGGACAATGAGGGAATACCACCCCCGCTGGCACCGCCTTGGACAGGTGCTGGAGCAACAGGCGTTGCGGGAGCAGATACCGGTAATCCCGATCCGCCAATTGGCCCCATTCCTCCAGCCGAACCTCCTGTTCCATTCGGATAGCTCGTACTCCAAGTTGAACTACCCAAGGGGTTCACCTGGTTGGTTCGGTTCAACCCTGCATTGAATAGCGCGGTTCCGGTAGACAATCCATATTGGGCTCCTGCCTGGGCATATGGATCCACCGGCGTCGGTGCACTGGGAGAATCACTCATATCATCACCCATCGTTTCCAAGCCGGATCTTCGACGAACATCCGATAGACCAATACATCGTCATTCGCCAGTGCACGCTCCATGGTCGATTCATGGGTAAAGCCCAAGTGTTCCACGAATCGCTTCACGGCCTTGTTTTGGGCCGGAATTAGCGCGTTGAACCGTTGGACCTTCAGTTGCAAGAACGGATAGATGAACATGATTCGCAAAAAGGATTTGGTCATCCAGTGTTTGCCCTCTATGGCGCTGATATGGCCGCGCACACTCCCGCCGGCTAGATATTCGGTATACCCGAGAGCCGCGATCAACTTCCCATTGTGTTCCAACCCGATCGCCAAAAACTTCCCATCCCAGATATTGCCATGCGCTGAACGGTCAGCTGCCCATTGCGCGACACGCTGATCTTCACCAAATACCAAACGCTTAGAGGGGCCCTCCTTCTTCAAAGAGGAAATCGGTTGCGAACCATTGAGCGATGACACCCGAGACCTGTTGACTGATACGAGCGCTTGCGACATAGCCCAACCCCACAATACCTTGCCAATTCTTGATGCTGATGGACGGACTCGAATCTCCCCACGGAGTCACATCCCATGGACTCGTATCCCAGGGCGCCAAGCCTCCTGAGATGAAGGGAGGAGCAGGGTTTATCACATCATTGAAATCCACATTCAATGTGATCTGAGGTGCAATGTTGGCATTGGCCTGGAAGATCGGCCGCGCCATCATGAAATTCTTGAGTTTCCCCGGCAGATCAAAATAGGAAAAAGCCGGTTTGCAATCGACCGTGATGGCGTTTCCGGCATCGTTCGTGCCCACATCGGCCAGAAACACTTTGGTGTTTTCTCCGTAATACAACGCATCCTGCTGTAGCTCCCAACAATTGGCATTCCAGTTATTGAACTGCCACCACGACTTCGCCACCGAATTCATCACCCACTGATGCATGAGGGTATTGGTCGTATCGGGCACATTCAAAATGAGCTTGTTTCCCAGCGGATAATCGATGACCTGCCAGCCGAAGTTGGCATTGAAGCTCTGCACATCATTATTGATGGCGTTGATGATCTTGTAGGTAAGCTGTGCATCCTCTTGTGTGCGATCGGTCAGCATCGCCTTGGACAGCGGCGTCAGGCCATCCGCCGTGATCACGATGATATCGGAGGCATACTTCGTATAACACCGACGTCCGATGGGCCTTCCAATGTTGAAAATACCCACCAGGCTCCAGGTACTGATTTGGGCGGGGTCATATCCCTGATAGATCGCAACTTCCCCTTCGCTGGTGATGAAGACAGCGTAGTCATCAATACCCGAGACGTTGTCGATGGTCCAGGTGGCCATCTGCATCAGGATGCCGCCCTTCTTGAAGAGTTGGCCTAACGGGATCTGCGTTAACACTCCTTGAAAAGCTGTCGTCGCCGAATACCAGACGTTCATCGAGTTGTTCTCGATGTAGAACATCCGCTGCTTAAAGACGGTCGCTGTGATCAGATTGGACGGTGTCAGTCCACTGCCTGAGATGGTCGTCGCCGCCCACACAGTTCCATTGTAGAACTGGGGCTGAACTGCCCCATTGGCCCAGATCAGAACATTCCCTCCACCCGCATTGAACATCTGATGTTGCAAGCGGGAATTGCTCAAAGCGGTGACTAGCGCAGCACCTACAGCCCCTTGAACCGTAATGTCATAGATCGAATTTCCACTGACACCAAAGAGTTTGCGACTGATGAGGCCGTTGTAGGCCATGATTGTCTCAACCGCACCCGGCAGACCTGTGGACCATTGCTGTTTGCCATTGCGAAAAGCGACATACGATGGGGTACCAAACCAGTTGGACGAAGTAATGGCATCGGTGGATGGCATGGCAGCCAAAGCATCACGCGCGTTGATTCCGCCGATCGGGGCCGGAACCGATACCGTGATTGGTTCAACATCCTGTTGAGGAAGGGACCGGCGGCGGGAGCGACCGAAAGCCATTTACCAGTTCCCGGCGGAAACGAAAATCCCGGGCCCGAACTCTGCTGGAGGTCCTTGTAGGTTCAAGCGTGGCTTGCTGCCATCGCGGGTAATCAAATCATTGATGGCATCCTGTGCCTTCTGATAGTCCTCATCGTAGGACAGTTTGTTCGCGCGTTTGAACCGCCACAGCGCATCCAGAGTGATGACACGCTCATCCAGAAGCGCCACATCCGTATCGACGGTGAAACTGCTCTTAGGTGTAACCCCAGTACTATCGGTCGCCCAGAACTTCGTACACCACTCGAAATAGACAGCGTGGCCCACAGGCGGCACAGGAAAGAACAGCAATTGATTGCCGCGGATCCGATAGGCAATCCAGGGACCTGAGCTAAAGCGGGCTTTGAGATTCTGCCATTCAGATGGGGATTTTGGCCCAAAGAGTGGCCGGCGCTGGGTGCGGTTCCACATCGATTCCGTGATGATGAAACTGAATCCACTGCCCGCGAGTGCCTGAATCGTTCCCTGCACTTCGGTCGCGACCGTCGTGAAGGTGGCCTCGCTCGTCAGTGCTTGCCAGGTATGACGGGAGCCAAGTTCCTGACCCGCCTCATTGATATACTCGATCGCCTGCAGGATCTTCGGATCCGCAGAAGCCGCAGCCACAGTCGGCTTGGACGACAGGACCTTGGTCGTCAGACTCTGCGTGATCGTGAGTAGACTGATAGCAGCAAACCCCTATGCTGCCTCTTCACGCCGCGGCCGACCTGGCCCACGCTTCACCGGCTCATCGAGCAGCCGTTCCTCGAGCTTCTGCAAACGGATTTGCATACGCTCCTTATCCGCCTCGAGATCCATGATCTTCACATTGGCATCCGCGAGTGCCTTGGCATTGATCCCCTTGTCCTTACCTTCGGCGATCCAGCCTCGAGCCAGATCCCGCAGATACCGGCCATCGAGACCGATCTGCCCCAAACTGCCATCCGGGTATTGCGCCAGATCTTCGACCGTGGGGATACCGACCGCTTTCAATCGGCTGCGCTGCTCATTGCTCACCGCCTGCCAAGTCTGCACTGGGGTTCCTTCCCGCGGAAGTTCATTGCCCTTCTTCCATTCGCTGAACTGCAGGTCGAAATGGTTGTACCACTCCACCGGATAATCACCCTTGAGCGCTTTGGCTTTGGTCTGTGCCAACCATTCCTCAGCAGGCTTCACGAACTCATCCTTGGAACCATGCGGGGTGATGCAGACCATGGTCACCATGGCGGGAACCGGACGGCCGGCGGCTTCAGAGGCCTCGCGGTTGATCCCATATTCCTGATCACGGAATTGCACGAAGGGCGGACGTTTGTCCATGACGGAAGGAATCATCGACATGGGAGGTTTTCTCCTGAGGAAAGGGCCGGCAGGGTTTTCCTACCGGCCATGAGAGTTAGGCGGACTGTGAAGCAATGTACTGCAAGGGACTGATGCAATACACATCAACATAGGGCGTTGCTGTAGCAACCGAGTAACTTCCATTTGTAGCAATGGCATTGATCTTGGCCCCGACCGGAGGGAACAACAGCAAGGCATTCGCCCCACTATTGAAGACGGTCATCGAATCTCCCGGATTCATCAGAGGCAGCAATGCTCCCGCATTGGCGGCCACAGTCGTGAAGCGATTGACATCCGCGGCCAACGGAAATGAGGCGGTTTGCGAACTCGTTCCCGTGGCCGTCAATGTATCCGCGACCGTTCCTTGGATCGCCTGGGCTTGAAGTGCAGACAATCCCGCAGTAACCAATCGTGCTGAGAGTGGCATGGACGCTCCTTCAGGTAATCGCACCCTGAGCGAATGGACGGTTGAGAATGCCTGAACCAAAACCCGTATAGGTTCCAGTCACCGTCACCTGACCGGATGCGGTCTGATTGGCACCCGTGGCCGTCCCAATCGCTGTCCCGGTGTAGATGCGCTTGCCGTCCGGATCCAGCGCGGCAACAACTGCCGATGCACCAATACCCGTCCCAGTCAGAGCAGCTCCCAAGAAGAAGCCATCGAAGCCCTTCTGGAACAGCAGCACGTTGGTGCCATTGGTTGTGAGTGCAGATCCCGTCACTGTGCCGGTCGCGGAGATACGATTACGCACGTTCAGGAGCTGCTTGCCTGCTGTATTAGTGCCAGCAATACCAGCGGCCGCCCCGATTCCAATAGCTGCATCAGCCGCTACCGTCGCATTGGTCTTATAGACACAACGACCGCTAATCTGAAGCCACCCGAATGAGCCTGAAGGAATCGGTGCCATGGCCACACCAAACGGGAATCCCTGCAGGGCTGTGTTCGGTATGAGGACTCCGTTATAGGCCTCATCCCACATGGTGAGCGAACCTTTGAGGAGTGCATCAGCAGATTTAACATAGATGAATTCGCCGGTCCCCCAAAAGGGATCGACGGCCATGACGACCATGCCTAGCGGCTGACGCTGCGTGGTGTCGGGAACGAACCAGTCGTTGAAAGGCTGCGTTCCAACGGTCGGAGTAATCGCTGCAAACATGTTCGTTTTCCTTCAGGTTTTCAGCACGCCCTGGAGCGAGCGGTTGGAGCACAGTAGGTTGCCCATCCACAGGACGGGAATGACGACGGCATCCTGGTTCACCGAGCGCAATTCGTCCATGACCGTCATGTTGGCATCACGATGGACGCCCAACTCAAAGTAGTCCGTGTTGACGAAGTACATATGCTGTGCGGGCAGACCGCCCGATGAATCAAAGAACACATCTGCATTCTTGTACTTCATCGTCACAAAGCCAGCCGTCGCATCGCTCTCCGCATTGCCCCCGCTTGTGCTCGTATACCGCTTCAAACTCGTCTGACTCTGCTCAAAGAACGTGAACAGATCATCCGAGGCACCGATCAGATCCGGCTGGTCATCACCGCGGGTGAGCTTGATGTACAGCGTCAACATCAGCGCTTCAATGGTGGACGGCCCTAGGGTCAGAGCCGATCCGCCCTGCAGTGGTGCCGCCGCGGATTGAACGATGTTCTGCCAGAATGGAAAGGTGCTAGAGTTGATCTGTCCGACGGTCCCAGTACCCGCATCCGCAATCAGTGCCTGAACGCCGTTGATCTGGTTCGCAGCCGTGCCATCGGAGTAAATGTCCGTGGACATGCCGTTCTTGAACGAGTTCATGCCATTGCGGATCTTCGATTTGGTGAAGTTGATGATCCGACTCTCACCCATATTGGTGCGCAATTCGCGGCCCGAGGCGGCAATGTTGACGGCGACCTGCTGCCAGGGAAATTCCGCAGCCGTCAGCACATCCACCGCAGCGATATTCAGCGTGTCGAATCCGCTGTAACGCTGATAGGTGGAATTGCTCGCGTACTCCAGCGGCATGACGAGCGAAAGCCCGCCGTCTTCCATACGGATGCGGCCCTTGGCCGAGAGCTTGCGATAGAAGAGATTGTGTTTGGAAACGTTATCGGCGACCTGGGTGTCGTGCTTGCGAAACGTCGTGGCGGCCAGTTCCGACCACGCCGTGAAGATTGAGGTAATGCCCGCGGGCATGATAGTGACTCCTGAAAGCTACGTTCACGTGATGAGTCCCAGCTCACGTGCCGTATTCGTGATCGTCTCTTCCAAGGTGCCGGGTTTGCCGGCCGAAGGTTGGGACGCTCGCCGAGGTACGTTCACGCTCGCGGCTCGCCTGGCATCACGCACGCGGTTCTGGCTTTCAGCCCCACGAGGTTGCGCAGTCCCTTGCGCCTGCAAAAGCAGTAGGCGAATCTCGGGGTTTCCCCAAGTCGCTGTCTCATATGCCTGTTGTAACACCTGATCATGGCTAAGGCTAGGGTTTGCCTGCCGTAGCTGGGGGACCAAAGCCCCCATTTCGTTCATCACATCGCCGAGATAGGGGCGTTTGGGTTGGCCATTCGTCCCCATCTCATTCATCCATGTCGTTACCGCACCCTCAAGATTCGTCTGTTCGGCCTGGGCACGCTGCTGGCGTTCTTGATTCCACGCCCCGATCAGCTGGTCAATCCGAGGGTCCGGCGGCGGCAATTGAGGTTGTGGTTGCTGGCCAATCTGCGGTGCAAAAGCATTCAGATCTACACCGTACTGCTGGGCGATGTTCGCGAACAGCTGCACTTTCTGGTGGGGAGTACCCATGCGCAATTGGGCGGCCGTACGCAGCAGATCGCCGATCGCGCGTTCCGGGGTACCGCCTTCGGCCTCGATCAGCATGCGATAGGGCGCGACGAGATCACTGATGCTTTTGCCGAACTTCGCATCCGGCATCAGTTGGGACTGGCCATTGTGGAAGTCCGATTCGCGCCGATGTATCTCTGCCCTCACGGCTGGCGGGAGTTTTTCCCATTCGGCTCGAGCGGTCGGCTTCCAGGTGCTGGGAGCGCGGTTGATGTCGCGAGCGGCGTCAGGTACCGGTTCTTCCGGGGCGGGCGCAACGGCTTCTTTCGGGGCTCCTTTGAGCGGCTTGGGCGCAACGTCCTTGCGCGGAACCGGTTCTTTGGCGACAGATTCCTTCGGCGTTTCGGCAAAAGTCCCATCTTCATTGCGTACGCGCTCGGTGGTCACGACAGAATCTTGCGTGGGAGCCTCCGGTTCAGCCGCGACGGGATCAATCTCTTCCGGCTCAACCGCATGCTTTTCCATGATGGCCGCCCAATCGGCCGCCATGGTCTGGTCAATGTCTTTATCGGCGAGAACTGCCATTTAGCGACCCCTGAGCATTTTTCTGACTCTATCGGGCGCATCAGCCCACGCCACACGCGCCATTCGCTCGGCCAGCTGATCCGTCTTGCGCTCCTGCTCGGCGCGGACTTTATTGGCCTCCTTCACTTCCTGCTCGCGCCCCTCATAAGGTCGGCTGTGCGTGCGAGCGAGATCATTCCGACGCTGCTTACGGCCGTCCACAACCCGTCCATCGACGGGCGATTCATAGGCGGGCAAGTCGTCCCAGATGACCGGTGATAGGGCTTCCTGATGCGAATCCCAGGGCACCTCAACCATGGCTTTGGCTTCCCGGTCCCAACGATAGCGGCGTCTCATTGCACGCCTCCACTGAACTCACTCTCGGCCTTCGGCCCCGCCTCGGGATCCGCAGACTTCGTCGCTGAAATCGTTGCCACGATGATCTTCACCGCCGCATCATATTTCTCCTGCATGGAGATGAGCGCGGCTTCATGGGCATGAGCGGTGATCTGCCGCTGCGTCTCAGCTTCTTCCTTGAAGCGCGCAATCTGCATCTCAACCTGACCTTCGGCCTGGGTCTTGGCCACCTGGGCTTGCGCATCGGCCTGCGCGACCTGCACTTTGGCTTGGGCTTCGACCTGCGTGCGCTGGGCATCCGCCTGGGACTGGGCCTGCACCTTCGCCACTTCGGCTTGTGCTTTGCCGGCATTCGGATCCGGCGGCGGTTTGGGTGCCTGCATCTTCTCGAACACATCCTCCACTGCAATCCCCATCCGAGCGCGGCGGATGATCGTCATGATCAGTTCTTTGGCTGCATCGATCGGCAACATGCCGGATTGCACAATCGGCGTTAGACCCGTCAATGCTTCGTGTACGGCCGTCAGGACTTGAGACAGACCCTGCATATCAGAATTGAGCGTACCGGCCACCGTCGAATCGGTCTCGACATCGATCTTGAACCGCCGCATGGCGGAACTGCGCATCAATTGCATGATCTCGTCCCAACTCGGCACCTGCAGTAAGGCAGGATCAGGAGGGGGAGGCTGTCCGGGTTGAGGCGGTTGTCCCGCCATCATCTGGGCATGCTGGGCCTGCATCCGCAGCATGGCTTTCTGCTGGGCCGTCGGGAACTGTAGCTCGGTCATCTCAGCGAAGGTTTCAGGCGCGAATTTGGCGCACATGGCTTCACTCGCCAGGCGCATCAGATCCTTGGCATAGCGCTGCACTTCCTTCTGCATGCGCTGTAGTCGGACCGAGCCGAACGTCGCTTTCAGGTCCTGTGCGCCCTTCGTCTCGTTTGGATCTGTGGCTCCCCGGATGATGTCCGAGATCCCCGTGATCTCATCAATAATGGCCTTCTGCTCGGCTCGCGCTTTGTAAAGTCCCTCGAGCAATGCAGATGCATTCTCCGTGGGAAACCAGCTGATCGCCTTGTCCAATCCTCCGTCCGCCCAGGCCTGCGCGTTCTGCACGGGCATCATCTCGTTATCATCGCTCTGCATCAGATCATCAAGCTCCCCAAAGAGCTTGGCGTCATACATCGCCCGCAACCGCATGCCCTGCGTGATCTTGTCGATCCGGCCACTGATTCGATCGAGTTGCTTGGCCTGCTCTTCATACTGGTGATAAGGAATTAGCGGCAGGAGCGAACCCGTATTTTCGATGAGATAGAGCGGACAGGGAATGGGGAAGAAGTCCGCAAACTCGATGGGCGGTTCACCATCCGGATTGTCCGTCGGGAAAATGAGTTGCTTGGCCTCATCCTGGATGAAGAATACACGTTTGCCGATCTTGTCCCAGACCTCCCAGAACTCCGCGACCTTCTGCGTTTCATTCACCTGTTCGCCAATCTTCTTTGGATCATCCTCCATCGGAGCTGCGAACTTCACACTCGCAATGTCCTCCTCGTTGAACTTCTTCAGTGCGTCTGGCTTCGTGAGCTTGTGTCGGAAGAACACCGAAGGAACTTCTTCCCATGTACGTCCGTACCCAATACGTAAGTCGCGCCAGTCCACATGCTCAGGGAGCACCTGTTCGTATTCGACCTCTTCTTGTTCTTCCTGCCCACCTTCCGCATCAGAATCGATCTGATTTGCAGACTGTTCCCCACTTTGTTCGGGCGGCGCGCCGGGCTGCTTCTCGCTCTCCCCCACCTGACGCAAGCTGGGCACATACCGAATGCGTGAACAGCCCCGGCCGACGAGCAGACCATCAAGGGTATCGTTCTTGAGCGTCTGGTCGGTGCATTCGTAATCCACCATGACCATGAGCGAGCGCTCGAGCACTTCGCTGACTGCTTTGCCTACGGGATCCGCATCACGGAAACGCCTACGTACATCCGGATTGGGTCGGGAGTTGTAGATCGCAGGACGTAATGTCTCGGTGTTACTCCACAGGATCGCTACATTGCCCTTTTTCTTGTCCTCGGCCCGATAGCGCTTGACGACTTTCTCAGCCGCGTCCCGCCACTCCTTTTCGCGCTTACCCGCAAGCTGCAGTTCTTTTTTCCAAGTCCGGGCGTCCTTTTCGGACTGATCCGCCTGACTGATCAGTGATTTGGTCGCTCGAGCCATTTAAGCGAGCGCAATGAGTAGCGTGGCCGTGGTTCCGGTTGCCATGATCCGACCTTGGTTCAATTCAATCGGTACGACCGCACCTACCGGGACAGCCGTCAAAACAACTGCCGCACTCGTTCCATCGGGGCTGACCGCGATATTGCCCGTACCACCCACATAAATGCTTTGACAGTTGATGCGCGTGGTATCAGATGGAGTGACTGGGAAAAGACTGGAAAATTTATTGTTATTACCTTGCACGTCGCCTACTCCATGATAGATCAACACAGCCATGCTGCGGGATGAAAAAACGCATCCTCATTCTTCGCATCCGAAAACATAGCCGCTTAATGTTTGAGTAGCGGTACCCGTTGCAGTGAGCACGTTATTGACTGCCGCACTTAGAATGCCATTGCCCATCGGAGGACCTTGAATCACGCCATTAGCTGCGCCAAACGGAATAACCAGGATAGTCGTACCGGCAGTATTATCCTTGAGCAGGACGTTACCGCCGATCGTACCGCTTTCCAACACATACCCCATGAGCCTGAACTTCTTGCCCGTGGCTGGGGTCCAGATCGTAATCTCGGCAGCTACCGATACCGCATTGATCGGAATAAACCTGTTGGGTGCACGTACACGGGAGAGATTCTGACCGTTCCATTGAGTCGCTTGGCATCCGGAGGCATCTATCACGGCTATCCCGTAAAGTGACCAGGTAGGAGCACCCGCAGGACCGGAGGTGTGATTGATCGAGTGAAATCCAAACGGTAAATTGAGTGTCGAGGGCTGCAGGAAGGGCACCTTCAGTACTGGCACACTGAAATCGTTGTAATAAAACAGCGCATTCAGCCCTTGGAAACTGATACTGATGGGAATGAACGTGCTGCCACTCAATGGGAAAACAGTGCGCGAGATACGCGTGCCACCGTTATAAATGCTCGCACCGAAGCTGCCATTGATATCTAACTCCCAGACATAACCGTCTTGTACTGGAGTAGCAGCTGTGAAACTTCCTGGACGGGTATAGAAGCCAAAACAGCGGTTGGTATTGATACTTGGAGAAGCCTCGGTCTGAATCAGCGCGCCCGCCGTAATGGCACCAATCGAGGGCTCGAAGTTTTCAATCGTGCTGATGGCAGCAGCATTGGAAGCGGTTGTGCCTAAGGTCGTGACGAGGTTGCCACTCGCTTGTGTCATCGTCCCCGTGCCCGCCAGCACCGGGGATTGCCATCGACTCACGGTATCGATGACAGTCCCGTTGAAGTTGTCGATCATCAGCACATCGGGTAGCGGAGTGATCGGTAGTTGATACCCCACAATCGCGGGGGAAAACCGCAGCGGATTTCCCAAATCGTCCACAAGCGTAATGTTCGGCATTATTGCTCCGCCAGGCGCTTGGTCTTCGCCCGCTTGATCAGATCATTGATCGTCAGATCCGTTTCGAACCGCCGCGGTTGATCCTTCGGCCTGTCCCTCACCATGGGGCGGGACATGCAACCATATCGTAGCGCATCTGGGGCGTGATCCTCACCGTTTGTATCCACATCCTCGGCCTTGTGAGGATCGTGCTGCAGGGCGGGTAAGGTGCGGATAAGATGGGGACAGGTACTGAAAACCTTCAATCCCTGCTCATTTGACTTCAACCGCTGCCTCACTTCATCCCATCCACCCATGGCACCGGCTCGAGCCACACGGGCATTGTCTGCGCGCCGCCAATTCAAATTCATGCGCTCTGCAATGCTCGGACCGCCATCCCGCGAGAATGCAGCCGGATCGATGACCTCGTCGGCCATGGATTCTTTGCCTTCAAGCTCCTTCACGCCAGCACCGACTTCCTGCGCCGTCATCTGACAGCCCTCATTGGCGGTCCCGTTCCAGCCATACCACTCGCGATAGATCACCAATGTTCCACGTGGAACAGATTGCATCTCTCCATCACTGACAGCTGCCCACAGTACGCAGAAAGGCCGGGCACTTCCCCAGTCAGCCATACGAATCCGCGCCCAGTGCTCCGGGATCGCGAAGGGCTGGCAGACGTGACGCTCGATACTGAACTCAGGAAAGTAGGCGCCAGCAATGACATTCCAATCACCTTCAAGCCAAGCCCGGACCAGCTCGACACTGCCGACCAAGTAGAGCCGGTTCACATAGTCGGGGTCTTTAGCCAGCAGAATACGGTTGTCGCCAATCTTGGACGGGATGTAGACGCTGTGATGCTCTTTGCCGTTGGGCAACTGGCGCACCAAGCGCTTCATTCCAAGCGGAGCCGGATCAATGAAACGCTGCTTGATCCATTGATGGCCAGGACCTCCTGGATTGGCACTGAGAAGCAGTTGGATAGGTACACCATGAGCACTGCGTAGACACCCGAAGAGCCGATCAATCGGCGCAGGCATCGGATAGTTGCCTGCCTCTTCGACCGCAGCATCACTGAGAGACTGTCCTTGATACTTCTCGGCATCGGTCACGCTCTCGAGCGGTCGGAAGCGAATGCGGCCGCCATGAGGCATGGCAAAGAGCTTCTTTTGGTCCTGCCATCGAGCTCCAGTGGACAGGTAGATCTCTTTGGCACGCTCTATCAGATCGTCCTGTTGCGGCATCTCCTTGCGGAAGAAGACGGCATTGAAGCCTGGACCCCAGCGCTTTTCCTTGATCGCGTACTTGCCGAGAATGCCATCCGTCTTGCCACCACCGCGCGCGCCCCCGAACAGAATTTCGGGATAGGGACAGTCAATCAGCGCTTTCTGGGGACCGAGCTGGGGCTGCCAGCTATATTCAGTTTGGACGGTCTGAGCTGTAGCGCTCATCCCATTCCTTCGCCGGCAGCGGCTCGGCACTCACATCGCAGGGTTTAGTCGTCACCTCCATGTCGATCTGCTGCGGGATCAGCCGGGCGTACATTTTGTAGAACTCGGTCTGATTGTCCTTGGCCCACTGCGCCATGGCATGTGTGCTGCCTAATCGCTGGAAGACAGCCAAGACATTTTCCTTCGCGCTTTTCTGAGCTTTTCCCTTAGAACCCAGAGGGCGACCTTTAGGCATTTGTTTTAGTTATCATACAGTTGATTTGTCTGCAGATTCAATTATCTCGCACGGCAGCGGAGCGAGTGGAAGCTTGACCGTAATCTCGCAGCGAGCACACCAAGCATGAACTTCGGGTCGAGAGCGAATCACTTGCATCATGCTCAGGCATTCAGCGCATTGAATCGACGGAATGAGCCAGACGCAATGAGTTGCTTTAGGGTCCATTGAATGTCACTGCGGCAGGCCCCTGCACTACTTCGCATTCGAGAAGAGGGATCGGTACCCGGAGGCGGATATCGACGCGAGAACAGCCTTTGCGCAGCAGTTCACCGGTGATATTGCTGAAGGCATCGCTAGTGGTGCAGGCACCAATGCCATAGGGCTGCTGCTCACTGACTTTGCAGTTTTCGAATAGCAAGGGTTGACCACATTCCCCGCAGTGATATAGGCCTGCTTGTCCGAGCACTTTCATCGCTTGAGTGCCTTGGCCAGTGTTTTGGCATGAGCCTTTTTCTGTTCGTCGGCGGCTACGAATTCAGCGCCCACTTTCTGCGGGATGCCCAAAGTACTGTGACCGTGTTTGGCCGCTTCCATGGCGCGATGCTGAGCTGAGGATTTACTGGGCATCGCGTTTCATATCCGATATTCGCCGAATGTCGTCGAAATCACCATTTGTGCCCGGTAAGTCGGGGTTCCATGCTTCAGCGGTCCACGATCGGCTTTGCCTCCATTCCAGTTTCGGCACAATCCGTTCACCCCGTAGGGCACATCCATGTGCACATGCATCACCAATCCTGCGGGTCGAGTCTCAGGATGTCTTTCGGCTTCGGACCCGTGCCTAGCAAGTACCGGATCCATGCTAGGCCAATTTGAAATCCGTGGGCGCCTGCGGGATCGGGGCAGGAATGGCGAGCGTGAAGGTCACCTCGGGCGTCCACTTGGAGTGGATGGGCTGGCCTTGTGCGTCCAGGCCTGCCGTATCGGCCCGTACGGCCGCTGCGAGGGATACCCCTGTGGGTAGATGAGGGGTGAGGCTTGCGAGGAGCGCAGAGGTGGCGGTAGGCGGTGCCGTGATGCCGTAGGGATAGGTTCCGGGCGCCGAGCCGGCGGCCGAGGTATCGCGCACCCCGACCGTATAGCTGACAATCTCGCCCGCGGCCACGGGACTGCCATCTTCGTTGAGGGTGGGGTCGGTCCAGTCAAGCTCTGTCGGGTCGGCCATATCAACTCCGTGGGGTGATTTGCACCAGAGTACAGGGAAAATCGCCTTTAGCCACACGCATTTGGACGGTGGTCAATGTTAAATGCGCCGGATCGTCGTCCGCGATGAAGCCGTGATTCTTCAGCGCATCGATGAGCGGCTTGAGGCCTCCGACGAAGTTGTCCGTGTCCAGAGGACGAATCCCGAAACGGGTCACTTTGAGTTCGGCATGAGCAGGCGTGCTCGGCTGGCCTATGCGCGCGGCCGACTTCGCTTCCATGACGAGCATCGACCAATGTCGGGCGAGCCGTTGATGGTGAACCCAATGCTTGCGTATGTGCTCATTGAGGCTCGGACTGGCTTCTCGCAAGGTCAGTGTGATCATGGACAGTCTTCGAGATGCGCCTGGCAGAAGTCTCGCGCCCCCTGAGCATCGGTGGCATAGCCCAGTAGCTTCCTCTGGTACCAGGCCCAGTACATCACCTTGCCCTCGGTGAGGGTTTTGCGGACCACATAATCCGTACCCCCCGCGCACTGGTGGCCAGTCTCGTCGGCATTTCTCACCGGCGGTAACCATGTCAAGCTCGGGGCTGCAGTGACATTTACGGGATGTCCTGCAGTCGGGATAGGCTCCCCGGCTTGGGTGGATTCGGACCGCTCACAAGATTCAATGTCGGGGGAAGCCACGCAGGTGCCGGCCGGTGTCCGAGCATCCTCGCTCGGGTCGGAACGCGAATATGACCCGGACGTCTCCGGGACTGCCGCGACATGATTGCGTGGCTCCGTGCTTACATCACGGTTATCCCCCTGTGCTGCGGGTGATTTCGATGCTCCTTGAGTGGATTCGGGCGGCAAGCGATCAGGCCCAGAAGACTCCCCGGTCTCCACATTGAGGGAATCCTCCGTCACAATAGCGGCCCGACCGCCTGCCATAGATCGTTGCGCGAGTCGCGCCATCATTTCCCCGTGGCTTCGGATGGTGACCGGTCTGTCGAAAAAGCTTTTCGGATTCATGGTCTGAGCCTCCCAATCACATCGGCTCAATCCGAGTGTTCCAAAGGCGAGCCGACTGAGCCTCCATTGGATGGTAGCGCCTTGTACTCGTAGTGCTCATTCGTGCTCGTGTCGATAGCAAATAGGTGCTGCATCAGATGCGCAGCGGCTTTGTTGGCTGCCTCGTGACTGACACCCGTCGAGTCCTTGATTGGCATCGCTAAGTTGCAATGCCAGCTCCAAGCGTACTCAGGATCGTCTCGCATCTTGGTGCGGAACATGTCGAAAGCTTCGGTGATTGTCATTTGCGTTCCTCGGAGGAGGAGGCACGAGTGCCCCTAGCATCGTGTACCACGTCAGCAATTCTGCTGGGCCCGCAGATCAGGTGCACAAGTTCGTCCGTGCTCAACACCGGCTTTTGCAAATGCTTGAGACGCAGAATGTCAAACAGCACCTCGGTCGTGATGTCGATATTGGTCTTGTGCTGCAGCACCTGCAGCGGATAGCCCCTCGTCACATAGCCCATTATGTCGGTCAGCGTGATGTAAGCGGCCGTCTGCGGATTGTAGAGCCGACGGTTTCCATACTTGCGCAAAACCAATAGGCCGTTGGCCTTCTTCTCTGCAGTCCGAGCTACTGATGCGTCCGTCATGATTTCACCAGCCCCAACAGCGCCTTGCAGAGTTCGTCTGCCGGGAGGCAGCACTTGGCCTGCACGGATCTGATCCCAGTCACCAGCCGATTGGTGCGCAACTCCTGCCACATGGCCTCGGCAATCCAGTAATCCATCATCATTGAGTAATGCTCGCGAGCCTGGCGGTCGGTCGCGCCAGCGCCAAGCATGCGCGTTGGCTTTTTGGGCCGTGGCGGGAGGTCATTGTCGGGAGCATGACGTGGGACTGGTGTGTCAGTCATGGGCACACCACAGCTACGTGATTGAAATCATGTCGCACCTCGAACCCGAATTCCGCCGCGAGGCCTCTCAACGAAAAACTCTCGTAGTGATTCGGTAGCACGCTGTCGCTCGCATCGTCCTTCCAGCGGAAGGCGTCGCGGTAGATGACGCGATCGCCGGGCCTTGCAAGTAGGCGCGCAGCCTCGCGTATTAGCTTCATGGCGTCATAGCGCTGGTAGGTTGGGCAGCCCTCCAGATATTGGCGGGAGATTTCCGCTTCGCTCTCAGGGAGTGTTCGCTCTGTTCCGGTCATGCCGGTCTCTCCAACGGCATCCACTGCGTAACGGTCAGCTCGTCTGCGTCGAGTTCCGCGAGTGCCCTGTTGTACTGAGAGACGGCCCACTGATCGGTGCCCACCACGTACTCGCGACTGTTGTGGCGGACCATGAAGGCATAGCCGCTGCGGACCCAGCGGGCATCAGAATGGTCCTTGGTGCCCTGTAGGAATGCCACGACATGCTGGTTCCAGCCTGGCAGCCGCTCGTTTGCGTTGATCCAGTGGGAATGATCCGACCGAGGATCAGTGGAACCTACGCTCTGGTGCTCGTTCATGCGAAAAGCCTCTGTTGGTCCTGTCCTGCGATCGCAGATTTATTCATCCAAAGTACTTCAGTGCGGGCGACGCCTCCGCGGCCAGCACTGGCGCGAGCCTGCGTCTCGTCGCGAGTCCAGCCCTGCAGGCGATTGTCATAGAGTTCGGAGTGGTACCCGGACAGCACAACCATGCCGGTCAAGGTGTTCAGGAATTCCAGCAGCTCGACGTGCTGCTCATCTGTCATCTCATGGCGGTAGTAGCCGGCCTTCCCAGCGCCCATCACGCGGGTGCTATACACGTATGGCGGGTCTACGAAGTGCAGGGTTTCTGGGTCGTCGTGCTGCGCCATGACCGCGATCGCGGGGCGATTCTCAATCAGGACTGCCGCCAATCGCTGGCCAGCGTTCGCGATCGCATCCGGGTATAGCGCCCAAAGATGCTGCGCGGTTTCGTACTCGCGCTTGGTGTCGATCCTAAAGCCCGTGGTGCCTTTCGTGGCGCCGGCAGAGCCGAACCCCATCTGGGCGCGAATCGTCAACCGGCGAGCACGCTCGACCGGCTCATCCGCCGGCTCCCATGCTTCCTCAAATTCTGCCCGGGCGTAGGGGGTCGCGGCGCAGGCCTGCAAAAGTCGATCGAGCTGAGCGGGATCTCGAAGCACCTGAAAGAAGTTCACCACGTCGCTGTCCAGATCGTTGTAGATCTCGCTATACGCCCGTGGCTTCTGGAGCAGCACGCCGGCAGCGCCGCCGAAGGGCTCGACGTAGGTCCGGTGTGGCGGGAAATGCTCAATAACCCACGGCGCAATCCGGAACTTGCCGCCGTGATACCGCAATACGGGACGGTCAATCATGGGAACAAACCGCCCAGTAGATGCCTCGTTTACTCATCACTGAAAACTACCGTTGCGCCATAGTGATTGTCAAGCCCCATCTGCTGCGGTACGATAAATGCTGTGGATAACCCCATGTTGCAGATGCAAGTTCTCATTTCGACGCACCCAAACTGGTTCTGCGAGAGCCAGGTTCCCTGCTGCCTGCGGGAGCTGTGGCTGCTGGCGCTGGAGAACTGGGAAGCCCTGCAGGCGGCTTGAGATCCAGTTCACGCTGCACCTCTTGAGGGGTCGTCCCGGTGAGCGTGGCAATCGTGTTCACGTCACGCGCCACCGAGCTCAATCGCAGGTCCCAAATCTTGTCTCGGATTCTTCGCTGACGGGTTTCGTCCGCCGCGCGGGAGTCCATAGGATTCACTCGCGCGCGCTTCTTATAGTTATAGGGAGGATCAGAGGGAGGATCGGGTGTCATAGCTTGACACCCCGTAGCCTCCTGGTTGACACCCCGTTCCTCGTTATTTGACACCCCGTTCGGCTCACGGGGTAGCACGGTGACACCCCGTTCGAGTGGCAGGTCATAGACGATGGGGCGGCGATCGGCACGCTCGATATGAGCTGCCGCGATGGCTTGATTGCCACGGTTGACTAGCTCTAGTTCCTCAAGCTCTTGAAGCTTGCGCCGGACGGTGCTCTCGGAAAGACCGGTGTCTTCAGCTAGTGTGTTCACCGCAGGAAATGCATTACAGCCGTCAGGACCGGCATAATTGGCGAGGCACAGGAGGACGAATCGCTGATTCGGCTCCTTCGTTTCTTGCTGTTTAATGGCCCAAGCGGTGGCTTGCCAACTCAATACGCTCTCCATCCCTACGCCCATCCGCAAAGAAGATGGCGGCCACCGCGGGATGGTGTACGGCTTACCTACGAGGATCAGTCGTAGTTGGCCGCCGTGTTGAAGTATACTCCTGAGGCCAACAATCATGAAAGGCTATGTCCCATGAACGACCAAGAGATTGAACGCGAGATTCAGGCCAAAGGATTGACCGCCCCTCGGGTAACGCCGGAACGGCTTGAGGCAGTGATCAAGGATGAGGCCTACTACGTCTTCCCCGGCACCATGCTCACCGTCTGTTGCCTCACCTTGGAGAACGGCTTTACCGTCACAGGCGAATCCGCTTGTGCCAGTCCCGCCAACTTCAACGAAGAGCTCGGACGCAAGATTGCGCGCGAGCATGCCAAGCAGAAGATCTGGCCCTTGGAGGGCTATCTGCTGCGTCAACAGTTGAGTCAGAAGTAACCACTGACTCTGCGGCACGCCCCTTCACCGGGGCGTTGTCGCGAAAAGACCCAACGATCATCGGGCTACCCCTGCTTTAATAGTCCATTGACTGGCCATTGCATCGGCCAATCCCACCGCGGTTCGGGACCGTCGTTTCCAGCGATCCGGTCCCGGAGATTCGAAATGCACCTTGGGCCAGCGCCCTTGCACTATTTCTGTCGGTATCAGCACGGGAAGATTCTTCAGCCACAAACAGGTCGCTTTGGTCTCCCCATGACCAAACCACCATGGATGCACAATTTGCGAATAAGCCGGTAGCTTGGCATGCGCGTGGGGGATCGGGTTCTCAATGCAGATCTTCGGAATGCCGCTTCTCCATAACAGATCAAAGAAGCGCTCAGCATCCACCATTAGCGCCCATCTGGCCTTATCAATGACATTCCCGCGGCCACCCTTATACAACCACCTCACACCTGAATTCGTCAGATATGTACAGGGCGGATGAAACACAGCCAGATCCCAATCCTCGTTCAGATGGTCCAGGACGCTGCCTACGATGTGCTGGCCTGGTCGTTCGGTCTCGAGCAGATCACAGCTCCAAGCATCATGGCCGAAACCTGCGAAGGCATCGCGCACCACGCCAGAGAACTCACAGCCAATGAGCACCTTCATCCGGGCGTTGTCGTTTCTGGAGGCGAATCGGGCAGCCCGAGTAACTTCATCCTCCGCATATCGCAGATCTAGAACGAGTCCAGGCAGAAGGCTCGCGAACCCTTCTCGCAGCTTTGCGATCTGCGCATCCTTCTCAGCCAGGGCAGCCTCGGCAATCTCGATTTCGTGTACGGCTCGACTTGTCCAATTCTGTGGAGGACTGAGGCCTCGCTCATCCGCCAACCGGAGTTGTTTACTTAAGTCGCTCATGCGAAACCTCTCCCACATTGATGCTCGGTCAGGACCTCTCCGCCCGCCTCCACATCCGTCCAGTCGTTCAGTCCAAAGCGTTTCATGGAGCCTCACGTTTAGGATCGACAACCCTGAAAAGATCCGCAGCCGTAGCCACATTCGCACTTGCGACGATCGTCCCGATCAATCGGCATCTTGGGACCACCGCGCTTCCAGAATCCCTTGGAGTCCTTCGCCCAGCCCTTGCCTACCATCCACATGCTGGTCTGGCAGCGGCGATCGGTCATGGGCCCGTACCTATGGGCGGTAAAGGTCGAAGTCCGCCGGAATAGCTCACCGCATCCTCTGCATTGGCAGTTGTCCCCTTTTAAGGGAAGCGACGGATACGGATGGTTCATAGACCGCTCCCAGTGCGAATCCGCCGATAGGTCACCTGCCGCTCGACACCCAGGATCGCCATGATCTGCGGCCCCGGATTTGTATGGCGTCCCTTGGCAAGCCGACACAGATAGCCTGCATCCAGGACTCCTGGATATAACCGGGCCGCCGGTCGCACTCCACCATGTCGCTTGATCAGCGCAAGCGCCGCACGTTGTATTTTCGTCATGATGCCAGTGTGACCTACGTTGTATATTCTGTCAACGACCTGTTGACAGCTCTTTCAACGTCTGGAATACTCTGCCCCACGCCAACAGGAGAGCCCAGAAGTGTCCAGCAAAAAGTCAAATGTAGAGCGATATGTGCTAATCACAACCGAGCACCGAGGTGTGTTCGCAGGTTTCGCCACCGATACCGATGGCGATGTGATCAAACTGCGAGCGGGTCGCAATTGCGTGTACTGGTCGAGTGACCTGAAAGGATTTCTCGGACTCGCCAGTGAGGGTCCCAATGCCACCTGCAAAATTGGTCCCGCTGCTGACATTGAATTGCGCAAGATCACCTCGGTGGTCGAAGTGACACCCGAAGCCCAGGCCAAGTGGGAAGCAGCTAAATGGACGCGGTAGCCCTCTTGCGAGGCGAGTTGCCCGCCTGGACAGCCGGGTACGGGTCCGGGGACGGATCCGGGTACGGGTCCGGGGACGGGTCCGGGTCCGGATCCGGGTACGGGTACGGGTCCGGGGACGGGTCCGGGTACGGGGACGGGTCCGGGTACGGGGACGGGTCCGGGTACGGGTACGGGGACGGGGACGGGGACGGGTCCGGGTCCGGGTACGGGTCCGGGGACGGGTCCGGGGACGGGTCCGGGTCCGGGTACGGGTACGGGTACGGGGACGGGGACGGGTCCGGGTACGGGTCCGGGTACGGGTCCGGGGACGGGTCCGGGTCCGGGGACGGGTCGTATTGGCTCGCTACGCTCGCCTATTTCGGAAAGAAATGGACCGACGCCCAGCGGGCAAGGCTCGGCGAGCTCCAACAGCTTGGAGCGAAGATTGCTTTCTGGTGGTCGGATGAAACCGGCTATGCCTGTAACGGCGGCAATCGCACTGTACAAGCGGTCCCTGGCGCAATCGAGAAAATTTCCGGCCCGCTGAAGATTTGCACTCCACAAGCTCTGCACGCAACAGAACTTCCGCCGAAGTGGAAAGGCCAGCGCATCTGGTGTGTTGCGTTGCTCGGCGAACTCCAACAGCAAGATGACAAGTTTGCAGCATTGGAACGCGAAATCATCGGTGAATGCGAATGACTACCGGAACCTGGATCTTCATCTGCATCGGCTGTTTCGCAGCCGGGATCTTGTTCGGGTACGTGGACTGCGAGCTGACTCACCGCACCATACTGCGTCGCTGGAGAAGTTGAAATGACTGCTATGGGACTGCTGATGGATGCGCTGGGTGATGCGGAAGTTACCTGCGAAGAAGTGAAGCAGTTGCGGCTCGAGATCACGAAGCTGCGCAGGTTGTTGGTCGTGAAGCTGTGTGATTGCCGCCGGCTGGCCAGCACCTTGCCGCTGGAGCCTTTGCTTCACACACCTGCCTGTAGATACAGGAGTGCGCTGCAATGAGTGACGAGCAGAACGACATCGATTCAGCCGCTGAAGCCCAGCAACAGTTGGAAGAGTCGCGACGGCACAAGGAGCAAGATCCTGACGTTCACTTCTGGGCGGTCGCACATGGTGATCTGCTCGCACGCCAACGGGCCGAAGCCGCCCAGCTGAAAACGCTCAACTGGGCACTGGACCGGTTATTCAAATGAAAATCAAACATTGCGAATACTGTGGAAAAGATCTCGGTGGCGAAGTTGATCGATGGCATGGGGATCCGCCCATTACCTGCGGTGAGCGCGAGTGTGAACGTTGGGCACGCGATTGCGTTGCCGAACAACGCGAAGAAGCTCATCGAGATTTAGATGATCGGATGGGTTGGTAATGAAACCGCGCTATCGACATGAGCCGCTGATCGACTTCGATGCGCCGCTGCCGGAGTGCGCCAAGAGCAAGCCATTGCCGCCGGTTGAAACACGCCGCCCCGCACATACGAGTGGCTGCGGCTGTATCGAATGTTGGAACTCAGGGCTGAGGTACGGCGACTGGCTGAAACAGAAACAACTCAACGAGCTGTAGGAGAATTTTGTGGCTAAAGTGTCTGAGATGATCGTCAGCAAGTTTCTCGCGAAGTCAGACTTCGAAGAGGATCAGGTCTGTACGATCAAGGATGTGGGAGTCGAGGAAATAGCACAGGGCGAAACCAAATGGGTCATCCGCTTTCGTGAGCACGTCAAAGGCATGGTGCTCAACGTGACCACCATCCGGGTATTGGAAGCCGCCTTCGGCGATGATTCTGACCACTGGATCGGCAACAAGGTCATGGTGTACGTAGACCCGAACGTGAGCTTTCAGGGTCGTGTTGTCGGAGGGCTGAGATTGCGACCGCCCAAGAAAGCCAAACCACCCATAGCGCCGCCGCCTGCTCCTTCCAAAGAAGCAGACTTTGACGATTCAGACATACCTTTTAATGCCGTGGCTGCATGAGAACCACGCTAAAAACATGCTTCAAGTGTGGGGCTGGAAAGCCCCTCACTCAATTCTAACATCATCGGAAGTTCGATTAGCCATGCCCGCGTTCATCCTCTCGACCCACAATCGTGAACGAGCCCTTACGCTTGCGCACACAGTATTGCGGAGCCTGGATGAGCGCGTGGCCTGGCAGGTTACTGTTGAGCCGGTCAAAGTCACTCGTACGATTCAACAGAATCGGTATCTCAATGGCGTGGCCTACAAGGCGATTGGCGAACGTACCGGCTACGAACGCGAGGAGTTGCATGAGTACTTCCTGGGCCTGTTCTTCGGCTGGCGAACCAAGAAGGTGCCGCGTAAACCTTCTAATCCCAAAGGCGAGGAATCTGTCCCGATACGCTCGACCACCAAAAACGAAGACGGTAAGCGTGAAGTGCTCTCGACGGAGGACTTCTGGAAGTACGTCGAATTCCTGCAACGCTTTGCGGCCGAGAAGCTACACATCATCATCCCCGATCCTGATCCTGCACTGAGGACACGATAGTGGTGGCCTACAAGGGAATGCCGCGGGCAACCGCAGAAGAAAGAGCACATCTCATGCGCGTGCGCGGATTGCCTTGTTGCATCTGCCTGCCCGATGAGCAGAAGTCTCCCACGGAAACTCATCATTTGCTCCAGGGAGGCCAGCGGATGGGGCATTATTTCTGCGTCCCTTTATGTCATGAACACCACGATAACGTGCATAGATACGTCATCATGATGCGTGCGTTGTGGACATTGACAATGAGTACATTGGGCGTGACGAACGTGGAATGGCCCATGAGCAAAATTGTGCCTAGGAGTGTGGCGTCATGAAACTCTTTTCGATCAAAGAGCGTCTTCAAGCCTATTCAAAACGGTTGCCCAACGGCTGTATTGAATGGATAGCTTCCAAGTTCCGAGATGGATATGGGTGTATCCGTGCAAATGGTAGAGATCGCGGCGCGCACATAGTCTCTTACGAATTCCACGTAGGACCGATTCCGCAAGGCTTGGAATTGGACCATTTGTGCCGGAATCGATGGTGCATTAATCCAGAGCATTTAGAGCCTGTCGGGCATAGGGAAAATGTACTTCGTGGCGTAGCTCCTGGCGCATTGATTCACAACACCGGGCGCTGCGCGAAAGGCCATGTAATGACAAAACAGCCCAGTGGTCGCATGAGCTGCCGAATCTGCAATCGTGAAGCAGTGCGCCGTTTTAAATCTCGGAGAGGTGTCGCATGAACGAGCGTGAGGTCATTGAGGCGCTCTGCATGGTCATCGGAACCGGTGTCGTGATGACGTTGATGGCGCTCTGGTGCCTGCGGCCTCGTAGTGCCCGCCGGGAGTCGAGGAAGTAATGCGCCGCATCGGAATGACAGGCTCATTGTCTGGCGCGGCACCTACTCTGCAAGCCTTCGGTACCTTCAAGGACATTCAGCGCGAGTCCCGTGAGCTTTCGATGGAGTTGGATATCAGCGTGATTGCTCTGGACCCAAGGCGCTATACCGCACGCTTTCGGGTGTTGGGACATACCGCTAACAATGCCGATGAGGTCAGACGGTTGGTCACTCGATTGAGGCCTGCACCATGATGGAGATCCGCGCGGAGTTGGCCAAATGAGCACGCTCACATCGGAAACGTCGGACACATGAAGCCCATGGCCATCGACCTGTTTTGCGGATTGGGCGGATGGACGGAAGGTCTGCTCGCTGAGGGTTACTACGTGGTTGGCTTCGACATCGAGCGACACGTCTATGGCGAGCATCGCTATCCGGCGCAATTGGTGCTGCAGGACGTTCTGAGCATCCATGGGCGGCAGTTCAAAGACGCTACCCTGATAGTCGCCTCTCCGCCCTGCCAGGCGTACAGCTACCGTGCGATGCCCTGGAAGCGCGCTAAGGCGCTGCCACCGCCGGACAACTCGCTATTCGAGGCGTGCTTCCGCATCCAGCGTGAAGCTTCTGAGGCGGCGGGCCGCCATATCCCGATGGTGGTTGAGAACGTCCGTGGAGCTCAGCCCTGGGTCGGGCGCTCGAGGTGGAACTTCGGCAGTTTCCACCTGTGGGGGGACGTGCCAGCCTTGATGCCGATGGTCAAGGTCAGTGCCAAAGTACCCGACTTGGATTGGTCTAAACACGGCACGCCCGGATATCGAGACGGGCCAGGTCGTGCGTTCAACGATACAGCGATCAAGAATCTTGACGGCATCAAAAATAAAGACGCCGATGGATATGTACGTGATCACCCCTCGGCATTTGGGTGGAAAGCACCTCGAACCTCCAGCGCTAGCCCGAAACGTAAATTCGCCGCTGCTCAGGTAGCCAAGATTCCGCTGCCATTGGCGCGGTACATCGCCGCCACCTATAAGCCGAGGCTCGCAGCATGACGGACATAACCGACAAAACAGTACAGCTCACCTCAAAGGATGTGCTCCGCGAGGTTCAAGCGGAGTTGATCAAGATCGCCGCCAGCTTGGTGCAAGGCGTTCATATACCCACCGAGTTTGATGAAGACAACTTCTATAAGTCCACTCCGGTCGCTGAGCGCCGTCGCATACGCCAGACCCGCGAACGACTGGAGGAGCACGGGAGGGTCACGGGCATCAAGCTGCGTGATCTGTTCGACAAGCTCTCGCCGTTGATTCGTAGCTCGGACGAGACGAGCGAGCACCCCTATTCCCGGACAACAGACATCGCCATGCAGGCGTTCTTTGATCGCTGGCAGGCAAACCCCGTTACCGCGTCGGATCAGCAATGGGTCAACGGCTACGCCCGTGCGCTTCAGCACGTTCGAAGCAAGTCGGTGCCGTCCGCTCCGAAAGCCAACGCAGTCCCCACGCGCTCCGACATCCAATCTCGCCAGCTCTATACCTGCCCGGTCCCAAATTGCCCGGGGAACCACCTGAGCAAGTTGAGCGTGTGCGTGGAGCCGTGTCCGGGATTCATCACTCGCGATGACGGTACCCGAATCTATTGCGGGAGCGGCAAAGGCCATCCCGGCCCATGCTGCTGTGTACAGACGCGGTCGAAAGCCAACGCTGGGGAGTCTCGCGCAGAGTTTGAGCGGGATCGAGGCTTTGTGCGCCGTTGCCCGAAGTGTGGCTCAAGTGGCGCACCCAACATGACCCCTATAGACGGCGTAATCCGGCCATGCCCCTCCGGGTGGCACGCTCAGAACGGGGACGCGCAAGCATGAAGCGCTATCAACTCATCCTCAAAGGCGACACCGGATTGCTACAGCTCGACGAGCACCCGGGCGGTTCATGGGTGCACCATGCCGATGCGCTCCCGCTGGCGACAGAGAATATGCGGCTACGCGCGGCATTGAGAGATCTATGCAATCAGGTTGAGAAGTTCTGCATTGAGCAGGGGGAATGGGAATTCTATACGGGACCCACGCTGGCAGCGCTCGGTGAATCTCGGCAGGAAGTGCATGAGAAGGATCTGCTCGACTTGATCGTCGGGAACAAACCGACCGCAGTGAGCGAGGGAGAACAACATGGCGAGTAGACATCCAGCAACCGAAGCATGGGACGCATGGGTACAAAGCGGCTTCGGCTCGGAGGCAATCAAGGCTGAGACACTCAAGGCGCCAGCAGATCAGCAGCTGTACCTGATCAATCGGCTATGGCATGCCTTCATGGCTGGCCACGCCGCTGGTAGCACGAAGGGCAAGAACGATGGTTGAACGATATGTGCCGCGAGGTCCGAAAGACGTGACGCTTCAGCAAAGGAACCGGCGCCGCATCAAGGAACTTGAACGGGCCCTGATGCGAGCCGTCAATGAGCACGGGCACAAGTATA
>Ga0137404_10000193_pt1 | contig 39157 bp, 41 predicted proteins | sample CZOMad2_1_16fung_FD_108285 | JGI IMG/M metagenome (GOLD analysis project Ga0137404, IMG submission 108285) | Vadose zone soil fungal communities from Angelo Coast Range Reserve, California, USA - CZOMad2_1_16fungal (Illumina Assembly) | ecosystem: Environmental > Terrestrial > Soil > Vadose... | reverse complement strand
GGCACGCCCTCGGCGATGTCGAACATCACGACGTCGCCCAATTCCTTCAGGCCGATGAGGTGGGCCAGCGTTCCGCCGATCTGACCGGAGCCAATCAAAGCAATTTTGTCGCGCGCCATGGGATATCTGTCCTTTGAACGTACGGAGGGAGATTGAAGCAGCTTTGACTGGCTGGTTATCCCTTTCGACCGACCCGTTCAAGCCGGGGCGTGCTCAATTGTCAGTCTTGCGTCCGCCGCGCCTTGATTTCGATCGGGCAAGACATTCGTCATTCCGGGGCGCGAGCACTTTGCGAGCGAACCCGGAATCTCGAGATTCCCCAATGCGCAATTGCGCATCTGAGGTCTGGTCCGGAGCCTGTCATCGGGCGGCGCGAGCGCCGACCCGTTGGGACCATCCCGGAATGACACGCGCTATGTCTCCACCAAACCTGTACTCGAACCACTGGCCTCGGAATCCTTGTGTCCGTGGGGCAGCGCCAGATAGGATTCCGAGCTCATCTCGATCAACCGCGAGGAGGTTCGCTTGAATTCACTCGCCTCATTGCCCTCGCTTGCGACATATAACGACAGCGGATCAGCCTCTGCCGACGCCATCAGCTTCACCCTGTTGTCATAGAGCGTGTCGATCAGCGCAATGAACCGCTTGGCGGCGTTGCGCTCGGCATAGTCCATCACGGGAATGCGGTCGATCATGATGGTGTGATAGTCGCGCGCGAGCCGAAGGTAGTCGGATGCGGCAAGCGGCTTTTCGCAGATATCCGCGAAGGAAAAACGCGCGACACCGTGCGCCGAACACGGCACATGCAGGATGCGGCCCTTGATCGAAATATCGCGCGGCTTGCAGGGCGCATTGCCGGTCATCTTGATCCAGGCCTTGTCGAGCGCGGCGTCGGCAGCGGCGTCCGCCGGCACCAGCCACATGGTCACGCCCGCGAGCTTTTCCAGGCGGAAATCGGTGCGCGCATCGAGCCGCAGCACCTCCATGTGTTCGGATATCTGCGCAATGAAAGGCAGAAACAGCGCCCGGTTCAGGCCGCCTTTGTAGAGATCGTCGGGCGGGACGTTCGATGTCGCGACCACCACGGTGCCAAGTTCGAACAATTTGGCGAACAGCCGCCCCAGGATCATCGCGTCGGCAATGTCGGTGACGTGGAATTCATCAAAACATAACAGCCAGGCATGGTCGAAAATCGAAGCGGCGGTGAGCGCGATCACATCGCCGTCGGCAATTTCGCCACGCGCGATGTTCTGGCGAAAGCCGTAGATGCGCTCATGCACCTCGGCCATGAATTCGTGGAAATGGGCGCGGCGCTTGTGCTCGACCGGGCTCTGCTGAAAAAACATATCCATCAGCATGGTTTTGCCGCGCCCGACCTCGCCATGAATGTAGAGGCCACGCGGCGGCGCGGCGTCCTTGTCGGCGAACAGGCGGCCGAGCAGGCCCTGCCTGCGCAGCGGTTTGTAGCGCGAAAGCCGCTGCTCGAGGTCGGTGAACGCCTCGGCGACTTCCGCCTGCGCGGCGTCGGGCTCGATCGCGCCGGAGGAGACCAGGGCCTGGTAGTGGGCGTGGAACGAGTCCGACGGGGGAGACAACATGGCCCCTCCTTACGGCCCTAAGCCCACGGAAATTGCAAGCCGTGAATTGGTGTAAGGGGGATGCGGATGTGGGTGTTGGGAGGCACCGCGCGGCCTCATAAAAGGCTCGTCATCCCCGCGAAAGCGGGGATCCAGTACGCCGCGGCTTCTCGATTCTAACACCGTCGGCTCTGGAATACTGGGTCGCCCGGTCAAGCCGGGCGATGACAGAATTGTGTGCGCAGCCTCACGCGCTCAGCGCGTAGGAATCCTCGACCACATAGGGCCCGCCGCCGGTCGAAGCGCGCGAGGAAAACAGCACGAAGCGCGATGCCGTGAACACCCGGGTCGGAAAGTAGCCGCGCACCGACAGATAATCCGCAACGTCCTGGGTGGAGGCATCGCGCAGCCGCGCCAGCGTCACGTGCGGGGTGAATTTTCGTCCCTCCGGGTCGAGTCCGATCCGCTGCATCAGCCGCTCGAGTTCGGCCTGCAGCTCGATCAGCGGCCGGGTGGGGGCGATGTTTGCGACCACCGCGCGCGGCTTTTTTCCACCGAAGCTGGAGAGGCCCTGCACGGCCACCTCGAACGGCTTGCGATTGACCCGAAACAGCATCGAGGCAATCTCGTTGGCGGCGACACCATCGATATCGCCGATGAAGCGCAAGGTGACGTGGTAATTTTCGGGGTCGATCCAGCGCGCGCCGGGCAGGCCGCCACGCAAGCTGGAAAGCGTCTGGCCGATCTCGGCCGGAATTTCCAGTCCAGTAAACAAACGCGGCATCGCAAGACTCCCGATGCTGAGGCATGATCCCGAAAAAGCCTGTGCCGGATTTGAGCCGGAATGGACGCCGGTTTTCTCGAACGGACGACTTCGCTGGTCCTGAGATCATGCCCGCTAACAAGTCCGGTGACGAATCACCGATGCATATTTTCTACCGTAGTTATGTGACTCTGCGAAGCACTCGGCGTGCCGGTCCGGGAAAACTGCGATGTTAGGGTTATTACTGCCTGCTTTTCAACTACGTTGCCCGGATATCGCGCCGAGAAATGCCTGCACCGTGGGCAGGATATTCTTGACGATCACCTCGACGCCCTCCGCTGTCGGATGCAAGCCGTCCGCCTGCTTCAGCCTGGAGTCGGTGGCGACACCGTCGAGGAAGAACGGATACAATGGCACGCCGGAGGATTTGGCGAGATCCGGATAAATCGTGTTGAAACGAGCCGAATAGTCGCTGCCGTAATTCGGCGGCGCGAGCATCCCGCACAACAGGACCGCAATGCCGCGCGCCTTCAGCCGCGCCACGATGTCCGTCAATGCTGCGCGGGTGACCGCTGGATCGGTGCCGCGCAAGGCATCGTTGGCACCGAGTTCGACAATCACCGCCTGCGTCCCCTGGGGCACCGACCAATCGAGCCGGTCGCGGCCGCCGGAGCTAGTGTCGCCGGAGACCCCGGCGTTGATCATGTCAACCGCTATCCCGTTGGCCTTTAATGCCTTTTGTAGCTTGGCCGGGAACGCATCGGGGCCAGCAAGACCAAAACCGGCGCTGAGCGAATCTCCCAGCACGACCATCTTGATCGGCCTTGGCTCGATCGCCGCCGAGGTCTCGGCAAAGGCCGGTTCCACCGCCATCAGCACCAGTCCCCACACGAGCATTTGCACGAACATCGGCGTCCGCCTCTCGACCGCACCACCGGAAGTACCATATGACCGAGCCATGGACAGTCTCATCGAACCCTCGCCGCTGACCGGCATCAAGCCGGACACCATCGCCATCTCGAACGTCAATCTCTCGCTCGGCACGGGCGCGGCACGCGTGCACATTCTCAAAGACATCAGCCTCTCCGTGGCATCGGGTGAGGCCATCGGCCTGATCGGTCCGTCGGGCTCGGGGAAATCCACCCTTCTGATGGTGATGGCGGGATTGGAACGTCCTGACAGCGGAGAGGTGGTGGTGAACGGCACCCCTTTCAATGCCCTCGACGAGGATGCGCTGGCGCGCTTTCGCGGCCGTCAGGTCGGCATCGTATTCCAGTCGTTTCATCTGATTCCGACCATGACGGCGCTGGAAAACGTCGCCGTACCCCTGGAGCTGGCCGGCGATGCAGATGCGTCGCGGCGCGCGGCGCAGGAATTGACATCGGTCGGCCTTGGCGACCGCTTGCATCACTATCCCACGCAATTATCGGGCGGCGAGCAGCAGCGCGTCGCGCTGGCCCGGGCGCTGGCGCCCGATCCCGCCATCCTGGTGGCTGACGAGCCCACCGGCAATCTCGACGAAGCCACCGGCAAACAAATCGTCGATCTGCTTTTCACCAAGCACGCCGAGCGCGGCATGACGCTGGTGCTGGTCACGCACGACACGGCGCTGGCGCAACGCTGCGATCGTGTGGTGCGGCTGCGCTCGGGGCGGATCGATCGACAGGTTGCGGAACGCGAAGCCGCTTCATGACGATGGCTTGCGAACTGGTTTCCCGAGGCCGCCCGGCATCGCTTCCCTTGCGCTACGCGCTGCGCGAATTGCGCGGCGGCCTGCGTGGCTTTTACGTTTTCGTCGCCTGCATCGCGCTCGGTGTCATGGCGATTGCCGGTGTCGGTTCGGTTGCGGCGAGCCTCGGCGAGGGATTGGCGCGCGAGGGCCGCACCTTGCTCGGCGGCGACGTGGCCTTTTCGCTGTTTCAGCGCGAGGCCAAACCGGACGAGGTCGCATTTCTGCGCTCCCGCGGTGAGGTCTCGGCGATCGCGACGCTACGCGGCATGGCGCGCGCAAATGACGGTCGCCTTGCGCTGGTCGAGATCAAGGCCGTGGACGGCACCTACCCGATGCTGGGCGAACTCGCGCTCGACCCGAAACTGCCGGTGGCGGATTTACTGGCCGAGCGGGACGGGGCATTCGGCGCTGCCGTCGATTCCACCTTGCTGCACCGGCTCGACCTCAAGCTCGGCGACCGCGTCAGTATCGGCAGCGCGGCGTTTCAGATTCGCAGCGTCGTCAACGCCGAGCCGGACAAGCTCGCCGGCGGGCTCGGGTTCGGTCCCCGATTCCTGGCCAGCGATGCCGCGCTTCGCGCCACCCAATTGTTGCAGCCCGGCAGCCTGGTGCGCTGGACCTATCGGGTGCGGCTGCCGGACAACACGGGCGGCGATCGTACCGCAACCCGGCTCGCCGATGATGCGAGAAACGCGCTGCCCGAAGCCGGCTGGGAGATCCGCACCCGTGACAACGCCTCGCCGCAACTCGAGCGCACCATCAGCCGCTTTACCCAGTTTCTCACTTTGGTCGGCCTTGCCGCACTCCTGGTCGGCGGCGTGGGCGTGGCCAACGCCGTCAAGAGCCATATCGATCGCCGCCGCGACGTCATCGCCACGTTCAAGGCGTTGGGCGCCACCGGCCGCGACGTCTTTGCCATCTACCTGACGCAAGTAACCGCGCTTGCCGTGATCGGCTCGGCGATCGGTCTTGCCGCCGGTGCCGCGCTGCCGTTCATCATCGTCAACGTGTTCGGTACGCTATTGCCGCTGCCGGTGGTGCCAGCGCTGCATTTCGAAGAACTCGTGCTGTCGCTGGTCTATGGGCTTTTGACCGCGCTTGCGTTCGGGCTATGGCCGCTGGGCCGCGTCCATGACGTGCCGGTGGCGGCGCTGTTCCGCGAGGCGGTGACGAGCCCCTGGCATCGCCCGCGCTGGCCGTACCTCACCTTGATGGCGCTCGTGATCGCGCTTCTGATCGGGGTCGTGATCGGGCTTGCCTATGACAAGCGTGTCGCAACCGTGTTCGTCCTGTCCTCGATCGCCGTGTTCGCGCTGTTGCGCGGCATCGCCGCCAGCCTGATGGCGCTGGCGCGCCGCTCGCCGCGGGCGCGCGCTACCATGCTGCGGCTTGCGATCGCCAACATCTACCGGCCCGGCGCCTTGACGCCTTCCGTAGTGATGTCGTTGGGTCTTGGTTTGGCCGTGCTGGTCACGATTACGCAGATCGACGGCAATCTGCGGCGGCAATTCCTGGCGGCCCTGCCGGACCGCGCGCCCTCGTTCTATTTCATCGACATTCCCGCCACCGAAGCCGACCGCTTCAGCGCCTTCATCAAACAGGCCGCGCCGCAATCGACGATCGAGGAGGTGCCGATGCTGCGCGGGCGCATCGTTGCCGCGCGCGGCGTCAAGGCCGAAGATCTAAAACCCTCGACCGACAGCGAATGGGTGCTGCAGAGCGACCGCGGCCTGACCGCTACCGGCGAAATCCCCAAGGGCTCGAAGATCGTCGAAGGCGAATGGTGGGGCGCGGACTATGATGGACCGCCGCTGATCTCCATCGAGAAGAAGATCGCCGACGGGCTCAAGCTCAAAATCGGTGACGAGATCATCGTCAACGTGCTCGGCCGCGATATTCCGGCCAGGATCGGCAATATGCGCACGATCGACTGGCAGGGCCTCGGCATCAATTTCGTGCTGGTGTTCTCGCCCAACACCTTCAGGGGCGCGCCGCACACCCATATCGCGACATTGACCGAGGCTCACCCGGATTCCGCCGGCGACGCCCGGATCATCAAATCGGTGGCCGACGCATTCCCCATGGTCACGAGCGTGCGGGTCCGTGAGGCGCTAGAGGCCATCGGCACGGTCGTCACCAATCTGGTGCTGGCGATCCGCGGCGCCAGCGCGGTCACGTTGATCTCGGCGATCCTGGTGCTGGGCGGAGCACTCGCCGCAGGCCATCGCCATCGCGTCTACGACGCGGTCATCCTCAAGACCCTCGGCGCGACCCGGGCACGGCTGCTCGGCGCCTACGCCCTGGAATACCTGATGATCGGTTTTGCCACAGCTGTGTTCGGGGTGATCGCCGGCTCGGTCGCCGCCTGGCTGATTGTGACCCGGCTGATGACCCTGAGCTTCATCTGGCAGGCCGGCAGCGCCGCTGGGGTGGTGGCGGCGGCCCTGGTCGTCACGGTGGGATTGGGGCTGGCCGGGACCCTGTTGGCCCTGAATCAGAAGCCCGCCGCCGTGTTGCGAAATCTATAGTATATAAATTTCATATAAATTGGGGGCGAATTAGGTTACGCCGGGCCCCGTACACATGCTTGACCGTAGCGACATTCAGCCGCGCATAGACGCTTGAAGTGAATGTGCTAGTTTCCCAAATATCAGTTCGGGCCAGATGCCGGCTTGATGACAGAATTTTAATGTCGGCAAATACGGGTATCTGGCATAAATCTCTAGCCGGCGCCGCAAAGCCCTTGTGTTCCGCCGGGCAACCAACAGGAATTCGACCATGTCGGACCTAGACCGCAACTATGCTTCTCCTTTCGGCCGGGCCGCCGGGCGCGTTGACGCCGCGACCGTCGACGCCGGTCTGCGCGCCTACATGCTGCGCATCTACAACTACATGAGCATTGGCCTGGCCATCACCGGCCTCGCCGCGCTCGGCGTCTATATGGCGGCGGTGACCGCCGATCCATCCGGTGCCAGCGCCAAGATCGGCAATGTCTTTCTGACGCCATTCGGCTACGCGATGTTCGTGAGCCCCCTGAAATGGCTGTTCATCCTGGCACCGCTCGCCATGGTGTTCGTGATCTCGGCCGGCATCAACCGGCTTGCTCCCGCGACCGCCCAGATGTTGTTCTGGGTGTTTTCGGCACTGATGGGCATTTCGCTGTCCTCGATCTTCCTGGTGTACACGCACACCTCGATCGTGCGGGTGTTCTTTATCACCGCGGCGACCTTCGGCGCGCTCAGCCTCTATGGCTACACCACGCGGCGTGACCTGACCGGGATGGGATCGTTCCTGATCATGGGCCTGTTCGGCATCATCATCGCGAGCCTGGTCAACCTGTTCCTCGCCAGTTCGATGCTGCAGTTCGTGGTATCCGTGGTCGGCGTGCTGGTGTTTGCGGGCCTCACCGCCTGGGATACCCAGCGGTTGAAGAACGATTACATCTACGGCTATGCCCGCCAGGGCGGCGACGTGGCCGAGCGCGCGGCGATCACCGGCGCATTGTCGCTCTACTTGAACTTCATCAACCTGTTCACGCTGTTGCTGCAATTGCTCGGTCAGCGCGATTGATCGGTTGCCCCTAGCGCGGGAATAAAGGTCCCGGCCTCGCGGCCGGGGCTTTTCTTTTGCGGCGGGCAAAAATAATCTTCGCGCCATGTCCTCGCTTGAAATCAGGCCGGCCACGGCCGCCGATCTTCCTTCCATTACCGAGATCTATGAGCACGCGGTGCGTTTCGGCACCGCGACGTTCGAACTCATCCCGCCGGATCTCGCCGAGATGACGCGGCGCTTTGGCACGCTGATGGATGGCGGCTTCCCCTATGTCGTCGCAGTGGTCGAAGGCCGCGTGGTCGGATACGCCTATGCCGGCGCTTACCGTCCGCGGCCGGCCTACCGGTTCACGGTGGAGAATTCGGTCTATTTGCAACCTGCCATCCACCGGCGGGGAATCGGGCTACAGTTGCTGCAACGGCTGATCGCCGAATGCGAGGCGCGCGGCTACCGCCAGATGATCGCCGTGATCGGCGATTCCGCCAACGCCGCATCGATTGGCGTTCATTCAAGGTGCGGATTTGAGATGATCGGGACCCATCCGAATGTCGGTTTTAAATTCGGCCGCTGGCTCGACACTGTGATGATGCAACGCGCGCTCGGCGAGGGCGCGACGACGCTGCCGGCGGACGATGCGACCGCGACGCGACGTTAGCTCCGCCCTCATGGTGAGGACGCGTCTTCGCGCGTCTCCGGACGATGCGGAGCCTGTCATCGGGCGCGCATTCGCGCGACCCGTTGGCATCGCCTTGAGAACCATGAGGCCATCCTTCGAGACGCGGCCGATCACGGCCGCTCCTCAGGATGAGGTTTTTCCTCCGCTAAACCACCGCCAGTTTGCGGTCGATCGCCAACAGCACGCGATCGAGGTCATGGCCCCGGCGCAGGATCAGTCCGCTCGCCGAGATGACACTGTAAATCCCCTGCTTGCGCGAGAGCCGCGGATCCTTTTCGATGCGGTAGATTGGAACTTCCGAAGCGCGGCGGAATATCGAGAACACGGCGCGGTCGCGCAGGAAATCGATGGCATAGTCGCGCCACTCGCCGTCGGCGACCATGCGCCCGTACAGGTTCAAGATGCGATTGAGTTCGAGGCGATTGAACGTCACCCGGCTTGGCAAGGCACCCGCAGCGGCATTGCGCGCCGCTGCGCGGACCTCACTTGGGTCGGTTTCCTCCGACATCGAACTCATGGCACATCTCCTTGTCAGCCCGAGCATGATCTTGTTCCGAAACCGAAAGTCTACCTTGCGCTAGCGCGGCTCTTCGGGCCGGGATCATGCCGTCAGCGACATGATTGCGCCGACCGGCCTCCGCCGCAAGAGGGGCGCTGGCGGGAATGCCGGATTGGCCGGACTGCCAGTTCCCGTTATCGAGCGGGAAAACCGATGCAATGGCGCTTCCAGGCCGTAACAGGATCGTTAGCGGAATCATAATACCGCCTAACTTCCGCCCACCGACCGCCCTGCTAAATTGCGATAAGAGAAGCTTGCGTTGGCCCGGTCCTCTCGAAACCGGATTCCTCAGCCCCCAGCCCCCCGGGGACGTTGGGATCGGGCCTATAGCAGAATAGTTTATCCCCATACTGGGCCAACGCGAGTTGGTCCTTTTTCTTTTCGGGTTCTTTTCGGGCGACAGACGGGCGAGCGTTTTCAAGCGAAAGCCTGCCCGCGCTTGATGCGGGTCACCGCGATCGCAAAGACGACGCCAGGAAATGGACCCCAGTATGGACCCTAGTGAAGTGCCGCATACGCCGCGCCCAGCATCGGGCCCGGCCGGTCACGGCTTCCGTCCTGGATAAAGACCGCGGCGGCATCGATGCCCTCGCGGGAAATATTTTCCAGCGGCACGGTCCAGCTGCCGGCAACGCCGTTCCAGTCGCCGACCTTCAGCACGTTGCGCACCACATTGTAGTAGGTGAGATCGCGGCCGCGATTCTCACCGCGCCCGATCGATATCGGCACCGCTTTGGAGATCGAGCAGATCCATATTTCGCCGTGAACCGCGGCCGGTCCCTTGTTCGAGGCCGCCACCGTCACCGTAATCTGCTTGCCCGAAATCCCCATCGAAACCGGCACCGACATCACGCCATCGGTCGTCTTGGTAGCACCGATCGCGCTTTCGATGCCGGCGCGGTCGCTGCCAATCACATGGGCGGCGCCGTTGACGACCACTTGAGGCGTATAGACATCGCGATCGCCGCGCATCAGCGAATAGGCCTTCTGTCGAGCGCTGAAGCGCGCATCCGCCAGCGTGTCCTTCCAGCCGAGATAATCCCAGTAATCGATCGGCATGCTCAGCGCGATCACCGAAGGATCCTTGGCCAGTTCGCCGATGACCTTATCGGCAGGCGGGCAAGACGAGCACCCTTGCGAGGTGAATAGCTCGACCACCGCGCGAGGCTCGGCCAGCGCAGGCCGGATGATGGCCACGATCGCGCAAACGCCAAGCGCGCCCGACCACCGCGAAATGCAATTATAGGCCACCATTGCTGTCATAGCGGAACCGAGCATATCCGTGTTGCCGACGTTAACCCTTCTCGCCGTTAATACCTTACGGTCTGTGAGCCACCTTTGAAGAAGGCGACCTTTTCTTAGGCCGCCTTCTTTTCCCTCGCTACTCACTTCGCGGTGAGCCATCGATTATCACGCCGCGAGCTTGCGCAGCACGTAGTGCAAGATGCCACCGTTCCGGTAGTAATCGAGCTCATCAAGCGTATCGATCCTGCACAGCAGCGAAACGCGGCGCAACGAGCCGTCGCCCGATACGATTTCGGCGGTCAGCTTTTGGCGCGGTTTCAGGTCACCCTGCAACCCCCGTATTGTTACGGTCTCGTCGCCCTTCAGCCCGATCGACTGCCAGGAAGCTCCGTCTTCGAAGGTCAGTGGAAGCACACCCATGCCGACGAGATTGGAGCGGTGGATGCGCTCAAAGCTTTGGCAGATCACGGCGCGAACGCCGAGCAGCCGGGTGCCCTTCGCGGCCCAGTCCCGCGACGAGCCGTTGCCGTATTCGGCACCCGCGAACACCACCAGCGGCACTTTCTCGGCCTGATATTTCATCGCGGCATCGTAGATCGACATCTGTTCGCCGTCGGGCCAGTGCTTGGTCAGGCCACCTTCCGGAATGTTGCCGTCGGCGCCCTTCAGCATGAAGTTCTTGATGCGGATATTGGCGAAGGTGCCGCGCATCATGATTTCATGGTTGCCGCGACGCGTGCCGTACTGGTTGAAGTCGGCCGGGCGCACCTGATGCTCGCTGAGGAATTTTCCGGCCGGAGAGGTCAGCTTGATCGAGCCCGCCGGCGAGATGTGATCGGTGGTGATCTTGTCGCCGAACATCGCGAGGATCCGCGCATCGACGACGTCGACGATCGGCTCCGGCTCCTTCTTCATCCCCTCGAAATAGGGCGGGTTCTGCACATAGGTCGAGCTCATGTTCCAGCGATAGGTTTCGCTCTCGACGGTCTTGATCTTGCGCCAGTTGGCGTCGCCCTTGAACACATCCGCATAGCGCTTCTTGAAGATCGTCGCGGTCACAAATTTCTTCATGTACGCGTTGATCTCCTTCACGGACGGCCAGATATCCTTCAGGTACACCGGCTTGCCGTCCTTGCCGTTGCCGATCGGTTCGGCCGCCAGATCCTTGGTGACGGTGCCAGCCAGCGCGTACGCGACGACCAATGGCGGCGAGGCGAGATAGTTGGCCTGCACGTCCGGGCTGACGCGGCCTTCGAAATTGCGGTTACCCGACAGCACGGCGGCGGCGACAATGCTGTTGTCGTTGATCGCCTTCGAGATTTCTTCCGGCAGCGGCCCGGAATTGCCGATGCAGGTGGTGCAGCCGAAGCCGACCAGGTTGAAGCCGACCTTATCGAGTTCGAGTTGCAGGCCGGAATTCGCCAGATATTCCGCCACCACCTGACTGCCCGGCGCCAGCGAGGTCTTGACCCAGGGCTTGGCCTTCAGCCCCTTGGCGGCGGCATTGCGCGCCAACAGCCCTGCGCCGATCAGGACGCTGGGATTGGAAGTGTTGGTGCAGGAGGTGATCGCCGCGATCACCACGTCGCCATGGCCGAGATCGAAATTGCGATTTTCCACTGCATAGCGCTTCGCGGCGTCTGCGGCCTTCTTGTATTCGCTGACCATCGCGGTGGCGAAACCCTCAGCGACGGCAGGCAATGCGACGCGGCCTTCAGGACGCTTCGGTCCGGCCATCGACGGCACGACATCGCCGAGATCGAGCGTGAGCGTGGTCGTGAATACCGGGTCCGCCGACTTGGCGTTGCGAAACAGGCCCTGCGCCTTGGCATAGGCCGATACCAGCGCGACGCGGTCGGCCTTGCGGCCCGAGGTCTTGAGATAGTCGATGGTCGCGGCATCGACGGGGAAGAAGCCGCAGGTCGCGCCATATTCCGGCGCCATGTTACCGATCGTCGCTTTGTCCGCGACCGAGAGGTGATCGAGACCGGGGCCAAAAAATTCCACGAATTTTCCGACCACGCCCTGCTTGCGCAGCATCTGCGTCACCGTCAGCACCAGATCGGTGGCGGTAACGCCTTCCCTAAGCTGGCCCTTGAGTTTGAAGCCGACCACTTCCGGCAGCAGCATCGACAATGGCTGGCCCAGCATGCAAGCTTCCGCCTCAATGCCGCCGACGCCCCAGCCGAGCACGGCCAGGCCATTGACCATAGTGGTGTGCGAATCGGTGCCGACCAGCGAATCCGGATAAGCCACCTCGAAGGTCGCGGTGTTCTTGCCGACCGTCATCTTCTGCTTCCGGGTCCAGACCGTCTGCGCGAGGTATTCGAGATTGACCTGGTGGCAGATGCCGGTGCCGGGCGGTACCACGGAGAAATTCGAAAACGCCTTCTGGCCCCATTTGAGGAATTCGTAGCGCTCCTGATTCTGCTTGTATTCCTCGACCACGTTCTTGCCGAACGCCTTGTTGTCGCCGAAGAAGTTCACGATCACGCTGTGGTCGATGACGAGATCGACCGGCACCAGCGGGTTGATCTTCTCGGCGTCGCCGCCGAGCGCCTGCATCGCATTGCGCATTGCCGCGAGATCGACCACCGCGGGCACGCCGGTGAAATCCTGCATCAGCACGCGCGCCGGGCGGAACGCGATTTCATGTTCGAGCGCACGCGTCTTCAGCCATTTCGAGACCGCGACGATGTCGTCCTTCTTGACGGTGCGGCCGTCCTCGTTGCGCAGCAGGTTCTCCAGCAGCACCTTCATGGAATAGGGAAGTCTGGAGATTCCCTTCAGACCGTTCTTCTCGGCGGCGGGCAGGCTGTAATAGACGTAGGTCTTGGCGCCAACCTTGAGAGTTTTTTGGCATTTGAAGCTGTCGAGCGAGGTCATGTGAGGCAATCCCAAATTGTCAGTCATACCCGATAAGGGTATTATAACACCGGCGGAGGGGCTCGGCCGAGAGGCTTGCAGCTGCGGATTGTGTGCTGCGTTAAGTTCCGGCTTATAGAATCTTTCGACAAGCACCGCCACAGCGGCAAGCGGTTCGCAGCAATGCGCACCCGATAAATTCTGATGCGGGACCGCTGGATTCCAGAGGACCGTCAAAGGGGCAAGATGCGGCTCTCGGGACGCGAAATCAGCTGTGTGCGGGGTGGCCGGGAGGTTTTTTCCGGTCTCGGTTTCGAGGCCGCCGCTGGCGAAGCACTGGCCGTCACGGGCCCCAATGGATCGGGCAAAACCTCATTGTTGCGCCTGATTGCGGGCCTGATCACGGTGGTGCGGGGATCTATCAGCCTGGAGGGCGGCGAGGCTGACCTGACCCTGCCCGAGCAGTCGCATTATCTCGGCCACCGCGACGCGATCAAACCGGCGTTGAGCGTGTCGGAAAATCTTGCGTTCTGGCGGGATTTCCTCGGCGGCAAGGCCTTTGATTCTACGGAAATCCTCGGCCTGGTAGGGCTCGATCACGCCGCCGGGTTGCCAGCCGCGTTTCTATCGGCCGGACAACGGCGGAGGCTCTCGATCGCGAGGTTGCTTGCCGTGCGGCGGCCCATCTGGCTACTCGACGAGCCGACCAACGCACTTGACGCCGCCGGACAAACCCTGTTCGCCACGCTGATGGGAGACCATCTGTCGCGCGGCGGCCTGATCATCGCCGCGACCCACACGCCCCTAGGGGTGAGCGCGCGCGAACTGCGGATGGGGGGCGCATCGTGAAGGCGCAAGGCTTCGTGAGGAGGCAGAATCGCACGCCACTCGGCGCTGAACTCTTAGTTCCCTCCCCCCTTGTGGGGTCCGAGGCGAGCGAAGCTCGCTCTCGAGGTCAGGGAGAGGGGTGCCACACGGCGTACTGCTCGTTATTCGGCGACGACCTTCATTTGCGCCCACCCATGGCATGCTCCCATCGAGCATCTTTTTCGGGGCTACCCCTCTCCCCCACCCTCCCCCGCAAGGGGGGAGGGTGCGAACTGTGCTCGCGGCTGCATCCCGCGCAGCGGGGCCTCACATGACCGCGCTCGCGGCATTGGTCCGCAGGGACATCAAAATCGCGCTTCGCGTCGGTGGCGGGGCGCTGATCGGTGTGCTGTTTTTTCTCACCGTCGTGGTGCTGATGCCGTTCGCGCTCGGCCCCGATCTCGCGCTTCTGACGCGGCTAGGTCCCGCGATCCTCTGGCTCGGCGCCCTGCTCGCAAGCCTGCTGACACTCGACCGCCTGTTCATGGCCGACCATGAAGATGGATCACTCGATCTGATCGTGATGAGCCGGACGCCGCTGGAGCTGTCGTGCGCCGCGAAGGCGCTGGCGCACTGGCTGGCCGCGGGGTTGCCGCTGGTCATTGCAACCCCGGTGCTGGGGCTACTCCTGAACCTCGACGCCACGGCGACATCGGCCGTCGCGCTGACGCTGCTGGCTGGCACGCCGGCGCTGACATTTACCGGAATGATCGGCGCGGCGCTGGCGGTGACGCTGCATCGTGGCGGGCTGCTGCTGGCGGTGCTGGTGCTGCCGTTGTCGATTCCGGTGCTGATCTTTGGGGTGGCCGCCTCGGAGGCTGCGATCATCGAACCCTTGGCGTTCGGCGCGCCGTTTTCGATCCTGTGCGCGCTCTCGCTGTTCAGCTTTGTCATCGGACCGTTCGCTGCGGCTGCGAGCTTGCGGCATGGACTGGACTGAGGACCGAATCGATACCGATCAACTCTGGCGGAGGCAGGATGAAACAGCACAAGCCGCATTGTCTGCCAGAGCCACAGCTATTATCAGGGATGTCATGACGCTGATCGATCTTGCCAATCCCACCCGGTTCCTGACCTTGACCGCGCGCCTGTTGCCGTGGCTTGCGGCGGCGACCGCCATCCTGCTCGCGATCGGGCTCTATCAGTCAGCGCTGGCGCCCGACGACTATCAGCAGGGCGCCACAGTGAAGATCATGTTCATTCACGTGCCTAATGCTTGGCTGTCGATGTTCGTCTGGGGCGTGATGAGCCTTGCCGCACTTGGCACGCTGGTGTGGCGGCATCCGCTGGCAGACGTTGCCGCCAAGGCCGCCGCCCCGATTGGTGCTGCGTTTACGTTTCTCGCGCTGGTGACGGGCTCGCTGTGGGGGCGGCCGATGTGGGGCACCTATTGGGAATGGGACGCGCGGCTGACTTCGGTTTTGATTCTGTTTCTGATGTATCTCGGTTTGATCGCGCTGTGGCGCGCAGTCGAGGATCCGTCGCGCGCGGCGCGGGCCGCCGCGATCCTGACGCTGGTCGGCGCGATCAATCTGCCCATCATCAAATTCTCGGTGGACTGGTGGAATACACTGCATCAGCCGGCGTCGGTGATGCGAATGGGCGGACCGTCGCTCGACCGCGCTTTTTTGATTCCGCTTCTGGTGATGGCGGTGGCGTTCTCGCTGCTGTTCCTCACTTTGCATCTGGCGGCGATGCGAAACGAGATCCTGCGCCGCCGGGTGCGCGCGTTGCAATTGATCCAAGTGGCGCAATCTAGCCAGCGGCCGGCGTGAATGCGATGTCGCTAGGCCCCTACGCGCCCTTCATCGTGACATCCTATTTGCTGGTGAGCGCGGTGGTGATAATGCTGATCGGCTGGATCGCGATCGACTACCGCCGGCAGCAGCGACATCTGCGCGAACTCGAAGCCGGTGGCGTCGTGCGGCGCTCCGGACGCAGCGCAACGGACATCAAATGAACGAACCTTCGGCAACCGAGACCGCGCCGCGAACTTCGCGCTGGATGATGGCGTTGCCGCTCGTCGCCTTCGCGGTGCTGGCCGCGATCTTTTGGTTTCGGCTCGGCAGCGGCGACCCGTCGCGGATTCCCTCCGCCCTGATCGGCCATCCGGCGCCGCCGACCGCCCTTCCCGCGCTGGAGGGGCTCGTCAACAACGGCGCGCAGGTGCCGGGGCTCGATCCTTCCGTGTTCAAGGGCAAGGTCAGCGTCGTCAACGTCTGGGCCTCGTGGTGCGTGCCCTGCCACGACGAAGCGCCGCTTTTCACCGAACTCGGCCGCGACAGCCGGCTACAGATGGTGGGAATCAACTACAAGGACGCCCCCGATAACGCCCGGCGCTTTCTCGGCCGCTACGGCAATCCGTTCGGCATTGTCGGCGTCGACGCCAACGGCCGGGCCTCGATCGAATGGGGGGTCTATGGCGTGCCGGAGACCTTCATCGTCGGACGCAAGGGCACCATCGTTTACAAGATGGTCGGCCCGGTGACGCCGGACAACATCAACACGGTGCTGAAGGTTGAAATCGACAAGGCGCTGAAGTGACGATGTAGTCGTCATTCCGGGATGGTCCCAACGGGTCGGCGCTTGCGCCGCCCGATGACAGGCTCCGGACCAGACCTCAGATGTGCAATTGCACATCGGGGGAGCTCGAGATTCCGGGCTCGCTCGCTTTGCTCGCGCCCCGGAATGACGCGTGGGGTGCAGAGCATCATCTACTTCCTCACATCCCCCTCCGCCGCGTCACTGGCTTCCAGCGACACCGGCTCCAGATGGTGGCGCTTGATCAGCGGCATCTGCGTGACGGCGAACAGCATGGTCAGCGGCACCATGCCGAAGGCCTTGAATGTGACCCAGACATCGGTGGACTGGGTGCGCCAGACGATCTCGTTCAGGACCGCCATGGCGAGAAACCACAACGACCAGCGCAGCGTCAGGGCGCGCCAGCCTTGCGGCGTGAGATTGAACATCTGATCGAACATGATGGCGATGAAGGAGCGGCCGAACAGCAGCCCGCCACCGAGGATCGATGCGAACAGCGTATAAACAATGGTTGGCTTTACCTTGATGAAGGTTTCATCGTGCAGCACCAGCGTCAGCGTGCCGAACACGATGACAACGACGGCGGTGACAATCGCCATCATGGGGACGTGCCGCGTCACCGCATAAGAGGCGATCATCGCGGCGATCACCGCCACCATGAACGCGCCGGTCGCCACAAAAAGATTGAACTTGGCGTTGGCGACGAAAAAAACCATCAGCGGCCCGAGTTCGGTCGCGAGCTTGAAAAGCGGATGCGGCCTGGTCTTGTCCATCATTCTATTCCTGCGATCGCCTGTGCGAAATCCCGCGCCGTAAATGGCGCGAGATCGTCGATGCCCTCACCGACGCCGATGAAATGCACCGGCAGCTTGTGCTTTTCCGCTAGCGCCACCAGGATGCCGCCACGCGCGGTGCCGTCGAGTTTTGTCATGACGAGGCCGGTGACGTCAGCGGTACGATGAAACGCTTCGACCTGCGACAGCGCATTTTGTCCCACGGTGGCGTCAAGCACGAGCAGCACCGCATGGGGCGCCGAAGCATCGACCTTTCGGATCACGCGCACGACCTTTTCCAGTTCCTTCATCAATTCGGCCTTGTTCTGCAGGCGGCCCGCGGTATCGACCAGGAGCACGTCGAGCTTTCCCTCCCGTGCCGCTGATAGCGCGTTGAAGGCAAGGCTCGCGGAGTCCGAACCTTGCGCGCCCGCGATGACCGGCGATTTGGTGCGCTCGCCCCAGACCTTCAGCTGCTCGATCGCGGCGGCACGAAAGGTGTCGCCGGCGGCCAGCATCACCTTGCGGCCTTCGGCGGCGAGCTTTGCCGCCAGCTTGCCGATGGTGGTGGTCTTGCCGGAACCGTTGACGCCGACCACAAGAATAACAAACGGCTTCTTCGTCTCATCGATGATCAGCGGCTTGGCAACGGGCGCGAGAACCTTTTCGACCTCGGTCGCGACCACCGATTTCACGTCATCCGCCGAAATCGACTTGTCGTAACGGCCGACACCCACGGCCGTGGCGATGCGCGCGGCGACCTCGGTACCGAGATCGGCACGGAGCAGCACGTCCTCGATATCATCGAGCATCGCGCGGTCGAGCTTGCGCTTGGTGACGAGATCGGCCACCGCCGTCCCGAGCGCGCTCGACGTGCGTTTCAGGCCGCTGGACAGTCGCCGCCACCAGCTCAGTTTTGTGTTTTCCGTCATGCAGGCGGTGTGTTAGCGGTTTCGGGCCATGAGCGAAAGTCTTGACCGAGGAATCGAAGTTCCCGAGTTGACCGCGGATGAAATACTCTCCCGCGTGCTCCACCGCGATGGTTTGATGCTGGTGATCGACAAGCCCGCGGGCCTGCCGGTGCATCGCGGGCCCAAAGGCGGCGCCAACCTCGAATCCTCCTTCGACGCGCTGCGATTCGGCCTGCCGCGGCCGCCGGTGCTCGCCCACCGACTCGACAAGGATACGTCCGGCTGCCTGGTGCTTGGGCGCCATCGCAAGGCGACGGCCTCGCTCGGCCTGCTGTTCAAGCATGGCAGAATCTCGAAATCCTATTGGGCGGTGGTCGAAGGCAGCCCGGCCGAGGACGAGGGCACCATCGACCTACCGCTCGGCCGCCTCAACGCCGAACGCGGCTGGTGGCAGAAGCCAGATCCGGAAGGACAGTCGGCAGTCACCAACTGGAAGGTGCTGGGACGCGGCGACGGCCTCACGTCACCTCTCACTTGGCTCGCGCTCGAACCCGTCACCGGTCGCACCCATCAATTGCGCGTGCATTCGGCAGCTCAGGGCTGGCCGATCGTCGGCGACAATATTTACGGCAATGGTCCCCGCTTCGGCGAGCCGCGCCTTCACCTGCATTCCCGCGAGATCGTGATTCCTATTTCGAAAAACAAGGAGCCGGTTCGCGTGATGGCGCCGGCGCCCGCGCATATGCGGAAACGGCTGAGGGCCTGCGGGTGGAATGAGGAGTGAATCTCCATCCGTCATGGCCGGGCTTGTCCCGGCCATCCACGTCTTTCGCGAGCAAAAGCAAGAAGTAAGACGTGGATGCCCGGCACAAGGCCGGGCATGACGAATTCAAACAACTAACCGCGCGCCATCGCTTCCCTTGACGACAAACGTCCGCACCGTGCCCGGTGTTTCCCCGCTGATCGCGACCGGCAAAAAATGTTCGGTGCGGCCTTGTCTCGTGCTTTCAATCAGAACCTGGCGGGTCGCGCCGATTTCCGATTGGAGCCGCCGCCGCAACGCGGCCTCACCCGCGGCCCGCAATCGACCGGCGCGCTGGCGAATCATATGTCCGGCGACCTGCGGCATTCGCGAAGCCGGCGTGCCCGGCCGCGGTGAGTAGGGAAACACATGCAGGAATGTCAGGCCGCATTCGCTGACGAGATCCTGCGAGCGGGCAAACATCTCCTCGGTTTCGGTCGGGAAGCCCGCGATGATGTCGGCGCCGAGCGCGATGTCGGGCCGCAAGCGCCGCACTTGATTGCAGAAATCGATCGCGTCTTGCCGCGAATGCCGCCGTTTCATCCGCTTCAGAACGAGGTCATCGCCCGACTGCAGCGAAAGATGCAGATGCGGCATCAGGCGATCATCATCTGCGATCACATCCAGGAGGTCGCGATCGACCTCGATCGAATCAACCGATGAAATCCGCAACCGCCTCAGTTCCGGCACGTGCCGCAGGATCTGTTTTGTCAACTGGCCGAGTTTCGGTGTGCCCGGCAGATCGGCACCATAGCTGGTCAAATCGACGCCGGTCAGCACAATCTCGGCGTGGCCACGCTCGACCAGCGCGCGGACCTGGGCCACCACAGCCCCCATCGGCACCGAGCGCGAATTGCCGCGGCCATAGGGAATGATGCAGAAGGTGCAGCGATGATCGCAGCCGTTCTGCACCTGCACGAACACCCGCGGCAGACCGTTTTGAAATCCGCCCACGAGATGCGGCGCCATCTCGCGGACGGCCATGATGTCGGCGACCGCGATCTTTTCGCTTGCGGTGATACCGAATTTCGTAGCGCCATCGAGCGCCGTGCGCGTCGTGCGCCAGGCTTCACTTCGCATCTTGTCGTCATTGCCGACGACCCGATCGACTTCGGCCATGCCTGCGAACATTTCGGCTTGCGTTTGCGCCGCGCAGCCGGTGACAACGATTCGAGCCGAGGGCCGTTCGCGCTTCAGCCGGCGGATCGACTGCCGCGCCTGCGCGACAGCTTCGTTAGTAACGGCGCAGCTATTGATGACGATGGTCTCGGTCAGCCCGGCGCGCTCGGCTTCGACGCGAATAATTTCGGATTCGAAGGCGTTGAGCCGGCAGCCAAAGGTGACGATGTCGACGCTCATGATCTTACGCGACGGACGCAAACAGCGCGGGATCGAAGCGGCCTTCATATTCGAACGTCGCCGTGCCCGTCATCAGCACGTGGTCGTCGCCGTGCCGCCACTCGATCGAGAGCTCGCCTCCGGGCAGCGTCATCTGCACTGTGCGATTGGCGCGCTTCAGCCGGGCCGCGGCCACCGCCGTGGCGCACGCCGCCGAGCCGCAGGCTTTGGTCAATCCCGCGCCACGCTCCCAGGTGCGGATAGTAATGTGGTCGCGGTCGACGATATGGGCCAGCGTGATGTTGGCGCGCTCCGGAAAGATCGGGTGATTTTCCAGAAGCGGCCCGAAGCGGGCGAGATCATAGGCGTTGACGTCGTCGACCCAGAAGATCGCATGCGGATTGCCCATGCTGACCGCGGACGGCGTGTGCAGCACCGGCGCGTCGATCGGACCTATCTGCAGCTCGATCGATCTTGTGTCGCGAAACTCTTCGGCGAGCGGAATATCCTTCCAGCCGAATTTCGGCGGCCCCATGTCGACGGTGTAGAGATCGGCGGCGGGTCCTTGCCAGCAATTCAGGAGGCCGGCCCTGGTCTCGAACGTGGCCGCGGTCTGGCCGGTGGCCTCGAACAGCCGGCGCACCACGCAGCGCATGCCGTTGCCGCAGGCGGCCGATTCGGAGCCGTCATTGTTGTAGATGCGGATGAAAGCCTCAGTGCCGGGAAGGCGCGGCGGCTGCAGCACCATCAGCTGGTCATAATGCACGCCCGCGGGCGAGGCCACCGCACGCGCCTCTTCCGAGGTGACGAGCGCGGGCGCATCGCGCAGATCGACCACGACGATTTCGTTGCCGATCCCGTTCATCTTGGCAAAGCTGTGGTTGGCGAGCGCGCTCATGGAATTCCCGATTTCCGCTTGCCTTATATGGCGAACAACGGCGGATTGGCTAGTACCGCCGATCTGAAGTCCCTGCACCGCAAGCGGCGAATTCGTATCAGGGACTTCAGATCGACAAGCGGGACTAGAAACCATCGACTTGCTGGCGCCCCTTTGCTTTCCGAAGTTCGCTCAAGGTGTCGCGGCGGAGTACCGGCGAACTTCGGAAAGCGGGGCACCAGTGTGGCGTATCTGTGTCGGACGCCTTTTCCGGGCAGGAAGGCCCATGCAATATCTGTTATGGGACGAATGGCGAGCTGGCATGTTAGCATTCCGATGGTTCGCCCCCGTTGCGCCGACGTGACCCGGGACCCCCAAAGCAAGGCGCGGACCGGATTTAAAAGGTTATGGAGAAAGACCTGATGAGTTGCCCCCGCCCCTTCCGCCTTGCCATGGTCGCGGTGGCCGCGATTTCGTTAAGCTTCGCTGAAGCGCTGGCGCAATCGGCACCGACGCCGGCTCCTCCTGCTGCCCCGACACCGGCGACACCTCCTACCGCCGCCGCCCCGGCTCCGTCGGCTAGCCCAACGGCTGCTCCTCCCCCTGCGGCAACACAGGCGACCCCGCCCCCAGCCTCACCCGCGCCGGTCCAAACCGCCGACCCGTTCGGCGAGCAAATCACACTGACGCCGAAAACCGTGATCGTCTTGAAGGGGGCCGCCAACTGGGATTCGGCGTTCGACACGCTGCTGGAGTCGTTCAAGTCACTGTCCGCGTTGCTCGACAAGCAAGGGATCAAACCAAGCGGCAATTGGATGATCGTCTATACCTCCACCGACGATGCCGGCTTCACCTATTTGGCCGAGATCCCGGTCGACCAGGATCCGAAGAATTTGACCAAGGCCATGAGCATGGGCAAATCGCCCGACGGCAAGGCGCTGAAGTTTGTCCACCGCGGGTCTTACGACAATATGGACAACACCTATGAGGCCATCACCAACCATCTCGACGACAAGAAACTTGAAGCCAAGGACACCTTCATCGAGGAATACATCACCGATCCCCTGAAAACGACGGAGGATAAATTGGTGATCAATGTCTACGTGCCGCTGAAGTGACGCCGATAAAGCATCGCATTCCTCTCGCGGCGATTCTCGCCACCGGCATTGCTGCGACCAGCCTGCTCGCCGCGTCCGCCCGGGCCGAGAGCGAACCGCCGGCCGTGATTTCCGTCACCGGCGAAGCCAAGATCTCGGCGCCGCCCGATCTGGCGCAGATCGACGGCGGCGTTACCTCGGAAGCCAAGACTGCGCGCGAGGCATCGGAGGCCAATAACGCGGCGATGGGCAAGGTCCTGCTGGCGCTGAAGGGCGCCGGCATCGACGAGAAGGATTACCAGACCTCGCGGCTGTCATTGCAGCCGCAAAGCTTGAGCAAGTCCAACGGGCCACCGACCATCACGGGCTACCGCGCCAGCAACCGGGTGACGATCCGGCTGCGCGACGTCACCAAGGTCGCGAACGTCATCGATACGCTGGTGGCCGCGGGCGCGAACGACATCGGCGGCATCAATTTCATGGTGTCACAGGCCTCGAAACTTCTCGACGAGGCTCGCGAAAAAGCGATCGCCGATGCCCGCCGCAAGGCCGAAATCTATGCCAAGGCCGCCGGCGTCACGCTCGGCGCACCGCTCAGCATCTCCGAGAGTGGCGCACCCGCTCCGATCGTGTTTCGCAGAATGGCCGCCGGCATCGCCGAATCAACGCCAGTGGCGCCGGGCGAAGAAACGCTGCAGCTCAGCGTGAGCGTGTCCTGGGCGATCAAGCCGGCGCAGTAACCTTGCTGCCATACCCGCAGACCTCATCCTGAGGAGCCGCCAACGGGTCGCGCGAATGCGCGCCCGATGACAGGCTCCGCTGCGTCTCGAAGGATGGAGACTGGCCCTCGTGCTTCGCGACGGCGCTAACGCGCCTCCTTAGCATGAGGGATCACAAAGGGGGCGAGGTTAGAGCTCCACCACCTGCCCCGGCTTGAGCGCGACAAAACGCTCGCGTGGAATCTTCGCCTCATCGAGTGCCGCATGCAATCCGGCCGCCGGCGCGTCGATCGCCTCGTCGGTCAGCTGAAACGTGCCATGGTGATGCGCCAGCGCCTGTTCGGCGCCGCAATCGGCAAGCGCCTTGATGGCGTCGGACGGATTCATGTGCTGATCCTGCATGAACCAGCGCGGCTCGTAAGCGCCGATCGGCAGGATCGCGAGCCGCAGCGGACCGTGCCTCTCGCCAACACGGCGGAAATGGGTGCCCTCGCCGTAACCGGAATCGCAGACGATGTAGATTTTGCCCGCCGGCGTTTCCAGCACAAAACTGGCCCATAACGCCTTGTTGCGGTCGAACAGTCCACGCGCCGACCAGTGCCGGGTCGGCACCAGCGTTACCGCAACGCCGTTGCCGAGTTCGACGCGATCATGCCAGTCGAAGGGTTCGGTCTTGATCGCATCGTCGGCGCTGCGCATCGTGACGTCGTTGCCGAGCGGCGTAATCGTGCGGGGTGAGAATTTTGCCGCCAGTCTCGACAGCGTCGCAAGGTCGAGATGATCGTAATGACCATGCGACACCAGCGCGACGTCGATCGGAGGCAATGCATCGAAGGCGATACCAGGGTCGTTGACGCGCTTGGGTCCGGCGAAACCAAACGGCGAGGCGCGTGCCGACCAAACGGGATCAATCAGGATGTTCAACCCGGCGGTCTGGATCAGCCAGCTGGCGTGGCCGACGAATGACAGCCGCACCTTGTCACCGGCAACCCGCGCCGGCGGGGTATCGGCATGCGGGCTCGGCGCCCATTCGGGCCAAGCCTGCCGCTGCCGATCCCGGCCGAACTGCCAGCGCAGCAGGTCGCCAAGGGATTTCGGCGGCACGCCATCGGGATCGAAGAACCGCTCGCCATCGAAATGGTCGGAGACTGGCCCGGCATAGTTTTTCATTCTGGACATCCAGACCGAAGGCACGCCGATGAACGCGGCTGCGGCAGCCAACATTCCGAGAACACGACGGCGGGTAATGTTCATGGCCCGATTGGCCTCAAAAAGCGTGTTTCGGCAAGGGGCAAGCCGTTCATCGAAGTTCACAAAAGTGCCATTTGCCCGCGACTTTCCTTGACTTTTGGGGCTTGCCGGAGTTTAACGCCCGCAATCCTCGAAAAGGACGTTCTTTTCGACCCGCCGCCCGGTCCCTGAGGCCGGAGGTCAACGCCCGACAGCGCGATGCGCCCTCGGGCGCAAAATTGTTTGGAATTCCCCTCATCCCGAGGAGCCGCGAAGCGGCGTCTCGAAGGATGGGCCTACGGCAGAATGGCCACCCTTCGAGACGCAGGCTGCGCCTGCTCCTCAGGGTGAGGCAACAGGAAGAAAAGACGTGTTCGACAATCTGTCGGAAAAACTTGGTGGCATTCTCGATCGGCTGACGCGGCGCGGGGCGCTGACGGAAGCCGACGTCGATGCCGCGATGCGCGAGGTGCGCCGCGCGCTGCTCGAGGCCGATGTCTCGCTCGACGTGGTGCGAAGTTTTACCGAAAGGGTCCGCGAGCAGGCGATCGGCGCCACCGTGGTCAAGTCGGTGACGCCCGGCCAGATGGTCGTGAAGATCGTCCATGACGAGCTGATCGCCACGCTCGGCTCCGACGGCCAGAGCATCGACCTCAACGCCGTGCCGCCGGTTGCGATCATGATGGTCGGGCTGCAGGGCTCCGGCAAAACCACCACCACCGCCAAGCTCGCCCGCCGCCTGACCCAGCGCGACAAGCGCAAGGTGTTGATGGCATCGCTCGACATCTATCGCCCGGCGGCGATGGAGCAGCTCGCAGTGCTCGGGCGCGACCTCGAGATCCCGACCTTGCCGGTCGTCGCCGGCCAGAAACCTTCGCAGATCGCCAAACGCGCGCTGGAAGCGGGAAAGCTCGGCGGCTACGACGTGGTGCTGCTCGACACCGCCGGCCGCACCACGCTCGACGAAGAGATGATGACGGAGGCGGCCGAGATCAAAACCGTGGCCAACCCGCATGAGGTGCTGTTGGTCGCCGATTCGCTCACCGGCCAGGACGCGGTCAACCTGGCGCGCGCGTTCGACGAGCGCGTTGGCCTGACCGGCATCGTGCTCACACGTGTGGACGGCGACGGCCGCGGCGGTGCGGCGCTGTCGATGCGCGCGGTCACCGGCAAGCCCATAAAACTGATCGGCACCGGCGAGAAGACCGACGCGCTGGAAGATTTTCATCCGAGCCGAATCGCGGGCCGCATTCTCGGCATGGGCGACGTGGTGTCGCTGGTGGAGAAAGCCGCCGCCAATATCGATGCGGAAAAAGCTGCGCGCACCGCCGAGCGGATGCGCAAGGGTCAGTTCGATCTGTCCGACATGCGCGAGCAATTGCTGCAGATGGCGAACATGGGAGGCATCTCGGGGCTGATGGGCATGATGCCCGGCATCGCGAAAATGAAAAACCAGATCGCCAGCGCCGGGATCGACGACAAGATCATAAAACGCCAGGTCGCGCTGATCGATTCGATGACGCGGGGCGAGCGCAAGAATCCCGACATCCTCAAGGCCAGCCGCAAGAAGCGGATCGCCGCGGGCGCCGGCGGCAAGGTCGAGGACCTCAACAAGCTCCTCAAGATGCACCGGAACATGGCCGACATGATGAAGGCCATGGGCTCCGGCAAGCGCGGCCCGATGGCGGGCATCGCGCAGGCGATGGGTTTTGGTGGCGGCGGCATGCCGTCGCCCGAACAGATGAAGGCGCTGGCCGAAAAAATGCCTGGAGGCGCTGGGCCGGGCGGCATGCCCGCGCTGCCGAAGGATCTTCCCGCCGGTCTGCGCTCGGGCCTGCCTAATCTGCCGGGACTTACGGGCTTGAGCGGCAAGCCGACCTTGCCGGGGCTCGGCGGCTTTCCCGGCCTGGGGAAGAAGAAATGAGAAAGGTCGAAACACTTTCTACTCGTCATTCCGGGATGGTCCGAAGGACCAGACCCGGAATCTCGAGATTCCGGGTTCGCGCTGCGCGCGCCCCGGAATGACGAACCAATCGAACAATCAACATTCACCTCATCATCAGGAGAACCAGATGTCAGTCGTTATCCGCCTCGCTCGCGCAGGCACCAAGAAGCGCCCGGTCTATCACGTCGTCGTCGCTGACTCGCGGTTTCCGCGCGACGGCCGCTTCATCGAGCGGCTCGGCCATTTCAATCCGCTGCTGCCCAAGGACAACACCCAACGGCTGAAGCTCGATATGGACAAGGTCAAGGCCTGGCTCGCCAAGGGCGCCCAGCCGTCGGACCGCGTGACGCGCTTCCTCGATGCCGCCGGTGTCGCCAAGCGCACGCCGCGCAACAATCCGGAAAAGGCCGTGCCGCGCAAGGAGCGCAAGGCGCAAGCCGAAGCCACCGCCAAGACGGCGTAAGGTCAAAGCATGACCTCGGCCTCGTGCTTCGAGACGCACGGCTTTCGCCGCGCTCCTCAGCATGAGGAACTATCTTCTCGTCCCTGCGTAACGGCTTCGCCGTTATCGCTGGAGGAGCGCGCGATTGCGCGCGTCTCGAAGGATGAGGCCAGCTAATGCCCCCGCAAATTTGCGTCGCCCGCATCGGCGCTGCGCATGGCGTGCGTGGCGCGGTAAAACTGTGGACGTTTACGGAAGACCCGTTGGCGGTGAAGCGCTATGGGCCGCTTTCGACCAAGGACGGGGCGCGGCGTTTTGAAGTGACGAGCGCGCGCGAGGCCAAAGGCCATCTGGTCGCAACCCTCGAAGGCGTCACAACACGCGAGCAGGCCGAACGCCTCAACGGCATCGAGCTTTATGTCGCGCGTGAAAGACTGCCTGACGCCAGGGAGAACGAGTATTACCACGCCGACCTGATCGGACTCGCCGCGGTAACGCTCACAGATGACCCGCTCGGCCACGTCGTCGCGATCCACAATTTCGGCGCCGGCGACATCATCGAGATCGCGCCGCCGCATGGCGCGACCATGCTGCTGCCATTCACCCATGTCGTGGTGCCGACGGTCGATCTTGCGGGCGGACGCGTCGTGATCGAATTGCCCGAGGAGATCGAGGGCGAAGACGAGGGATCGCTTTAGCGCCGGCTCCCCGCGGAACACGCATGGCCATTCAGATCAACCATCAAAAATAAGAGAGCCACGGCCAAACGACTTGCGGTCAATTTCCAGCTCAGGCACGCTTGGGTTGTCACACCCCGGCCATTGTTCCGCGCCATCCTGCCGCGCTGCCACAGCCCCAGAGTCATTCCATGCTGCGCTACGCTTCTCTCGCGGTCATCGGCTTGCTTGCCACAACGGGTTTCCTGTCTGCCCAAACGGTTCCTGCCGAGTCGCCGCCAGCGGCGGCCTCGCCCCCCGCTGAAACGCCGAACAGTCCGGAGCCTATGGAAGAGCCGCAGACCGGCGACCACTGGACCTATGAGGTTCGGGACGAAATCACCGGCGACGTCAAATCGACGTTCACTACTACCGTGACCGATGTGTCGGCCTCTGAGATCAGCATCCGGTCCGCACAGCTCGGGAACAATAACTTTGGCTATCAGTCCTTCGATCGTTCCTGGAATGTGACGAACAACGGAACATGGCGATTTACGCCCAATGACGGCACCGGCGTTAAACTACCGCTTGCAGTCGGCAAGAGTTGGTCTTTCAAATCCACCGACGTCAACACCTCGGCCGGGGTTAGCTGGAAGCGCTCGGGCACATCGAAAGTGACCGCGAAGGAAAGCGTCACAACGAGAGCGGGCACGTTCGACACCTTCAAGATCGAAACCACTATCGAGACGCAAAACGCCAATGACCCAACCAAGAAATTCCAGTCGGTCCAGCAGACCTGGTACGCCCCGCTGATCGATCATTGGGTGAAGCGCTCTTCCATGTCACGCTCGGAGGGCCGCGTCCGCGACAAGAGCACCGTGGAGCTGGTTGAGTATGGCCGCCGCTAGTCGGCCGTCCGCGCGACCCTATCGCATACCAACAAGAGGGCACGTGAATGCTTCGTTACGCCGTTCTGGGGTTGATTGGTCTCGTTACCGGGAGCGCGTGGGCACAGCAGCCGACGCAGGCGCCTGCAGCGGCGGTGCAGCCTTCGAAAGCTGTCATCAGGATGGAAGAGCCGTTGGTTGGCGACCACTGGACTTACGACGTGCGGGACGAAATTACCGGGACAATCACCGCTACCCGCACCAACGTCGTGACAGAGGTAACAGCGAAGGACATCAGTACTCGCGTCGACACCGTGGGTAAGCCTGAACCGGGCCAGATCGTTTACGATCGGTCATGGAACGTGACCCTTTCGGGGCAATGGAAATATTCTCCCAACGACGGCGCCGGAATTCAAATGCCGCTCACGGTCGGCAAAATCTGGAATTTCCAAGCGAGCGAAACCAACGTTTCCAACGGCTACATCTGGAACCGGTCGGGCAAATCGAAGGTCATCGGACAGGAGACGGTGACCACAAAGGCTGGCACCTTCGATACATTCAAGATTGAAACGTTGCTTTCGAGGAAAAACGTCAAAGACCCGACCCGCAAAGGCGAAGTGACGGCAGTTACCTGGTATGCCCCCGTGATCGATCACTGGGTCAAACGCACCTTCGTCTCCCGCGTGGACAGCCATCTGCTGGTCAATAACACCATCGAACTCACCGAATACGGCCGCAAGCAGTAGGCCTCAGGCGGGGCGCCCGGCCAGCATCTGTGTGTGATGTGGTTCTGAGCCGGCCGCTGCCGCGTGTGCCGGCCCAGGACGTCGTGGACCGTTTGACGGTCCGCACCGAAAGCGCCATTGGAAGGCCATGACTTCCAATCCAACGATCTGGCGCGCGACCGTCCTCACCCTGTTTCCGGAGATGTTCCCGGGGCCGCTCGGCGTCAGCCTTGCGGGTAAGGCGCTGGTCGCAGGCTTGTGGGCTCTGGAGGCCCGCGATATCAGGGATTCGGCCACCGACCGTCACCGCAGCGTCGACGACACGCCGGCCGGCGGTGGCCCCGGGATGGTGCTGCGCGCCGACGTGCTGGCGGCCGCGATCGATGCCGCGGATATCGCCTCAGACCGGGAAAAAGACCGGCCAAAAGGCCGACCGAGGCTACTGATGAGCCCCCGGGGTCGGCCATTGACCCAGTTGCAAATCATGGAACTGGCCGCCGGGCCCGGCCCCCTGATCGTTTGTGGCCGGTTCGAGGGCGTCGACCAGCGGGTCATCGCGGCACGCGGCCTGGAAGAGGTCTCGATCGGCGATTACGTGTTGTCGGGCGGTGAAATCGCCGCCATGGCGCTCATCGACGCCTGTGTCCGACTGCTGCCGGGGGTGATGGGAAAGTTCAGTTCCGGCGCCGATGAGAGCTTTTCGGAGGGGTTACTGGAATACCCGCAATACACCCGTCCGCAGGAGTTCGAGGGCCAGCCGATCCCGGAAATCCTGCTCTCGGGCGACCACGCCAAGATCGCCGCCTGGCGGCTGGCCGAGGCGGAGGCCCTGACCCGGGCGCGGCGGCCCGACCTCTGGGCGGCCAAAAACAGCGGCCAAAAGCCGCCAAAAACCACGACGAAAGGGTGACAACGCCCTGCCTTTGCCGTATACGGGCGCCAAATCCGCGCAGGATAAACGAATACTCGCGCGAGCCCGCGCGCATTTTGCGGCTGCGGCGCGCCGCCGATGGAGAATCCACCATGAACCTCATTCAACAGCTCGAAAAAGAGCAATTCGAAAAATTGTCCGCCGGCAAAGCGATTCCGGAATTCGGCCCCGGCGACACCGTGATCGTCAACGTCAAGGTGGTCGAAGGCGATCGCTCGCGCGTGCAGGCCTATGAAGGCGTCTGCATCGGCCGCTCCGGCGGCGGGCTCAACGAGAGTTTTACGGTGCGCAAGATCTCCTACGGCGAGGGCGTCGAACGCGTATTCCCCGTGATGTCGCCGATGATCGACTCGATCAAGGTGGTGCGCCGCGGCAAGGTGCGCCGCGCCAAGCTGTATTACCTGCGCAATCTGCGCGGCAAGTCGGCCCGCATCGTCGAGAAGTCCGAGCGGGCGGCGGCTGTCGGCGAGTAATCCCCGGCGCATTGAGTTTGACGAAGAGCGCGGGGTTTGCCCCGCGCTTTTTTGTTTGAGGCGTGCCGCTCATTCTCCTCGGTCATTCCGGGATGGTGCGTTAGCACCAGACCTCAGATGCGCAATTGCGCATCGGGGAATCTCGAGATTCCGGGTTCGATGCGTTGCATCGCCCCGGAATGACGTCGGAAATAAACGCATCGCGCCCGATTAGGCATGTGCTATAAAGTTCGTATGTCCCCGGATCGCCAAACCATCGCGTCTCGTGTCGTCCTCGACGACCGCAGTCGTTTGCCATGGCGCTTCTTCGGTCGGTTGACGACGGCCGCTCTTGCGGCCTGACGCCCGGCGCGCCGCATTGCGCGTGCGATTGCAGTTTCGGATTCAATTTCAATCTCAAGGCCTGACACCATGTCTGACAAAAAACCAACCACGCTTTACGACAAGATCTGGAACGATCATCTGGTTCATGAAGCCGATGACGGCACCTGCCTGCTCTATATCGACCGCCATCTCGTCCACGAAGTGACTTCACCGCAGGCCTTTGAAGGCCTGCGCGCGGCGAAGCGAAAGGTCCGCGCGCCCGAAAAGACGCTGGCCGTGGTCGATCACAACATTCCGACCTCCGACCGCTCCAAGCCCAACCCCGACCCGGAAAGCACCGAGCAGATACGGGTGATGGCCGAGAACGCGAAGGAATTCGGCATCGAATATTACAACGAGTTCGACCGGCGCCAGGGTATCGTCCATGTCATCGGTCCCGAGCAGGGCTTCACGCTGCCCGGCACCACCATCGTCTGCGGCGACAGCCACACCTCCACCCACGGCGCGTTCGGCGCGCTGGCGCATGGCATCGGCACCTCCGAGGTCGAGCATGTGCTGGCGACGCAAACCCTGATCCAGAAGAAGGCCAAGAACATGCGCGCCGTCGTCGACGGCAAATTGCCCGACGGCGTCACCGGCAAGGATGTCATCCTCGCGATCATCGGCGAGATCGGCACCGCCGGCGGTACCGGCTATGTGCTGGAATATGCCGGCGACGCGATCCGTGCGCTCAGCATGGAAGGCCGCATGACGGTCTGCAACATGTCGGTCGAGGGCGGCGCCCGCGCCGGGCTGGTCGCGCCGGATGAGAAAGCCTTTGAATTTTTGAAGGGCCGCCCGAAATCGCCGAAGGGCGAGCAATGGGACGCGGCCATGCGCTATTGGGAAAGCTTGCGAAGCGATGAGGGCGCACATTTCGATCACGAGATCAGGCTCGATGCGGCCAAACTGCCGCCGATCGTGACCTGGGGCACCTCGCCCGAGGACGTGGTAGCGATCACTGGCATGGTGCCAGATCCCGATAAAATCGAGGACGAAGCCAAGCGGTTGTCAAAACATCGTGCGCTGAAATACATGGGCCTGACGGCAGGAACCAAAATCACCGACATCAAGCTCGACCGCGTCTTCATCGGCTCCTGCACCAACGGCCGGATTGAGGATTTACGCGCCGCGGCGAAAATCGCCGAGGGCAAGACGGTCAACGCGCATGTCAATGCGATGATCGTGCCGGGCTCGGGGCTGGTGAAGGAACAGGCGGAAGCCGAAGGCCTCGACAAGATCTTCATCAAGGCCGGATTCGACTGGCGCGAGCCGGGCTGCTCAATGTGTCTGGCGATGAATCCCGACAAGCTCAACCCCGAAGAGCGCTGCGCCTCGACCTCGAACCGCAATTTCGAGGGCCGCCAGGGCTTTAAGGGCCGCACCCATCTGGTGTCGCCGGCCATGGCAGCGGCGGCGGCGATCGCCGGGCACTTTGTCGATATCAGGGAATGGCGGCAGGCATAGCGGCCTTCCCTTCAAAATCGAGCCCCCGGCGAAGGAAGTCGTTAAGCAGTTGCGGGCAGACTTGCCCGCGCAAGAAAGCGCGCGCCTTTCGCAAGGGAGCCAGCCATGGCCAACAAGCCCGAATTCGTCGATCTGGTCAGCGAGGCAACGCAGCAGAAGCGGCGCCGGGTCATGCCGCGCGTCGTCCAACGCGCGGTCAAGGAGACGTCACGTCTCAGCCATTGGCCACCGGACCGGTGGCTGCAATGGCGGCTGGAGACACTCACGCCGTGGAAGCTTAAGAACTGGAAATTCAAAAATTGGGGTTAGCGCTTTGGCAAAGCATGCCCTCGGACTTGATCCGTGGGTCGACCAATTTGCGTCGAGAACCAGGACGGCCACAGCCCCCGTCGCGCAAACAAACCCTTCGATAAAAATCAGGCGCCCTTGCGGGCGCCTGATTCATCTCATCTACCTTCTCGAACCTCAACGGTAGACGCGATGATGCCGGCGGTGATGATGCCGCCGGTAGTGGTGGTGGCGCCAGTGGCGGGTGTTGCAGACACGGCGCGGGCCATAATCGGTCACGACGATGCGGCAGCCGGGATACGCGTAATAGGGATAATCGTAGTACGGGTAATCGTAGTAGCCGCCAGCGAAGAAGCGCCTGAAGTGGTGCCGGTGGTGGAACCGATGGCCGCCATGGCGGAAACTGGCAGAGCGAACGCCACCGCCGGTGGACACCGCGCCGGTGCGGAACGCGCCGCTATGAATGGCCGCGCCGCTGCGGACGCCGCTCCCGCCCAAACCGTGCCCACCTCCGTGGCCGCCGCCGTGTCCACCACCGTGGCCGCCACCATGCCCGCCGCGGACTTCCGTCGTCATCCCGTCGGCGGCGACTTTGGCCGTGGCCGCCGCACCTGGATTGATCAGCGAAAGCGCTTGCGCGCGCTCGCTGGTGGTGACCGAGAGGGTCAAGAGCGCCGCGGCCGCAAGGCCCACGACGCCGCGCCCGAAAAGTGGAATGTTCGACATGTGTGAAGTCCCCCTGGTTGCAGGCAACGGACAGCGAAGGCCGCGCAGCGGCCTGTCCTCGTTACTTTTCAATGTGTGATCGCTCCCAATTTAACCTTAGGAAAAACAACCTGAACGTGCCATGAATGCGCGTGCCCCAATCCTGAACGAATGCAGGCTGTGTGGTTGCTCCGCGAAAAAATTGCGCCGCGACATTCCCGAAACTTGGCGGGCACAAAAACAGGCCCGCGACTTGCGGGCCTGTTGAATTCACGCGCTCACCAGCGGTGACGGCGCCAACGATGCCACCGATGGTGGTGCCAGATCGCAAGCTGGAGGGAGCGACTTAAATTGGAGGTGATTGTCTGCGCCACGGACACGAATGCGCGGCATGCGATTGGGTTCCGCGATCCCCCACAGATTTCACGCGACACCAAAACCGGCGTAGGCTGCGATCCGTATCTTCTGCTAACTCACACAGGAGATGGTCATGGCGTCACAAAGAAAATGGGATTGGAAATCGCCTCTCGCGCTCTCGCTTATGCCGGCCGCAGCCATACTCTGCGCCAATGCGGCGCTCGCCTCCCAAGGTCCGGGGACAGGACCCGGCACCGCCAGCCCTATCACGCAGCTGGTCATGGCGATCCTCGTGTACGGTACGTCGGCGCTCTTGGTCGGCGCCGGGTTAATCGGCGCTGCACGAAGGCGCCGAGCCGGCCGGGGCCCTTAGCAGGGTGGCGAAAATTTCCCTTTAGTAGGTCGGATTGAGTTTGAATTGAACAGCCGAGAAATCGATCCCGACCGTGCTGTCCCCCGCAGCCGTCGCCTCAAGCATCTGGACGTAGCCGTCCTTATCCCTGAACAGCGCAAGGAGGAGCGGCCTCTCGAAGCCCACGATTGCCGCGGCGACGTTTCCCACGACGCGCCAGCGGCTCGTAAGGGGTGGGCCGTTTCGATCCACGGCGAAACAGGTGAAAAACCCTTCTCCGATATTCTCGCGACGGGTCACCGTCGCGGTCGCGAGTTGGCTTTCAAGGACCCCTCGCTCATCGGCCTGTTGCCTGCAAATGTCCTCCAGGACAGCCCGTTCAAGCGCAGTGAAGTGCAACATGATGGTTTCCATTTGCGCACGCGCTGGCTCGCCGCATCGAAGGAATGGCGTCCCCGAATCTTTCCCCTCGACGAGCCGCACTCATCGAGTGGATCATGCCGAACACGGGCGGGGCCAGAGGGGTTACGCGAACCGGTATCCACAACCCTACCCGCGGCGCCAGGTGCAGCTCATGCGAGGCACCAGCACTGTGCCGCTTGGCCGGAATTCCTGCACATAGGTTGCGTTGCACACCCGCACGGCGTTCGGGCCGGGAAAATACCGCGGATAGACGCCGTCGGGCTCCGCCCGGTAGCGGGGATAGATGCGAAGCCGCCTCGGCGGCCGTCGAACCGGAGGCTGCGTGAAGAGCTCATCGGCGGGCGACGCCTGCGCCGTCCGCATCCCGTGCGGCGCGGTCTGCGCCTGGGCGTCCGCGAGCAGCAAAAAAACACCCGCGAAAGCCATCGATAGTGCTGCTGTTCCGATCCGCATGCTGACGCCCATCCAAACCCGTTGTCGGCCCTACGGTCTCCGATTGCCGCGACAACGTCAACTGTGGGCCCGGCCGATTTCCGGTAGGCACCGCCGCCGCACCCGCGCTAAAGAAGCGCGATGTGGACATCAGCCAAAGCGCCGTCGCTCGCCGAGATGGAAGCCATGGCGCACGAGGTCTTCGCGCGCCTGCCAAAGACCTTCCGCCACCTTTGCGAGGGCGTGATCATTCGCGTTGACGATTTTCCGACCGAGGACGTTCTCAACGAGATGGGCGCGGAAAGCGAATTCGATCTGCTCGGCCTGTTCCATGGCGTGGGCCTGCCGTTTCGCAGTGAAGGCGACATAGCGCGGCTGCCCAACATGATCTGGCTCTACCGCCGGCCGATCCTGGATTACTGGGCCGAGCATGACGAAACACTCGGCCATATCGTCCGCCACGTGCTGATTCACGAGATCGGCCATCATTTCGGCCTCTCGGACGCCGATATGGAAGCGATCGAGGCCGCCGCAGATTAGCATTGCGCAATCTGGCCTTTAATCCCGGCAGCATTCGCGATAAACCACGGTTGAAACGGCTTTCTTCAATACCAACCGAGAAGTGCGATCGATGGACAAGTTCACCACGCTGGAAGGCGTCGCGGCGCCGCTGAAGATCATCAATGTCGATACCGACATGATCATCCCCAAGCAGTATCTGAAGACCATCAAGCGCACCGGCCTCGGCAAGGGGCTGTTCTCGGAACAGCGCTACAAGGACGACGGCAGCGAGAACCCGGATTTCATCCTCAACAAGCCGGCCTATCGCAACGCCAAGGTGCTGGTCGCCGGCGATAATTTCGGCTGCGGTTCCAGCCGCGAACACGCGCCATGGGCGCTGCTCGATTTCGGCATTCGCTGCGTGATCTCGACCTCGTTCGGCGACATCTTCTACAACAACTGTTTCAAGAACGGCATTCTGCCCATCCGCGTCACCCAGGACGACCTCGATAAACTGTTTGACGATGCCGAGCGCGGCGCCAATGCGACGCTGACCATCGATCTTGCCAATCAGGAAATCCGTGGGCCGGACGGTGGCACGGTGAAATTCGAGATCGATGCGTTCCGCAAGCACTGCCTGATGAACGGGCTCGACGATATCGGCCTCACCATGGAGAAGAAGGCCTCGATCGATTCCTACGAGGCCAAGGCGAAGACCGCGCGCGCCTGGGCTTGATCGCAGCACTTTGCGACCGGAAATCGTCACCTTCTGGCATGGCCCGCTTGATGCGCTCCGACTTCTATGCCTGAGGTCGCAGGTCGCGGCTGGTCATAAGGTCACCGTCTACAGTTTTGAGCCGCTCGCGCAATTGCCTGACGGCGTCGGCAATTCCGAGGCCGAAGCGATCCTGCCGCGTAGCTTTGCCGAACGACTGCGCCCGACAGGCCCCGATGGCGTCTGGCGCGACTGGACCACGCTGCAATTCTCGGACTTCTTCCGGATGCGGCTGATGGCCGAGAACGCGGGCCTTTGGCTCGACGCGGATGTGCTGTTGCTCAAGCCGGTCGAGATCGATCCGGCAAAACCCTATTTCGCCTGGGAGCGGCCGCGGCAACTCGGCAATTCCGTGCTCTATCTGCCGCCAGGCGATCCGATCGTCGCGGCATTCGCTTCCCTGATGCAACAGGACGAGTTGACGCCGGACTGGCTGGCGCTGCGCCACCGCGTGACATTCGCCCTTCGCAAATTTCGCGGCTCCGACCGCCTCTCGGATGTTCGCGTCGCGATCTATGGTCCGGCGGCGCTGACCGCGCTCGCCCGCCGCGCCGACGAACTGCGCTACGCGCTGCCGAAGAAGACCTTTTACGCAGTACATGCCGATCCGAAGCTGTTCTTCGAGCCGCAGGATTTTTCCGCGCTGGTCGGCGATCCCGACATCTTCGGATTCCACATCTCACCGAAGGGACGCGGCAACATGGCTCCCGTTCCGGGCAGCCTTCATGCATGGGCGGCGGAGCGGTTTGCTTGATCTCGTCGTCCCGGCGAACCAACGGGTCCGGCTATCGCCGGCCCGATGGCAGGCTCAGGGACCCATACGCCGCGGCGGCCTCTCGATTTGGCATGGCTGTCCAACGGCTTTCGCGCAGTTACTGACGTCTGTGGTTGTGGGTCCCGGCTCAAGGCCGGGACGACATGAATCAAGTCGCCAGCGCCGCGATCTGGTCCGCCATCGCGATCGTGCGCCTGGCCATATCGGCATGCAGCCGCTCCACCATCTGACCGTCGAGCGAGATCGCGCCGCGCGAGGCGTTCTCCGGACGCTCGAATGCGGCGATGATCTTGCGGGCATGGGCGACTTCCTCCTCGGGCGGGGTGAAGATGGCGTTGCAGGCCTCGATCTGACCCGGATGGATCAACGTCTTGCCGTCGAAACCGAGATCGCGCGCCTGCGTGCACTCCTGCCCAAAGCCGTTGAAATTGCTGAAATCGCTGTAGGGCCCGTCGAGGATTTCGAGACCGGAAGCGCGGCTGGCGAGAATGCAGTGCGTGATCATTGGCAGCATCGCCGCGCGGCCCGGCTGCATCCGTATCCGCGTCTCGCGCGAGAGATCTTTCGGCCCGAAGACGAAACCGGCCAGCCGCGGCTCGACGCCACGTGAGGCGGCGGCAAGCTGCTCGGCGTGCAGCACCGCGCGCGCGGTCTCGATCATCGTCCAGACCAGGATCGAGGGGTTGGCATCCGCATCGCGCAGGCATCGAGCGATGGTGGCGAGGTCCTCGACGCTGGAGACCTTGGGAACCAGGATGCCGTCGGGCTTGGCTTTCGCGGCCATGGTGATGTCATCGATCCACCACGGTGAATCCAAGGCATTGGTGCGGATCAGGATCTCGCGTTTGCCGAACCCACCTTGTGCGATCGCGCCTGCGATCTGGTCGCGCGCCAGCGCCTTGGCCTCCGGCGCCACCGAATCTTCGAGGTCGAGAATGATGCCATCTGCGTGGAGATTGCGGGCCTTTTCCAGCGCCCGCGCGTTCGATCCGGGCATGAACAGAAGGCTGCGGCGCGGTCGGATCATGGTTTTATTCCCTTCGAATGGCGAGCCCGCGCGATCATCCAGTCCAGCGTCGATACGGATGAAGCGGCCACTTATTGTTTGAGCACGATCTCCGGGCAAACGTTTAACGCTTGTCCCCGCGGAAAAACCGGTGCCCCGTTTTGCGGTTCGTGCTTTAACATTTCAGGCCTTCGTCCGAAAGCCTTGTTCCGGCCTGTCGCCTGTGGTTAGCAACGCGCATGTCATCCTTTCCGCCACATCTGCTTGACGGCTACCGAACCTTCACGTCGCAGCGGCTGCCGACCGAGCAATCGCGCTACCGCGAATTGTCCGAGCGCGGCCAGGCGCCGGAGGTGATGGTGATCGGCTGCTGCGATTCCCGGGTCTCGCCGGAGGTGATCTTCGATGCCGGTCCCGGCGAATTGTTCGTGGTGCGCAACGTCGCCAATCTGGTGCCGGTCTATGCCCCGGACGGCGGCGCGCACGGCGTTTCGGCGGCGCTCGAATACGCCGTCCGCGTGTTGCACGTGAAGCACATCGTGGTGCTCGGCCATGCGCAATGCGGCGGCATCCGCGCCTTTATCGACAACATCGAGCCGTTGTCACCCGGCGACTTCATCGGCCGGTGGATGTCGATGTTCATCAAGCCGGGCGAGAAGGTCGAACAGCGCGACCACGAGACGATGGCTAAGTTCACCGTCCGGATCGAAAAGGCGGCCGTGTTCCGCAGCCTGGAGAACCTGATGACATTTCCCTTCGTGCGCGATCTGGTCGCGCGCGGCGAGCTATATCTGCACGGCGCCTATTTCGGCGTCGCCGAGGGCTCGCTGTTCCTGCTCGACCAGGAAGCGAAGGAGTTTCGCAGTGTGGGGGCGATGCTTTCCTCATCCTGAGGAGCGCGCTCTTGCGCGCGTCTCGAAGGATGGCCACGGGCTCCAGCCCTCTTGGTTCGAGTGAGTAGGGTGGGCAAAGCGAAGCGTGCCCCCCAGTATCTTACGCGATTGCCGCGGTGGGCACGGCGCGAAGAGCGCCTTTGCCACCCCACGCAATCCCCTCACGCTGCCTTTTTCTTGGCGCTGATCAGCTTGCGATTGACCAGGCATTCGGCGATCTGGACCGCATTGAGCGCGGCGCCCTTGCGCAAATTATCGGACACGCACCACAGCACGAGCCCGTTGTCGACCGTGGGATCGGTGCGGATACGGCTGATGTAGGTGGCGTCCTCGCCCGCCGCCTCATAGGGCGTGACGTAGCCGCCGGGCTCGTGCTTGTCGATCACCAGACACCCCGGCGCGTTGCGCAGCACTTCGCGCGCCTCGTCGACCGAAATCGGATTTTTGAATTCGATGGTGACGGCTTCGGAATGGCCAACAAACACCGGCACGCGCACGCATGTCGCGGTCAGCTTGATTTTGGGATCAAGAATCTTCTTGGTCTCCATCATCATCTTCCACTCTTCCTTGGTGTAGCCGTCCTCCATGAACACGTCGATCTCGGGGATCACGTTGAAGGCGATCCGCTTGGGGAATT
>Ga0137404_10000188_pt1 | contig 39887 bp, 34 predicted proteins | sample CZOMad2_1_16fung_FD_108285 | JGI IMG/M metagenome (GOLD analysis project Ga0137404, IMG submission 108285) | Vadose zone soil fungal communities from Angelo Coast Range Reserve, California, USA - CZOMad2_1_16fungal (Illumina Assembly) | ecosystem: Environmental > Terrestrial > Soil > Vadose... | reverse complement strand
GAACCATCCGCCCTGCCCTACAACGAAAAATTCCTCGCGTGGTTGCGCGAACAAAAATCCGCCGGGCGAAAAATCATTCTGGCGACGGCTTCCGATTTGCAAATGGCAAAACCTGTCGCCGACTACGTCGGAATTTTCGATGAAGTGTTCGCCAGCGATGGCAAAACGAATCTGCGGAGCGGAAATAAACTTAAAGTGTTGATGGAAAAATTCGGCGAACGCGGATTCGATTACGCCGGAAATTCTTCCGCGGACCTCGCCGTCTGGCGCGGCGCACGCGAAGCGATTGTTGTGAATGCCAGCCGTTCCATCCAAACCAAAGCCGCGACTTGCGCGGAAATCGCCGCGACATTTCCAGAAAATCATTGTCGGTTCTTCATCGCCAAACGTTTTCTGAACGAACTGTTTTGGCAAAGCGGTTATTTGCTCGCCGCCGTTGCCGGCCTTTTGCTGGCGATGGCATTTCCAAAAATAAACGTCGCCGGTTTTGCGTGGATTGCGCCCGGGCTTTTGATTTTTGCCGCGCCCGGAAAAAAATCCAGCGACGCCTTTCGCGTCGGTTATGTTGGCGGACTTTCATTCTGGCTCGCGTCGCTTTACTGGCTGCTGCTGATGCCCGCGCCGGGATTTTCGATTCTCGCATGGATTGCGCTATGCGTATTTCTCGCGCTTTATTTTGGAATCTGGACATGGCTTGTCATTTGTCACTCGTCACTCGTCACTCGTCACTGGCCAGGCCGATTGCTTTGGTCACTGCTCGGCGCGGCGGTTTGGGTCGCGCTGGAAATGATTCGCGCGCGATTGTTCGGCGGATTTCCGTGGAGCTTCATCGGCGTGTCGCAACATGAAATGGTTCCGCTCATCCAAATCGCCTCGGTCACGGGCATTTATGGAATTTCATTTCTCGTTGTGTGGACTTCGCTGTCATTTTTTTCCGCCGTGCGGATGGTTTTCGCAAAACCGGATTCGCGTTTTGCATGGCAACCGGAAATTGCTCTTCCGTTATTCGTCGTCGCGGGACTTTTTGCGTTTGGCGGATTTCAGACGATAGAACAAACTCCCGCTGCCAACGCGCCGATGCTGCGCATCGCGCTGGTTCAACCGAGCGTTCCGCAAACGCTGATTTGGGATGAAAATGAAAACACAAATCGGTTTCAGCAATTGCTCGCGCTTTCTGAAAATGCGCTGAACGAGAATAACAATCCCCTCACCCCAGCCCTCTCCCCGTCTGGCGGGGAGAGGGAGAAAGATATGCGCACGCCCAATAGCCTGCCTTCTCCCCGCCCAAACGGGGAGAAGGTGGCCGAAGGCCGGATGAGGGGAGCATCAAAAACCGACCTTCTCATCTGGCCGGAATCTGCCGTGCCGGAATTCAATGATGCGAATTACGCCGCCATCACAAATTTCGTCCGCGCGCATCATGTCTGGCTGATTTTCAATGCCGACGATGTTGTGCCGCGCTTGAACGCGAAGAATGAATTCGACAATGACGTTTTCAATGCCGCGTTTCTGTTCGACCCGGACGGAAAATTCGCCGGCGTTTATCACAAACAGGAACTCGTCATCTTCGGCGAATACATTCCGCTCGTGCGCTGGCTGCCGTTCGTGAAATGGTTCACACCCGTCACCGGCAGTTTCGCGGCGGGCAATGAGCCGGCGCAATTTGAAATGAATTCTGGAGTACGCCGACATGTCGGCGCTTTGGAAAGCGGTGACACGTCACCGCACTCCAAAGCCGCGCCGCTGATTTGTTTTGAAGACACGTTTCCGCAAACCGCGCGCAAGGCCGCGCGCGATGACACGGATTTTCTCGTCAACCTGACGAACGACGGCTGGTTCGGCAACAGCGCGGAGCAATGGCAGCACGAAGCGAACTCAATTTTTCGCGCCGTGGAAAATGGAATTCCGCTCGTGCGCTGCGCCAACAACGGCGTGACCTGCTGGATTGATGCCAATGGCCGCGTCCGCGAAATTTTCCGCAACCAAAACAAAAGCGTTTACGGCAAAGGTGCGATGACGGTTGATTTACCGCTTTCGTCGCACGCGCAAACATTTTACAATCGTCACGGCGATTGGTTCGGGTGGAGTTGCGTGATTTGGACAGCAGTCATCACAGTTCGACATTTTTTGCGGCGAAAGATTTCGGCATCATGATATGAAATCCTCCACTGGCGCCCATTTTATCGCATTGGATCATGTCAGAGCATTGGCGGCGCTCATGGTATTCACATGGCATTTCATCCATTCAATAAATGGATACCCAATTCCTTTTGGATATGTTCCGACTTTCTTTCCACTGTCTCTTTTCGATGAGGGTCATACAGGCGTGGCTCTCTTTATGACATTGAGCGGTTATTTGTTTGCAAAGTTGCTTGATGGGAAATCCATTCATTATCTTCCTTTTCTTTGGAACCGCATTCTTCGTCTTCTCCCGCTGCTTTTTGTAGTCATCGTCATTAACGGTATTCTCGCCGGTGCAGACGTTTATTCTTATGCGCATTTTATCGCGAAGGGCATCTGGTTGCCTACTTTACCAAATGGAGGATGGTCCATCACGACGGAATTCCACTATTACCTCATTCTGCCGCTATTTCTTTGGATGTTGAAAAAATCCAAACTGCTTCCTGTCTCCATGATCATTGTGGCGATTTCCATTCGCTGGTTTCTTTATCATAAGATCGGAGAAATACAGTCTCTGGCTTATTGGACAATTTATGGCCGGATAGACCAGTTTGCACTCGGCATGCTTTTGTATCAGTTCCGCTCTTTCTTTGCTCACCGCCATCCCCTTGCTATTGCGACCATTGTTGCATTCATGTTGTTCTATTGGCATTTTGATTTTAGCGGAGGATTCTATCACAATCCATTTTATCCCTCCCCCAATCCAATTTGGATTTTCCTTCCGACAATCGAAGGGCTGGCCTACGCCGTCGGAATTGCGTGGTATGAGAGTTCTTTCTCGCTTCCGACTACTGGCATTTCCGGCTTTATTGGCCGCATCGGAGAATATTCTTACTCCATTTATCTATTCCATTTTTTTGTCGTCTTTAATGCCGCTAAATTCGTTGATGAACGAATCATGCACTTGTCTAATTTTTATTTGGCCTGTTTCTGGTCAGCCGTTGCTTTTCTTTTGATGATGCCAATCGGGTATATCAGCTTCCGTTTTATTGAAGCGCCTTTCCTTAAGCTGAGAAAGCGCTACATTGTCGCTCCACACAACAGTCCTCAATAGCTGCCTGGTTTATTTCAACAACGCCTCGGCGTGTTTTCTCGCCGCATCGGTTTGGCCGCCAAGCATCCGCGTCAATTCGGTCACGCGCTCTTTTTTATTGAGCAATTGAATCTCGGAAATCGTCCGGCCATTTTTGATCTGTTTGGTCACGACGTAATGCGCGTCGGCGGGCGCGGCGACTTGCGGAAGATGCGTGATGCACAGCACCTGCCGCTTCGTCGCAATCTGTTTCATCTTTTCGCCGACGGCATTGGCCGTTTCGCCGCCGACGTTTGCGTCCACTTCATCGAAAATGAGAACGGGAATTTCGTCTTCCGCCGCGAGAACGGTTTTCAAGGCCAGCATCACGCGCGCCATTTCGCCGGACGACGCGATGGCGCGCAACGGCTTGGCCGGTTCGCCGGGATTCGGCGCGAATTGAAACTCAATTTCGTCAAGACCATTTATGGTAGGGACGGCGCGCTGCGCCGTCCGGTCGTCGCAGCGCGACGACCCCACCATTGAAATCGCCACGTCAAACTTGCTTTGCTTGAATCCCAAATCTTCAAGTTGTTTGCTCACGGCTTTGGCGAGCTGCGGGATAATTTTCCTGCGCGCGGCGGAAAGTTTTTGTCCGGCTTTCAAAATTTCCGAGTCCAGCTTTTGCAATTCGGAATTCAATCGCGCCAATTCTGCGTCGCGTGATTCGAGCGATTGCAATTTTGTTTCCGTCTCGTCGCCGAACGCAATCACTTCCGCGAGCGTCGCGCCATATTTGCGTTTGAGCGAGTGGATGAGATTGAGCCGCTCCTCAAGTTGCCGGAGTTGCACCGGATCAACGTCCACTTTTTCCGCGTAGCGCGAAAGTTCCGACTGCAACTCGCGCCACGCACCGGCGGCTTGCGAATGCAATTCAGCCAGATTCGCCGCGCCAGAATCCGTTCGCTGCAATTCCTGCAACGTGCGGCCAATCGCGCCCGACTGGACGAGCAGGGAATTTTCATTTTCAGCGAGCAGATCGAGCGCGGCCTGGCTCAATTGCAAAAGCTTCGCGGCGTTGCCCGCGCGTTTGAATTTTTCCTCCACTTGCGCTTCTTCATCCGGCTGAAATCGCGCGGCTTCAATCTCCCTGACCTGAAAGCGGAGCAAGTCCAGTTGCTGCGCGTAAGTTTTTTCGTCCACGATGAGCGACGATTTTTCATTTTCAAAAATCGTGCGGCGGCGGACCAATTCACCGAATGCTTCGCGCTCCTTTTCCAATTTGCCAAACGCGTCCAGAATCAAAAGTTGCCTCGACGGATTGAGCAGCGATTGATGGTCGTGCGGCCCGTGCATGTCCACGAGCCATTCGCCGATGGTTGCGAGGACGTTCAACGTCGTCGGCGAGCCGTTGATGAACTGGCGGTTTGTGCCGCTCGCTATAAAAGTGCGCTTGAGGACGAGTTGATTGTCTTCGCACGGTTCGAGGCCGTTTTTCTCGAGAAAAGATTTCAACGGCGCACGGAGTTTGGCGACATCGAAGGCGGCTTCGACGGAGCAGCTTTCTTCGCCGCTGCGGATGAGCGCGCGGTCGGCGCGTTCGCCGAGGACGAGATTGAGCGCGCCGATGATGATGGATTTGCCCGCGCCGGTCTCGCCGGTGATGACATTGCAACCGGGCTGGAGTTCCAGCGTGAGGTCTGGAACAAGAGCGAGGTTTTTGATGCGGAGCGTCGTCAACACGCGAAAAACTTTAACGCAAAGACGCCAAGCCGCAAAGCCGCAAAGAAAAATCCGTTGAAAAAATTGAAATGCCTTGCGCCTTTGCGTTTAATTTCGGAAATCATTTTCATTCGCCGAATTTCACGGTTCTGCTAATTTGAAAACCGCATGGCGTTTGAATTTACATTTCTGGGCAGCGGCACTTCGCAGGGCGTGCCGGTCATCGGCAAGGAGTATCCGCCGGAATTTCTGGCGAACCCGAAGAACTGGCGCACGCGGCCTTCAATCTATGTCGCCACGGAAAAAATTAAGCTGGTGGTGGACACGACGCCGGAATTTCGCGTGCAATGTCTGCGCGAAAAAATTTTGTGGCTCGACGCTGTGCTGCTCACGCACGCACACGCCGACCACATCATGGGGCTGGACGATTGCCGCCGCTTCTGCGATTTGCGCGGCGGAAAAATTCCTGTTTATGCAAATTCCGAGACAATGGAAAATATCAAACGCGTTTTCATTTACGCATTCGATGGCCGTCCAATTTGGAAAGGATATTTTGATCCCGAGCCGCATTTGGTTGACGGCCCATTCACGCTCGGCGATCTGGAAATCGTTCCCCTGCCCTTGCCGCACGGTTCGATGACGACGAACGGTTATTTATTTTTGCAAAATGGAAAAAAGCGGCTGGCGTATTTGAGCGATTGCAAAGAAATTCCCGCCGACGCGATGGAACGCGTTCGCGGCGCGGAAATCGTGGTGCTCGACGCGCTGCGACCGAAGCCGCATCCGACGCACATGAATCTGGACGAAGCGCTCACGGCGGCGCGGCGCATCGGCGCGGAACGGACTTATTTCACGCATCTGACGCATGATTACGACCACGACAAGGCGCAGGCGGAATTGCCGGCGGAAATCTGGTTCGCTTACGACGGCTTGAAGGTGACGAGCCGTTCGTAAATTGTTGAAATGCTTTGGAGGATAAACGGTCAAAGTTCCGACAAATGAAACATTTGATTCGACTGGCGATTTTTATTTTAACGCTTGCGCCGATTTTCGTCCGCGCCGGTGGCGATGAAGTCGTGGTCGTTTACAACAAGCGAATGCCGGAATCAAAAGCCGTCGCCGATTATTATGCGCGGATGCGGAACGTTCCACAAAAACAGGTTTACGGCTTCAGCCTGACGACGAATGAAACAATGTCACGCGCGGAATTTCATGATTCGCTTCAAATACCGCTCGCAAAGAAATTGGAATCGGACGGCTTGTGGAAATTTGCCAGGACGACTATTTCCGCGACAAAGGGACAGCCGGAACGCGCTGTGCGCCGTGTCGTCGCGGCGAAAATTCGTTATGCGGTTTTGTGTTACGGCGTGCCGTTGAGGATCGCCGAAGATTCAAATTTGCAAGAGGCGGGCGCCACCAATTTTCCAAGTTTTTTTCGCAACAACGGAGCCGCAGTGGACTCCGAACTGACATTGTTGCCGCAGATTGAAATGAATCTTTCGCTCACCGGACCGTGGCAAAACCCGACTTACAACGTCACCAACGCAGCGTGGCTAAATCCGACGAACGGCATTTTGCTCGTGGCCCGGCTCGACGGACCCAGCCCCGACATCGCGTGCAGTCTTGTGGACAAGGCGGTGCAAGCGGAACGCGACGGGCTTTGGGGTCGCGCTTATTTCGACACTCGCGGATTGAAACCTGCGGAATCAGGTTATTTTTCCGGCGATCAAATGATTCTTGGCGCGGCGCAAATTTCCCGTGCCATCGGATTTGAAACGGTTGTGGATGACAAACCAGCCACGTTCGCAACGGATTTTCCGATGAGCCAGATTGCCATTTACGCCGGCTGGTATGACGAAAATGCTTCCGGCCCGTTCAGCCTGCCTAAAGTGGAATTCATGCCCGGCGCGTTCGCGTATCATTTGCATTCGTTCAGCGCGGCGACGATTCGCAGCGCAACGGATCGTTGGGTCGGGCCGCTGCTCGCCAAAGGCGCGACCTGCACGATGGGTTGCGTGGACGAACCGTCGCTGCAATTTACGCCGAACGTGGCGCTGTTTCTCGAACGCTGGTCGGTCAGGCAGTTTACTTTCGGCGAAGCCGCGTGGGCGTCGCAACTCGCGCTGTCGTGGCAGACCACCGTCGTCGGCGACCCGCTTTACCGTCCGTTCAAAAAGACGCCGGAAATGTTGCATCAGGAATTGGCGCAACGGCGCAGTCCGCTTGTCGAATGGTCATTCCTGCGCCTTGCGAATCTAAATCTTCTTCGCGGCGCGCCGGGCGCTCAAGTCATTGATTTCCTCGAAAATCTTCCCGCGACCGCCAATAGCGCCGTGCTCACGGAAAAACTTGCCGGCCTCTGTGATGCGGAAGGAAAGCCGTCCGCTACGATTGATTTTTATGAGCGCGCGCTGCAATTGAATCCTTCGCCTGAACAAAAAATCCGCCTCCGGATCGCGCTCGGCGAAAAACTTCAGGCGCAAAACCGCAATCGCGACGCCGTTGAAAATTACCAGAAGCTGCTCGAAGAATCGCCGGATTACCCCGGGAAAAATTCCATCGAGGAAAAAATAAAATCGCTTGAACCAAAATCCGCCGGAACAAATTCTCCGGAAAACCCTTAAATTCATGGCCGCGTTTTTTGACACCCACGCGCATCTGGATTATCCCGATTACGCAAACGATTTGACGGAAGTCATCGCGCGCGCGCAAGCCGCTGGCATTTCAAAAATCATTTCCATCGGGACGGATTTGGACAGCAGCCGCCGTGCAATCGGGCTTGCGGAAAAATTTCCGAACATTTTCGCGGCGATCGGCTGGCATCCGTCAAATGCCCACGAAGCGCCGGACGACATTCGCGATTCGCTGCGCGAATTGGTAAAACACCCGAAGGTTGTCGCTATCGGTGAAACCGGCCTGGACTATCATCATTTGCCAAGCGAGAAGTGTAGTGTCGGCTCTGCGAGCCGACAGTTGGCGCACAGCGCCAACGCTACAACGTCTGACGACGATGCGCGTTACAAATTGAAACAATCGGAAATTTTTCAGCAGCATCTCGAAATCGCCGCTGAATTCAAGTTGAACTGTGTCATTCACCAGCGCGATTCATTTGACGACACGCTGGCCCAACTCAAGCCGTTCGCCGGAAAAGTTCACGGTGTGTTTCATTGCTTCGGCGAATCCGTCGCGCGAATGCAGGAAGTTTTTGAGATCGGTTCGCTCGTCAGCTTCACCGGCATTGTCACCTTCAAAAACGCGCAAAACGTCCGCGATTGTGTCGCCGCCGCACCGCTCGGAAAATTCATGCTCGAAACGGATTGCCCGTATCTTGCGCCCGTTCCATTTCGCGGCAAACGTTGCGAGCCGGCTTACGTCAAAGAAATTTCAGAAATGGTAGCGCAAGTTAAAAATTGTTCGCTCGAAGAATTGAGCGCAGCGACTTGCGAGACCGCAGCGGAATTTTTCCAAAAATTAAGATAGTGTTCTTGCGTCACTGCACGTTTTGATCGGTCAGCGGAGACCAGTCGTAATTGTAAGGAGCAATTCCCGGAAAGGAAACCGAGTCGGGCCGGCAATCGCTGTATAAGGTGAATTTCGCGTGACCGTCCGTGAACAGGAAGTTGATGCCGCGATCCCCGTGCGCGCCGTTCGCAACCGGCGGAACGCTTTGAAAGAAGAAGGATTCTCCGGGGACGCTGCTGGCAAAACAGGCCAGGATGGCCCGCTGCGACGGGAACCGCACTTCGGTCATTTTGTGCGGATTCGTTCTGGTTCTCGGAGGATTAAGGCCTGCGCCCGGAGGATCAAGGTTGGAAAAGAACGCGAAGTAATAGTAAGATGACCTTTAGTTTGCATTTGCCGCGCGACAATTCCGTTTTATATTCGTCCGACAATCTATGACACGCCAGCAAATCCTCGACCTCTACTTTCTCGACGCGCGCCACAAGCTCATCGAACTCGCCGCGTTCCTCGACCGCGTTGAGCGCGCCGATGGCAAAGAAGATTTTCGATTGAAAGCTTTTCACACTGCGCTCGGCGAATTGACCTCCAACAAAAAAGAAAAAGCAAAAAACACTTTGCTCGCATTCAGCGATTTGACTACCGAACCAATTAGCAAGGCAACGACGAAAGCCGCTTGCGGAGCCGTTCCGGAAAAATAAAGCCACGGATTTTCACAGATGAAACACAGATTTTTTATCCGCAGATTGCGCCGATTTTCGCAGATTGAGTTTTTAGAAATTATATCTGCGTCCATCTGCGAAATCTGCGGATGCTTTACAGATGCTTTTCATCTGTGTTCAATTTGTGTTTCATTTGTGGCTAAAAAATTCTGCGCATGAAATATATCGAACCTCACGCCCACATGGTCAGCCGCACGACGGACGATTACGAACGCATGGCGCTCGCCGGATGCGAAGCGATTTGCGAACCGGCGTTTTGGGGGGGCTTCGACCGCAGTGCGGTAGAAGGATTTCATGATTATTTTTCGCAACTGACAGAGCACGAACCAAAACGCGCGGCGAAATTCGGCATCAAACATTTCTGCTGGCTTTGCATCAATTCCAAGGAAGCCGAAGATGTCAAACTCGCGGAAGAAATCATCGCTTTGATTCCAAAATTCCTCAATCGTCCGAACGTCCTCGGCATCGGTGAAATCGGTTTGAACAAAAATTCGCGGAACGAAATACGTGTGCTGGAAATGCAAGTTGAACTTGCAGCGAAGCACAAACAATTGATTCTCGTCCACACGCCGCATCTCGAAGACAAACTCAAAGGCACAAAGTTGATTCTCGACGTTTTGAAAAATGACAAACGCATCCGCCCAGAGCGCGTCATCATTGACCATGTCGAGGAGCTCACGGTGGAAATGGTTTTGGACGTGGGAATGTGGGCGGGCATGACGCTGTATCCCGAAACGAAATGCACGCCAGCGCGCGCGATTGATATTTTGGAAATTTACGGCAACGAACGGCTTTGGCTCAACAGCGCGTGCGATTGGGGCGTAAGCGACCCGCTGGCCGTTCCGAAAACCGCGCTGGAAATGAAACGTCGTGGTCATTTGGCGAAAGCAATTGAAAAGGTTGTTTTCGAAAATCCGAAAAAATTTCTGTCGCAATCGCCGAATTTCAAACTCGCGTGAATTAAATAATGAAGCGAGCGTCCTCGCGAACCGTAAATTTATTCTCGACAAATCATACGGCTAATCTAAAACGTTAGGCCAACGCGCATGGACATCAATTTCACATGTCCTCATTGTGAGCAGGCTCTCGTCATTGACAGTGCCGGAGCAGGCGAGACAGTTTCGTGCCCTACTTGTTACCAAACGATTTTCACTCCCTTGGCACCGACGCAAAAAAACACGGAAGCTAAACAGCTAGTAGCGACAGAGCAGCAAAGTATAGCACTTGATAAAATACGTAATTCTGCGCGACTTCTTGTTGAGGATCGCTGGCGCAACTTTCTTAGCTTGGTGCATATTGATCAGCGCAAAGCATTTGAAGCCCCTTACAGTTTCGATGCCACAATAAACATGATGACTGAACGTATGCCGGAACCTGATGCCTCTATTTTTCGGCGTATCATCGAAGAAGAGCGGGACAAACTTGCGGACGAATATGACCGCAATCCTGACGCACTAAAAGCAAGGCTTGGGCTGATAAATCAAGCGCCTACTTTCATGCGGTCACCGAATCGACAAGGCTTGGACGAGCTTGTTGTTCGCACTGCGGTTCGTGCAACAGTGTGGGAATCAATTTGGGCAATTTTCCGTCTGTTTCGATAAACTGGTGGCCAAATGGATAGACTTCTAAGTTTTCTCGTCACGTCCGCAACAATTTTTTTGCAGACTCTTTGACAGCTTCGACAAGCTGTTTTGGCTTAATTGCAATCGCATCGCCGCCCCAACTCAAAATCCAGCGCTCAATTTCAATCAGGCTGGAAAGTTTCAATTTCATTTCCACGCCGCCATTTTTCAATTCGCGCAATTGTTGTGACTCGTGCCATTTCTTTTCACGGACATAATCAGCGGCACGCGCATTGAAGCGAATGACTATTTCAAATTCGCCTTCGCCGGAATGAACGCCAAAACTGTCGCGCAATTCTTTTTCGAGTGAAAACTTTTTGGAACGCTCGAATGTTTCGCCAGTCGGCTTAATCTCTTGAATCCGCGCCGGAACAAATTTGCGGATGTCCTTGCGCGCGTGGTCAAACGCGAACAAAAACCATTCGCCATTGATGTTCGCCAGATGATAGGGGTCAATAATTCGCGTCTCGGATTTTCTTTCGCCCGGTTTGCGATAATTCAATTCCAGTTGCTCGCGGCGCGCGACAGCTTTGGCAAGCGCGTCAAAAATTTTCAAATCCAAAATCGGCTCGGCACGAGTGCGGAAGGAAATCGTTTGCTCGATGTCAGCAAGATTAAGCGAAATCGTATCAGGCAGCGACTGCTCCATTTTTTTGATCGCGCTCAAAAGAGGTTTTTCGAAACTCGTGCCGCGATATTGCTGCAATGCTTTTTCAGCGACGACGAGCGCGAACAGTTCGCCTTCAGTGATCTGGACGTTTGGAAACGCGCCGACTTCCTCGGTGTAAAAATAACCGTTACGCGCGGAATTAAATTCAATCGGCAAATTCAGCCGGTCGCGCATGAACTCGATGTCGCGATGAATTGTCTTTGTGGCAACTTCGATTTCGCGCGCGAGTTTGCTCGCGTTCGGAAAATTGCCGGCTTGCAGCGATTGATGAATGCGCAACATTCGCTCCAGTGGCGGACGCGAATGGAGTGACTGGTTCACCGCAGAAAATTATGCGCCTTTTTCCAACTTGATGAGCAGCTCTTCGTTGGTCTTGTTTTTCTTGAGCGCGGCGGTGAGCGTTTCCATCGCTTCAATGGGATTCAAATCCACCATGGTGCGGCGCAATTTGCGGATGGCTTCGAGGTATTTCGCAGGAAAAAGCTTTTCTTCTTTGCGCGTGCCGGATTTCGGAATGTCAATTGACGGAAATAGTCGTCGTTCCGAAAGTTTGCGGTCCAAAATCAATTCCATGTTACCCGTGCCTTTGAATTCCTGAAAAATCAATTCATCCATGCGAGAACCGGTGTCCACGAGCGCCGTGGCGATGATGGTAAGCGAGCCGCCTTCTTCAATTTTTCGTGCAGACGCGAACATCTTGCGCGGAATTTCCAACGCGCGCGCATCCACGCCGCCGGTCATCGTGCGTCCACTACCGCCGTGAACGCTGTTGTAGGCGCGGGCGATGCGTGTGAGCGAATCCATCAAAACAAAAACGTCCTTGCCGCTCTCGACCATGCGACGGCAACGCTCAACTGTGAAACGCGAAAGGCGAACGTGCGTTTCCAAATCCATGTCGTTCGATGACGCAACAACTTCGGCTTTCACCGAACGCTGAAAATCCGTGACTTCTTCCGGTCGCTCATCAATGAGCAACACCAGCGCGAAAACTTCTGGATGATTCGTCGTGATGGCGTTGCAAATCTGTTTAAGAATGGTCGTCTTGCCCGTGCGCGGCGGCGCGACGATCAAGCCGCGCGTGCCTTTGCCAATGGGCGTGACCAAATCAATCACGCGCGTCTCAATGATGTCCGGCGACGTTTCGAGGCTGAATTTTTCAATCGGGTCAATCGTCGTGAGATTTTCAAAGCGGACGGCTTTCGTGTATTCGTCAAAAGTCATGTCGTTGACTTTTTCAACGGCCTTGAGCTGCGGACTCGTCCCGCGATGCGGCGGCTGCGTCGGCCCTTCGATGTGGCTGCCTTCGCGCAAAAAACTGCGGCGGATGGTGTCCGGCGTGACAAAAATGTCTGTCGGCTTGGGGTGATAATGGTTTTGTGCCGTCCGCAAAAAACCGAAACCTTTTTCGGAAATCTCCAGATAGCCGGAACCGTAATTCGACGTTTTATCGCCGTTGTTTTCTGCACTGCTCATATTTTGTGTGTGCGCGAAGGCTGAAATGCCCCGAAACAGTTTTTGAATTTCGAACTTGGGAAAGGTTCCGTCAAACGGAACTCTTAAAACCTTCGACACGCATTAACTACGCGCAAATCGGGCAAAGCGCAACAACTATTTTTCAAAGTGGAATAGGCGTCTCGTTCAAAGTGAGTTCCTTCCAAAGCTTGATGACGATTTCAATCTTGTTCTGATTTTCCTGACGCTCTCGGATGTCTGGGTCGTCATCTTCACTTTCGTGTGACTTGAAAAACTCCAGAAATGCGATGGCTGCTTCTCTCTGCTGGAGGCTGAACAGTCGGAATCGCTCCACGTCAATCACGTCGAATCCTCCCATGCCAAGATTCTGGCAAGTGAAAAATGCAACCTCCGAATCAGGATGAATCAGCGAGTAGAGCATATATGCTGACACGAAATGATGAAAAGCTACGGGAGACAGAAGTGCCAAGTCGCCGCAATTATGCTCCAAAACATCATCCGCTAGAACCTGTGGCGACTTCCCGCGAAGATCATCTCGTAATGCACGACATCTGGCGCATTCATGCAATGCAAGTTGCTCGTCGCCAGGATATGGCACTTCCTCGAATGCTGTAGCAATGAATTCTCGAACGCTCATAGGCGAAACGCCTGCGCGCCTTCATCCGCCCACTTCGGCGCGCGCTTCGGCGGCCAATGGCGTGCTCAAATAACGTTCGCCCGTGGACGGCGCAATCGTGACGATGAGTTTGCCTTTGTTTTCAGGGCGCTTGGCGACTTCAATCGCCGCGACGACATTCGCGCCGCTCGAAATACCGGCCAAAATTCCTTCTTCCTTCGCCAGCCGACGCGCCATCGCAAATGCGTCGTCGTTGGAAACCTGAACGCAATCGGTGATCAACGGATTTCCGCTCGAATCTTTCAGATGCAAATTTTGCGGAACAAATCCCGCGCCAGTGCCTTGAATTTTATGCGGACCGGGTTTGACAGGCTGGCCGGCAAGCGTTTGCGAAATGACCGGTGAATCTTTCGGCTCGACGACGATGGCTTGGAACGAAGATTTTTTTGGTTTAATAAATTCGACGCAGCCGGTGATTGTTCCGCCTGTTCCAACTGCGGCGACTAAAATATCAATCTTGCCATCCGTGTCTTCCCAAAGTTCAACAGCCGTAGTTTTCGCGTGAATGGCCGGGTTCGCCGGATTATTGAACTGCTGCGGAATCCATGAGTTCGGCGTTTCTTTCGCCAATGCTTCGGCGCGCGCGATTGCGCCTTTCATTCCTTCGGCACCGGGCGTCAAAACCAGTTTTGCACCAAGCATCGCCAGCAATGTGCGGCGCTCAAGCGACATCGTTTCGGGCATCGTCAAAATCAATTTGTATCCTTTCGCCGCCGCGACGAACGCGAGCGCAATTCCCGTATTGCCGCTCGTCGGCTCGATGATGATGGTGTCTTTTTTGAGAATGCCGCGCTTCTCGGCATCTTCAATCATCGCCATGCCGATGCGATCTTTGACGCTGGAGAGCGGATTGAAAAATTCACATTTGAGAAGAATCGTGGCGTCAAGGCCGGCGGTGACTTTATTTAATTTGACCAGCGGCGTGCGGCCAACCGTTTCGACGATGTTATTATAGATGCGTCCCATAAATTTTCCTTTGTTTAATTTTGTGCGAGTCAAATTGCGCCGAAAGAGTTGAACGGGCAAGCAATTTTTTCTCCTTCATGCCGGAAAACAATAAGTCCCGGTTCAACCTTTCGGTCAAACCGGGACAAATCGGGGATGGGAGTTCGCCACTCTCTCTTTCCCGCACCGGCATTAGGCGCGCACCCTTTCGGGGGCTGCCGGTTTCCCGACGCTATTCTCCACGGCAAGCGGAGTTTTCGGCCTCGTAGCAGGGCCGTCCAACGCCTTTCGGTCGCTGAATTTCGAGTGAGGCTTTTCAGCTTGCTTCAACTGGTGGTTGCGCCACCGATTTGCAAACCAGGTCAAGACACGCCTGCGATTTTCTTTCGCGTCTTAACCATTTGGCTCCGGGTCAGCCACCGCTTTTGGCGGTGCGTTCGCCCAATGCCACGGGTCTCGCCTCTTCACTCAAAGATCGCTTTTTCTCACAGTCCAGCGGTGTCGTTTTTAACATCGCCGGCCTTCGGAAGTTTTCACGCGACCTGCCAAGCCATCGTGACCTTCCCGTTGCGAAGCTCTTTTTGTCCGCCTTTCGGCGTTTTTCTTTTGGCGGTCTCAACTTTTTTAATTTTGAACTCCGCCAGAGTCATCCGCACCGTGCTGATACGCAGTAGCAACCGTTTGCCTGTTTTCGGCAACTGCGATTCATTCAGGTTCGAAACTTTCCTGAACTACTTGATTCGACTCGGAACGGTTTCTAATCGTCCCTCGCCTCCTGATTCCTCATTCGCTTTTGACACGCGCGAACGTGCCAGAGGAACCGGTGAATTCTGCCTCGCGGAACTTACGCTCCGTTTCAGAGGAGTTGAGCCAACCAGCCTGACTCAACTTTTCCCCGGTCACCCGGGATTATCCTGGAAACGAACAACTTCAATTTTACTCTCTGCCGCTCGCTTCGTTCTTTCAATGAACTGTGAACAGAGTAGCAAATTTTTCCGTTCCTTCAATGAATTGATATGCACAGCTTGTTCACAGAATTGCGCCTGTGAAAAACGTGTGAACAAAGCAAATAAACCAATGAAATAAATGCTTCATCCGTTTCCTGAATGTGAATTATTCACAAAGATTTCTGACGAAAAGTGACGATGGTGAACAAGTTCCAATTTTAATTTTCAGAAAAAAACTGCCCGGACGCAACTCTCGCGGCGTTTACGACGACGAAATTGCTTGCTCCTGATTTTGAGCAATGCGTAGTATGTTCATTCCGATTTCTGGCTGGGTAGCTCAGTCGGTAGAGCAGAGGACTGAAAATCCTTGTGTCGGCGGTTCGATTCCGCCCCCAGCCACCATTTAATTTGTTGATCTTCAATTTTTTACATTGCCTAGGTTCTCATGAATTGTGGTTGGCCTTAAGAATATCCGCCTTGAATTTCTCCTGACAATTCGGACACATGCCGTGCGAGAAGTCGGCGTCAGTATGTGTGCGAACATATTGTTCAACCGTTGACCAAAAGCCTTTGTCGTTGCGGACGCTCTTGCACCACGCACATATTGGAATGAGTCCTGAAAGCGTTTTGACTTCAGCGAGAGCATTCTGAAGTTCATCAATTAATCCGCGCTGTTTGGCTTCTGCTTTGCGGCGACGTTCCATTTCACGGCTGGCAACATAGTTCGCAATGACCAATAGCACGGCAACCAATATGCTGGCTCCAATCAACAAATGCGCGGCATGATGATAATCTTTTTGTTCTGCGGCATCGCGCTTGACCAGCAATTTTTTCTCTTCATCCGTAAATTTTTCCAAATCATTGACAGCCGTTTCCGTTTCGTCCTGGCTTTCAACTGTGTCATCCATCTGCAATGCCGGCTTGGATCCTTGTTTTGCATAAACCCCAATGACCTTGCTGTCATTGTCGAAGACCGCTTTCATGGCAAGCGCCAAATCTTTCAAGCGTTGTTGCTGCGCAGGATTATCTTTTGTCAGTTCGGTCAGGTTGTTGAACTCCTGCATTTCGGCATTGGTGTCGTTTTTATATTCAATCAACAGATTCGGCGCTCCGTTGACCGCATAGCCGTGTTCGCTACGCTGGGCATCGGCCAGTTTGTCCTCGAAAGTTTGTGCATCCAAAATGACCTGGAAGGTGTGCTCGCGCCAATATGTGGATTTTTTCAATTCTGAAATCGTGGCGACGGAGACAATGACAATTAAAATCATCAACGCCATTGCTGCACCGATGGGCATCCAGCGCCAAAAATTGAAATGATGCGGTTTCATTCCCCAAAGCCTTGCCTGTGCTTACAGCAAAATTAACACCAATGGGTTGAAAATCAATTTTTTCACGATTTTGTTTGTTTCGCTCATGGTTTCCTTTCTTCAAGCGTGAAATAAAAAGTCGCGCCGCGATTGGGCGTGCCGCAAAGGCGCGAAGCCAGAGCCATGATTAGATCAAATTCTTTGTCGGGCGGTGTGTCAAGGACTTGAAAAGCGCTCAATGCTGCCAGTCTTCCTGTTTCATTTTTGGGAAGATGCGCGCTCATTTTGTTTGAGTTCGGCTTGAACACGTCGCCGGACTCTTTCAAGTCTAATGACGCAATTTATGCTTTCGATATTTTGAGCATCCAAAAAAAAGCAGCGAACCCAGTGAAGCCAGCATGACTGTTGACGGTTCTGGAACAGCAGTGACATCCAACTGAAAATTGTCCAGAAAGAAATTACCGCCTGTGCCTGCCGGCGAATTTGCATTGAAATCAATGCCGATAACTCCCGAAGGCGCTGCGTTGCCGGTTTGATAAGTAAGGCTCAAGGTTTGGAAGTCATTGTTCCCGTCCAGCAGAGCCGTGAAATTGGTGCCGGATAACGTGGCTACGCTACCGGAACCGGCCAGCAATGATATGGAACTGCCCGAAAGCAGGGACGCCGTTGTTCCACCATCAATTTCAAACGTCAAAGTATAAATCGAGTTCGCCAGAAACAAATTCGTCAAACTTTGTCTCAAATCAAGCGAACCGCCCACTCCGGAGGGCAGGTTGCCGCGCACGACATAACTTCCATCCGCCCCGCCTGGCGCGCCCAAAGAGTTAGTCGTGCCGGAAGAGATGGAACCTAAAAGTCCGGCTATGCTTGATCCTGAAGATGCCGACCAAGCGCCAATCGGCCCGGTGTTTGTGCCGATTATTCCCACGCCCAAGCCAGTAGTGGGACTGGCAATCGTTGTCGTGATCCCCTCGAAACTATAATTGGGGATGTTAATTGGCGTTGCCTGGACCAGCGATGTGCCGGCAAGCAAGCCCGTCAATAGGAGAAGCGCCTTTATTTTCATATAGTTTTCGGTTTTTAGGGGAAGCCTTATCGCCCAGTTATGGTAATACTTAATACTATTTATTCATACCAGTCAAGTTCTTTTTTGTCTTCTTTTCTCTCTCTGTTTTGGCATGATTAATGAACGATGACGAAAGTGGATTCTCGTGTAGTGAAAAAAAGCATCAGTCTTTCAAGGGTAGTTTCAGTTTGGGCGGACGGACTGGCCGCTAAAAAAGGCTTTGGCACAAACTTTTCAGCCTATATCGCCGACCTCATCCGCCGGGACAAAGAAAGGGAAGACGAACTGCAATTGAGCAGGATTTTCGGCGTCAGTTCTTCAAAAAAGAGCAAGGCGGCGGATGCAATCGTGGGTGTGGTTCAACAGGCTGCCCGGGAGAAAACTTTTGTTTCTCGGCCAAGATGACGTCAATCACCTGCAACAGTTCATCAACCATTTCCGCCCGTTCCTTGGGAGGAAGCTTGTGTAAAATTGCCAATAAACGCGCCTTCATGATTATACACCCTTACATATACTAATACGGAGTTCGGGACGAAATCTTTCAAAAAAAATGAATTTATTTTTTGCCAGGCAAGTGTCAACGCCTTGCATTTCAGCCAAAGTCAGATGAAACCTGAAGCAAAATGATTTCAAAGGCAACGCCGAAAGAGCAAGTGGTTTGATTTCTCCCAGCCGCTTTTTTCTGGAAAGTTCGCGATCAAGAAAAATTTTATGTCCTCCAGTTTTGATATGAAAAAGACGCAACGGTTGTAATTGGCCAATTTTTCTACACCGAGCGTAGTGAGGGTTTTTTGCCAGCAAACCCGACCGATTGCAGATTGGTTTGTCCGAATCGTTTGGTGATATGTTCGTTTCTAACGAACGCTTGAAGAAATGCCGACAGGCTGAATCCCAAAACTAATGCCCAAAGCGTTTCCCGGAGCATTGCTGTCGCATGATATAAACTTTGCCAAAGCCAGTTCATTCAGGTGCTTCAAATAATTTGGACAATTTAGCACGCAGTTGTTGCCGCGCCCGATAAATCCGTGTCTCCACGGCTTTGGCCGTGCAGCCAAGAATTTCACCAATCTCCGCCTGTGACCGTTCTTCATATTCGGCAAGAATGAGCGGGGTGCGTAATTCTTCAGGCAGTTGAGCAACGGCGCACCGCACTGCGTCGGCTCGCTCGTCTGCTTGGACTTTTTCAGTCGGCGAAAGCTCCGTCGCCATTTCCATCGCGTTGTCTTGTTCCTGCGCGATTTCAGGATGGTGCGACTTCCAGCGGAAGTGATCGCGCACGAGATTGCTGGCAATCGTGTAAAGCCAGGTCGAAAACTTTTGCCGTGCATCGAACTTGTTTCGATGCTGATAAACGCGGACAAATGTTTCCTGTGCTAAATCGGCGGCGCGGCCTTCGTCCTGCAAACAGCGAATCAAATAATTCATCAATTTTCTACCGTGACGCTCCATCAATTCATTTAACGCGGCGTCTTGCCCACTGACCAAACGTGCCATGCCCGCGCGGTCTTGTTCGCACGATTCGTTGTCAGCAATTTGTGGAACGGCGCTGCTCACGGTTTGGGTTGCTTCAAATAGCGTTTGCGCCACAGGACGTAAATGGCCGGATAGAGCAGCAGTTGTAAAATGCCGGAAGTCACGACACCGCCGATCATCGGCGCGGCGATGCGTTTCATCACGTCTGCGCCCGATTGTGTGACCGGCGACCACATGATTGGCAGCAAGCCAAATAAAATTGCACAGGTCGTCATCACCTTTGGCCGAATACGTTGCACCGCGCCCTCGATGACAGCGGCGTGCAAATCAGACATTGTATTCATCCGGCCTTCGGCGCGAAATTTTTCCCATGCTTGTTCGAGATAGAGCAGCATGACCACGCCGGTTTCGGCATCAAGACCAGCCAACGCAATCAGACCGACCCACACAGCGACGCTCATGTTGTAATTGAGGAAATAAAGAAACCAAAATGCGCCGACCAGCGAGAGCGGCACGGCGAGTAAAACAATGATCGTTTTGATAGCTGACTTCGTGTTCAGATAAATCAGCATGAAAATGATGAGGAGCGTAACCGGAATGACCACTTTGAGTTTTTGTTCGACGCTTTTGAGATATTCAAATTGTCCCGCCCATTGGATGTAATAACCGGACGGAAATTTCACCTGTTCGGCGATGCGGGCGTTGGCTTTTTGAACATATCCGTCAATATCATCAGTCGCTGGATCAACAAAAACAAATCCGACAAGCTGACCGTTTTCTTCGCGGATGTCCGGCGGGCCGGTATGATATGAAATATCCGCAAGCTCGCTCATCGGCACTTGCGCGCCGGTCGGCGTCGGCACAAGCACACGCTTGAGCTTGTCGAGACTGTCGCGGTAATCGCGCGCATAGCGGATGGCAATTGGATAGCGCTCGCGGCCTTCGACCGTGCTGGCAATGGTGTTGCCGCCAATGGCCGTTTCAACAACATCGTTCACGTCGCCAACGGTGAGGCCGTAGCGCGCGGCATTTTGGCGGTTGGGAGTAAAATCCAAAAAGTAACCGCCGGTCGTGCGTTCCGCAAAAACGCTGCGCGTGTCCGGCAAATCGGTCAATGCCTTTTCGATTTGCACGCCGACATTTTGAATTGTGTCCAAATCCGGCCCGAAAACTTTGATGCCGAGTTTAGAACGGAATCCCGTGGTCAGCATTTCCGTGCGTGTTTGAATCGGCATCCACAAAATGTTCGCCATGCCCGGCGTTTTCAGTTTTTCATTTATTTCAGCCAAGATTTTTTCCCACGTCACGCCCGCTCGCCATTGGTCGTGCGGTTTGAGTGAGACAACGGTTTCAAACATTGAAAGCGGCGCAGGGTCGGTGGCCGTTTCGGACTGACCGGCTTTGCCGAAAACACGATCCACTTCGGGAATGCTCTTTAGAAGACGGTCTTGAATCTGCAAAATGCGCGTGGCTTCGGTCACGGACATACCGGGCACGGCAGTCGGCATAAATAAAATTGTTCCTTCATTCAATGGCGGCATGAATTCTGTTCCGAGTTTTTTGAAAGGAAAGATTGTCGCGACTAAAATCAAAACACCGATAAAAATTGTGAGCCAGCGGAAGCGCAAAACGAAACGCACGAACGGTTGATAGGCCCAAATTAAAAAGCGATTCACCGGATTTTTTTCTTCCGGCGTGATTTTTCCTCGCACCAAAAACGTCATCAGCACCGGCACAAGCGTGACGCCCAGCAATGCCGCAAATGCCATCGCAAATGTTTTTGTGAACGCCAGCGGCTTGAACAATCGTCCTTCCTGTGCTTCGAGCGTGAACACCGGGATGAAACTTACCGTGATGACGAGCAACGCGAAGAACAACGGACGCCCGACGCTTTGCGCGGCGGAAACGATGACTTCAAAACGTTCGAGAGAATTTGGCTCGCGACCTTTTTCTTCGCGGAAATGTTCGAGAAATTTGTGCGCGTTCTCGACCATGATGATGGCCGAATCCACCATCGCGCCGATGGCGATGGCAATGCCGCCCAGCGACATGATGTTTGAAGTCAAATGCAATCCAAGCATCGGCAGGAACGAAAGAATAATCGCCGTTGGCAGCGTGATGATTGCAACGAGCGCGGAGCGGACGTGCCAAAGGAAAATGAGGCAAACGAGCGCGACGACAATGCTTTCTTCAATCAATTTTTCGCGCAAGGTCGCGATGGAACGTTTAATCAATTCGCTGCGGTCGTAAGTCGGCACAATTTTTACGCCGGACGGAAGTGACGGTTGAATTTCTTTGATTTTCTTTTTAATGCCGTCAATCACCGTGAGCGCATTTTGGCCGTAACGCATGATGACAATGCCGCCGACAACTTCGCCTTTGCCGTCCAGTTCCGCCACGCCGCGCCGCAAATCCGGCCCCAGATGGACTGTGCCGATGTTCTTCACATAAATCGGCGTGCCGGCAATGACTTTGAGCGGAATGTTTTCGAGGTCGGAAAGGTTTTTAATATAACCGCGACCGCGCACGAAATACTCGGTGGACGAAACTTCAAAGGTTTTTCCCCCAACGTCATTGTTCGAGACACGAATTTTGGCGACGACATCGGAAAGCGGAATTCCGTAAGCCGCCAATTTATTTGGGTCGAGATCAACCTGATATTCTTTTACGAAGCCTCCGACGGGCGCGACTTCAGCAACGCCTTTGACGGATTCGAGCGCGTAACGCAAATGCCAGTCCTGCAACGAGCGCAACTCGGCGAGATTATTCGTGCCACTTTCGTCCACGAGCGCGTATTCAAAAACCCAGCCGACGCCGGTTGCGTCCGGCCCGATGGTTGGATTAACATTTTCAGGCAATGAGCCTCGGACGGAATTGAGATATTCGATGACGCGCGAGCGCGCCCAATAAATGTCCGTCCCGTCTTCAAAAATCACATAGACGAACGATTTGCCGAACATTGTTTCGCCACGGACGAACTTCACTTTGGGCGCGGCGATAAATTTTGTGGCAATCGGATAAGTGACCTGATCTTCAACCAAATCGGGCGAGCGCCCTTGCCAGTCAGTCGAAATAATCACTTGCACATCGCTCAAATCTGGAATGGCGTCGAGCGGTGTTTTGGTCAGCGCCCAAATGCCGCCGGCGATGCCGAAAGCTGTGAGCATGAAAACGAGAAACGGATTGCGCGCGCTGATTTCGATGACGCGCTCAATGATTGTTTTCTTTGCGGGTGCTGGCGGTGTGAAATGTTCCATAATCATTTCGAGTTACCACGATTTAAGCGCGCCTTGAACTTGCGATTCGGCATCAATGAGAAAATTTGCGCTGGCGACGACGCGCTCATTTTCTTTCAGGCCGGATTTGACTTCGTAATAGTCGGCGAACTGACGGCCAAGTTCGATGAAGCGCGGCTCCAATTTGCCTTCGCCTTTGTCCACGAACACGATGTTGTGCTGGCCGGTCGGCAAGACGGCGTTGACCGGCACAGCGAGCGATTCGCCCGAATCAATGTTCAGCGTTGCGTCCACATACATATCGGGCAGCAATTTGAAATCGGGATTTTCGACATCAATCCGCACACGAACGGTGCGCGAAGCGTCATTGACGAACGGGTCAATGACTGAAATTTTTCCTTCAAACTTTTCGCCGGGCATCGAGGAAGCCGTGATCGTCACCGGCAAATCTTTTTTGAGCAGCGGCAATTCGTCCTGATAAAATTGCGCCCACACCCAGACGACGGACAAATCGGCAACATCCACCAAATGGTCGCCAACCGAAACATGACGGCCTTGATCCACGTCGAGGTCTTGCACGATGCCGCGAAACGGCGAAACGAGCGTGATGTTTTCCACGGGCTTGCGCGTCTTTTCCAGTTCCGCAATTTGTTCTTCGCCGATATTCCACAAGCGCAGACGTTCTTTGGCCGACGCAATCAAACGAGTGTTGCTTTCGGTCAAAGCCGCGTTGTTGGTCATTTCATCGCGAATGCGAAGCAGGTCTAAAAATTCATTTTCGGTCGTCAGAAAATCGGGACTATAAATGGAAAGCAGCGGCGCATTTTTTTCGACGACTTCACCGCGTGAAAATACGAACAGCTTTTGAACGTAACCGTCTACGCGGGCGACGTAATCCCAATGCCGTTGTTTATCACCGGCGACCATGCCAACGGCACGGATGGAAAATTTTACCGGCTGTTTTTCGACAGTAGCAAACGTGACGCCGATTTGTTGCTGCCGTTCCACCGGCACATTGAATTCGCCGGGCTTCTCGGCGTTCATGTTTGTCGTCATCGTCATGCCTTGCATATTTTCCATGCCCGCCATGCCTGAATTTTTTGGAGGTTGATTGGCCTCGTTGCTCGGCGCATTGGTTGTCGCGCCTTTCTTATACACCGGCACTAAATCCATTCCGCAAATCGGGCATTTGTCGTTGGGATTTTGCGAGCGCACGGACGGGTGCATCGTGCAGGTGTAGTAATCCACGTTGTCAGGCTTGCCGTTGGATTGCTTTTTTCCGCATGAGACGGCAAAAATGGCAACGACAGCAATCAACAGGGCTATTGAAAAGATTTTTAGTTTCATAAATTTATTTTTCAGTCAAATCATGGTTGTGAAGAATGGGCGGCTCATTGGATAACGGTTCGAGCGATTCAAAATTGTCCAAGCCCGTCCAAAGCAATAAATCGGCAAGCATTTCATATTGTTCGGCTGTTGCGCGGACGGCCATGAGTTGCGCGTCGAGCGCATCGCGGCGAACGTCCAGCACTTCGCGCAACGTGACGCGGCCTGATTCCCATCCGGCCAGCTTGTCAGTCAACGCTTGCGTGGCACGGACGACAATTTCATCGTTATAGAGCAATGCCTGCCGTCGCGCGGCATCAAGGTCAACGGTCAGGTGATGGACTTCCTCTTGCGTCATCAGCACTTGATCGTTGCGTTCCTGTTCGGCGGCCTTCTGATTTTCTTTTTCGCGTTCGTAATCATGCCGATACTTTGCAGAATTTCCCCACGGCAATGGAAAGCTCAACGTGAACGCGCCCGAACGAAATCCGCCATCGCCGGAATACTGGTTGCCTTGAACGCCCACGCTGATGTCCGGCAAGCGGCTGCGACGCGCGACATCGGCAGCAGCTTTAGCTTGCTCAATTTCCCGTTGCATGACTTTAAGCTGCGGCTCATTGGTCAATGCCAATGCCAAAAGTTTTGCGCTGAACGGCACAGACGATGCAACCGGAGGCAGTTGCAGCGACGGCCACGTCGAGCTGACGCCGCGATTGAGCAGGCGATTCAGCGCAAACCAGTCATGCGCGATCTCCAGCTTGTCGGTGCGAAGCTGGTCGGCGCGTTTGGCGACTTCATTTTGAATTTCAAGTGTGTCCGCCGCATCCATCTGTCCGGCGCGATATTTTGATTCAACCGCGTTGGCGGTAGTTTGAAGCCAGGCTAAATCCTGTTCGCCGATTTCAACGACGCGCTGTGCCAACGCGGTTTCAAAAAGTTGTTTCGCAATGTCGCGGCGCAATTGTTGCTCGCGAAAATCCAGTTCCGCATGGCGCATTGTTGCTTCCGCCGTTGCCGCTTTGCGATTGAGCGCGGGTTTTCCCCACAACGGCAATTTTTCGGAAATGCCATAGATCAAATCACCTTGTTCGGCGGCATCAAATCCTTTGGGACTGAAAACGCTTCCGCCAACGGTGAACATCGGGTCGTCCCATACGCGAACGGAAGCGATATTTGCTTCCGAAGATTTGGTTCTGAATTTCGCGGCCAAAAGCGCAGGATTATTTGTTGCCGCCTCATCCATCAATTGGGCGATGAAATCGCTCGTGATGACAATGCTATTGGTCGGCGCAAAATTTTCGGCATGGCTTTGTAATTGAACAAGGCCGATGGCGATCAAAAAGACTGGATGCAAAATTGGCTTCATAATTTTTTCACGGATAAACAAACACGGTTACAATTCGCCCACGATTCAATTTGCGGGCACACTACGGGCGTAAGAAACGCGAGGTCAGATAAGAATGGCGCAGTCCCGTTGGAAAATGGGAACTGCGCTTGCGGAGAACAGATGATTTGCGGAAGAAAAATTTTGTTGTGCTGATTCAAGCGGCGTTGGATTCAAAACCAACGCCGTCAGAGCCAGAATGAGAAATTGATTTTGCGAGCCTGTGCGCGCGGGAGTCACCGGCGATTGTGGATTGGATTTCGGCATCGCTGCGCAACACTTCATATTGCCGCAACAATGGGCGCAGGCGTGAACCGTTTGCGCCGTGCAATCCGATGTCGGTTGCACTGCGAACGCCTGTCCCACAACGAGCAAACAGGACAATATGGCTACTAGCCTTTTCACAATTTTAGTTTTGCCGATGTGGCGCCGATTGCAATCATTTTTTAGCTTCGGCGTCTTTGATGATTTTCATGTATTTGTCCGGGTCTTGGTCAAACTGCGGCCTGCAACCAGCACAGCAGAATTTCACTTCCTGTCCTTTATAGACAAAAACGTAAGGCGCACCCATGCTGCCGAGTTTCATTCCATCCACAACACACGTTGTCAACGGATAAGGCGTCGGCTTGGAATCGCTTGCCGCTGCGCTATTGGTTGTGCTCGAAGGCGCATTAGTCATGGCATCATCGCCGGCATAAACCGGCTCAAGGTTCATGCCGCAAATCGGACATGAACCTGGCTTGTCAGATTTGACGCTTGGGTGCATGGAGCAGGTGTAATATAGAATTTTCTTTCCCGCAGAATTTTGAGAGATGGCGTGATAAGAAATTGCACCCACGAACAAAGCGACGAGCGCAACGACTAACAGAACGGCTTTCAATTTCATATTTTTGTTATCGGACATTGTGTTATTTGGTTGTTTGATTTTCGGACATCGGTGCTGGAATCAAAGTCTCTTTTTGCATCCACGCCAGATAGCGTTTGCCTTCATCTGGCGGCATGACCTGACTCACCTGATAAAAATGGTTCAACATATTCGCCTGACATTTGTTACGAAGTTGCGACGTATCAGCCAACGCTTGCTTGATTTCTGGCGTCACTACGTTTGTTGAGGCCAGCAGGATTTTCAGCCGCGCGTTTTCTGCATCAATCTCACGGCACATCTCCAAACATTTGGGATGGTAAGCCGCATACAATTCGCACACGCGCGCATATTGTTCGTCGTTGAGTTGATATTGCTCTTTGAGCCAGGCCAGTTCTGGTTTTGAGTTTTTTTCTAACGAATGAGTCGTGGCAGAAAAATAAGTCGCCGCAAAACCGGCAATCGCCAGCATCAGTCCACTGATTAAGATAAGCAGGAGGCGTTTCATCGCGGAGCTTGGTATGGATCAACCATTTGAACGTAGCGCGCCTGCAAATCCGATTTGATATGCGCCGTCTTGGATTCGCCTCTTTCGCAACCAGCGCTCACACCAATGAGAAGGAAAATTGTCAGATAAGCCGTCGCAAATGCCGGACGGGTCAATAAAGTTGCAAACTGTTTCCAAGCCGCAGACCAGACATTTGGAGCGAATTGCTTTTCAAAATTTCCAATTCGTTCCCAAACCCCTTCTTGGAATCGCGGAGGCAATTTGGCGACCACCCGCCATTCGCTCAAAAGTTTGCGAACGGGCTTGTCATTCTCAACTGGAAAATTGTTCTTCATCCTTTGCTTGGGCGGCAGGTTCACCTGCCGCCCTTAAAATCTCACAACTTTTTTGTTGCGCCAGAGTTATTTGACCGGCGCAATTTGATAAACTTGAACCGGCTGCTGCGATTTAGCCCTTGGCGAAATGGGTTGTGCTGGAGTTCCAGCTACTAAATCAGGATCATTATTTGTGCCCGCTACTTTAACAATTTGATTTCCTTGAGCGCGTGGTGAAAGCAACGCGCCATTCTGCGCCGTTTGACTTTGCGTGACGCTGGAAACATTGCTTGTTGCCGCCACAGTGTGCATCTGATTCCCCTTGGCACGAGGTGACAACAACGTTTCACCGGCTCTGGCTTGTGAAGCTGTAACCATAGCAAAGGCAACCGCTGACATGAGTATGATTTTGTTTATGTTTTTCATAATTTTATTTGCTTTTCGTTTGTCGGCGGGATTCGCCCGCCGTTTCTCACTTCCTAATACGTCGCAGGCCACAAAATCCCTCATAATAATTTACACAAAATAAATCTCGCACGGCGTTCTGGCCGTGCAGGATTTCTTGCCACGCAGCAGTTTTGTGATGTTTTTAGAACAAATAAGCGATGCCAAATCCCGCCGTGAACTGATTCTTCCTGCCGCCGAATGCACCCGCCAAGTCGGAGTGATCCCATCGGATTTCAGGGCGGAATTGGAAGTTGTCAAATGGCCTCGTGTTCAATGTCAGTGTCACGCTGGTGAGGTTTTGTCCTGTATTGGCAGGAAAAGGCGTTCCAATGGGAGTCCCTGTGGCTGCAAGGATTCCGCCGGAAGTTCGCGCGCCATCTTTATCGTCAAAATCATCCGCGCGTAGGGCGAGTTCAATCTTGTCGGTGAAATCGTAGGTCAGCCACACCCCAGCCGCATACCACTCCGCATCACCAGCCTTTGGCAACACCGCATTGGCGTCTTCGTGACCGTAATCAAATTGGATATAGCTGTTGAGCTTCGGTGTAATTTTGTAATTGCCGACGATATTAATACCTTCACGCCACGCGGAATTATTACCTGCTTCTTCCGGCCCGCCATAGCCGACCACCGCAATGTTCATGTTGGGATTAAATACATACCCAATTCGTCCCATGTAGGAGAGGGATTTATTGTTGTCTTTGACATCGTCCCATCCGTTGTTGACCCTGACTTCGGTGTCAAGCTTGTCCGTCCATTGATACTGAAGTTGCACGCCGGTGGAGGTGAAATTTTCCGCAAGCAAAAACTGATTGCCTTCAGACCAGTTCGGATTCACAGGTTCCTCAATGACTTCAACGCCCATTAACGTGACCTGCTTGCCAACGTTAAATTGCCGCTTATTCGCTTCATTCCTTAATACGTTGCGACAAGGAAAATCCCTCAAAAAATTTACCGGGGAATTTTGGAAATAAAGACCAACCAATGAAGAAACCGAGAGAATTAGAAAGAAGGAAATTATTCCCGCGAAGAATGCTTTTGCAAAATCACACGGCCAGCCTTTGTATCAATGGTGACAGTCGAAAAACGAGAGAGCAAATCATTACCCAATAATCCGGCTTCACCCGGAAAAATGGCTGTTTCGTGCAATCCCGTTGGCACTTTTTCAAATGCTTGTTTTCCAATGCTTACCGTTGTCTGTGTCTGTGGAATAGAAATTGCATTTAATCCGATGGCTGTCTTGCGTGTGCATTGTTCGCGACTCACATTTGAAGTCACCCATTGCAATGCCGAGGCGCAGCCGGTGTCCAACCGCACCCATTGCTGCTTGTGGCCGTCCACCGTGATGGACACACGCATTCCGCAGGATCGCATTTCAAGCGGCAGAGCTTCATCAGATTTTTCGGCGTTATTCGATTTTAATATCCGAATCTTTTGCGCGTCGAAATCAATTTGCACAACCTTGTCTCGAAAAAAATCCGCTCCAATGAGTCCATCCACACAACAATTGCACGCTTGCCCCAATTTTCCCAAATCCACCGCCAGATAATTTTTTTGCAACTGGACTCCATCAGCTTTGACAATCAATCGGTGCGACCAAAAACCTTTCGTCGAGGATTCAACACCTTGAACGGAGACGGGTTGACCAAGATGCAATTTGAGCCGTTGCGCCGTTTTCAAATTGATGACACTCACGCTTGCTCCCGAATCCAGAAGAAAATTGAGCGGTATGTCCGATTGGGGAACGGCGACTTTGACCCAGAGAAAACCGTCGTGAAACTCGAAAGGGAATTCTGTAAGGGCAAATGATTCGGCTCGCACTTGAAAAAGCACGGCCACGACTAACACAGCAGCATAAAACCAGACACGCACGTCAAGCGTATCGCAAGGAATATGCCAAAGTTGATTTTCCTGATTTTACTATAAAAGAAAACAAAATCGCGTGGCTACATGAGCAGATATGAGCAGGTCGGTTATTTTACGACAACATGGAACGGCTTCCTGACTTGCCGCTGGCGATTTTACCGCTGCGCGCCGCAAAGTGTTAGACATACGTTCGGGATTGCCATAAAGAATGGTTTCTGCAAAATTGTTTCCAATACACTTTTATTTATGCGCAAAATATTCACTACAGCTTCAAGTTTTTCACAGCAAAATAAACGGTTGGCTTCCGTATTATGCTTCATCATTTTCTCCGCATTTACGTCGTGGTCGCAGGAAAAGACCAAGCCGTTTGAAAATGACCTGATGTATCCGCCGACGGAAGCGGCCAAGCCCTGCATTGATTATGACGGCGCGGGTTTCACCGTCAACGGCCAGCGCACTTATCTTTCGTCCGGCTCGATCCATTATCCGCGCGTGCCGCAGGAACTTTGGTTTGACCGGCTGTTACGGATCAAGCGGGGAAATTTTGCGGCCGTGCAGACCTATACTTTCTGGAATTTTCACGAGCCGCAGGAAAACCAGTTTGATTTTTCCGGCGACAAGGATTTTGGGAAATTTCTGGACACCGCGCAGGAACTCGGACTGTATGCCACGGTGCGCATCGGCCCGTATGTCTGCGCGGAATGGGATTCCGGCGGCTACCCGCTCTGGCTGAAATTCAAACCGTCATTCAAGGTGCGGACTGACAATCCGGCGTGGCTCGCATGGAACGATCATTGGTGTGAAAAAATCCTGCCCATCGTCGCCAGACACCAGGTCAACCACGGCGGCAACGTCGTCATGGTGCAGTTGGAAAATGAACATCCGCTCGGCTGGGGCGTCGTTACAAACAGTCCCTACTTCGAGCATCTCCACGACGAGGCGGTGAAACTGGGGATTGAAGTGCCGCATTTCATGAGCGGCCTGCATCACGACCATGCGCCTGCACCCGGCAATCTGGATTCTTCAAAGCGCGCGAACCCGTGGTTCAGCACCGAATTTTGGGTGGGCTGGTATAATATATATGGAGCGCTGACCGATAAAAGAAATCGTGAGATTGAGACGGCCAACTGGACAATCCTCGCGCACGGCGGCGGCGGGCATAATTTTTACATGCTGCACGGCGGCACGGATTTTGACAGTTGGAACAACGAGGAGATGGCTGCGAGCTATGATGACGGCGCGCCCATCGGCCAGGCGGGCGACCTGCGCCCGATGTATTACCGGATGAAACGGGCAAACCAGCTTGCTCAAAGCTTTCCGAATATCCTGGCGAACGATAATGACGACCTTGACGATTACAAGGATTTTGCCACCGGCCCGGGCGTAAAAATTCTCGGCGCGCGGAAAAGCCAGGGCGGGGCAGGCACATTTGTCTTCCTTCAAAATTCCACCATGAACGAAACCACGGCCACGTTCAAGTCCGGCGAACAATTGACACTGAAGCATTCCGGCATATATCCACTGCCCAGCGACGTTGTTTTGGCGGACGGAATAAAAATTATTGACTCAACCTTGCCGGTGCTGGCGCTCACGCACAACGGGCAGGCTGTGACGGTTGTGATTTACGGGCAACCGGACGAAACCGGGCGGCTTTCCTTGTCCGTCAACGGCGGCATCAAGCAAGGCTCGCCGGATTCAGCCTCCGAAAATTTCACGGCGGGTTTGCCGGACAAAAACCATCTTGACCTGAAAATAAAAATTCCCGCCAACGGCGTGGCGGAATTCAAAGTCAGCCAGCCGGATCATTTAATTCGCGTTTTAGCGATCAACCGGGACTTGTCACTTTACACCTGGATTTTGGGCGCGACAAACCGGCAATATGTCGTTTGCGGCCCTGAATTTGTCCAGGACGTTCAGGAAACCGGCGGAAAAATTTCCGTGATCATCGAGCGGCCTTACGGCCAGCCGTCCTCTGGACAGGTCGCCGTTTTTGGCGGACGCGATCAAAGCTGGCATTTGGCCGCCAAGGCCGATTCCAGCCTGGACACAAAACCTGCGCCTGAACTTGTGGATTGGGAAATGGCTCAAACGACGGAGGCATCGCCCGCGTTTGATGACTCAAGGTGGAAACATTCGGAAACACTGCGGCAAATGGGCGCGGACGGCGACATCAGCGCCTTTGCGTGGTATCGCGCCAGCGTAAATGTTCCATCGCCGACCAACGGGACATTGCATTTTCAGGGCGCGGACAATCTGGAAATTTTTGTCAACGGACAGCATGTCGCCAGCCAAAAAGGAAACGCACAGGCCGTCTTTGTGGCGGGAACAAATTCCATCGCGGTTTTTGTTTCGCATCGTGGACGGAATAAAAACTGGAATTTTCTCGGCACGCTGGACAACCATGACAACAAAGGGCTTTGGGGATCGGCCACCTTGGAAATGGACGGCAGTAAAAGTGAAATCACAGGCTGGGCGATGCGCGGCGGAGTCGAGGCTGACCTTGCCGCAATTAGAAAATGGAGCAAACCGCAGGACGCAAAAAACGCACCGGCATTTTATCGCGCGACTTTCACCACCACTCCGCCTGGAAAAATCGGCGCGCATCCGATTTTGCGCGTCAATTATCACGGGCTTTCACGCGGGACGATGTGGATCAACGGCCACAATCTCGGGCGCTATCCCGAAAAACTTAAAATTGATTCGCTGTATGTTCCCGAATGCTGGTTGAAAGACGGGAAAAATGTTTTGACCGTGTTTGATGAAACCGGCGCAAGTCCGGCGCAACTTTCGTTGGTGGTGGAAACCGCCGCCAGCCGCGAAGTGATCCGCGTTTCCGAACCAATTGACCCGTCCACGCCAATGATTATTCCGCAGGAAAATTAGCGCTGGAAATGGATGGGCGAATGCCAAATCAAATGAAATTTTTCGCTCTGATTTCCGTCATGTAGGCGTTGTTATTGGCAGACGCGCCAGTTGCCGGTGAAACTGTCCGTCAACAATTGTTGTTGTCCGACAAAACCTGGCAGTTCATTGGCGCAGGCACTGTTTCTCGCTTCCACTTTTATTTGTGTTCATTCGCGGTTCAAGAAATCGGAACAATCAGCCGCACAATTGTTCCGCCATCTTCAGCCGGTCCGAAAGAGAAATTTCCACCTATGTCTTCCATTCGTTTTTTCATGTTTCGCAAACCGCTGCGGTTTTGCTTCGCGCTCAAATCGGAAATGCCTTTGCCATTGTCGGCGATTTCAAGGATGAAAATATCCGCGTGCAAATGCAACCGGATGCAAACTTCAGTCGCTTGCGCGTGCTTGACGACATTATGAACGGCCTCCTTGAACGCGAGGAAGACATTGTGGCGGACTTCGGGCGGAATCGGCGTCGGCGGCAATTGCGCAGGCACGCTGGCACGATAACGCACGCCGGCCAGCGCGAGATATTCCTGCGCGTATTTGCAGGCGTAATTGACGAGGCTTTCGAGCGTGTCGTTGGACGGATTGATCGCCCAGACAATTTCATCGAGCGAATGCGTCGTCTCGCGCGCGGTTTCGGAAATCTGTTTCGCGTGCGACTCGATTTCTTCGGGAACAAATTTATCCGCCTCGGCCATTTCACCGAGCAATGCGACTTGCGTCAGGTTCGCGCCAAGCTGGTCGTGCAAATCCCTTGCGATGCGGGCGCGCTCACGTTCGAGGGCTTCCTGCTGTTTGTGCCGCTGCAATTCGCGCTGCAATTTCTCCGTGGAAATGATGCGCACGGCAGCGATGATAAATGCGAGGACGAAAGCAATCGCCGCAATCCGAAACCACGTCGTCTGCCAGAATTGCGGCAGCACGATGACTTCGAGCAGGCGGGAATCTTTGTTCGGCACGCCGTCTTCGTTGAGCGCGATGACGTTGAAATGATATTTGCCGGGCGGTAATTTCGGGTAACGGGCGATGCGTTCATTTCCGGCATCCGTCCAATCCGTCTGAAATCCTTCGAGTTGATATTTGAAGCGCACCAGCGTTGGCGCGGAAAAATCCAGAGCCGTGTAATGGATTTCGAGTTGAACTTTGGATTGATCGCCGCCGGGCGCGACGGTCACTGAATGCGACCATTCCGCCGCGAGCGGATTTGTCTTTTGCTGGCGGCCATCCACGAGCACGGACTCGATCAGCACTGCTGGCGGTTGCAAATTCTGTTTCAGCTCCGCTGGATTGAGCGTCGCAACGCCTTTGACGGTGGGAAACCACAATCTGCCGTCGCCGGTGCGGCACGCGGATGGCTGCGAACCGATGGAACATTCGCGCGTTGGCAAACCGTCGGCTTTTCCAAAAGTGCGGCAGGAAATGGATTTGCCTGTTCCATCGGCAAAATCTTCCAGCGATTTTTTTTGAACGCGCATCAATCCGGCATTCGAGCCGATCCACAAATAGCCGTCGTCCTCAAAAATATAGCTGATGCTGTCGCTCGCCAAACCGTCGCCTTTAGAAAACGATTTCCAATCTCCATTTTTGAACCGTGCGAGTCCGTGACCAAAAGTGCCAACCCACAACGCGCCGTCATTGTCGGCGTAAAGGCAGGAAATGTCATTGCCTGCAAGATTTCCTTGAACAGCGGAAATTTTTCCATCTTTGAAAAAATTCAAGCCATGATTTTCCGTGCCGATCCAAAGAGTTCCATTTGTGTCCTGTGCCAGCGCGCGAACAGAATTTTCCGAAAGACCGTCGCGCGTCGTGAACAATTTCCATTTCTGGCCGTCAAAATTTCCAAGACCGCGTTGCGTTCCTGTCCACAGTTGGCCGTCGCGACCTTCGAACAGGGCGAAAATTTGAGGGCCAAGAATTTGCGCGCCGCGCGATGGAACAAATTGATTCGTTTGAAATTGATAAAGCCCTTCATCAAGCGTTCCAACCTGGATTTGTTGCCGCCGGTCCACCAACACTTCCCAGGCATCGTGAAGCGGGCCGACCTGAAAATCCTGCAGGCTGTTTGTATTCCAATAAGACACGCCCAGCGCGCCGGACGCAATCCACCATCCGCCATGGTTATCCTCCGATAAAGATTGTGCGCCCCGCGACGGAAATCCAACGGGCGAGTTGAAAATTTTTCGTTTAATCCGGTTCAAACCGCCGCCGTCCGTTCCGGCCCAAAGATTTTTTTCGGAATCCATGCACAATGAAAGAACATAAACCGACGACAAACCCTGCTCCGTCGAAATGTTTTGCCATTTGCCATCGGCGTCCAACCAAAAAATTCCCGCGCCGAGCGTGCCGACGATTAAATTGGTCTTTTCATCCTCCAAGGCGGCAGTGACGACGGTGCTTCCCCACGGAGAAATTCCGAAGTCCTTCTTCAACCGGTTGTTTCCCCATTTTTGAACTGTGCCGTTGAACACCTGCCAAACGCCGCCCGCTTTTGATGGGACAATCAAATTGGACAGCAACGGCGCGGTGACTCCCGGCAAAAAATTCATTTTGCCATTGTGATAATTGACGATGCCAGCTGGCGTTGTGAACAAAATGTCACCTGCGGTTTGTTCCCGCGCATAAATGATTTTCCCGCCGTCCGCAGGCGTTCCAAAATTTTTGACGACGCCGTTTTTTATCGTAAGCAATCCGCCTGAATCTGTGCCGGCCCACAGGTTCGCTTCATTGTCCTCGAACAAAAAAACAATCCGGTCGCTGCTCAAGCCGGGCGTGTTCATTTGATTGAAAACGGTGAATTGATTTCCATCGAAGCGCACGAGGCCGTTCAACGTGCCGAGCCAAAGATAGCCGTCTCTGGTTTGAACCACGGAAATGACCGAGCTTTGCGGAAGCCCCTCTTCATTGCTCCATGAATCCACAATAAATGACGAGGCGGAGCCGCCGGCCTTTTGCGCGTTCGCGGAAAAAACGAATGCTAAAACGCACAGCAATGGCAGCGCGAACCGGAGCGTCCTGAAATTTTTCCGCATAAATGAACCGCCGCAGGATACAGGCAATATGCGCGCGGGAAAATTATTTTTCAAAAATCACTTGCCTCGTTCGCGCCAGAGGTTAGTTTTTCTTTGCCCAACGAGAACTGGGCGTAACGGCGGGCGCTGGCGATGAAATCGTGTGTATCGCCGCGCCCGCCAAATTTTTATGCAAGCCGTCCTGGATTACCTCAAACAAAATCAAGCCCGCTTCGTCGCGGAACTTTGCGAATTCCTCCGCCTGCCCAGCGTTTCCGCACAACCGCAGCACAAAAAGGATTTGCAAACGTGCGCGGAATGGCTCGTCAACCATTGCAAACAAATCGGCCTCAACGCAAAACTTTGCGCGACTGATGGACATCCCATCGTCGTCGCAAAAACTCCGCGTGGTGGCCGTCTGCAAAGACCGCATTTCATGGTCTACGGCCATTACGACGTTCAGCCGCCGGAGCCGCTCGATTTGTGGAAATCGCCGCCGTTCGAGCCGCGCATCGAAGGCCGCTCCATTTTTGCGCGCGGCACGACCGACAATAAAGGCCAGCACTTCGCGCATTTGAAAGCCGTCGAAGCCTATCTGAAAACCGGAACTCCCCTGCCCTGTGATTTGACCTTCGTCATCGAAGGCGAGGAAGAAGTTGGCAGCGAACATCTCGCAAAATTTCTCAAATCGAATCGCGCGGAATTGAATTGCGATGCCATCGTCGTTTCCGACACCGGAATGCCGGACAAAAATCATCCGGCGCTCACTTACGCGCTGCGCGGCATCATCGCATTTGAAATCACGCTGCACGGCCCGTCGCGCGATTTGCATTCAGGAATTTTCGGCGGCACAGTGGACAATCCGGCAATGGCGCTTTCGCAATTGCTCGGAAAATTGCGCGATAAAAATGGAAAGATTGCCATTCCGTATTTTTACGACGACGTGAAACCGCTTTCCGCTTACGAGCGAAAAGAATTCAAACGATTGCCCATCACCGACCGTGAATTGCAAAAATTGATCGGCGTAAAAAAATTATTCGGCGAGCGCGGTTTTACGCCGATGGAACAACGCAGCGCGCGGCCAACATTTGAAATCAACGGCCTCACCAGCGGCTATCAGGGCGAAGGCAGCAAAACCATCGTGCCCGCGTGGGCGCGCGCGAAAATCACCTGCCGTCTCGTGCCAAACCAAAAGCCAGAACGAATCCGCAAAATCGTTTGCGATTACATCAAGAAAATTTGTCCGGCAACTTGCCGTTTGGAAATCGAAGCCGGTCACGGCGCGGAAGCTTACATCGTTTCGCCAACGAGCGCTCATGCGCAAGCCGCATTGCGTTCGCTGCGGAAAGCTTTTAATCGAGAACCGGTTTTGCTCCGCGAAGGTGGTTCAATTCCAATCGTGAACGATTTCAAAAAAGTTCTTGGCGCGGAAACATTGTTGCTCGGCCTCGGCTTGCCGGAAGACAACGCGCATTCACCAAACGAGAAGTTCGATTTGGATTGTTTTGAAAATGGCCAGCGCATGAGCGCGTTTCTGTGGCAGGAATTAAGCCGTCCAGGCATTTAACTCCGCGCGCAATTCATCCAGCGGCAGGCCGACGACGTTGGTGAACGAACCGGAAATTTCCGAAACAATCAGCGTGCCATGCTCTTGAATCGCGTAGGCGCCGGCCTTGTCGAGCGGATTTATTTTTTTGAGGTAATTGCGGATTTGCTCTTCGCCAAGCGGATGAAACGTCACGTCCGTGCCGACGGCAAACATTTTTTCGCGATGTGTGCGCTGATGGATCAAGCTGATACCGGTGACGACTTGATGTGTCCGGCCTTGAAGCTGCGAGAGCATTTGTTCCGCATCCTTCAAATTTTTCGGTTTGCCAAAAACTTTGCCTTTGAGAAAAACCAAAGTGTCCGCGCCAAGGACGAGCGCATCGGGATTTTTCTTCGCCGTGACGCGTGCTTTGCGGTGGGCATTGAGCTGACACAATTCGCGCGGTGAAAGCTGGTCGTCGAAAATCTCCTTCGGCCCGCTGGAAATAATCTGAAATTCCAAATCCAACTGGCGCAGCAATTCCGCGCGACGCGGCGATGCGGATGCCAAAATGAGCGGCGGCATTTTCACGAGGTCAATTTATGCGGGAATCGGAAATTGTCGAGCAACGGAAACGTGTCGCGCGACACATGAAATTGAGGCGTGCGTCGCGGACGAAATTGCGCTAATTCATTTTCATGCAAAGCGACCGTCGCATCGTCAACATCGCGCTCATCGGATTCATGGGCACGGGCAAAACTTCCGTGGGCAGGCTCGTGGCGGAACAATTGCATTTCGATTATCTCGACACGGACGAGATGATCCAAACGCAAACCGGCAAAACCGTCGCGGACATTTTCAAAACCGATGGTGAGAAGATTTTTCGCGGACTTGAAGAAAAAGTGGTCAAAGACCTCGTGAACCGGACAAAAACCGTCGTTTCCGCAGGCGGAGGATTGCCGATCAACCCGAAAAATCTTGCGGGCTTGAAAACCCATGCGCTCGTCGTCTGCCTGTGGGCATCGCCGGAAAAAATCTGGGAACGCGTGAAAAACCAGTCGCATCGTCCCCTGCTCCACGATGAAAATCCGCAGGCCAAAATCCGCGAATTGCTGGCCGCGCGCGAACCGTTTTACAAGCAGGCCGATGTTTTGCTGAACACGGAATTGCGCTCGTTGCGCGAAGTGGCGCAGCAGGTCGTCCATCAATTCCGCCTCGAAGCCGCCCGATGAAAGAAAAAATCCGCCAGCGCGCGTTGGAACTGGGCTTTGACGATTGCCGGTTCACTTCCGCAGATGTCCCCGCCAGCGCGGAACAGTTTCAGCGGTGGATTTCGCAAGAAAAATTTGGCGAAATGAACTGGCTGGAACGCGGCGCTGAAAAGCGGATGGACCCGCAAAAAGTTTTGGCAAATGCAAAAAGCGTCATTGTCCTTGCCGCAAGTTATCATTCTGAAAGCCAGAAGCCGGAAGCCAGAAACCAGAATTCTGGAATTGTGGCGCGTTATGCGCGATTTGACGATTACCACGACGTTTTGGCGGAACATCTGAAAGCGCTGACTGGCTTTATTGACCTGGTGGCCGACCGCAAGGTCCGTTCGCTTTGGTATGTGGACACCGGCCCGATTCTGGAACGCGATTTCGCGCAGCGCGCCGGACTCGGCTTTGTCGGCAAACATACAAATTTAATCAGCCGAAAATCCGGCAATTGGATTTTTCTTTCCGAAATCATCATGACGCTCGAACTCGAACCCGACGCGCCGGAAAAAAATCATTGCGGTAAATGCACGCGCTGCATGACCGCGTGTCCCACCAATGCCATTCCCGCGCCATTTCAATTGGATGCGCGCAAGTGCATTTCATATCTGACGATTGAATTGAAAGGCTCGATTCCAATTGAATTTCGCCGTGCCATCGGCAATCGCATTTACGGCTGCGACGATTGCCTGGCCGCTTGCCCGTGGAACAGATTTGCGCGCGAAGGAAAATTGATGAAATCGCACGCGCGAAAAGATATGGAGCAGCCGGATTTGATTGAATTGCTTTCGCTCGAGGAAAAGAATTTCAGATCGCGGTTCGCCGGTTCGCCAATCTTGCGCACAAAACGCCGTGGATTTTTGCGAAATGTCTGCGTCGCACTTGGAAACGTCGGCAACAAATCCGCCCTGCCCGCTTTGGAAAATGCTTCGCGCGATTCCGAACCATTGATTGCTGAACACGCGCGCTGGGCGATTGAACAAATTGAATCGCGCCAAAAATGACTATTCGGAAATCGTTTTCAATTGCGTCTCGCCATTGATCGCCGGTTTTCCGGCAACGGCCGCGCGAACAGACTTCACGCCGTCAGCCGTGACCGGCTCCGCCTTGTTGCCCCACGATGAACGAATGTAAGTCAGCACTCCCGCCAAGTCAGCGTCAGAAAGTCCCGCGGCCATCGCGGCCATCGAGGCGTTCCATTCCTGCCCTTTCACATGAATCGTGCCGTTGAGCCCATCCAACGGAATCTGCGCGAGCCGTTTGAAATCTTTTGCGTTGACCCATTCCGAACCCGCCAGCGGCGGAGCTTGTCCCGGTTTTCCCATCCCGTCAGTCCCGTGACACGTTCCGCAATTCTGTTCATATTTGGATTTCCCCATCGCGAGCAATTGCCCCGGTCCAGACAATGGTTGGTAAAATGCCAATTCCTCGGCATTTTTGTAAGGCGCATAAACCTTCGGGTTGAACCAGCCGCTGTGATGATCAAAATAAACTCCGCCGAGAAAAATCAATGTCAGCATCAACGCGATGATCCAAATCGGAACGGTCAATGCCGTTGACGTTTGCGGCTTCGGATTGGAAATTTCGTCGTTCATTTTTTTTCAGCGGCAGAATTCGTCGAGGTTTGCTGCGGCGTGAACGGCGCTTCATACAGCGGCACGTCGGCGCGCAGGCTCAACAAATACGCCACGAGATTTTTGGCGTCTTCGGTTGGAATGACTACGCATCCGGGCGGAGGTAAAAATTCATTCGGTTGTTGCGTGAGCGGCAATTGCAATGCGTCCGGCGAAAGTGTCGCGCCATTTAATTTTCGGACTTCAAAAAGAAAATGGAACGGCGGCATCGCGGAATTTTTTATCACGCTTTGTGGAGCGTAAAGATGCTGCAATTGCCAGTTCAGATTTCCCAAACGCGCGCCGACGTTCGCCAAATCCGGCCCGGCGCGGAGACTTCCCAATTGCACCGGAT
>Ga0137404_10000179_pt1 | contig 41137 bp, 34 predicted proteins | sample CZOMad2_1_16fung_FD_108285 | JGI IMG/M metagenome (GOLD analysis project Ga0137404, IMG submission 108285) | Vadose zone soil fungal communities from Angelo Coast Range Reserve, California, USA - CZOMad2_1_16fungal (Illumina Assembly) | ecosystem: Environmental > Terrestrial > Soil > Vadose... | reverse complement strand
TTGGGATGATACGGCGTTTCTCCGTGCAAAGCTCGGCGGGGACTATGACTGGTTGCACTGGCCGCAGCTGCTCAATAAATTTGTTCACCACAATGTCACACTAATGCAGCGCGCCGTGCGCATGGAGCAGGAGGAAGCAGAGTGAACACGTCGAACGGTGGCCCGAACATCCCGCTCGAATCGACCGCCATGGGCGAACGAGAGAATTGCTCCGGCTACCGATACGTCATCGTTTCGCCGGCAAAGGACGAAGAGGCCTATGCGGCGAAGACCATTGAATCCGTCGCGGGCCAATCCATCCGACCCGTGCGCTGGGTGATCGTTGATGATGGTTCGCGCGATCGCACGGCCGAGATTGCCAGCGGTTACGCGCAACGCTATCCTTGGATTTCAGTCGAGCGCATCCGGCGTGATCCTGTTCGGAATCCCGGACCAGCGGTCGTGGCGGCGTTCAATTCCGGACTCCATAGTCTTGCCAGTGTTGACTACGACTTTCTCGTAAAGCTCGACATGGATCTGATCCTGCCTCGAGACTACTTCGAGAAATTGTTGGCGCGCTTTAAAAGCGACGAGGGGCTCGGCATCGCTTCCGGGGTTTATCTCGAATCGCGGAATGGCCAATGGGAAGCCATCCAAATGCCAGCTTATCATGCGGCGGGAGCATCGAAAGTGATGCGGCGTGAATGCTTTGAAGCGATCGGCGGGTACTCTCCAAACATCGGCTGGGATTCCATTGATGAAATTCGTGCCCGCGCACTCGGCTGGAACACCTGCCATTTTCCGGATCTCCGCTTTCATCATCTGAGGCAAGAGGGCCGCGGAATTGGTCGATTACGCAACTCGGTCAAGAATGGCGTCGCCTACTACGTGATGGGCGGCGATATCTTCTTTCTGCTGTTCAAGGTTCCCTACCGCATGGTGGCCTCAGAACCCATCCTTCTGGGCGGCCTGGCAATCCTGTGGGGCTATCTAGGTTGCTTCTTCACGGGCCGGAAGCGCCTGGTTACGAAGCTGGAAGCAAGGCTGTACAGAAACCTCTTGCGCTCGCAATTATGGGGACGGTGGCGCAAAGCCCCGCCCGAAACCGCTATTTTGTCAAACCGGAGAGAAAGCTAGACCATGTGCGGAATCGTCGGCATTTTTGATCGTAATGGTTCGCCGATCGATCGCGAATTGCTCAATCGCATGACCGGGGTAATTCGGCATCGTGGCCCTGACGGGGAGGGATGCTTCACCGCTCCAGGGGTGGGTATCAGCATGCGCCGCCTGAGCATCATCGACCTCGAGGGCGGATCGCAGCCGTTGAGCAATGAAGACGGCAGCTTGCAGCTTGTCTTTAACGGAGAGATTTACAATTACATCGAATTGCGCGAAGAGTTGCTTCGCCACGGGCACGAGTTTAAGACGCAGTCCGACACGGAAGTCATTGTCCATGCCTATGAACAGTGGGGACGGGACTGTGTCGATCGCTTCAATGGAATGTTTGCATTCGCGCTTTGGGACGCCCACAAGCGGGAACTGTTTCTGGCGCGCGATCATCTCGGCATTAAGCCTCTCTATTACGTCGAGCTCGGAGACCGTGTGCTGTTCGCATCGGAAATTAAGTCCATCCTTGAAGATCGACTGTGCCCTCGCGAAGTCGACTTGAAATCGTTAGGCCAGCTCTTCTCTCTCCGATACGTTCCTTCGCCCGATACGCTGTTCAAAGGAATCAAAAAACTCCCGGCGGGTCACCGCATGACGCTTGGCGCATCCGGCGTTCGCATCGAACGATTCTGGAAGTGGAAGCCGGTTCTTGGTCAATCGACGGATGAAGGTGCGCTGATCGAGAAATACCAGACGCTACTCGAGGATGCGGTGCGCATTCAAATGCGAAGTGACGTGCCGGTCGGCTTGTTCCTGAGCTCCGGTGTTGATTCGACCGCCATTTTGGCATTGATGAGCCAGCATTCGACCCAGCAGATCCGTACCTTCACCATCGGTTTTGAAAACAACGGCAGTTACGACGAAGTGACCGATGCCAGGAAAATGGCTCGAATGTTTGACACCGATCATACGGAGATGATCCTAAAGGCGGAAGACTATCAGAGCTACTACGAGCGCTATCTGTGGGATCTAGAAGAACCGCTCGGGAATGAATCGGCTGCCGCGTTTTATTTCGTAAGCCTGATAGCAAGCCAGAAGGTAAAGGTCGCCCTAAATGGCCAGGGAGCGGATGAACCCTGGGCGGGTTATGACCGCTACAAGGGAGTGAAACTGTCGCAGTACTACAGCCTTCTGCCGTCCTTCCTCACCGCGTGGCTATCTTCGCCACGCGTCGAACGCGCGGCCAAGAACGAAAAGATGAAGCGTGCTCTGCTTTCTCTTCATGAACCTGACATCCTGACGCGGTTTGTGAAGGTCTACTCTTTCTACAGCACGGCGATGAAAGCTCGTCTGTTTCAGCCTTGGGTGCGCGAACAGATTTCGGTAGACGGTCATGAGGCTCGCGAGGCCATCGGGCGTCTGCAGAATGATGTAGCTGACCTCGACCCGCTCACGCAGATGCTCTACATCGATACGCGGGCAAACCTCCCAGACGACCTGCTAATGGTTTGTGACAAGACTTCCATGGCCAATTCGCTCGAAGCTCGCGTGCCCTTCCTCGATGTTCGCCTCGTCGAATTCATTGAAACGCTTCCGGCCAATCTTAAGCTACGCGGATTGTCGGGAAAGTATCTGCACAAAAAAGCTTGTGAGAAGTGGGTTCCGCGCGAAGTGGTCCACCGCAAAAAAAAGGGGTTTGCGAACCCCGTCGACGTTTGGTTTCGCAGCCATATGCGAGCCTACGTGGATGAATGCCTGCAGAGCGACCACTCGGCTGTCGCAAGTTACTTCAGCCGCGACTACATTCGGGAAATCATTAGCGCACACGAATCCGGCACGCAGAATTATTTGCGGCACATTCAGCTGCTAATCTCTTTCGAGTTATGGCACCGGATGTTTATTTCGCGCAGCGGACCAGCGCCCTCCGATTTGCAACCGGTGCATTCGGCCGCCGCGTCATCGCCGTCCAAATGAGAATCGCCGTCATCTAGTCGTCTTACGGCAGAAGAGAGACATGAACTCATCCTCGATCGATGTTTCGATTCTCCTCGTGAATTGGAATTCCCTTCATTATTTGAAGCTGTGTCTCGCCTCAGTCTACGAGCATACGAGAGGAATCTCCTTTGAGATCATTGTCGTCGACAACGCTTCTTATGACGGTTGCGGGGAGATGCTTCGCAACGACTTTCCCGACGTTATATTCATCCAAAGCGACGAGAACCTTGGTTTTTCGAAAGCCAACAATCTGGCCTTTCGCAGGTCTTCCGGGTCCGCTCTGCTGTTCCTGAATCCGGACACCCTGGTGCTCAACCCGGCGATCGAAATGATGTACTCCACGCTACAGTCGGCACCGAACATCGGGGCGGTGGGCTGCGGCGTTTTGAACCACGATCGCTCGCTTCAGACTCACTACGTTCAAGCTTCCCCGACGTTACTGAACCAGCTGCTGTTATCTGAATTCGCAAAAAAAATGTTTCCAAAATCCCGCTTGTGGGGAATACGTCCGCTGATTGAGTACAGTGGAAAACCAAGAGAAGTCGAAGTCGTGATGGGCTCGTGTATGATGGTCAAACGAGCCGTTTTCGAGCAAATTGGCCTCTTCGATGAGAGATATTTCATGTTCGCCGAGGACGTCGACCTCTGCTACTCCATTCGAAAACGCGGGTATGCGATCTATTATGTGCGCGAAGGATCGGTCATTCACTACGGCGGGAAGAGTTCAGAATTGAAGGAAGAAAGCGAATTTTCCACCATTCTGCAGCGTGAGTCGATGGCGTTGTTTTTTGCCAAGACCAAAGGCAGAGGCTATAGCTGGCTCTACAAGAATGCCATTGGACTCTCAGCACTATTACGTCTCCTGCTGATCGCCGCGGCCACTCCCTTTCGACGAAGCGAATTCCATCGCCAGCGCCTGGCCATGGCATCAAGGAAATGGAGCAAGCTGCTGCGCTGGTCTATGGGGTCGACCTCCCTCACCGCCGAGCAGGGCAGGAAACTTACAGCGAAAGCGGACTGTTAGCCTGCGGTTCTGCCGAGATTCCTCCGATGCCCGTAAAGTCCTCACTGCGGAATTTGCCGAGTCAGATCATTTGGCGCATGCCCATGCGTTTTCGAATCGCCAATTTGCTGGGCTCTCGCTATGCGCTACGATGTGTGCTTTTCCACCACATCGCCGCCGAAGACTCTCCCTTCACAAAAGGGCTCGGTATTACCCTTGGTGTAGAGGACTTCGACGCCAAAATGCGGTTTCTCGCAGAACACTATTCGCCGATGAGCCTCGAGGATGTTCTCGCTCTTCCCACGGGAAAGAGGCTCCCGCGCCGCCCCGTCCTTTTGACCTTCGATGATGCCTACGCTTCCGTTGCGGAGGTCGCGGGACCGATCTGCAGGAAATACGGAATCCCGGCGACGTTCTTCGTCAACGCCTCGCTTGTCGGAAACCAGGATCTCGGGCTGGACAACCTAGTCTGTTACTCGGTAAATCGTTTCGGGCTCGAGCCGGTTCGTAAAGCGGCACGCCAGATTTCCGGTGACCCGGCTCTCGAAATTCTATCTTTGACGCATTTTTTCGGGGAGTTCCTTCCCAACTTATCACTGCAGTCCCGAAGGGAATTCCGTGACGCACTCGAGCTGGCCTCGGGTTTCCGTTCTACAGATCTTGCGCGCGAAGCGAAGTTGTACGTCAGCGCCGATCAGCTTCGTTCGCTGGTTTCCCAGGGCTTTAGCATCGGCAATCACACCTATACTCATGTCAATTGCAGAATCCTTTCCGGGGACGACTTCGACCAGGAAATCTTCACAAACCAGAGGGCACTAGAGGCAATCGTAAATCGGAAGGTGCGGGCCTTCAGTGTGCCATACGGTTCGTCTGCGGATGTGAGCCGAGAACTCCTTACGCACCTGCGACAGTCCGGACACGAAGCGCTCTTTCTCGTCGAGAGTCTTGCGAATACCGCGGCAACGGATTACTTCCATCTCTATCGAGTCAGCGTGACCGCGAGGAGCGACGCGAACTTCTTCGGGGAACTCGAAATCGAACCGCGCCTGCGGTCCATCCGGAATCGCCTTTTCCGGCAACGGGCGAAAACATTCGAATGAGATCCGCAGCGACACAGATGTTCACGAATCGAGAACCGGTCACCCATCCGATGGACAGAGTCTGCTGGCAGTCTTCATGGTGAAATCAATGCGTGTCATCCTCATCACAGGTGACGGCTTAGGCCATCGCTATGTCGCGAACCGAATGGCTGCGGAGATGCCACTGGCCGGGATTATTGTGGATCATGGCAGGAGCATACGACGGGTCGAGAGAATGCTGCGGTTGATTCGCAGGTACAGTCCGGCGCAACTCCTCTCGCGCGCAATGTGGGCCCTGGTCTCAAGAATCTGGCGAGATGAGGCTGCTTCTGAGCGTGCCATGTTGGCGGTCCTCGGGCCTGAAAACTGTTCACAATTTTCGCAACCCAATCTTCTTCACCATGTGCACGGCATCAACACGCCCGAGGGCATCGGGGCGGTTTCCTCTTTGGACCCGGATGTGATCCTGGTCTTCGGAACGGGGATCGTGGGAAAACAGGTCCTATCACGGGCCCGTAAAACTGCCCTGAACATGCACACCGGGATCTCCCCGTATTACCGAGGGTGCGATTGCTATTTCTGGCCTCTCTACAACCGGGAACTTCACATGCTCGGAGCAACCGTTCACGAATGTGTGAGGGAAATTGACGGGGGCCGCATTTTTGCTACCACCGGAATCGAGCTGCAGCCCGATGACGATCTCTTTATGGTGTTTGCGCGGTGCATTTCTGCGGGCGCTGATCTGTACGTCAAAACGGTCCGTGAATTGGCTGATCACGACCTATCCGGAACGACGCAGGATCTGTCGATCGGCACGGAATACAAAGCGCATCAAAAGGGCTTTCTCGCTGAATGGAAGGTCCGCCGTGCAATTCAGGGGGGCCTTGTTCGTCAGTTCGTCGGAACGCCGGTAGCAATCCCTCGAGACTCGGTCAGACCGTTGCATCCGGTGAAACAGGAAGGGCGAAGCGCAGGAATGAAGTCGGAAAATAGTGTTCGGGTCGATGTACCCTCTGGGGCACACAAAAAATGAAGACTGACGTACAGGCCGTAAACCCTCAACGGGTCGCATCGGTAAAAAGCCTTTTTGAACAGGCAGACTGGTATCTAGAGAGGTGGCGCTGCGCCATCACGATCCGCGCCGAAACCGTTCGCGAATTCGTTGGCGAGCGGAGCTTCCGATCCATCCTGGACATAGGGTGCGGTGACGGATCGATCTCTACCCAACTGTTAAAACCCGGCATGAACCTCACTCTCAATGACCTGTCATCGACCATGCTGGCCCTGGCGTCTTCCCGCGTACCGCAGCATCTGGCGGACCATGTCGATTGCATTAACGAAGACTTTTCTCGTGCTACCTTAAAGTTTCAGCCTTTTGACCTGATTGTTTGTCTGGGTGTTCTCGCGCACGTCGAATCGCCTGTGGCCACAATCGAGAAAATGAATTCGCTGCTCGCGCCTGGCGGCACGGTCATCGTGGAATGCACAGATGCGCGACATCCTCTGACGAGGCTGGTAGGCGCCTACGGCTCGCTGGGAGCGGCGCTTTCCCGGTCGAGCTACAAATTAAACGCAGTAACGCCGGCGGATGTGGTGCAAATGTTTGAGGACCGGGGCTTTACGCGAACGGGAACATTTCGCCACGTGCTTCCCATGTTCGGAATGTCGCGGGTTCTGTCACAGGCTGCCATTTACCGACTGGTTCGAGCTCTTTGCGGTTCGGCATCAAGAAATCGCCGCGCGTGGCTCGGCAACCATTACATATTGCAATTTCAGAAACAATGAGGCCATTTAACTTTCGGAGGGAATGGCTCGGCATGATGCTGAAATCTCTTATAGGCGAATCCTCAGAATGGCTCTGGTAATCCTGATCGATGTTGTGCTCTTGATAGGACTGGTCTATCTGACCGTCAGCAAGGGGCTTGAAGCCGCACTCCCATTCTTCGTCTTCGTCACCATCCTCGTCCCGGGGGAATCAGCCATACCTCTCCCCGGGTTGTTCGGCCTGACCACCCAGCGATTTGCGGTCATGGTGCTGATCGTGCTCTACCTCGTGTTCGGGCGCCGTGGTCCTGTCGAACAGCGAAATGTCCCGACTCCGCTCAAACTGCTGCTGATCCTGAACCTAGCCTGGAACATTCTCTCGGCCGTAGAATCGATCGATCCGATCCTGAGCGCAAAGCAGCTCATCTCGATCATTTTCGAATACTACGTGGTGTATTACATCTTCTACCGTACCATCAGCACACAGCAGAGTATTGAAAAAATACTGAAAGCCATGGTCGCAAGCATGGCTGCCACGGTTGTGTTTGGATCCATCGAGTCTTATAGCGGATGGTCCGTGATCACGTGGTTTCCCCAGGCCGCTTACCGATTCACATTGGAGAATGAGGATATTTCCTACCGCACGCACTCAACGTTTCCTCATGCCATTCTTTATGGCGGCGCGCTCGCCATGGTCATCCCTCAAATCCTGTACCTCATCGCGAAGGCGCAATCGAAGGCGCGAAGGATCGCTTTGTGGATAATGTGTCTGCCGATGTTTCTCTGCCTGTACAAATCACAGAGCCGAGGCCCGTGGCTGGCGGCGATTTTTGGATGTCTTCTTGTTTTCCTGCTGACTTCGAAGAAAGTCCGCAAATACATGCTGTTTATTGCATGCCTTTCCGCGGCAGTACTGATCATTCGGCCCGGCGTTTATGACACAATTGCGGAAAGCTATGCAGTTACGTTTATGCCCGAGCATCCCAAGGGCTCTTCCTACGAATACCGTTATGCGCTGATGGACGTTGCCAAGACGGCTCTTGCAAGGAGCACCGATCGAATGCTTTGGGGATACGGCCAGGAGTCTTTTTACTATCTGCATCTCACCGGCCCATTTTTGGGGAAGCCGGATCATAAGTTCGAGAGTTGCGACAGCACCTGGATTCAGAGCATGGTCGAGACAGGTTACGTCGGATTTGGAATTTTCGCCCTGATGCTGGGCACTGCGGCGTGGTTTACGCTACGAAACGTCTGGCGCCTGCCGGAGCCCGCGAAATTCCTTTCCTGGATCTTCTTTGTCAATCTGATTCAGTATTATTTCCTAATGATGAGTGTGGCCATCTATTCATGGGGCCAGAATGGCTACATGTTATGGTTCGTTATCGCCATGTCGATGGCCTATCCCAAGGTAATGGGCGCGGCAACCGATGAGGAGGTTCGTGCCGGGGGCCTTAATCAAACCCTCGGCACGGCCAAGGTACTTTCCGTGGCCAGGTCGAGAAGCTCTTCCTGAGCCATTCTTTCTTGCTCTCCCGACACTCACTGCACGATGGGCTGATTGAGAACGGGCGGAGCTGGTGCAGACGACGAGGCGCTCGAAAGGTACTGATAGGCGCCCCGGCTCGTGGTGCGTTTCACGCCGTCGATATCGACATCATCTCCGAGCACGAGGTTCAGAGCAAGGCTCGCCAGACCCGACAGATTCGTCAAGTTGATTGGAGTCAGATTGGTGTCAGCTCGCAAGTGATAGTTCTCATTCACATCGGAAACGAATGGATTCGCTCCCGTAGCCGAATCGATAGTCTGCGTTCCCTGATCGGTGACGCTCGTCATCTGAACGTAGGTATTGTAGCCCGTGGTTATTGGTCCCGTGTGATCGGCGCGCACCGAGTTGTACCAGAGATTGTTGTACGCAACGATGCCGCTGGGGATGCAGTTCCCCGAGCCGGTCCCGAAGTTGAGCCGCGTCGATAGGCTGCCCCCAATGTTGGCGATAGTGTTGTTGAAAAACTTCCAGTTCGAAGCACTTTGGTTATTGATACAAGACACTACGCCATTGCCATAGCCGCCGCGCGTGGCAGGATCGCTGAAGAATAGGTTGCCATAGATGTTCCAGTTCGAGGCCGTAGAAGCCGTCCCAGCGTTCAGTTCGACGATGCAGCCCGTGCCGCTGGTATTCTTGAAAGTGTTGAAGCTGATCGTTATGTTGTCCGAGTCACTGTCGGAGATGCATTCCCCGTGGTTTGCTGGGGTGGTTATGTTTTGTTCTATCAAGGAGTGATCGACTACGAAATTGGTTACTGCACGCAGCAAGATGGGCGTATTGCTGGATCGGTAGACCATGACGTACTGGACGAGGTAATTGGAGGCAGGGCCGAGAACGCGGATATTCTGGTCGGGATTAGTGTCCGCCTTGGCATCACCGCCGCCCTGGATAGCGAGATTCCTGATGACGAAATTCGAATTCGCCGATCCCGTCTGGCTGAGGCTCACCGTCCAACAGTTCGACGACGTGCAGCCAGTTCCATCCACGTAGATACCAGTCTCCGTAATCGTGGTGGGCTTGCGATTCGGGTAGTTTCCGTCAAAAACCCAATGTCCGGTATACGTCCAGATGCCCGTGAAAACAGCCTGACCACCGGGTTGCCCGTGGGCTGCATCTACGTAGCCTGCGTCGGTACAATGGTCGGCGATGTACGCCCTTTTGATCGTGATATCGAGGCTCCCGCTGAGAGCCTCACTGTGCGAGAAACCTCCATAATTCCCCGGACCAAGATAGTAAGAGTCTCCCCGAACAAGGTTGTTGGAGATACCGGCCATGGCATTGTTCCAGTCAGCACCAGATTTGGCCCCTGACCCGGTTGGCGTAACCACGTGGCAGGCGGCAAAAGTGTCCGACGCTCGAAGTGCCAACGCAAGTAGAACCAACACCGAACACCGCAAACCCACAGCGGCAATTTTTCGTGCTATTTGTCTATGTCTTGCTTCGTTACAGCGAATAACATTAATCATCACGTACCTCAAGATTTGCCTTCCCCCCACACCAGAGAGTCTAAACGTTACGGATTGCGGGAGTCTACTGCCCTCAGGTACGTTTAAAGTACAGGTAGGTTCGCTGTCCTCCGGGAGTAGGCGCGATAAGCGGGTCTGGAACTGCCCGATAAGAATGTTTACACGAGTCGCGCCCGACGGAACAAACTCAACTGAATCGTAAAAGAGAGCGCTCAATGAGGGTAATCGTCGCAATCGCCAGCTATGGCACCAACAACGATCATTTTTTGGCGCAACTGCTCGCCGAGTATCGCGCCATGCCTTACGACGTTCATGTGGTCGTCCTGAGCAATGTAGCAAAGAACCTGGATCCGGCCGTAGAAGTCGTAGTTGGGCTTCCCGACGAGAAAAATCCCTTCTCTCTTCCCTTTGCGCATCGCAAGCTCTTTGGCGAGCGTCGGGACGATTACGATCTATATATTTATTCCGAAGATGACACGCTTCTTCGGCACAAGAATGTCGAGGCTTTTCTTAAGGCCACGGATGCGTTGCCTGTCGACGAGCTTGCCGGATTTCTACGCAGCGAAATCGACGCGGAAGGCAATGTCTATTACTCGACCGTACATAATCATTATCACTGGGATCCATCCTCTGTGAGGCAGGTCGGCGAATTCACGTTTGCGCATTTCACGAACGAGCATGCGGCGTGTTCAGTGCTGACGCGCGAGCAACTGAAGAAGGCGATTGCATCCGGCGGATTTCTAGTACCGCCGCATGAAGGCAGATATGGCCTGCTGGAGGCGGCGGCCACCGATCCGTACACACGGTGCGGGTTTCGAAAGATGATTGCCGTTTCGCACCTGGATGAATTCACGCTTCCCCATCTCCCAAACAAGTACATCGGGAAGCTCGGGCTGCCCAAGCAAGTCTTCGAACTGCAACTCGAAGTCCTGCGGAACATGGCTGGAAAACGGTGCTCCGCTCCGCCATTCGGAAAGGAAACAAATGTTCCGGGCGGTCGGTGGTCCAAAAGCTATTACGAGCCAGTTTTCCGTGACTTTATATCCCTCGTGCCTGCGGACGCGCGTCATGCTCTCGCTATCGGCTGCGGATGGGGTGCCATGGAAAGCGTGCTGGTTTCCCGAGGTGTACGGGTTTCAGGAATTCCGCTCGATTGCATCATAGCGCCGTGTGCGGCCGCCAGGGGGGTGAAGATACTCACCGGATGCGATCCGATGAACTTCGCCAGTTTGCCTTCTGAGGAATTCGACACTATTTTATTGTCCCACATTCTCCATTTGGTTCCCGACCCTCCAGAATACCTGGCTTCCGTGTCTCGTCTGCTCAGAGCGGGCGGCAAAATCGTCGTTCGCGTCCCCAATGTCGGGGGCTTGCCTCTCTGGAGGAACAAATGGAGCAGCAATGGGGAATATAACGACCTCGCGGACTTTCGTAAGTCGGGCGTTCAGCAAACCAGCGCAAGAACTTTGCGCAAATGGTTGCGCCTTGCACGATTTCAGGTCACAGAGTTCCTTCCTGTCGCTAGAGGGCGGGTCGCAAAGGCAGGTAGACTGACGATGGGGCTGGCGAACAGTTTTCTGGCGGAAGAATTCCTGGCCGTCGGGGAAAAATAGACTGCGGTTGATTCTCCCTTGCGCTGAGGGCAGCGGTCCTCACGGAACCCGCCGGCTCGACCTCCCTCAGATTTCTGATTTTAAGTGACAGTCGAGGACAAGCCATTCATGACACAGCACAGCACGTTCGGTCGAGCCATCCGATGGGCCTACCTGATGAATTGGGGGGAACAGGGGTTGTCCGCGCTCTTTTCGTTCTTCCTTGCCTCCCTTCTCGGGCCCAGCGATTTCGGGATCGTAGCCATGGGCATGGTCTACATCTTGTTTTTGCAGATGTTTCTCGACCAGGGCCTTGTTGCCGCATTGATCCAGCGGAAAGACCTGCAGCCTGAACACTTGGATTCAGTTTTCTGGATGGTCTTGGTGATCAGCGTGCTCCTGGTGGGACTAAGCCTGGGGCTGAGTCCGTTGTGGAGCGCAGCCAACCATGTTCCAAAACTCGCCGCAGTGATTTCCGTACTCTCGTTGGTTCTTCCCATTGAAGCTCTCACGGTCGTGCAAAAAGCGCTTTTCCAGCGAAACATGGACTTCCGGAGTTTGTCCATTCGCTCGCTCCTCTCGGTCGGGGCGGGCGGAGTAGTGGGCATTGTTATGGGGCTGCGAGGATTCGGCCCGTGGGCACTGGTTGGCCAACGGCTTACGCAAGATAGCTGTGCACTGGTACTGCTTTGGGGCCTCAGCCACTGGCGTCCACGGTTGCGTTTTGCCGGCAAGTACATTAGGGATCTTCTCGGGTTTTCCTTGGCGAACTTCACTGCGAAACTTGGCATCTTCGCCAATTTTCAAGCGGAGGCTTTTTTCATGGGCCTTTTCTTTGGCCCTTTCGCGGTTGGTCTTTACCGCTTTGCGCAGCGACTGGTCACAATGGTGGTGCAAGTCAGCACAAGCTCGCTGCAGGTTGCGGCCTTTCCCCAGTTTTCCCGCGTGCAGGACGATGTGGCCGAGCTTGGCCGCAGTGCTCTGTTGTGTCTTCGGATGAGCTCCATCGTTACCCTACCGTTGATGGCTGGCATCGCGGTTTCCAGTCGCTTTATCATGGGTGTGATTGGCCCGAAATGGGCGATGGCGGTTCCGGTTCTGACGGTGCTCGCTGCCGCCGGCGCAGTATCTTCTCTAGTGCAGTTCACGGGACCGCTGCTGCAGGCAAAATCGAAGCCTCACTATTTGGCGGGCTTGGTATGGATCAGCTCGGCAATAGTGGTTGGCACGCTTGTAGCGCTGGCCCTGATTCTGCGGCATTCGGCAGTCTCCGTTCAGGTGACTGGAATTGCGCTCGCGAGACTCGTCATCGCCCTCGTTTTCGAAGCGCCCGTGAATCTGTATCTTCTCAAGCGCGAGGCAAGAATATCGCCTCGCGACATCTTGCGGGCTCTGCTGCCGTCATTGATCGCGGCGACGGGTGTTGTTTGTGTTTCAAGACTATGGTCGATACAAGCCCTTACTCGGAACCTGCAGCCCTTTTATGGCCTGAGCATGAGCATCTTTCTGTCCGCGATCACCGCGGTCAGCCTTTTGTTGCTTTTTGACAGGGAATTGCGCAGATGGGTTCTTGCATTCGATTTTGGCCGGCTCACCCTGGCTAACTTTCGAGACGCTCTTGCCGCGGAGAGCTCATCAGCTCCTTCACGCACCGGCGAAATGAACCCTGAATCGAGGTCCGCTTCCTCTGGGGATGATCCGATACCATTAGAGAGCACGAAGGGTGCGAGTTTGAAATGATTCTCGGTAACACGCCGGCAGCTAGCGAGGATAAGAAAACGGATGAACAGTGATCTGGTCACGGTCATTATTCCGACCTACAACCGTGCGCATTTGCTTCTAAATGCATTAAACAGCGTACTCCGGCAGACCACGCCCGTTCATGAAATCATCGTCGTGGATGACGGATCGACAGACGACACGCCCAGAATCGTGTGCGAGTTTCTTACCGAGCACGGAATTCCCGATGATCGAGTGCGCTTCCTTCGCCAAGCGAATCAAGGCAAGAGTGCAGCGTTGAACCACGGTATGGCGCGCGCGACGGGGGAATGGATCGCCATTCTGGATTCCGATGATTTGTGGCTTCCTCAAAAGATGGAATTACAATGGAGAGCAATTCGGGAGTGTGGCGAGGACTGCGGCGTCTGCTTTACGGATGCCGAGTTCACAAACGACCCCGAGACAAAGCTGACGGCATTCCAAAAGGCGGGCAAATTCGATGGCCGTGAATTGGGGAGTATCCCGGACGCGCTCGCTTTCATCCTGGATCACCCACACGGCGTGTATATTCAGACGGTCCTGATGCGCGCGGATGTTCTGCGCAAGGTGGGTGAGTTTGATGTCGCGCTGCGCATTTCGGAGGATACGGATTACCTCTTCCGGTTGGCATTAGAGACGCGCTTTTGCTATTTCAACCGGCCTCTGGTCCAGATAGACAGGGCAGCTAGTCGGACAGGATCCTTGACCGAACTCATCCGGAAGGACTCGGTCCGAATAGAACAGAGGCAGCACATGTACTGGAAATGGCTGTCGCTGGCCGGCGATCGCCCGCCGAAGTATCAGCGCTATATTCGTAAAGAGCTTCGCGGCGCCTTGAGTGAAGAAGTAAATCTGCATTTGCTGAATGGCGACCCGAAAAGGGCCCTCGAAGCCATGGATCGCGTGCGCGCTTTCCAGGGTTCCTCTCTTGGAAGTCTCAAGTGGGCCGCGATGCGCCTCGCCCCCGAATTGGTGGCAAAGGGCGTCCGTCTCAGGGCCCGACTGGTGAAACCCAAGGGGTTTTGACCGAAGCTGACTAGCGCGCGCGGACGAGAGAATAAGATGAACATACAAGTTCTTCAACGTTCTTGTGCCAACTGGTGGCGGATTCGGATGGCCTCAGCTCTAATAAGAAGGATCTACTGGCGCTTGATCCTTACCGCCAACTCCCAAAATGCCTGAGTCATTGAACCCACCAAAAGTTTGCATCATCGGCGCGTCGCTGGCCACCGACAATATGGGTGTCAATGCCCTCGCCATGGGTACGTTCCGGTGTGTTCTGCACACATTTCCAAACGCGGAAATCTCCCTATTCGACTACAGCCGTGAACCGGTCCTCTATAACGTGCGAATCGCGGGACGGCAGTGGCAGCTGCCCCTGGTCAATATACGATTTTCTAAAAAGCCATGGCAGCCCAATCACATCGCCTACTTGCTCTGTGTGGCGTTTCTATCGAACATGCTCCCTAAAGGTCTTCGCGACAGATGGCTAAGGGCAAATCCCTCCATCCGACATCTCATGGACGCGGATGTTGTTGCAGCCATCTCGGGCGGTGACAGCTTCAGCGACATTTATGGCTACGAGCGGCTTTTCTATATGGCCATGCCGCTCGTCCTGGCTCTGTTGCTCGGGAAGGATTTGCTGTTACTGCCTCAGACCCTCGGTCCATTCAAAAGCGCTACCGCGCGGCGCGTGGCACGATTCATTCTGTCCCGCGCCAAAGTCGTCTATTCGCGCGATCCAGACGGAGTACGCCAGGCGGAGGCACTGCTCGGCCCGTCCAGTTCTGGACAGATAAGGTTCAGCCATGATGTTGGCTTCGTGCTCGAACCCGTACCTCCCGAAGACACCGCGGTCGATGCGCTCTTTCAACGCGAACCGGGCGTCCCGCTTGTAGGAGTCAATGTCAGCGGCCTTTTGTACATTGGAGGATATTCGAAGAAGAACATGTTCGGGCTGCGCGTGAACTACCCGCACTTTGTAGATGAGCTGATCCGCTTTCTCATCGAGGACTGCAAGGTTGTCGTGCTTCTTGTCCCGCACGTCTATGGAGAGGCCCAGGGCTCAGAAAGCGACACCGTTGCCTCGCGCCAGGTCTATCAGAGGCTGCGGGACCGCTATGGTTCGCACCTCCGGTTCATCGAGAACCGCTATAGCGAGGGCGAAGTTAAATCCCTGATCGGAAGATGTGACTTCTTTATTGGGTCCCGAATGCATGCGTGCATTGCAGCCGTTTCGCAGGGCGTGCCCGCGGTTCCCATCGCCTACAGTGATAAGTTCATCGGCGTCATGCAGACCATCAACATTGCATCTCTTGTTGCCGACGCGCGAAAGATGAACGAAGAAGAGATCTTGTTGCTCGTCGGAGACGCACTCAAACAGCGCGAGTCCATCCGGCAGTCTCTTGAGAAAACAATACCTGACGTCAAGGAGCACGTTCTCGGCGTCCTTAGTCATCTTTACGACGGATGGACGATTCAAGCGGCGGGCAAATTGAAGGAAGGAGCCGTGGAATCTTCTTGATTTCGGTCCCGAGCGCATCGCGGTTGTCCTGGCTCTTGTTCTGCAGCAATCTCGCAGACAGTGACTGGAAGCCAACGCGCGAACCGGACCGAAGAGTCTGCTAAGATCAGGCACACGGAAGAGATCAGCGCGATATCACTGTTCAAACTGCAGATGGATCGCGCCATTCACTCGTCAAATGGATCCTCAGCCGCCAGTTCATTCTTTCGATCCCTTGCGCGACCCGCGCTGGACAGAGTTTGTCCGATCGCACCCGCGTTCTTCAGTTTTCCATTCACCTGAATGGCTTCGGCTCTTGGCTGATTGCTACGACTATGTCCCTGTAGCGTACACGACGGCACGCGAAGGCGACCCGCTCGAAAACGCGATTCTGTTCTGTCGAGTACGAAGCTGGATCACCGGCAACCGGCTCGTCTCTCTGCCGTTCTCGGATCATTGCGAGCCATTGGTCGAGACCCCTTACGAACTCGAGCAGCTGCTTGAGGCACCTCGCCAGGAACAACGTCGGGGCCAGTGGAAATATGTCGAAATGCGTCCACTAAGCTCCGGCTTACTCAATGGGATGGAAAGGCGCGCGGATCAATACGTTGTTCACATCCTCGATCTGCGGCCTCCACGCGAAGAGCTCTATAACGGGCTGCACAAGAGCTCCATCCAGAGAAAACTCCGACGTGCCGAGCGTGAGGGCCTCACGCTTGAGGAGGGCCGATCTTCCTCCCTGCTTGCGGAATTTTTTCGGCTACATGTAAAGACCCGGCGGAGACACCGTTTGCCTCCTCACCCGCGGTCTTGGTTCGAGCGCATGCTTACTATCTTGGGTGAGCAACTCACCATCCGCGTGGCGCGAAAGCGGGAAAAGGCCGTCGCGGCAGTTGTCACCATCGAAACAAAGAACAGCTTTGTTTACAAGTACGGCGCGTCGGATGCCGAATTCCATGAAATGGGAACAATGCCTTTCTTGGCCTGGAGCATGATTCTTGCCGCAAAACAAGCCGGCCACCGATCGCTCGATCTCGGGCGATCGGAATGTGCCAACAGCGGGTTGATCGCGTTCAAGAATCATCTCGGCGCCACACCACATCCTCTCATCTATACGCGTATTCCTGCGCGACAAGATTTTTTGAATCATGAAGGTGTGCCTTTGCAACTTACAAAATTCGCTTTTCGGTACTGCCCGGACTCGGTCCTGATCGCCGCTGGAAAATGGTTGTATCCACATATGGGGTGAATCGGGAAGATCTGGCAATCGCAGTTGAGGGACACCGCCCAAAGTTTCTCTACTTCAGTTCGCTTTTTGGAGTAAAATCAAGATACTCTTTATCACAGTTGGCTTCGGTCTTTTGGTTTTAGCCTGTGCTTCCCGTTATAGCGCTTTCTGCATGCCTACCAGCCTGAACATCGGACTGCCCGGACTGCCGCCATCGCGGACCAGCGCGTCTAGAGCAAGCCGGAAGAGCGTTTGAACCCATGAATCAAGTTTTGTTGGACCATTTTCGCTGCCCGGAACCCGTCGCCCAGTTTTCACTGTCCGAAAAACTTGCAGATACGTCCGGCTACTTCCGGGTCGGAAAGAATCTTGTCGGCTATGGCCGACTGGCCGCCAAGCTCGGGACTGCTCAGCTGCGGGGGGATTTGGTCGATTGTGCGCCTTTTATTAACATCGACCACGGCCAGGTCGTCCTTCCGTTCGATCCCAACCAGGTTGTCGACAATCTACGACTTGAATCCTATGTCGGGCACATGAGCGAGAATGTGACCCATCTCGGTGCTCATCCTTGGATCCGCAACCTGTATTATATGGGCCGCCCGTTCCTGCCCATCCCTGTGCGCAGTGTACTGCAGCGCGTATGGCTGAGGAACGGAATGGAGACACCATTTCCTCAATGGCCCGTGGACCGCACGGCGGATCGATTCTCCGAGTTGTTGATGACTTTGGCGCTGCAATCTCGCCGAAACGAACCGGTCCCTTTCATCTGGTTCTGGCCAGACGGAGCCCAGGCCGCCTTGATTCTCACTCATGATGTGGAAACGTCAAAAGGCAGAGAATTTACCTCTCAGCTGATGGACTTGGATGAGGAATATGGATTCAAGTCCTCTTTCCAAGTCGTTCCGGAAGACCGCTATCCACTGCCAGCTGGTTATCTCGATTCGATCAGAGATCGTGGTTTCGAGCTGAACGTCCATGATTTGAATCACGATGGCGATCTGTTCAAGGAGAAAGAAGAATTTCTGAGGCGGGCTGAACAGATCAACCGCTACGTGGACAGCTTCCGCTGCTCCGGTTTTCGGTCCGGAGCGCTGTATCGAAATCCGCGCTGGTACGATGCATTCCAGTTTGCCTACGACATGTCGATTCCCAGCGTGGCACACCTCGACCCGCAGGGAGGCGGTTGCTGTACTATTTTTCCTTACTTTATAGGTACTATCCTAGAAATACCGGTGACCTTAATTCAAGACTATTCTCTCTTTCACATACTGAATCAATATTCCATTAGCCTGTGGAAACAGCAGTTTGAGACAATTGTGCGGGGGAATGGCTTGGCTAGCATCATTATTCACCCTGATTACGTAATCGAAAAGAACGCGCAGAACACATACCGGGATTTGCTCCACTTTTTTGCGCAGCAGCGCATTTCTCGCGGAATTTGGGCTACCCTTCCCGCCGAAATTAACAGCTGGTGGAGAATGAGGCGTCTCATGAAACTCGTTCGCCAGGGAGATCGGTGGAAAATTGCTGGAGAAGGCAGCGAGCGTGCTCGCCTTGCATATGCCCGCCTTGTGGATGGGGCCCTGGTTTATTCATTTGATTCCACCGATAGTTATTCCGCACCGTCGTTGCCGGATACCTCAGATCACCGTATGCCTCAGGCGGTCTCCTTGAAATCGGTCTCCCCACAGGATTTTTCCGCTGCACCAAGCGCGGAGGTGGAGTGTCTAGATTCATCACCGGCCGCTATGGCAGCCTCTGAACCTGCACGGATCGCTCCGATTCACCCGAAGCGGTCCCTCCGCATTGCCATGGTGGCCTACACCTTCTACGAAGCCGACAATCGTGTCATGCGCTATGCGGAAACATTGGCGAAACGCGGCGACCACGTGGATGTTTTCGCTCTGCGATTGGTCGAACAAGCCGCTGAAGAAGACCTGCATGGGGTTTCCGTCCATCGCCTCCAGGGACGGCTCCTCAATGAGAAAGGCGTCTTTTCCTACGCCTGGCGGCTCACGCAATTCTTCTTGCGCGCTCTCTACCACGTCTCGCTTCACGACCTGCGCGCGAAATATGACCTAATTCACGTTCATTCTGTTCCGGATTTCCTCGTTTTCTCCACGCTCTTGCCTCGTTTGCGCGGCACCCCTGTCATTCTCGATATTCACGATATTCTTCCCGAGTTCTACGCGAGCAAATTCGGGTCCAGTCACACTTCCAGGACTTTCAAGGTTCTCCTCGGAGTGGAACGTCTCTCTGCCCGCTTTGCGTCTCACGTCATCATTGCAAATCACATCTGGAAGGAACGTTTGCTTTCCCGCTCTGTCACGCCGGACAAGTGCACCGTCGTCTTGAATTCTCCTGATCGATCCATATTCACGCGTAGCGCGGCACCCGCCAAGAACGGGAATCGCATCACTCTTCTCTACCCCGGCTCCCTCAACTGGCACCAGGGCCTCGAGATTGCCATTCGCGCCTTTGCCAAGATCTGCAATAAAGTTCCGGACGCCGATCTCGTCATTTACGGCGATGGGCCATCCAAGAATGACTTAATTCAGTTGGCAAAGGACCTGGGGCTCGGAAATCGCGTGCAAATGCCGACAGCCAAGCCTTTGCGCGAAATCGCCAAAGCCATCGAGTCCGCCGACATCGGCATTGTTCCGAAACGCAAGGACAGTTTTGGAAACGAAGCATTCAGCACAAAAATCCTCGAGTTCATGGCCATGGGTGTCCCGGTAATCGTTTCCGACACGAAGGTTGATCGGTATTACTTCAATGATTCAGTGGTTCGCTTCTTCCGCGGCGGTGATGATGAGGACCTGGCCAGATGCATGCTCGAGCTCATCGGGAATAAGGCCGAACGCAAGCAGCTCGCCGACAACGCCTCTCGGTTCGTCGAGCGAATCGATTGGAACGCCAAGCAAGGCGAATATCTGGACCTGGTCGACAGCCTTGCCGCCGTGGGACCTCAGAACGGATGAGAGTTCTCCCCTCACCGACAGAGCCGGCCACGCAGTACTCTAGCGCCGGTCGACGGTGCTCCCTTACTTCGTTGCGCGCAACATAGGCACAAAGGGAAAGAAATTTGCCATTTCTTCCCGGCGCAGTAAATAATTGCAGTGTTTCCTTGCTTCTTGTTTCAATTTCGCAGGTCGGAGCATAGCGATGAAAGGTGTGGTACTCGCAGGCGGCAAGGGTTCCCGGCTTTATCCGCTCACACGCGTCACCAATAAGCATCTCTTGCCGGTGTACGACCGGCCGATGGTTTATTACCCGATCCAGACCCTAGTCGATGCGGGCATCAAGGACATCATCATCGTCACTGGCGGGCAAAACTCCGGAGACTTCCTTCGCCTCCTTTCCAACGGCAAGGATTTTGACCTGCATCGTATTCACTACACGTACCAGGAAGGTGAAGGCGGCATCGCTGACGCGCTCCGGCTCGCCGAGCCGTTCGTCGAAGGCGAAAAGATTTGCGTCGTTTTGGGCGACAACATCATCGAAAACAATATCATCGCTGCTAAAGAAACCTTCGAGAAACAATCCACCGGCGGCCACATTATCCTCAAGGAAGTTCCTGATCCGGAGCGCTTCGGGTGCCCCGATATTTCCGACGGACAAATTCTCGGCATAGAAGAAAAGCCCAGAGTTCCCAAATCCAATTATGCGGTGACCGGCATCTACTTCTACGATTCCACAGTCTTCGAAAAGATTGGCAAGACCAAACCCAGTGCGCGTAACGAGCTCGAAATCACCGACGTGAATAATATGTACCTAGAGGAACGCAGACTTACGCACAGTATTCTGGATGGGTGGTGGACCGACGCGGGAACTTTTGAGTCGCTGCTGCGAGCTACAAACATGGTTTCTGAAACCGGCGCGAACAAGATTCCCGGACGTGGGGGCCCTCCACGGCACACGCGCAATTCGGAATAGGAATCTTCAAATCGCAGTAGCTCCGATTTGCTTCAGAGGATAGAGAAGGAGATTGATTTGAAACTCTTGGTGACTGGCGGGGCAGGATTCATCGGTTCGAACTTCATTCGACGCGTTCTCACCGCCCGTCGCAATGTGCACATCGTTAATTTCGACAAGTTGACCTACGCCGGCAACCCGGAGAGTCTCAGCGATCTGGCGTCTGACCCTCGCTACGACTTTGTTCGCGGAGATATCAGCGAGCCGGCCGCGGTTTCAGAGGTCTTCCGCCGCGGATTCGACGCACTTGTGAATTTCGCTGCCGAAACGCACGTCGACCGCAGCATTGAAGATGCGTCGCCGTTTCTTCGCACCAACGTCTCTGGTACGCAATGCTTGCTGGAGGCGGCACGCGCCACAAAACTGCCGCGATTCATCCACATCAGCACGGACGAAGTCTATGGCAGCGCGCCTGCCGGAGGCAGCTTCACGGAAGAAACCATTCTCGATCCACGCAGTCCTTACGCTGCCAGCAAAGCTTCCGCGGATCATTTTGTGACCGCCTACGCCAACACCTACGGGGTCTCGGCAATTATTCTCCGCTGCACCAACAACTATGGGCCGTTCCAATTTCCCGAGAAATTGATTCCTCTGATGATTGCCAACGCGCAAGAAGACAAGACGCTTCCCATCTACGGCGATGGCATGCAGGAGCGCGATTGGCTTTTCGTCGAAGATTATTGCCGAGCCATCACGGTGACGCTCGAAAAAGGAAAACCTGGCGAGATTTACAACGTTTCGGCCGGCGCGCCTCAGCCGAACCTGAATATCGTCAAGTCCATTCTCAAATACCTCGGCAAACCCGAAACCTTGATGCAATATGTAAAGGATCGCCCTGGACACGATCGGCGCTACGCGCTGGATAGCTCGAAAATCCGGCGCGAACTAGGGTGGCAACCGCAGGTTTCCTTCGAGGACGGCATCCGCCGCACCATTGACTGGTACCGCTCTAACTCCTCTTGGCTCGAGCATGCGCGGTCCGGCGAATATCGCAACTACTATGACCGCCACTATACAAATCGCTCGGAAACCTTCAGCCGTTAAGATGAGTGCGATCGATCGAGGCGCCTGATCCAATGCCCTCTCAGACACTGCAGTCCTCAATGGATCCGCCTGGATCTGCTCCGCTCGGATCCCTCTCCCGGCGTACGCTTTTCTATGTCGCATGGATTTTTGCGTCTTGCTCGCTCTTCCTCTATCCGCTCATGGCCTTCGTTTCCTACTCCCTTTCGAACGAAAATGCTTCTCATCTCGTGCTGATTCCCGTCATCAGTGCCTGGATTCTGTTTCTTGAGCGAAACCGTATCTTCAAGACGCTAGGCTCAGACGTTGTCGCGGCATCGGTGTTTTTGGCAGCTGGCGGAGCTCTTGCCCTTGTCGCCTTCTCACTTGGCTCTCACTGGAGCGCGCTCAACCATCTCTCTGTCTACACACTCGCTTTGATCCTGCTTTGGGTCGCTGGATTTGCTCTCCTCTTCGGAAGGCAGGCGCTTCAGAACGCACGATTCCCGCTGGTCTTTCTCCTGCTCACCATTCCTATCCCGGACTTTCTGCTCAATAAGGTGATCTATTTGCTGCAAAAGGGCTCTGCTGAAATTGCGGCGGTTCTCTTTGACTGGAGCGGCGTGCCCGTTCTTCGCGACGGCTTCGTTTTTCACCTGGCCCACGTCAGCATTGAAGTTGCCCGCGAGTGCAGCGGCATTCGCTCCAGCCTGGCTCTTTTGATTCTGGCCATCCTCGTTGCGTACTTCTACCTGGACACCTTTTGGAAGCAGGCGGTTCTGGTCGTGGCGGGTTTATTTGTGATGATTGTGAAAAACGGCGTGCGAATCGTCACTCTGACGTTGCTCGCTAGCTATGTGGATCCTGGCTTCCTATATGGCAAGCTGCACAACCAGGGCGGTGTTGTATTCTTTGTGCTTGGCCTGCTCCTGCTGGCGCCGCTACTTTGGCTGTTACAACGGAGTGAACAGAAGGTCCCCACACAGGCTGCCAACTAGACTTCCACGGCTATTTCTTCGATTCTTCCCCGGCTGGATAACTGTAGTAATAGCCGCCGTAACCCGCATCCCCATCCACGCGGTTCAACACCACTCCGAGAAGGTTCTTGTCCTCAAATCCTGCAGCCGCCTTGACCGCCAGCTCGTGGTCCGTCGCGCCTGCTCTGATCACAAACAACACGCCGTCGCACAGGTCCGCCATCATGCTGGCATCATGCACTGGCAAAGCCGGCGGCGTATCGATAATGATCCAGTCGAAAATGGGCGTCATCAGCTCCAGCAGCCGCTTCATGCGGTCGTTCAGCAGCAATTCACTGGGATTTGAAGCCTCTGTGCCGGCTGGAATGAGACATAGATGCGAATCCGAACCCTTTTGCACGACCTTGAACTCATCCGCCTCGCCGCGCAGGTAATCTGACAAGCCTGGAGTGCGGGGTGCTCCGAGCACCTGATGCAAGCGCGAAGCGCGAAGGTCTGCGTCGATTAGCAATACTTTGCGATCCGGCTGCCTGACAATCGACTGCGCCAGATTCGCTGCGACAAATGTCTTTCCTTCTGCCGGCACGCTGCTCGTCACAACCACCCGCCGCAGCGGCCGTGTCCCGCTGATCTGGTACAAACGCGACCTTAGAGTTCGAAACCTTTCCGCCCCGACGTGCCCGTCATCTCCGCCCTCGAACACGTTCATTCGCGCATCCGTTTTCCATTTTGGCGAGGCGCAACTCTTAATCAGATCCTCGTAGCGGAGAAAGGAAGGGCCTTCTGCCGGGATGCGCATCGGGACCGTCGGTTCGTCCAACTCCCGCAGCGGAACAGCGGTACGCGGCGCATCCGCAACTTCAAGGAAGCTTGGCGCAGCGCCTGCCGCAATTTGCGCCGAGCGCTCTTGCGCCGCCTTCTTTAGTGCTTCGTGGATCCGGCTCATAAGTTTCTCGGTTTCCTTTTTGCCTTGCTCTAGGCTCGCGTTCCAGAAAGTTCTAATCCTTTGGCGTCACCCTTCGTAGGCACTCTTCCGGCCGGCGGAACAGTTGGCACCATCGCCAGCACGGGAAGCTTCATGCAGAGTTCCACGTCGCGTTCGGTGTGTATTGATGAATCAAGCGCAGCGAGCAGGTACAGAATGGCAAGTCCAAGCACTAGTCCTCCGCCAAAGCCCGCCCCTGCAAACAGCGGTTTCTTCGGGAAAGACGGAGTCATCGGCAGGCTCGGTGCATCCAGCACACGAAATTGTTCGCCTTCCTGCTGGCGATTGAGGTCCCTCGACATTGCCGATTGGTCGTGCTTTTTCAGCAAGTCATTATAGAATTCGAGCGCGCTCTGATAACTTCTTGTCAGCTCTTTGAATTGCTGTTCGACCGCCGGAGTCGACTGGATCCGGCCCTGCAAAACGCTGATCTGACCTTGAATTTGCCCTTGCCGCTTTACCAGGTCGGCAACGCTCAGATCATCTTGGCGTACTCTCGCACGCAGCTGCTGAATCGCTGGCGGCTCAATTCCAGTGGCTTGCGCATTCGCGGGGGTGCTACCGCCTTTTGGCGCTTCGCTCATTCGCCTTTTCAACTGCTCAATCTGATTCTTGGTCTTGATCACGTCGGGATGATCCGAGGTGTAGCGCGATTGAAGCACGCTCAGTTGGTCCTGCAGGGTACTGAGCTGTTGGTCCAGCGTTTCTGTAGGTGTGTCTCCGCCCTTCACGGCCTTCCAGGTGGCGAGTTGCGAGCTCAGCAACGACTCGTTCATTACCTTGTCTTGTTGCGCGCGGTTCACGGCCTGGGTGATCGCATCTAGTTGCGAATTCATCCCGCTGAGCAGGCCGAGGTTCATCTGTTCCTGGTCCGGAAGCGATCCCATATTTTTCTTCTTGAAGTCAGCCAACTTCGCGTCCTGTTCGTCTAGATTCCGCTTCGCTTCATCCACGTGCTGCGCAAAGAATTCGGTGGTCTGCGTGCCTTGCGCGTCAATGTCCCGCGAGTTTTGTTCCATGAACATCGTAGTGATCTCGCTGCAAACGCGCTGCGCGGTTTGTGGATTATCGAACGTCACGTTCACGTGAAACCCTGGCAATTGGCGATTTTGCGTCCCTTGCATCGGCGCAAGTGGCGATACTTCAATCGCCGCACGTAACCTCCCGACAAGGTCTTCCATGTGTACTGTCGCGCGGTCAGACTGATACAATCCGAACTTCTCGATAATTGGCTGCAACCGGGAACGGCTCAAAATTTGTTCCTGCATCGAGGCTAGCCGCTGGTTTGTGGCCTCTGTAACCACCGGCTTTACCAGGTCGGGTGACACGGTCGGCTGGTCGACCAAAACGAGGGTCTGAGAAGTGAACCTCTTGGGCAGAAACGCGGTAGAGCCGAGGGCGATTGAGATTCCTGCAATAATGGTTAAAGGCAGGATCCACCAATACCTTCTCAGGATCCTCTTTACTTCCGACATGGTCAATTCGCCGTTTCGAATCATTTCTTCCTCGCTACCAATCCTTGTCCCTACCTGCCCGAAGTCTGCTGGATGGCTGTCTCTTAGAGTCGTCCTGAACGTTAGGGGCTCACAAGGCACGATCGATAGAGAGCCCTAGGCGTTAGATTGCAAGCCCGGTTCCACCCCTCATCCTCGAAACATGCCTGGCCAACCATTTTAAACCATTTAGTTTCAACTGGATAAACAAACCTTCGGGGAGGTCCATCCGCCGCACCCTTTAAGCCCGGCTCGCTTGCCTGGGAAAGTGGAACTATTTTATCCACCTTGTCCCTAATTTTAGCCCCCTTTTTGGCTAAGAATCTCTCAAATTCATGAAGCCTCAAGCTGCGGATTCCTCGTAGGAATCGCCATGATTTGCGTAACCCATTAAAAATACGGTGCTTAAAAATCTCGTTGTTCGGCACTAGCCCCTCGGCAGCCTAGGGGCGTAGAATTGCACCCTCGTCGCGCTTGCAATACCATGTCGGTACTGTCGGCACGAAACCTTATGCCACGCCACACCATGACCCATAACGTCATCCGAGCCGGAATCGGCTTTCTTTTTCTTGTCGCGCTCGTCCTGTCGGCCTGTTCGAGGGACCCCAATGTTCGGAAACAAAAATTTGTCGCGCAAGGCGATGCTTATTTTAAGGACGGTAAGTATCCCGAGGCACAGATTTCCTACTCTCGTGCGCTCCAGATTGATCCGCGTTACGTCGTCGCCCTTTACAAGAGCGCGCAATGCAGCGAGCGCGTCGGAAATTGGAACAGTGCTTTTCGAGAGCTTTCAAGGACCGTTGAACTCGATCCTGAAAATTGGCCAGCGCAGTTGGACCTTGGAAAAATTTTCTTCGGCAGCGGGAAAGCCCAAGAAGCCAAGGATCGTGCGTTGCTCATTTTGCGCAGCAGTCCAAAGGACGTCGAAGCCCAGATGCTTCTGTCCGGAGCAGACGCCGCTCTCGGCAATCAGAAAGAGGCGCTCTCTGAAGCGCGCGAAGCGGTGAATCTCGCCCCCGACCGGTCACCCGCTTACGTAAATCTCGCGCTTTTACAACAGAAATCGGGAGCCAACAACGAAGCCGAATCTAATTTTCAGAAGGCTCAATCGCTTGATCCGACATCGATCGTGCCCAGAATGTATCTTGGGGCTCTCTATCAGACCCAAAAACGAATCGAAGATGCGCGCAAGCAATTCGAATCGGCAATTCAGGCAGCACCGAAGAATCCTTCGCCGCGCACCGCGCTGGCTACGCTTTATTTCGCGCAGGGTCAGGTCGACCAAACCGAAAAAGTTCTTGCTGATGCCAAGGCCCAAATGCCCGATGTTCCAGCCGGCTATCGGATGCTGGGTGATTTCTACATCGCGCGCAACGAGTCCGCTAAAGCTCTCGCAGAATTTTCATCGCTCGCTCGAAGCCATCCCAACGATTTAGGTGTCAAGAAAACTTACGTTCAGCTGCTGATCCTTGCCCACAAGCTGGATGAAGCAGCCTCGCTAAACGATTCCATTCTCAATTCCGGCCCCCGGGATGCCGATGCTTTGGTTCTTCGCGGTGAAATACAGGTTCAACAAAATAAGGCGGACGAAGCGATCGTCACACTTCAGGAGGCCTTGAAATATTCACCAGACAATGCCACCGGACACCTGCAACTTGGTTTCGCGTATCAGAAAAAAGGTAATTCGAATCAGGCTGAGGCCGAGTGGCGCAAAGCGGTTCAGTTGCAACCTAGATCGGTTGAGGGATGGCGTGCTCTTGCCGGGCTTGCCGCTCAGCGCCGCGATTGGAGGGAGCTCGAATCCATCGGAACTCAGTTGACCAAGATCGCTCCTAACGCCGCCGATGGTTACATCATTCATTCTACGGCTCGCGCAAATCAGGGCGATGCCGCGAGTGCCGAAGCCGACCTGAATCGTCTTATCCTGTCCGCGCCGCAAAATCCCGCCGGCTACCTCCAGCTTGGTCTCTTGCGCGTCCAACAAAAGCGTTGGGCCGATGCAGACTCTCTGTTTCACCAGGCGCTTGCTCGCGACCCCGGCTCGCTCCAGGCGCAAGACTCTCTTGCTAATCTGGATTTCCAGCGCGGTCAACCAGCCGCCGCCGTCAAGCGACTTCAGGAACAATTCCAAAAATCCCCCAACAATGCAGGTCTGGCATTTCTTCTCGGCCAGGCGCAAGCTCGCAATTCTCAGCAGGCCGACGCCGAGCAATCCTTGTCCAAAGCCGTTGAACTTGCTCCCTCTAACCCCGCTCCGCTGGTCGCGCTTGCTGCCGTGCAGACGGCACGCGGGGAAACCGACGCGGCGATTGCCAGCTACAAGCGCGCGATTCCACTCGCTCCGACCAACGCACAAATCGTTGTCTCGCTCGGCTCTCTCTACGAAGCCAAGGGTGATTGGCAACAGGCGCAGACTACTTACCAGCAGGCTCTTTCGATCCAGGGTGACAACGCCTTTGCAGCCAACAATCTTGCCTACCTGCTTCTTGAACATGGTGGCGATGTGAACGTTGCCCTTAGCTTGGCTCAGATTGGTCGCCGCGGCCTGGGCAATTCACCCAATTCCGCTGATACTTTGGCGTGGGCGTATTTCCACACCGGCGCGTACTCCGCCGCCGCGTCGCTGCTCGAAGACGCCGTCAAAAAAGTACCTGCCAATCCCACTTACCGCTACCATCTGGGAATGGTCTATCAGAAATTAAACGATCCAGTGCACGCGCGGTCGGCTTTTGAAGCGGCCATCAAAGCACAACCGGACAGCCCCGCTGCTCAGGCTGCACGTAAGGCGTTAGGTGAACTCGCCGGCACCTGAACCTGAGCTTCAACAGCTCTTGCACTTTACCGATTCCGGCTTTCAATCAAGGGAGGCGAGGCAAGACGATGGCGGCTGACTTCACCGCAACGCAGGAAGCACAATCCGAAATTATTCCTCTCGGTGCTCGTAATGGCATCGAGATGGCTATCGCGCGCCGTACCGCCAAAACTCTTGGCAAAGTGATCTCGAAGGCGAACTCTCCTGACTTAATCGACGGTGTTCAGATCGAACCGCTTCAGGTTTATCCGGACGACCGCGGATTTTTTACCGAGCTCGCCCGGCTCGGCAAGGGCATCGCCGCAAAAATGGTTCCCGATGACCTCCGCAAAATTCAAATTTCACTGACTCTCACTTATCCCGGCACCATCAAAGCGATTCATTATCACTCCGAACAGACCGATCTTTGGGCGCCAGTATCCGGTATGGTGCAGGTATTTCTCTATGATCTTCGCCGCAAGTCCCCAACCTTTGGCGCCATCAACACAATTTTTGCGGGTCGATTCCAGCCCTGGGAAATCCTCATTCCTCCTGGCGTCGGCCATGGCTACAAAGCGCTCGGAGTTGATCCCATACAGCTTGTCTACTTTACAGATCGGCACTACAACCCTGCCGATGAGCTTCGCCTTCCTTACGATCATCCCGACATCGCTTACGACTGGGAAATTCAGCACAAGTAATCTATGCGCGTCCTTGTTCTAGGTGCTCGAGGCATGCTCGGCACCGACTTGCTCGACGAATGGCACTCTGACGAATTGACCCCGGCGGGTTCAGCGGAAGCCGACCTGCGCGACTTTTCACAAATTGAAAAACTGGTTCTGAACGTTCGTCCTGACTGGATCATCCTTTCAGCCGCCTATACCGATGTGGACGGCTGCGAACGGAATCCCGAGCTCGCCTTCGCCGTGAATGCGTCCGGCGTGGAACATGTCGCCCGGGCCGCCCAATTGATCGCTGCCCGCGTCTTTCTAGTGAGCACTGATTACGTCTTCGACGGAAAAGGTACACGTCCTTACGAAACCACTGACCCGATCGCGCCTTTGAATGTTTACGGAGCTTCTAAAGCCGCGGGTGAGACGGCTCTCGCGAAGAGCGAGGTCGCATGGTGCATTGGCCGCACTTCGTGGCTCTTCGGAGTTCATGGCCCATCCTTCCCGGAGAAGATTCTCCGCGCCGCGGAGACGCGCCCAGAACTCTCCGTGGTCAACGATCAAGTCGGCTCGCCCACTTACACTCGCGATCTTGCCCGCGCGATTCGTGACTTGGTCCTGAGAGATGCGCGGGGGATCGTCCACATCACCAACGAAGGAGTCTGTTCCTGGTTTGATTTCGCTCGCGAAATTCTTGCTGGATCAGGTCATGGCACGGTTTCCGTGCATCCCATCTCCACCGATCAGTCCGCCCGTCCTGCTCGACGCCCGAATTATTCAGTGCTGTCTCCGGCCAGCCTGCACGCCTATGGCATTCGTACGCGTCCCTGGCAAGAGGGGTTGCAGTCCTTCCTCCAGGAAAGGGCTGCCCAGTCGGCCCAGAAAATCCGTTAGCGCACCGTGCCCTCCCCACCTCAACGAGCTGATACTCCGATGGAACCTCCGAGAACGGATCGCTCGTCGCGGTTGGCCCGGCTGAAATATTGGCTTCCCGCCCTCGTTGTTGGTGCCCTCATCTCCATTCTTTCCACGCACTACTTCACGCCAGAGCAAACCGGCCGGATCATTGTTCCCATTCTTCGCTGGCTCCTGCCCGATGCCTCCTCAAATCTTATTCGTCATCTGCACTTCGGCATCCGCAAACTCGCTCACGTCACGGAATTCGGGATATTCAGCATTACCGTGTTCCATGCCATTCGCGGGCCCCGTGCCGGTTGGCGCCTCAATTGGGCTTTGCTGACTTTTCTGGTTGCTGTCTCCTATGCGGCGCTCGATGAATTCCATCAGACTTATGTCCCACTACGTCATGCCTCTCCAAAAGACCTCGCCATGGACAGCTTTGGTGCACTGCTCGCTCAAGTCGTCGTCTGGTGGTACGCAAAAGGAAAATGGCCCCTCGGGTGGGCCCGTAAGAACCCGTAACTCGCGAAGGGCCAGGACCGAATATTTGTTGCAACGTCGCGAATCGACGATCGATTTACGGGATGATTGCGGAGACTTCGTTCGAATAGACGCTTTCCGTTCCACTCGCGTCCACAGAGGTTGCAACGTAGTAGTAAGTTTGCCCGCTCTGCACGCTCGAGTCGGCGTAGCTCACTCCGCCCACCGGCGAAGCGTTCATCTTCGCATATGAACTCCCGCTCACAGAGCTGCGGTAAACGTTGTAACCGGCAACCGACGTTGCGCTCGCGCCCCAATTCAAGGCGATCGAATGCTGTACAGTTGGCGCGACCCCGGTTCCACTCAACGAGACGGTCGAGTTCGAACCGGTGGCGTTGCTCAGAATCGTCGCGCTGCCGCTCGCCGAGCCCCCTGCCGACGGTGCGAACTGCACACTCACCGCGGTACTCTGATTCGGAGACAGCGTCACCGCTCCCGCGCCGCTCACAATCGAATAGCCTGCGCCAGTCGCTGTTACGCCCGAAATCGCAATGTTCGAATTGCCTGTGTTGGTTACCGTAAAGCTCTGTGCTGCAGTACTTCCGTTGTTGACGCTGCCAAAACCTAAGCTGCCGGGATTTACGCTGATGGTGTAGGAAGCCGCCACGGCCGTCCCGCTTAGCGCAACCGTCGCAGGAGAATTTGGCGCGTTGCTGAGGATCGATACGGCGCCGGTAACGTTCCCCGCACCTTGAGGCGCATACTGCACGTTGAAGTTTCCGCTTTGGCCGGGTGCCAATGTCAGAGGCAGCGCCAAGCCGCTCAAGCTGAACCCCGTGCCCGTCACTGTTGCCTGCGAAATCGCCAGGTTTGCCGTTCCGCTGTTCCTGACCTGCACCGTCTGTGAATTCGTATTCCCGGAGACTACCGAGCCGAAACTTACGCTCGACGGCGTTACGCTCAATGCCGCCTGCACTCCTGTTCCGGTTACGGCTGCGAGCGCATTCACTCCTTCGTTGTTTGTCACCGTCAAGCTGCCTGTCGCAGCACCGCTTGTTGTCGGCGCAAACTTCAACGCCAGCGTCACACTCTGCGCCGGCGCGATGGTCAAAGGCGTGGCCGCCCCGCTCACCGAGATACCTGTTCCGCTCGCCGCGATCTGCGATACGGTCACGCTGGAATTCCCGGTATTGGAAAGTTGCACGTTTTGCGTAGCCGTGCTCCCCACATTTACGTTCCCGAAATTCAAACTTGTCGGCGAAAGGGACATGGTGTAAGTCGCTGCCACACCCGTTCCACTCAATGCCACTGTCGATGTGGAAGTTTGCGCGTCGCTCGTAATTGTGATCGCGCCCGTCGCGGCTCCTGCGGCTGTCGGGGCAAATTTTGCCTGCAACGCCACGGATTGTCCTGCCGGTATCGTGGCCGGCGCGGCTAGCCCGTTGATGGTAAATGCTCCAGCTGTTAGGCCAATCTGTGTGATCTGGATGTCGGTTTGGCCCGAATTCTTCAAAGTCACGGCCTGCGTGGCGCTTCCATTGACCAGTACGTTGCCAAAACTCAATGCTGTCGTGCTCAAGGAAAGCTGCGAAGCAGTCTTGCCTGACCCTCCTCTCAGCTTTACCTTCGACGAGGAACCTCCGTGCGCGGTCATTGCGCTTAGCGTTCCAGAAGTGCTTCCAGAAGTCGATCCCGTATACACAACCTGAAACTTCGTCGATTGGCCCGGCCCGATCGACAAGGGCGTCGCAAGTCCAGACGCTGCAAATTCTGCTGATGAAAGCGCCAGCTGCGTGATGGTCACTGTTTCATTTCCAGTATTCGTCAGCGTGGCAGTCTGCGTCGATTTTTGTCCTGGCGCAACGTTGGGAAATGAAATGCTTGCTGGACTGATCTGCACGGCCTCTTGTGGTGTCGGACTTGCATTCGAGGTCGCCGCCAATCCCGCGCATCCACTAACGAGTGCTCCTCCGCATGCGACTACCGCGAACAGCGCTGCGACCCCCCAGCCGCCTGCTGTGCCTGATCCGAACTTCTTCCCCCTGCTTGTCGCCGCTACGTTCGCTCTTGCCATGTCTTCCCCTCCGACCCTTCGTTCCGTGAGGGAGACTACGGCTTCGACTCGCGTAAAAAATACTGGTTTGACGTTCAATTAAGGGACAGGCGTTCCCCTGTACCGGCGAACATCGTTTTTACCCGTACTTTTACTGGTGATTTTTTACGGCAAACTGAGACGGATTTTTTTGCTTGCGGGACTGTTCGGATGGGCAGGGAGCTGTACGAACGATCAAGCTAACATTTTAATCATAGGATCGCTTTGTAATTAACTGTGAGAATTAAGGACGTGACAATCGACGCCTACGCGTTCGTCGCCGCACCTTCACTCCGGTCTTGCGCACTGGGCCGCTTCACAATCAGTCCTGCATCGCGAATCTTGTAAATCAATGCCCGGTAACTGATCTTTAGCTCTTGTGCCGCTTTCCGGCGGTTCCAGTGATTGGTTCGCAACGCCTCAATTATCGCGTTCCGTTCCATCTCTCGAATCGCCTCTTTCGCGATCTTCTTTAGCGGCATTGCATCCTGTGAACCGTTTCGATAAGCGTAAGAACTTGTTCGCGCGCGCGCCGGTTCTCGCTGTGCAAGACCTTCGGGACCGACAACGATATAGCGCGCGATACAATTTGAAAGCTCTCGCAGATTTCCCGGCCACGTCAAGTTCTGTAGATAACTCAGCAGCTCCGGTGGAAACGGCTCGCACTCTTTTTCGAATTGTTGCGCATGCAGCTTTCGAAAATATTCAGCAAGCTGTGGAATATCCGCCCGTCGCTCGGCGAGTCTTGGCATCGTTATCTTCAAGACGTTGATCCGATAATAAAGGTCCGCCCGAAATCGCCCGGCCTCAATTTCATCTTCGAGCCGCCTCCCCGTCGCGCAGATCACTCGCGTGTTGACAGCTCGCTCGGCTTGGTCGCCCAATCTCGAAAAAAAGCCGTCCTGTAGAAAGTGCAGAAGCTTGCTCTGCAGGCCCGAGTCGAGATCTCCGATTTCGTCCAAAAAGAGCGTGCCAAGGTGTGCCTTCTCCACTCTTCCCGGCTTCGACGCGTTGGCTCCAGTAAACGCACCCTTCTCATGGCCGAAAAGTTCGCTCTCTAGCAGGCTCGAAGGAATCGCAGCACAATTAACCTTTACAAATTCTCCGTCGCAATGGCTAGAGTGTGCGTGCAGCCATCGCGCCAACATCTCTTTACCGGTCCCGCCCTCGCCCAGCAGCAGCACAGCGACATTCGTCCGGCAAATCTTCAGCGCCTTTTGTCGTACCTCTTCCATGGCGGACGAATTGCCGAAAAGGACCTCGTCCGGCGGTATCCCCGCTGCCCCCTCGGCCCTTGCCATTTTTGTGGCGGCTCTTGTTGACATGATTCGAACGCTCTATTCTCCCCTACAGCGGGTCAGCATTCCTCGAACCACGCTTCGGCCCGTTGGGACAAAGTCCGCACAAACGGCCTGCCGAGCTAAGATTTTTGTTTTGTTTGTGTTACATGGAATGCGGCTCGGTGGTAATGGTACTGGCGGACGTTCGTTTTAGCCCGTTGGTTCTCTACAAGAGAAAGAATCTGCCGCACGCGAGAATTACAGTTCCCGTAGCGTACCATTTTCCGGTGAGATTACGGCTTTCGCGGTTGGACTACGAGCTAGTCGACAAATCAGCCAGCCTTGCCGTTTGGTCCGCGCTAGGCGCTTGCCGCTGCCCGCATGATGTCGTAGCGCTCGATAACTGCCGCCACACCCTGTCGCTCATTGCCATCTTCCATTCGCGATTCCACCCGGACGATTTTCCCTGAGGCTTTTACCAGCACTTCTTCCCCGTTGGTCATCTCTCGCGGAAGCGTCAACATGATATCCAGTTCAGAGCCAGCTCGAACGTCTCGATCAATTACAAAATAAAGACCTCTCGTGGAGATATCGCGAGTCCTGCCGCTCTGCGTCTCGGCAAATCCCTGCGCCGGGATTCGGATCATTACCGGCAGCGACAAGTCATAGCGCCGGGTGCCACGACGTTCGGACATTAAACTCATTCCCCACCTGAGTTCGCAAGCCTGCTGCCTTAGGCTCGCGACCCTTTCGCATTGAGTTTGCCAGCGAATGGCCTTAATTAATATTTCTGAATCTTCCCTAATCTTTCGATCGTGCTCTGAAAATCAATAGCCACAGAGCGGGACGAAGGCGGCGTTTCAATGCTCGCCGGTCCTTTGGATCGCAAAAGCCCTCTCGGGGATAATCCTATTCCAGGAACCCGATTCCATCCTACTCGGAAGCTGCCGGCACAGGCACGGTTTCCTTCGCTGCTGGCACTGACGATCTCCTCGTCCGAGGCGTATCCAGGTTGAACTGCCGCATTTTATACAAAAGTGCTTTGTAGCTGATCCCCAGCATCTTCGCCGCGTCCTTACGGCACCAGCGCGTCTTTTCCAAGGCGTCCGCGATCGCTTCCATTTCCGCTTCATCTTTCAATCCGCGCACCAAAGCCTTCAGCCCTTGCTCCTTTGGCACCACAACTTCCTGCCGAGGAGAAGTCCTTTGCCGCGTTGCAGACATTTCTACCAGTTCGCGCAGGCTTCCTTCATCGTCTTCGAGAATCACATACCGTTTCACGAAATTCTCCAACTCACGAAGGTTTCCGGGCCATGGGTAGTTCAAAGCCGCATCGAGCAAATGCTTCGATGGCTGCATTGCCTCTTTTCCAAATTTTTCGCTGTACTTATCCAGGAAGTGCCGGAACAGCAGTGGAATCTCAGCCGTCCGTTCCCGTAGCGGCGGCACCAGGATCGAAAGCACGTTCAATCGATAGTAAAGATCCTCTCGAAATCGCCCTGTCTTCATCGCTTCGTGCACATCCACGTTCGTCGCCGCAAGGACGCGCACGTCCGTATCGATCATGTGCCGCCCGCCCAGCCGCGAATATTGATGATCCTGCAAGACATGCAGCAGCTTCGCCTGCAAATGCGTGCTCATCTCCGCAATTTCGTCCAGGAAGATGGTTCCCTTGTTTGCCATTTCAAACTTACCCGGCTTCGATCGCACTGCGCCAGTGAACGCGCCTTGCTCAAACCCGAAAAGCTCGGACTCCAGAAGTTCTCCCGGAAGCGCTGCGCAGTTCACTTTCACGAAAGGCTGAGTCCTGCGCTTCGAACGGAGGTGAATCATCCGCGCGACCACTTCTTTGCCGACGCCGCTCTCTCCGCAAACGAACACCGGCACATCCACCGGTGCGATTTGCAGGATCTGTTGGCGAATCCTTACCATCTGCGGGCTCGCGGCAAGGAAACTCAAATCTTCTGTCACTTGGTCGCAATAGTCGCGCAGTGCCTGGTTTTCCGTCGTGAGTTCCTTCTTTTGCCGCGACTTCAACATTGCTGCATCGAGTTCGGATTTCTCAAAAGGCTTCGTCAGGTAATCGTGCGCGCCGATTCGAATCGCTTCCACGACCGTGCCCACTTCGTTCGAACAGGACAGCATGATGATGTTCAGCGTTCGGTCCAGATGCATCAGCTCTTTGAGCGTGTCAATGCCGTTCATCTCGGGCATCAGCACGTCCAGAATCACAAGGTCCGGCCGCTGGCCTTCGCTGATTTGCTTGATCGCTTCTCGTCCGCTGCTCAGCGTTTCCACATCGAACCCGTCCACCTCAAGCAGCGTTTGCAAATACTTCCGGATGCTTGGTTCGTCGTCCACCACCATCACTTTTTCTCGAACGGCCATGGCACTGGTCCTTTCCCGAACTTCCTCCAAACCGCGTCATCCTTGCTCAATCGGCAAAAGAAATCGAAACGTGCTTCCCTTCTTCGCTTCACTTTCCACCCAGATTTTCCCGCGATGCGCCTGCACCAGTCGTTTCGCAATCGCAAGTCCCAGGCCCATTCCAGACGTATTTCGGTCCACGCGCACAAAGTCCTCGAATATTTCTTGATGATGCTCCGGTGGAATTCCCGCTCCTGAATCGGTCACGCTGACTTCCACACTGTTCGGCCGTGGCAAACGAAATCTCCGCCGTTCCTGGCTCGGCACCGCTTCCGCAACGCGCCGCTCCCAAAAATGCGGCTTTGCCAGCAGGGTTACGTTTCCTCCGGACGGCGTATGCTTCAGCGAATTGTCCAAAAGGTTGGCTGCTGCTTGCTGCACTTTTTGGTAGTCGAATCGGAACGTCGGAATCGACGGATCCAACTGCACTTCCAGCTTCACGCCTTTTCTCTGGAATGCCTCGGCCCACCGCTTCGCCATTTCGTCTAGGCAGTCGCGCAAATCGTTCTCGCGTAGTTGCAGCACCAGCTTGCCGCTTTCGAGCGCCGAATAGTTGAGGAACATCGAAACCAGCCGCACCAACCGCTCACAGCTTTCTTTCGACTCTTCCAGGATGTCTTTCTGTTTTTCCGTCAGCCGGCCCAGCGACCCGGCCAGCAGCAGGTCGTAATATCCTTTGATTACCGCCAGCGGCGTTTTCAGTTCGTGCGCCGCAGACGCCAGAAATACTGTCTTTTGACGATTCACTTCCTGCAATTTCAAATATGCTGCCAGCAGGTTCCGGTAGGTGATCTCCCGCTCTTGCAATAACTCTTGTACCGTCAGCTGCGTTGTTCCGGGCCCCGCGGCGTCGGCTGTTTTCTCCTTGATCTGTACAACAATCCATTCAGAGTCCGGCGTCACCCTTACGCGCGCAAGCTTGCCGTTCTCGCCCCTCGCAATTTCGCGCTCCGCCCACGCTCTGCCGGTAGCCAACTCATCCAGAATCTCAGTTCCATCCGCTTCAAATAAAAATTCAAAAATATTAACCTTTTGAGAAGCTAACGATTCGACGATTCCAAACACGATCTTGGCAGCGCCATTCGCCGCTAGCAAGCGTCCGGTGCGATCCGCCACTAAGACTGGGGCCTCAATGTCTTCTAGGATTGCTCGAAAGGAATCGACCGTCAGCACTGTGGGGCACAGGCTGTCTGCAGTCGCCGGCGCTGCCACTCGACCGCTCATCCTCTTACTCTCATCCAGCTCCCTGACTGAGTGGTAAAAATTTTCCCGTTGCGTTCAGCAATCCTCCCATTCGGTGCTAGGACTGTCAATGGTAAATCCGTTCCATTTGCACAATTGGGGAAACTCGCTGGACATTTGCGAATTCCCGTTCTCACTGAAGCTCCGCGCACAAAGGCTGCTGTCGGCTAACGCTATTGTTATCAGAACCTTGTAACCGCCCAAACCTGACCTGATTCTGGCATGTCGGATGCTTACAGCGTACTAGCTCGATGGTACTAAAGAGAGCCAAGTGTCTAGTCAAATTTTAAAGACCCAAAATTCGGTGCCCTCATCCCAACAACGGCGAAGCCCACGTATTCGGATCCAAATCCCGGTTTTTTTGCGGGGTACGGACGCTTTGGGAGCCGAGTTCATCGAGCTCACCAAGACGCTGAACATAAGTTCCAGCGGCGCCTGTATTGCATCCTCGCATCTCCTTCAAACGGAACAACTTATTCAATTGACAATCCCGACCCCGTCTCCGTCCACCTCCGGACTGGTTCCCTATGAAACTCCTCCGATCGCCGCTCGCGTTCTGCGCCAGGAATCGGCAGGCGATCTTCGCCTCTTCGGCTTGGAATTCGTTCATCCCCTGTCCTAAGCGCTCGAAGAGCAGTACTACGCGATGGTTTTCCTCTACTCGCCTCGCTCCACGAGACAAGTTTTTTTTCTGAACGAATTATCTTTGTTTGTGTTATCGTTACGCCCACTTGAAGGCGCAAGAAGTGTTTGTTCGCAACGGAAGTGCGTGCTTTCTTCGTTGGCACTCCGGTTGCTCCACTCCCCTTGCACTACAATCGCACCGCCCCATTCCCCGCGGGGACAAACGAGGTAAGGTCCACACCGGTGATTCCCAGCTCCGGCGTTCCGGTTTCCGTGCGCATGCGTCCGAACGACGCCTATTTTGAACTTATTGCAGACACGCTCGAGGGTTTAGAATCGAGCGCTCGTGCGCAATTTCTCCAGCGCTTTTTCCTCGCGATCGCTCACGTTGAAATTCCAGAAGACAAAGTGGTCGCTCTCTGGGACGAAGTCCTTGCCCGCAAAACTTATCTCTCCGAACGCACGGAGTCCCACGTCTCCTTGCAGACCGCGCTCGTCGACGTGCTTACCTCCTCCGGATTGCTTCGTGTTCCGGTCGTTCTTGAATATGAGGACCTCAAAAACCTGTATCGCAACGCGATAACCGATCCCCTGACCGGACTCTACAATCGCCGCCTCTTTACCGAAAATTTTGACAAGGAACTCAACCGCGCCCGCCGCTACACTCATCCTCTGAGCTTGGTCATCCTCGATCTTCATCGTTTCAAGGAAGTGAATGACAAGTACGGCCACCCTCGCGGTGATGAGGTTCTACGCGCAGCCGCGGCAACTCTAAAGAAAGCTCTCCGTACTTCCGACTCCGCTTTCCGCATTGGCGGTGATGAATTCGCTCTACTCCTTCCGCAAACCGATTCCGCGCAAGCCTCGGCGTTGAGCCGGCGCGTTGGCGTTGTCTTCGCGGAAATTCTTCGCCCTCTCGACCTTACCATCTCCGTCACCATGGATCATGGCGTCTCCACGTATCCGCAGGACGGCGAACAACGCGAGCAATTAATTCGCGCTGCCGACGAACGCCTCTACCGCGCAAAAAAGGACAACCACCGCAGGGCAAGCGCCGAAGCCGCCCCGCCGAGTGTGGAGGCGCCCGCTACAGATCGACCAGGCGAAGCACCAAAATCCGCGCCCTCCGCAACCGAGCCTGCCATTCCGCCGGCGGAACCACCCATTGAAATGGCCGCTACACCTCAAGCCACTGCTCCTGTTCCCGAGCCTCCCGTTTCTAGAGCCCCCACCGTTCCCGAGGTTGCACCTCCAGCTCCACCTCCCCCATCGCCACCGGTTTCGCCGCTACAAACCTCACAGCCCTCGTTTCCTGTGGCACCCGAGGAACCGCGACTTTATACCGTGCCTCGCAAGGCAGAACGGGTTTCCATGGCGGGCACCAATGCCTATGCCGTTCTGGGCGATCAACCCTCACATCGCGCCCGGGTCGTGGACCTCGGCTTCGGCGGTGTCGCGCTCGATTTTCCCAGTGAAGAAGGCATTCCGGACACGCTGCTCGCCGTTCTTCATGTGCCAATCCTTCCGCCCGTTCGCGTGAATCTCAAACGCGTTTGGACCAAGCAGCTGAGTGAAAACACGGTTCGCGTCGGCTGTTGCTTCGTCTCTTGAGCCTCCCGCTTGTCTCCACACACCGAATAGCCCACCTCCGCAGACCTCTCATCGGTTCCACGTACAGGTTCGCACCCTGGCCTAAAGCTGTCCTTTGAACAAATTGTAAACAGGGCATCCCGCCGTCTACATTCCCAAACATGCGTGGAACTCCATCTCAATCGTCATTCTTCCGCCTTATGTTTCGACTGTTCCGTTCTCATCAAATTCTCGTCGCGGCTCTTATCATTTCTACCGCAATCTCCGGTTGCGCTTCCGCCCCGGCGGACAAATCTTCTGCCGCACCCGCCGCAAAAATTTCGGTCGTTCCTTCGATCATCGATTTCAAGTCTGTGGTGGTAGGTCAGAAGAATTCGCAGGCCCTCAAAATCACAAATTCCAGCGCGGAGTCCATCGATCTAGAGCAGCTTCGCGTTTCCGGTTCGGGATTTACACTCTCCTCGGCAAAGGTCCCTGTGATATTGCCGGCGGGAGCGCAAGTTAGTGTTACTGTTGTTTTCGCTCCTGCCAGTACTTCAGACGCTTCTGGCTCGCTCGTAATTTCCAGTTCCGACTTGAAAGCTCCCGTCAGCGTCCCTCTCTCCGGTTCCGGAGAAAAAGCAACTCCAGCGCTCACAGCTTCTCCCGCTTCCTTGAATTTTGGCACTCGCGCGGTGAAAAGCTCTACCTCGCAATCGGTTACGTTGAAAAACACCGGGAACATTGCCCTCTCCATTAGTTCGGTCAGTCTCGCAAGTTCGGCATTTTCCACCTCCGGTCTAGCCAAGGGCGTCTCCTTGTCGCCTGATCAGAAGGTCGAGTTTCAAGTCTGGTTCCATCCTACGGTGGCTGGCAATTCCTCTTCAACGATCACGGTCGCAACCTCTTCGCTTCCCACACCTGTGCAACTCAGTGTTGCCGGCTCGGCCACAAATTCGACCGTCACTTCGCCCAGTTCTGTGCCGTCTCATTCTGTAACCCTCGATTGGGGTCCCAGCACCAGCACTGTCGCGGGTTATCACATCTATCGCAGCGAGTCCTCAAGCGGCCCCTTTCAGCGTGTAAGTAACTCAGTTGTCGGTTCGCTCAACTACAGGGACACCAGCGTTCAGCCCGGCGGCCACTACTATTACGTCGTCACAGCGGTCGAAGCAGATGGCTCCGAAAGCATCTACTCCAATGAAGTCGCCGCGGAAATTCCCAGCACCTGATTCCCGTTCTCTTCGAACGAAGTCAGCTGTCCATCAAGGTGTAAGGGGTTGCGTCGCGCAGAATACCCTCTCCAGAACCAAGCTTATCCTTCTATTTTCATTAAGCTGTTCAATAGTTTAGGGTAAAAGTATGGAAAAGAAGGCAATGGGCTATTGGGAAATTTTTCGCATTTCCGGATCCAGCGCTTTCCGCTCGCCGATCCGCTGAGCCACATTGACTAGCGCCTACATCGCCATCGGGTGCGCTCCCAGCAGGTCCCAGACTTTCCAGAACTCCTTCATCTCCTCAGGTTTCCCAAAAGAGACTCGGACGTAATTCGGCATTGAGAGTATCTCAGGCCCCAACCGGACCCCGTGTTTGTGGTAGTGCTTCAGGA